>Ga0082212_10000249_pt1 | contig 79281 bp, 66 predicted proteins | sample TergutNt197P3_FD_71548 | JGI IMG/M metagenome (GOLD analysis project Ga0082212, IMG submission 71548) | Neocapritermes taracua P3 segment gut microbial communities from Petit-Saut dam, French Guiana - Nt197 P3 | ecosystem: Host-associated > Arthropoda: Insects > Digestive system > Gut ...
CGCGATAGTTTGGAACCTGCGCTTCCCGCGCGCGCTGCTCGCCTATGTGGCGGGCGGGGCGCTCTCGGTGAGCGGGGCGGTCATGCAGTCGGTTCTGCGAAACCCGTTGGCCTCGTCGTATACATTGGGCGTGTCCTCGGGCGCCTCGCTTGGCGCGTGCATCGTGATCATGTACGGGGCTTCGATCCCGGCTCTGTCCGCATTCATGCTTCCGGTCACGGGATTCGCCTTTGGGCTGGGGACGATACTTCTCGCCGTGGCCTTCGCCTCGCGGCTCGACGGCCAGATGCAAAACAACACGATAATACTGGTGGGCATGGTGTTTTCGCTTTTTGTCAACGCGGTGACCACGCTTCTATCGGCTATTTCGAGGGAACATATGCAGAGGCTCATATACTGGCAAATGGGCAGTTTCTCGATGAAAGACTGGTCCACGGTTTTTATTTTGGCCCCTGTGGTTGCGGCGGGCACGATATTCATTTTGCATTTCAATCGCGAGCTCGACATGATGACTTTCGGTGAAGAGCAAGCGAAAACTATGGGCGTAAATCTGAAGCGGGTGAAATGGATACTGCTGGTTTCGGCAGCTGCGGTCACCGGGAGCGCGATAGCGTTTGTGGGCGTGATCGGGTTCGTGGATCTGGTCGCGCCGCACATCGTGCGCAGGCTGTTCGGCTCCTCGCACAAATACGTGATACCCATGTCGGCGGTGCTGGGCGGCGCGTTCATGGTGGTTTGCGACCTCGCGGCCAGAACCGTGGTATCTCCCAGCGAGCTGCCGGTGGGGGCGGTGACGGCTATAATAGGTGCGCCGTTTTTCGCGTACATATACTTCGGGAGGAAGAAATAATGCTGAGCCTTAACAATGTATCGGCGGGCTATAACGGCACCGACGTGATAAAAAATATATCGCTGAATGTGAAAAGCAACGAAAACCTGTCGATAATCGGGCCCAACGGCTGCGGCAAGACCACGCTGCTCAAAGTGGTGGCGAACATTTTGCCCTTTCGGGGCGAAGTCGAGATCGGCGGGACATCGGTCAAAAAAATGAAGCAAAAGGAGATCTCGCTGAAAATAGCGATGCTCAGCCAAAGTTCGGGGGTATATTTTTCGTACAGCGTGTTCGACACGGTGATGATGGGGCGGTACCTGCACATAAAAAACAGGCTGTTGGGGCTGCCTTCAAAAGAAGACAAGGCCTGCGTGATGCGCTGCCTCGAAGCGGTGAACCTCGCCGAAGACAAGGACAGGGAGATAACCCGGCTTTCGGGCGGCCAGCTCCAAAGGGTGTTCTTAGCGAGGACGCTCGCCCAGGAACCGGAGATAATACTGCTCGACGAGCCCACCAACCATCTCGACTTGAAATACCAGATCGAGCTTATAGAATACTTGAAGCTCTGGGCCTCAGAGGGTAGCCGCGCGGTCGTCGGCGTTTTGCACGACATCAATCTCGCCATGCTCCTTGGCGACAACATCATGCTTATGAAAAACGGCGAAATACAAGCTTTCGGCAAAACCGGGGAAGTGGTGACAGACGGGTTGCTTGAAAGCGTCTATGAGATCGACGTGGGGCAGTATATGCGCAAATCCTTGAAAAGATGGGAGAATATCGGATGAGGTTCGCCGTTGCCGTATTTGTTGGATTTTTGGCCGACTGCGTTTTCGGCGATCCGGTCTACAGCTTTCACCCCGCCCGCATCATGGGGCATATAATCCATGCGGGAGATAGGCTGTTTGGCCGCCAAAAAAAAGCCCTCGATTTCATTTTTGGAATGCTTCTTTCGGTGTTTTTGGTCGCGGGCTTTTATATTTTTTCTTTCGCGCTGCTGTTTTTTTTGTACAAGCTGCATTTTATGTTCGGCCTTTTGATCGAGGCCGGGTTCTGCTATCAGATATTGGCCGCCAAGGCGTTAAAACACGAGAGCATGAAAGTATATCATGCGCTCGAAGACGGCGACATCGCGAAAGCCCGCTTGTATTTGTCATACATAGTCGGGCGCGACACGGAAAACCTGAATGAAGAAGCGATATCGAAGGCAGCGGTCGAAACGGTGGCGGAGAATCTGTCCGACGGGGTGGTCGCGCCGTTGATATATATGTTTTTGGGGGGTGCCCCGTTAGGCTTCGCCTACAAGGCGGTCAGCACGTTGGACTCGATGATCGGCTACAAAAACGAAAAGTACGCCTATTTCGGCAAATTCGCCGCCCGATTGGACGACGCGGCCAACTTCATCCCCTCGAGGATCTCCGCGCTGTTTATGCTTTTCGCCTCGCTATTGTGCCGCATGGACGCAAAACAGGCCAAAAAAATATTTTTGCGCGACCGCTACAACCACAAAAGCCCGAACTCCGCGCAGACCGAATCCGTGTGCGCGGGCGCGCTCGGGATTTCGCTGTCCGGCGACAACTATTACAAAGGCGAGCTGGTTCACAAGCCCACAATCGGCGATTCTCTGCGGCCTGCGGAAAAAGGGGACATAAAACGCGCGAACAAGCTGATGTACGCGACCGCATGGACGGCGCTTTTGATCGGGATCACAATAAGGATTGTTGTATATGTATTATAAATATTCGCACGGCGGCGACATCTATGGCCAAAACGGGGAAAAAAACGCGGCCATCGTCGATTTTTCGGCAAACATAAACCCGCTGGGAATGCCCGGCGAAGCCATAGAGGCGGCCAAAAACGCCGTTATCCAAGCGAACATATACCCGGACTCAAACTGCCGCGCGCTGTGCGCCAAACTGGGCGAATTCGAAAACATCGGCAAAGCGGACATATTCTGCTCAAACGGCGCGTCGGACATCTTGTTTAGGCTCGCATATGCCGCAAAGCCCCAAAAAATCCTCGTGACGGCGCCCTCTTTTGCCGATTATGAACGCGCGGGCAAAGCGGCGGGCGCGGAAGTCATATATTATGCGCTCAAAAAAGAAAACAATTTCCAAATCGAAGAAGATATCGCCGATCTCATTTGTTCAAAAGCTCCCGATATCGTGTTTATCTGCAACCCGAACAATCCCACCGGAAATTTGACGGGATTTGGAATATTGGAAAAAATAGCGGCCGCCTGCAAATCCGCGAACTCGCTGCTTCTCGCGGACGAATGCTTTCTGGATTTTGTCGATGGTTCGCATATGTATTCGGCAAAACCGTTGATCGGCGCATACAATAACATCATAATATTGAAAGCCTTCACAAAAATATTCGCGATGCCCGGCCTGCGGCTCGGCTACGCGATATGCGCCGACGCCGGGCTTATCGACCGGCTGCGCTTTGCCGGGCCCGACTGGGCGGTCTCGAACGTGGCGCAGATGGCGGGGATCGCCGCTTTGGAGCATGGCGGGGCATACATGGAAGCTACCCGCGAATACGTGAAAAAAGAGCGCGAATATATGGCCGGCGAACTGCGGCGCGCGGGTTTTGAAGTTTATCCGGCTTATGCCAATTTCATATTTTTTTCCTGCCCGCGCGATCTCGATTTGTGCGGTGAGCTGTTAAAAAAGGGGATTATGATAAGAAACTGCGAAAATTTTTCGGGGCTGGGCCCGGGCTTTTACAGAGCCGCCGTGCTGTCCAATGAAAAAAACAAGCTTTTCGCCGAAGCATTGCAAGAGGTAAAAAAATTATGGCAAAACCGATAATGATCCAGGGCGCCGCTTCCGGCGTGGGAAAGACTATAACCGCTATGGCGCTGTGCAGGATTTTTGCGCAGGACGGCCACAGCGTCGCTCCGTTCAAATCGCAGAACATGACATCCAACACCGCTTTCACAAAGGGCGGCGACGAAATCGCGGTTTCGCAGCTTTTGCAGGCGAAAGCGGCAAAAGTTGAGCCGAGCGCGGACATGAACCCCGTGATACTCAAGCCCTCGCCCGAAAAAACGGGTACACAGGCCGTTGTCTGCGGCAAACCATACGGCACAATAGACGCATACAATTTCAAAGACATCAAGCAAAGCCTGATGCAAAAAATAATGGAATCGTATGAGAGGCTGTCGAACCAATACGAAATAATAGTGATCGAAGGGGCGGGCAGCCCGGTGGAGCTGAACCTGACCAAAGACGGCGGAGATATTGTCAACATGGGGCTCGCAAAGCGCGTAAAATCGCCGGTTGTGCTGGTGGGGGACATCGACAGGGGCGGAATTTTCGCCTCATTGCACGGCACGATCACTCTTTTTTCCGAATCAGAGCGAAACCACGTAAAAGCCACAATCGTGAACCGTTTTAGGGGCGACATAGCATATTTCAAAGAAGGCGTGGATATCCTCGAAAATATAACCGGAGTGCCCGTGGCCGGCGTCGTCCCTTATGTCAAATTCGACATTCCCGAAGAGGACTGCCTTTATGACGGCGGCGAAAATTCGCCAAGCGGGGACTATGAGAGCCAGTTCGACATAATCGCGGACAACGCCCGAAAATCGCTCGACATGGATTTGATCTACAGGATAGTCGAAAGCGGGGCGTAAATATGAATGGTACGCACACAAAAAAGTTTGTCGCATCGTACAGCGGCGGCAAGGACAGCATATTGGCGATATACCGGGCCATAAAAGCCGGGATGATTCCCCTCGAATTGATCACCACGTACAACACAGACGCCGAACGATCGTGGTTTCACGGGATAACCGAAAATATCATAAAAAAGGTTTCGGATTCGCTTTCCATTCCCATCAAGCTGATTTGCACCTCGGGGGAAAAGTACGAGGCAAATTTCGAAAATGCCCTCGCGGAGGCAAAAGCCGGGGGTGCCGAATCCTGCGTTTTCGGGGACATAGATATCGAGGGGCATCTCGAATGGTGCAGCCTGCGCTGCGAAAAAACCGGGCTTGCGCCGTATTTTCCCCTTTGGAAAGAACAGCGGAAAAAATTGGTATATGAGTTCATCGATTCCGGCTTTTCGGCGCTTGTCACGATAGTCGACGCGAGCCGCATGCCAAAAAAGTTTTTGGGTCAGATATTGACCAAAAAAACCGCAGATGAAATCGAACTGAGCGGAGCCGACATATGCGGCGAAAACGGCGAATATCACACATTTGTATTCGACGGCCCCATTTTCAAAAACAAAATCGATTTGTCCGTCAAAGGCAAACTTGAAATGGACAAATATGCCATTTTGAATATTGATTGATTCAAAAAATAAAATTTCAGGAGGTAAATTTTCAATGCACAAAATATATTTTCGCTCGTATGGATCAAAAGAAGACCTGCAAATGGCAAAACGCCTAAAAATGGACACGGTGGAGTTGATTTGGATCGAAGCTCCGTTTTCGAAAGGAAACAAGGACGGTATATTAGGCAATTTAAAGGAGTACGGCATTTCGGTCAATGCCGTCACTTCGGCGACGGGGCTCGACGCCGCTGTCTTGAAAGAAGAAATAGATTTCGCAGCGGGATTGAATGCGGCTTTTTACGTACCCCATGCGCCTCTGCTGGCTTACGGCGACAAAGCGGCGATCGAAAATTTTTTGGCCGTTTGGAATGAAACAAATCAGTACGCCCAAGACAAAGGCGTAACGCTGTGCGTTCAAAGCTGCGGACAAATGCCCGACTCATGGGATATTATCTTTTCGCGCATCGAAGGTATAGGGCTAAAATACGATCCTTCATTTTCGCTGCAGGGCGGACGCAGCTACGCTTCGGAAATCGTGAAATACGGAAAACTGATCAAACACGTGCACATCAAAGACGAAGTTATATTCGGCCAAACCACTGATTTCAACCAGGGGTTGAAGCCGCACCGGTACGTGCCGGCCGGAATGGGCGACATAAAATGGGGGACTGTCATGGCCTTGCTGTATGAAGAAGGATATGCGGGGGATTTCGCCATTGAGACGCATTCGCCTTATTGGGGAGCGAACATGGAAAAAGACATAACTTTGTCCAGGCGCCACTTGGAACAGTTCATCGTTTGATTTCTAATACTCCAAAACCACCGCTTTATGGCAGCTGACCTCGTCGATGGCGAAGCCCACTTTCGCCCCGTCTTGCGTGAATTTTATCTGTTCGTTCGTTTTCGCGTCATAGACTTTTGTTATCTTTTCCGGGATCAAAAGCTCCACATTTATGTTGAATAGCGGCATCAAATCCTCGATGACCTCGATTTTGTCGCCTCTTTTTACCGGCGAGGCATACAGCAGGTGGTTTATATACCTGTTTTGCTGAGGCTGTTTCATAAGGGTCGCAATTCCCCCCGATGGCATATTCGAGATAAAAGTTTTTTTGTCGCCGAGAAGCGCTTCGATCGCATATTTTACGATTTCCTTGCATATCAGGCTGCCTTTGGTCGCATAATCCTCAAAAATCGCCCAAGCGATGTATATGCCGTCTTTTCCGCGCGTCATTCCCGGAGCGGCGTTTTGCAGTTTTTGCGGCGTGTGCTGATGCGACGAAAAACTGAATGTGTCGCGGTTGAAATATGGATTCCTGCGCCATCCCAACACTTCGCCGCCGTTTACCCCTACCCTGTATGGCTCGCCGTACAGCACAAAGTCCGTCCGACCCAGATCGCCCGGCTTGAATTCCGGCTTGAAATAACAGGGCTGATATGCATTCCTGCCATCGAACTTCGCCCCGAAGTCAAATAAAAACTCGCCCTCTTTTTCCCCGACGCCGAGCCCCGATATGCCCGAAGCCAAAATCTTTCCGCCCCCTGCGGCAAATTTGTCGAGTTTTGCTTTTAGATCGCCGTCTATGCGGACCCTGTCGGGCAGTATGGCCAGCTTGTATTTTCCGATGTCGCTCTGGGCATCCACGATGTCGTACAGATATTTCCCCTCGAGCATCATCCTCGACGCCCCGGTAAACGATTTTTTGCAATCGCCGCCAAAGCCCCCGGCGTAATAATCGTCGCCAAACAGAGCGATGTCGGCTACGCTCTCCACGTCGTCGCAGTATTTTTCAACAGCTTCGACTTCGGCGTAGGCCGCGCCGATCAGCTCATAAGTGGCCTCGTCCAAAAAGCCCTCGGGGTGCATCTGGTCGCCGATCGAACACTTGGCGCCGTTGGCTATGCTCAAGGCGACTTCGTATTTCAAGGCGTTCGGGTGCTTGAATCCGCCGAATTCTCCCCATGTGGTGTGGAATTTGCCGGTCATGCCCAAAAACTCGAGCCCTAAGCCCTGGACATACCTCGCAGACATGGGAAAATGGTCGTATCCCCAGCCGCCGGTTGGCAAAGATTCGATTTCGAGGTGCGTGTTGGCAAATGCCAAATCCCGCCGGCCTGCCGGTATGTGCCCGCCATTGTGGAATATCCTGAGATCCGGGTTTATTTTGTGGATCGCTTCGTTTATTTTCGTGTAGTACATTTTGTATGTGCGCTCCCCGAGTTCCTTGACGGCCGCGTCGTCGCGGGGGTCTTTTCCCTCGGCCCGCAATATTTTCACGCAATTTTGGCAATAGCAGATGCGCGGCGAGACGATGTCCAAAAAATATCCCTCGATGTCTTTGAATTTTTCCGTGATTTCCACGACCTGATCGATCAAAACCCCGAAATACGGCGAATTGAAGCAAAACAAGTGGTAGCCCGCATTCATGAACCCCCCATTCCAGCCCACGCTTTCGTCCTTGTTTCGAAGCAGCCATTCGGGGTGTTCCCTCGCGATTTTTTCGTCGAGCCCCGCAGAAACGTAGACCGGGGTCTGCACCCCGATTTCATGGCAGGCATCGAGCATTTCGGCCAACAAGTCGAAATCCAGGTTGGGGTGCTTTTTGTTTTTTTCGGTTTCGTGGTAGGCCCAGCCGTGATGGCATTTCGCGAAAACCGTGACGGAATTCACATGGCCTGATTTCAGTGTATTTTGAAATTGTTTTTTGTCGAACTTGCTTCCAATGCCCGGGATGAGCTCCGATGTGTGAAAATCCAGATGCACTTGTCTAAACGGCAATTTTCCCATAATAATAACTCCTTTTTAATTTTTGATATCTTCATAGGCCAAGATTTCCAGGCCCAAATCCGCAACCCTTTTTGAAATGTTTTCTTTTTCGCTTTTTCCGCTCTGCGAAACCATGAATAGCTTTATCTTCGTCCCTTTTGGCAGCAATTTGATCGCGGCGTTCGCCGACGGGGCGGGATGGCCCGCCCATATGGGGCAAAATACATTCACCGCATCGTAATCTTCGAATTTCGCGGGCGCCCCGCCGATGGCGATTGGTTTTATTTTTCGCGAGCTCCCCCTCAGGGATTTCACTATACCCGCCGTGAAAACGGCAAATTTGTTCGGCCTCTTTGAATCTGCCGCTTCGCAGATTTCGAATTTGTTTTCCTCGCCGAATTTTTCGGCAATTTTTTTGGTGTTTCCCGAATAGGAATAATATAATACGAGTTCGCGCATGAAAAATTCGCCTCCTTGTAAATTTTAAATATATTATAGCCGTTTTGTTTCGGCAATTCAACAACTATCCGTTAACAAAAAGGAAACAAATAAGTGGTACAATGCCGAAAAGAGAGGGGGTTCCAAAATAGAAACCAAAAACGATTTGCCGCGCGAAAAATTGAATATGAAGGGCGCAGAGGCGCTAACCGACGCGGAATTGCTGCAAGCTGTTGTCGGAAGCGGCGGAAAAGGGAACGATTACAAGCAAATCGCCAAAAATTTGCTCGATGCAATCAACAAAATCGAAGTCGAAAAACTCACCATCGACGACGTAAAATCCGTAAAAGGCATCGGGGACGCCAAAGCCACGGTCATATTCGCCGCTTTTGAGTTCTGGCGCAGGAAATTCGTGAAGCAAACCCGCCCAACAATCGACACCGCCGAAAAAGCGGCGGCGCAGTTCGATTTCATCAGGGGCAAAAAACAGGAATGCCTCGCGATGATCACTTTGGACGGGGCTAGGCGCCTGATAAAGAAGCACACCGTGACCATAGGTCTATTGACCTCTTCGCCCGTACACCCCAGGGAAGTTTTCGCCCTCGCCATCGAAGACAGGGCAGCCTCGATAATCATAGCGCACAACCACCCCAGCGGATCCTTGGAAATCAGCGCCCAGGACATGGAAGTCACAAGGCGCATAAAAGATGCCGGGGAGCTCATGGGGATCAGGCTCGACGACCACATCGTAGTTGCGGGAAACGAATTTGCGAGCGCCCTTTGATTGGCGCTTAGCCACTACTAGAATACATTGGCCAAAGCGGTTATGGCCTCAAATAACCGTTAAATTCCGGGCAGGTAAACGTAAAACGAGCTTCCCTTGTCTTTTTCGCTTTGGACTGATATGCGCCCCCCGCACAAATCGATGATGCGCTTCACCAAGGGCAGCCCAAGCCCGTTCCCGCTGTCGCTGCGGGCGGGATCTTCCTGATAGAATTTCTCGAAAATGTGCTTCAGCGTTTTTTCGCCCATGCCTATGCCCATATCGGTAATTCTGACTTCCGTCGCGCTTTCGATCGCTCCTGCTGCGTTTATTTTGTTCGATTGGCGGCAGCCCACGCTTATCTCGCCGTTTTCGCGGCTGTATTTTATGGCGTTGTCGAGCAGGTTCAGCCAGACGTGCTGCACCATTTCCTCGTTTCCGTGGTAAATTGCGGGAGCCAATTCGACATTGAAGGCGATGCTTTTTTTGCTCCACTGCTTTTCGAGCAACAATATGCAGTTTCTTATCTGCTCATCGAGCGAATAGTCTTTTTTTCCGGTAATTATCTGCTGGTTCTCGAATTTCGTCAAAAGAAGCACCTTCGACGACATGGCGGACATCCTTTCGCATTCCTTTATTATGATTTCGATATATTCCGCGCGCTGTTCGGGGGAAAGGCTTTCCTGCTTGAGCTGCTTGGCGAATCCTTTTATCGATACGATGGGCGTCTTGAATTCGTGCGAAAAATTGTTGATGAAATCGTTCCTGAAAATTTCAATTCCGCCCAATTCCTCTGCCATAGTGTTGAAGCTCCCGAGAAGTTCGCCTATGACCCCGATATTCGAGCTTTCCGGCAATTTTACCTTGAAATTGCCTTTGGCTATTATTTTTGTGGCTTTTATGAGCTGGTTTAACGGCTTCAGAAATATTTTGCTGGCGAAATAGGCGATAACCGTCCCCAAAATCACGCTCGCCATGAAATTCACTTCTTGCAGAAATATCATGGAATGCCTTACGGTCACAAGCATTTCGAGCCTGTCGAGGGCGTATATGCAAATGCCCGCGATGAAATTCGCCGAAACCATGATCGAAAACACGAAAATCACGGCGACGATGTTCAGCGAGGCGTATTTGTGGAACTCCCGGAGTTCCCGTAACTCTTTTTGTTCGTCCGAAATTTTCAAATCTTTCAAATTTTTCAAATCTTTCATGGTTCGGTTTTTTTGACCGCTTTGTATCCTAATCCGCGTATGGTCGCAATTTCGAAATCGCGGTTGTCCTTGAAGCGGTCCCTGATGCGGTTGATGTGCACGTCCACCGTCCTCTCGTCGGTTTCGCTGTCCATATCCCATATTTCGTCCATGAGCTGGCGGCGGGTGAAAATTTTGTTTTGATACGACAGGAGTTTGTACAAAAGCATGAATTCTTTGTTTGGGAGCTCGTGGGAAATCCCGCCCACGGAAACTGTAAGCGAATCGTAGTCCAGCGTGGTCTCGCCTATTATTAGCCTGTGTTCGTTGACTATTCGCGAGCGCCGCAGCAGCGCGGATATGCGCAAAATCAGCTCTTCCTCGTCGAACGGCTTCACCATGTAATCGTCCGTGCCGATGATGAACCCCTTTTTTTTGTCCTGCGGGGTTTCCTTGGCCGTCACCATCAATATCGGCGTATGGAAATTGTTTTCCCTTAAAATTTCCGTGAACTGGTATCCGTCCATTTTGGGCATCATTATGTCGAGAATTATCAGGTCCACGTGCTTTTTGTCCAAAAGTTCGAGCGCGTGCTCGCCGTTTTCCGCCGATATGACATCGTAGCCGTTTTGCGAAAGAATGGCGTTCATCAATTTTCCGGTATTCGGGTCGTCTTCCACCACCATAATGTTGACCAAGATTATCCCCCCTTTTTTTTGCATTATACTTTGTTTGTGTGAACTGAATTTAAACAAAAACCACGGCATATATCAATATGCCATGGTTTTTTTTGGGGTGAACGACGGAATTCGAATCCGCGGCCTTCAGGGCCACAACCTGACGCTCTAACCAACTGAGCTACGCCCACCATTTTTTCAAGCTGATGTACATTGTACCATATCGTTTGCCTTATGTCAATACATATTTGCAAATTTTTGCGTTTTTTTGATAAAATATATTGCATTGATCATGTTTTTAAGCTATAATGGGTATAGTCAATATTTCCGGAAAATTAAAAAAGGGGATGTGCCACCATGAAAAAAAATTTTTGGGCCGTTTCGCTGTTTGCTTTGGCCGCTGCGTTTTTGTTTTCGTGCGGCGGGGAAAAGAGCGGCGCTTCGGGCGCGGGCGAAAACGCAGAAAACGGAAATCCGGCAAGCCCGGAAGAAAGCGTGGAGGGTGAAATTTTGCCGGATTATGTGCCGGACGGGGTGGATGAGCGCGACTTGGGCGGATACGAATTTCGGATACTCACCCGGAGCACCTGCGTTCATCCGCTGTATATAGATGCGGAAAGCATCGATGGGGAACTCATCAACGATGCGATCTACAACCGCAACCGCGCCGCCGAGGAACGTTTCAATATCGCAATCCGCCCGATAATAGTGCATGAGGGCGAGCCGCAAACCGACAACGCCAATTCCACGCCCTTGGTCAAAAAAAGCATCATGGCCGGGGAAGATTTCGCCGATATTGCGATGCTGCACATGATAGACGCCGGGGCGCTCGCGGCGCAGGGGATGTTCATCGATTGGCAACTCGTCCCTGGCATCGATTTATCAAAACCTTGGTGGGACAAAAACGTGGTCGAGGGATTATCCATCGGCGGGAAACTGTATTTGAATACGGGGCATTTCAATCTCGAAAGCTACGACTACACTTGGGGAATGGTGTTCAACAAACAGCTCTGGCAGGACAAAAACCTCCCCGACATATACGGAACGGTCAAAGAGGGCAAATGGACGCTCGACTATTTCAACAGCATAATCAAAAACGCCACTTCCGACCTAAACGGGGACGGGCAGTATACCGCCGATGATCAGTGGGGCTTCATCGCCATAGACCGGGGAGGGCTGACCAATTTCATGTTCGGGAGCGACCAGCGCGTATTCGTCAGAAACGGCGGCGGCGCATTCGATCTCGTGCTGAACACGGATCGCATGCAGGCAATAGTCGAATTGACATATGAAATTTATTATCAAAACAATTCCACGTATATATGGGAAAGCGCCGTCGGGTATTTCCCCGAAACCCAGCCGTTGGGCATGTTCGCCGACGGCAAGGGGCTCCTCGCTTCCGCCCGGCTGGCCGGAATTCCGATTTTGCGCGGCATGGACGCCGATTTTGGCATAATCCCCCAGCCGAAATTCGACGAAAGCCAGATAGAATACACGTCGTTTTCCGATGGGCACACTTCCATGATGGCAATACCGAAAACGGTTTCCGATTTCGGCTTGAACACCGTGATAGGCGCGCTCGCAGAGGCGCTCTCGGCGGCAAATTACAACACGGTCATGAAAAGCTACTACGACATAAATTTGCAGACAAAATTCACGCGCGACGAAGAATCCGCCGACATGATGGATATAATAATAAAAAACCGCATATTCGACATAGGTTATGTGTATGCCAATGTCACGGGCAATCTGGGTTTTATGATCAACGACCTCATAAACCAAAAAAAGACCGCTTTCGCCTCGGAATTCGAAAAAAGGGAAGCCTCCGCGCTCCGCGCCCTTGCAAAGCTTGTAGAAGAATTCGAAAGTATCGGAGAAGGTTGATTTTATGATCACGGAAAAATTCGAAAAAGAAAAATACAGCCCCGTTGAATTCTTTGCTTCCGCAAAGAAAGCGAATTTGCTCGTTTGTGTGGTTGTTTTGCCGATATGCGCCATTGAGGCCGGCATATATCTTTTGCAGAGGGATTATGCCAACATTTTCGCGACGATTTTCAAAACCACGTTTCTGCTCGAAATTTTGATACTGGCTTTCGGGATGTTTTTGTTCGTGGCGGCGGCCATGATCACAAAAGCGGCGCTTCTCTCTTCGTTTTCCGAGGGGAAATTTGCGAGCGTGAAGTTCAAGATCATCGGCAATTCGCAAAAACCCCACTGCTGCCTCACCGAACCCATAAAAGTGTGGCAGTACCGGATTTGCCTTGGCGCATATATCGCGGTGGCCATGGTCATCCCATATGCAATATCGCTTTTCACCGGGGATTTCATATTTGTGATTGCGAGCATGTTGTGCGCTTTTTTCGCGACCGGCGATGTTTTGTTCCTATTTGCGCTGTTTTGGCGCGACGCTGATTCCTATATTCTCGATTTCGAGGGTTTTTTGCTGTATCGGATTTATGAAAAACATGAATGAACTAAAAATAATCGACGCGCACGGCCACCTCGGGGACATACTTTATCCACGGGGCGGCGAGTTGATATGGAAAACGGGGAAAATTTTCCCGCTATCGCCGTTGCAGTGGTTTTTGTGCGAGCGCGGCCAATACGCCGAAACTTTTTGGTCCAAAACCGCAAACAAAATTTCGCCTTATTGGTCGGTCAAAAGCGAGCGCAGGCGAAACCGCGCCGCCACGCTTGAAAACCTGCGCAAGTCCCTTGAAGGGACAAATATCGTTTTTTGCGTTTGCGCGCCCGTGGCGCCAAATTGCAAATATGAGGATTTGCTCGCGGCGGCCCGCGAAGAACCGCGCATAATAGCGTTGGCTTCGCCTGATTTTACCCTCGGCTCATCCAAAATGCGCGAAAAATTGGAATCGGACCTGAAAAGCGGGGCGGCGGGCGTGAAAATACACCCGATACTGCAAGAACATGAAGCGGATTCGGAAGCTGTGGGTTTAGCCGTCGATATTGCGCAAAAATGCAAAAAGCCCGTATTGATCCATGCGGGCCATGCGAAGTATTATCTGCCAAGGGAAAACAAAATCCAATTTTCGGATTATGCTTCAATCGGGAAAATCGAGCGTTTGGCCGCCGATTTCCCTGCGGTCAATTTCATCGTGGGGCATGCGGGCCTTGGAGATTTCGGAACGGCCATAAAACTTTTGCCAAAACGCAAGAACGCTTTTGTGGACACGAGTTTCCAATATCCGCAATCGATAAAAGAATTGATTTGCGCTTTTGGCGCGGACAGGGTGATGTTCGCTTCCGACTGGCACTACGGAAAAAGAAAACCGATGATAAAAACGGCGCTTTCCGCTTGCGGCGGCGACCACGGGCTGCAAAAGGCGATATTTTACGAAAATGCGGCAAACCTATTTGAAATTTAAAAATTGCATAAAAAGGAAAATCATCGAAATGGTAAAAATGGTAAAAAAAGAATACGAGAAATTGCTTGGAAAAGTGCAGAAGCCCGCGCGCTATGCAGGGGGGGAATACAACGAAACCATAAAAGACAAATCCAAAATTTCCGTCCGCTTCGCTTTCGCTTTTCCCGATATGTACGAAATCGGGATGTCGAATCTTGGCTTGAAGGTTTTGTACGGCGTTTTGAATTCGATGGACTATGTTTGGTGCGAGCGGGTGTTCGCCCCGGCAAACGATATGGCGGAGTTGTTAAAGCAGCACAATCTCGAACTGTACGCGCTCGAAAGCGGCGACAGCCTCCGCGAATTTGACTTTGTCGGCTTCACGCTGCAATACGAGCTTTCATACTCGAATATATTGTATATGCTGGATTTGGCGAACATACCCGCATTGGCAAAAGAACGCGGCGAAAACTTCCCTGTTTTGATCGGAGGGGGGCCGTGCGCCTACAACCCCGAGCCTCTCGCTGACATTTTCGATTTGTTTTGCATCGGCGAAGGCGAAGAGATCGTGGGCGAACTTATGGAATTGTACAAAAAACATAAAGAAGCGGGAAGCGGCAAGAAGGAATTTTTGGCCGCCTGCCCGCAAATCGAAGGGATTTATGTGCCTTCCCTGTACGAGCCCGGAAAGCAGCCGATAATAAAAAAGAGGGCGGTGAAAAATTTCGACGGGGCATATTTTCCCGTTTGCCCCATAGTGCCAAATATCGAAGCGGTGCATGACCGCATAACTTTGGAGATAGCCAGGGGATGTGCGAGAGGGTGCCGTTTCTGCCAGGCGGGTTTTGTATACAGGCCGGCAAGGGAACGTTTGGCGGATACATTGAACCAATTCGCGAAAGAAAGCCGCAAAAACACCGGATACGACGAAATATCCTTGGCTTCGCTTTCTGTGAGCGACTACACAAAACTCGGCGAACTCACGGACAAACTCACCGACTGGACCGACAAATCAAAAATCAACCTGTCTCTGCCCTCCATGCGCCTTGATTCATTTTCGAAAGAACTCCTGAAAAAAACCTCCGGAGTGAGGAAATCCGCGCTCACTTTCGCGCCCGAAGCGGGTTCGCAGCGCCTGAGGGACGCGATAAACAAAAATCTCAGCGAACGTGAAATCGAAGAGACGATAAAACTCGCTTTTGACTCCGGCAGGACGAGCGTGAAGCTGTATTTCATGATCGGGCTTCCCGGAGAGACCGACGAGGACATAATCGAAATCGCAAATCTCGCCAAAAAGGCGGTGGGGCTGTTCTATAAGCGCGAAAACAGGCAAAATAACGGCAAAGGGGTTACAGTCACGGTCAGCGTGGCGTCCTTCGTGCCCAAAAGCCACACTCCCTTTTGCTTTGAGGGGCAAAACCCATACGAAGAGCTTTTGAGAAAACAAAAACTGCTAAAAAGCGAAATAAATTCAAAAAAGATAAAATACAGCTACCACGAGGCGAAAACTTCAAAATTGGAAGCGGTATTCGCAAGGGGGGACAGGAAACTCTCGAAAGTTTTGGTGGAAGCGACAAAACTCGGCGCGCGTTTTGACGGTTGGGACGAACTGTTCGATTTTGAACTTTGGCAAAAGGCGTTTCTTTGCTGCGGGCTCACGATGGAAGAATACAGCGAACGAAAATACGCCTACGACGAACCCCTGCCCTGGGATTTCATACAAGCGGGCGCCACCAAGAGCTTTTTCATATCCGAAAACAAAAAAGCGGCTCTCGGCCTTGTGACAAAAAGCTGCATTGAAGAATGCGCCGGCTGCGGCGCGAACAGTATAGCGGGGGGTGAATTTTGCCCATGAGCGAAACTAAGGCATTCAGGCTGAAATTCGAAAAAACAGGATCCATGAAATACATATCGCACCTCGATTTGAACCGGCTGTTTTCGCGCTCGCTTGCCAGGGCCCGGATAGAAGCGGCACATTCCGAGGGTTTCAACCCGCACCCCAAAATATCATTCGCATCGGCGCTTTCGCTTGGGGTGGAGAGCCTTTGCGAATTCGCAGATGCCAAAATAATCGGCGCGGAAACAGGGGAAACCATCATGAAAAAAGCAAAAGGGGCGTTTCCCGCAGGCTTGGAAATAATCGAGGCATATGCGCCCGAAAACGATTTTGCAAACATCGACCGCACAAGGTTTCACATATTTTTAAGTCCGGAGGGTTTTGAAATTTCCGAAATTGAAAAATTGCTTTTGGGCGATGTATGCGTCGAAAAAAAGCCGGGGGTTTTGATAAGCCTGAAAGATTTTGTCTGTGAAATGGCGATATCCAAAAAAAGCCCGGAATATCTGCGAATCGACACCGTGCTGAAAACAAGCCGGCAAATGTTTTTGAACCCCGAAAACATAATAAAGGCGATAAAATCGCAATATGCGGCAGAGTGGCATTTCATCAAAAAAATCGAAACCTACGACAAAAACGGCGATATTTTCAGATGAGCGCCGATTGAAATATTCCATTTGCCGCTTCGGGGAAAGCGAGGCAAAACAATTCGTCCATCCTTTTTTTTTCGCCCGCAAGATACAGATAGCCAAAAAGGCACTCCATTCCGGTGGCGCGCCTGTACTGGAGCGCGGACGCGCTTTTGGGGATTTTCGCCTTGGCGTTCCTGCCGCGTTTGTATATTTCGGTTTCGGCTTCGCTCAAAACCGGCAGAATATTTTCCAAGGCATCCGATTGCGCGGCCGCTGTCACGAAAAGCATGGCTTTCGCGTGGAGCTGTTTGGGCGCATTTCCGGATTTTACCAAATTTTCCCTGACGGAGAGCTCGATCGCGGCATCGCCGAGATAGGCGAGCGCAAGCGGCGAATATTTGCTTGGATTTATTATGTTGTTTTCCCTTCTTTTTTTTTGCCGCCCGCGAGTTTCGCGAATCTGTATTTTGTTGCGGAAGCGGCGATATATTTTATCGCGAAAAGCATTACCACGATCTCGCCGGGCAGAAGCGCGATGTTCTTGAACACCCTGGTGATCGTCAGGATTTCGGCGAGCGATCCGACATATCCGGCCATCAGGTATGTGTTTATCATTATGTTGCAGATGAAATTGACGACGATTTTCGCACACACTATCCAAATGACAAAATATTCGGACTTATAGTTTCGCCTGTACAAAAAAACGGCGTATAACAGGCCCGCCAGCCCCGCGTTCAAGTCGAACAGCAAATTAAAGCCGAACCCTGTGGGAAACAGCACAAATGCGAGAAAGCTGGCGATGAACCCTGCGGCGAAAGTGACCAGCGGCCCGAACAAAAACGCGATGGCCGACAAAAAAACAAATCCGAAGCGTATCTCCAGCCCCATGGCGAGCGGTATCTTCGTGACGCCGTTTCCCACGATGGTGAGAGCTACCAAAACCGCCGTCAGGGCGACGGTGCGCACATTTTTGAAATTTTCCGCCATCTCCGAAATTCCGAGCGCAATTAAAATCTTTTTGATATCAACCCTACCTTCTTTCCGAAACATTTTTATGCTTACATTATATCCGATATTTTCGGCTTTGTCAAGGATTGTGCGCAATTTTGAAAAAATCGATCGATAATGTCCGGCAATGCCGAAAGAATCTATTGATTTTTTTTCCAAAATGATGTATAATCGATTGCAATGGAAAAAAATAATTGCGAGGGGGCAAATAAATGCCGGAAGATTACGAAAGCGATCAAAAAGCGCAGGAAGAAGAAGCAGAAGCGGAAAAAATAAAACAGCGGGAAATAAACGCAAAACGGAAAAAATTGCTGGCGGCGGGCGTATTTTCCGTGGTGGGCGCACTCACGCTATTGGGAATCCTGCTTTTGATTTTGTCGGCGGTGGACAGCTGCACCAAAGAACGCGCCAAATCGGAACTCGAAAAAAGCATGACGAGAAGATACAATTACGTGGATCCCGACTATGACTTCGACATCCTCGGCGATGAAGGCTATCTGTCAAAGGACAGGAACGTTTGGGTCAGCGAAGGAATAGTGAAAACGGTGATCACAGAGGACAACCGCTCAAATTATTCGCCCGAAATACAGTTCATGTACGACTTGGTTAACATCATAATAAAAGGCGAATATATAGAGTACAATAAACTTTTTTCCGCGGAATATTTTGAAAATGCAAAAGAGGAGGACTTGCGTGAGCGTTTCACGATGCAGCAACTGTTCCAGATAGAAATCGGATATCTGGACCGATGGGAAGCGGGCGGGATTTCATATTCGGACATGAGCCTCATTTACAGGATAAGAAACAACAACGGAACTTTCCGAAATGACCTCGACTACAACGACGACGGCTACATCCCGGTGGTGTACCGGCTCACAACAGACAAAAACGGCGCTACAAAAATAAGGAACCTCATGACGCAGTCCCGGTACATATCGGGATTGTACGATTAGTCCTGTTGTTTTGCCAAGCTCTCGATTGTGTCGGCTGCTTCATCGACGGATAGGACATCATTTGGGAATTTGTATTTTTTCAGGGCATCGTCGGTTTTTTGCTCGTCGGACATCATATGCATGAGCTCCGCCACCTGCGGGACGTCCAAACCGGCTTTTTTTATTTCTTCAAAATGAGAAAACACCTGTTTTGGAGTACCGTCCAAACATATTTCGCCCTCATTGAGCACAATGACCCGATCGGCGAATACCGCTTCGTTCATGTAGTGGGTGATAAGCATCACCGTCATGTTGTTTTCGGCGTTTAACCGTTTTATGGTGTCGAGCACTTCTTTTCGCCCGGCGGGATCCAGCATCGCAGTCGATTCGTCCAATATTATCAGCTTGGGCGACATCGCTATCACCCCCGCGATGGCTATGCGCTGTTTCTGGCCGCCGGAGAGCTTGTGCGGGGCGTGCAGCCTGTATTCCGACATTCCCACGATATCGAGCGCTTCGTCTACGCGCCTTCTTATCTCGGGCGGCTCGATGCCGAGGTTCTCGGGCCCGAAGGCCACGTCTTCCTCGACGATCGTGGCCACGAGCTGGTTGTCGGGATTTTGGAAAACCATTCCCACCGCGCGCCTCACTTCATTTGTGTTTTCCTCGTCTGAAGCGTCAAGGCCGTCTACGAATATTTTGCCCCGAGTCGGGGTCAAAATCATGTTCATGAGTTTGGCCAATGTGGATTTGCCGGAACCGTTGTGTCCCAAAATGGCCACGAACGAGCCCTCGCATATCTCCAGGCATATATTTTTCAACACGTAATTCGTTTTGGCTTCGGGGGTTTCGGAGGCGTTGTAGGCGAAAAAAAGGTTTTCCGCTTTGATCAGCGGGCGCGATTTCTCGTTTTTCATATTTTATCGCCGCCTATGTATGTGCCCGCGATTTTTCCTTCCAATATTTCGTATAAAATTTCCGGGTCTTTGGCATTTGCCAGCACCATCGGAGTGCCTTCGCAGGCGATCATTTGCGCCGCTTGGAGTTTGGTCGCAAAACCTCCGGTTCCCAAAGGGCTTCCCGCCCCTCCCGCACACGCCAAAACCTCGGGCGTGAGCTCGGGGACTAAATGGATGAGTTTCGCGTCTTTGTGTTCTGAAGGGTTTTTGTCGTAGAGGCCGTCCTGGTCTGAAAGATTTATCACCAAATCCGCCCTGCACAGCATCGAGACATGCGCCGAAAGGATGTCGTTTCCCGAAAATTTGAGCTCTTCGCTCGAAACCGTGTCGTTTTCGTTGACGATGGGCACGCAGCCCATTTTTATCAACACGGAAAAGGTTTCACGGGCCTCATTTCGCCGAAGCTCGTTTTCCACCACGTCGCGGGTCAAGAGTATCTGGGCGATGTTTATCCCGAACGATGAAAAAAAGCGGTTGTATATGTTCATCAATTCTGCTTGGCCGACTGCCGCTGCCGCCTTTTTGTCCCCGATTTTGCCGAGGGGGAACTTCATGCCGAGTTTTCCGGCCCCTGCGGGAACCGCCCCGGAGGTGACAAGTATTATTTCTTTTCCCGCATTGGACAAATCGGACAGGGCCTGAACCAGGGCGCCTATCCTTTTCAGATTCAGCTTTCCGGTTTTGTGCGTGAGGCTCGACGAACCTATTTTAACTACGATGCGCTTCGATTTTTTTACGCTTTCCACATATATGTGCCCGTCTTTCGCGTTTGGTTTTTTTGTTTTATCCACTTTATCGCTCCCTGAAAATGATTTTATGATATAATTTTCGATATTTGGCAAATTTTTTTCAAAAAAGCCTTTAACAAATCGAATAAATGTATTATAATATATTATACACGAATTTGCCGCCGAATAGTTTAAGAAAATATTAACAGCGCAAAAAAGACCAAAAAAGAAAGGAAAGATTTTCAAATGAAAAATAAAATAACAGTCGAGCTTTGTGACAAAGAATACGCGCTCCTGTCGGAAGAAAGCGACGACTACGTAAAATCCTTGGCTGAAGAAATAAACCAGGCGATCGAAAAAACGGCGTATTCGAACCTGAGGATATCTAAAGCCGACGCCACTGTCTTGGTTTGCCTCGATTTATGCGACAAAAACAGAAAACTCGCCGGCAACAACGACAACATGAGAAAACAGATCACCATGTATGTCGATGAAATCGCCGCCCTCAACAAAAGGCTCTCGGCGTATGAACGGCAAAAATCGGGCAAGTTCCAAAAAAATGCGGAAGCTGCGGCAGAATCCGAATCGATGGCTGCAGAAGGGGATAACGAAAATGCTTAACCTTGAAAGATACATCGAAACCCTTTGCGACAAGGCGAAAACCGCTTCATGCGGGCTCGCGCAGTCGTCTCTGAACCAAAGAAACGAGTCGCTCAAAATTTTGTCCGGCAAATTGCAGACTGCGGAAGCCATGGGGGAGATAATCGAAAAAAATAAAATCGACATATCCAAAGCAAAGGAAAACAATATTGCGGATGCTATGGTCGACCGACTCAGGCTCGATGAAAGCCGGATAAAAAATATCGCTTTGGCGCTGCTCAAAGTCGTGAGCCTGCCCGACCCGCTGGGCGGCGGCGAACTCTGGGCCCGGCCGAGCGGAATCTCGATTAAGCGCATAAGCGTGCCCCTTGGGGTGGTGGCCGTGATTTACGAGTCCAGGCCAAACGTCACCGTTGACGCCGCCGCCTTGTGCATAAAATCCGGCAATGCGGTTATTTTGCGCGGGGGAAAAGAAGCCGTAAATTCAGACCTCGCCCTTGCCGGGATTATCAGGCAATCTTTAAGAGAAGCGGGCTTCGATGAAAACTGCGTGCAGAAAGTCGAGGACATCACCCGCGAGAGCGCGAACATACTTATGAGGCAACACGGCAAAATCGACCTGCTCATACCAAGGGGCAACGCCTCGCTGATCGCCAATGTCGCCGAAAACTCGAAAATCCCCGTCGTCGAAACCGGCGTGGGCAATTGCCACATATACGTGGATTACGACGCGGACTTCGAAATGGCGGCAAATGTGGCCATGCGCTCGAAAGCGCGTCCTTCGGTATGCAACGCGGTGGAAACGATTCTCGTTTCCGAAAAAATATACAGGGAATTTTTGCCTGTTTTAAAACTCCGGCTCGACGAGCTGGGCGCCGAAATCAGGGGCTGCGAGAAGACCTGCGAAATTTTAAAAACCGCGCTTCCCGCCGCCGAAGAGGATTATTTTGCCGAATATTTGGATTTCATAGTGGCAATCAAAGTAGTCGCCGACGTAGGCGAGGCCATCGCGCATATAAACAAATACAACACCAAGCACAGCGAGGCGATAATCACAAACGACATCAAAAACGCGCGGGAATTTCAAGCGAAAGTCGATGCCGTGGCGGTTTACGCGAATGTCTCGACCAGGTTCACCGACGGCGAGGAGTTCGGTTTCGGCGCGGAAATCGGCATATCGACCTCCAAGCTGCACGCAAGGGGACCGGTAGGCGCGAACGAACTCACCACGGTGAAATATCTGATCGACGGCGACGGCCAAGTCAGGTAACTTGCGCCGTCATTTCTTTTTTCGCGCGAATATCCCGCGCAGAAGTTCGCCTACGGGGGTGTTGCCCTCCTCGCGGACCAGGCGCGGCAGCGCGAGGTATACCACAGCAAGCCGAAGAAGCGCGGTCGCGGCGAACAAATAATTGTATCTTGTCATTTTTACCCCCAGGATCGCTATGTCCATGCGCTCAAATATCGAGAACACGTTGTCGAGCAGCCAGCCTCCCGCCGCGTTTCCCAAACCCGTCCCCAGGCTCTGCGTCATCATGAAATAAACGGCGATGTACATCGAGCGGTTGAGCTTGGGCGCCTGGCCGAGCATGATATTGTTGGCCCCTATTTCAAAGCCGGAAAACAAGCATCCTTGAAGCAGCATGATAAAAACGACCAGTACCGCAGCCGATGCTTTGTCTGCCGTGAATATCCACAGAAACGGCGCGGCGCACAATATTCCGTTTGTCAGCTGCATCACGGTTTTGTTGCCGTGGGCGTCGATTGCGCGCCCCCAGCGCTTCACTATGAGTATAGAGCAAACGCTGGGCAGTATCTGCGCCAAAACGGTGACAAGGGTGTTGGAAAAAAGCAAGTTGTTTTTCAGATGTACTAAATAAAACGGGGAGGACAAACCGCACGAAAATAACCAAAGCGTCATGAAAGCCGCAAATTTCATGTATTTTTTGTTTTTGAGCACACCGGAGGCCATTTCGGAAAAACTTTCGCCGCGTTTTGGCTTTGCGTTTGCCATCGGCGGGAATTTCACCAAAAAAAAGCATAAAACATCCAAAGTTCCCATCACGGCCGACAGGGCGAACACGAAAGCGTAGCTGGAAAACCCCGAAAACATATCCAGAAACCAGGCGGTCAGTATTCCGCCGGCCACGCCGAACATAGTCGCAATGCGCGACCTGACGGCAAAATAGCTTCCGCGGATGTTCATGGGGACCAAGTCGGCCGCAAGCGAAAAAAAGGTCACGTTTACAAAAGGGACGAGCATCGCGGAAACCAGAAGAAACAGCGATGCCATCCATATGCGAAGCGAAGGTTCTGTCATGGGGACGAAAAACGGCACGCAGCCAAAAGGCAGCCAGCTCATTCGCTGGATTATGCCGCAAACCAAAAACAACAGCTTGCGCTTTTGGGTGCGCTCGAGTATGTAGGAGGCCAAAAGCTGCACAGGGGCCGCCAATGGCCCAATGGCGCATAAAAGCCCGAAGGTGAAATCGTCGGTTTTGAGTTCTTTCAAATATCCGGTCAACGAAACGCCGCCGTTGATGTTGAAAGATATTGTGCCGAAAGCCACGGCAAATATCACGAGTTTAAGCGATTTTATCGTTTGCGCCCCGAGCCCTGCTTCATCGAACAGTTCAAAGCGGAAGTTTGTTTTTCTCAAATGCGCCGTTTCCTATCTGGTGTTTATTACTATTAACTCCAACATATTTCGAATGTGAAATCAAGCAGCCCGCGAAATATTTTTCCAAACCCCTTGATTTTCCCTTAAATTCCGAGTATAATAAGGTTACAGTTGAAACTGAAATTTGAAAACTAAATTAAGGAGGTACAATGCAATGATCAAAGCTTTGGTTTGGTGCGAAAACATCCAGAACAAAACCCAAGAGGACGTAAAAGCGGCTTATCCCGAAGGCATGCACAACACGATCGCGGAATTTTTGGCAAAAGACCCGAACATTTCGGTGAAAACCGCCACGCTCGACGATCCCGGCTGCGGAATAACCGAGGAGGCTATCGCCGAAACCGACGTGGTTTTGTGGTGGGGGCACGTGGGCCACGGAAAAGTGCCCGACGATGTCGTCGAAACGCTGTACAAAAACGTCGTGGGTAGGGGGATGGGCATAATATGCCTGCATTCGTCGCATTACTCCAAGATATTCAAGCGGCTGATGGGCAGTTCTTGCAGCCTGCAGATCCCCCCTCCCGGCTATGCGGCCGAAAAGCTGTGGACGCTTTTGCCCGGACACCCGATCGCCGCGGGCATACCAAATCCCGTGGATATCGAAATCGAGGAATGCTACAACGAATACTTCGACATACCCCAACCCGACGAATTGGTTTTCAACGCCGCATTTGCGGGTTGCGGCTCTTTCAGGGGAGGGGCTGCATACCACCGCGGGCGCGGCAAAGTTTTTTATTTCCAGCCCGGGCACGAGACCTACCCCATCTACCGCCAGAAAGAAATACAGGAAATAATCCTCAATGCGGTATACTGGGCCAACAACAAGACCAGATAGTTTTCATTCCAGTTCGTAAATGGCGCTGTCCGCAGTCGAGAGGCTGCGGATTTCGCCGTTTGGCAAAACAAATTCCCTCTCTTTTGGCTCCGGCGAACCGGTGTAGTCGAGAATCAGCAGCCCGTTTTCCCGGGCCGCCGTATATATGCCGTCTATTTTTCCGTCGGGGACTGTCACGCCGTGCGAATTCAAAAACTCGGTGATCGGGTCGAAAACGCCTTTTTGCAGCTTGGAAACTTTTTCGGGCGAACTAAAATCGAGCCCGGAGGGGAAATTTAAAGACAATGAACGTTCTTTTTTTTCGCCGAAAAACTCCGGGAAAAAATCTCTTTCGTCTTCCAAGGCTTTGAGTTCCTTTATGTTGATCCCGACCAAAAGCCCCCCACTTGAAACATATTCGCGGATCGCTTCAAGGGTTTTGGCGCGGTAATGGCCGTCTACGGCGATAATCAGCGCCTTTGGGCCTTTTTGCAGCATTCCGTCCGCAATGGTCAGATCGCAGGCGAACGTATAGTCGGCATAGTCGCGGAGCAGGCTGCAAGCGGCGCTGTTTTCGCCCCGCCTCGACGGGTCGAGAACCATCGGCGTATCGGGGTAGAGATAGGCGATATCCCTTTTTATCGGCGCATTTTTGTAGGCGCCTATGTTTTTCATGAAATTTTCGCATTTGGCCTTGGCGCCGAGCACATTCGAGCTGTAGTAGTGCAGCCCCTTGGCGTCGGTGGCCGCCGCGTTGTATATGCGGCAAACCGCCCCGCGCTCGGTGACCTGGCCCGCGGGCTCGAAACTGTAATAGGCATCGTAGAAGCTGCCCGCCGAGGCGACCCAGTTTGTGACTGTGAAATTGGCGCCGTAATTCGAGGCCTCGTTTGTTATTCGCACGCCTCCGCCCACAGAAGCCGAGGCTTTGCACTGGGCCGCGAATTCCGCGGCGTGCCAAGCCACCGCATCCCCCCCGGTACACATATACAGCTCGGTATCCGGGAAATATTTGCGGGCGGTTTCCATCCAGAATTTCACGTATTCGGTCATCGAATTTCGGTACCAGTCCACGAAATCCACCCATCTGCGGCGTTTTGCCGGAGTGTCGGCATTGTATCGCCCCGCCGAAGTGTGCTCATCGATGCGCAGATTTTCGGGCGGGCTCTCAAGGGGCGGAAACTCCAGATCGTCAAAGCCCGCAAACGAAGTGCCCCAGCATTCGTTCAGCTTTTCAATCGCGGCGAATTTTTGGCGCATTTTTTGCTTGAAATCGGCTCTGGCATATGGGTCGTTGCACCAATAGCCTCCGTGCGCGTGGTATAGCCCCGCGATCTGCGTGGGCCAGTTGCCGTGCCAGTCGGACACGATCGATTCGCCGAAGTCGCCGCTTATGCCAAACAATATCCCTTCGAAAACCGAGTGGTCGGCGTAATGCTCGGCGAATTTTTTTATGAAACGCTCGATGTAAGCATAGAATCCTTTGTCGAAGTGGGACTGTATCGCGGTTTCCATGTTGTGCTCGAGGCAGCGGTGGCCCAAATGTTCTTTTCCCGCGCGGTACCAGTCGGGCAGCGCATAGGCGGGCCCCGCGATCACGAAGGGCAGCCATTTCAGCCCCGCTTCCCTTATTTTTTCGAGTTCCAAGTCCCAGCGCGAAAAATCCCATTTGCCCTCGCCCCCGTTTTCGCAGGTCTCCCAGGTGACGTACTGCTCCACCGAGGTGAATCCCAGGTTAAAAAGCTGGGACAGCTCGGCCGGATCCGCTCCGCCGATGCCGCAGCACAGCTCTTTGCCGGGGCTCAGCGATACCTGTTTTTGTTTTAGGATCGATTTCCACTCCATGGGCTCGCCCGTAATTTCAAATTCCACTTTTTTTTGGTGCTCGGCACCTTCGAGATCCATAACGCATCTAAACCCCACCGCCATGTTCCCGCCGCCGCCCAGTATCTGCCTGCGGCGCGAAATGCGCAAATCTCCGGGCGGGTTATGGTAGCTGCCACCCCGGCAAACCTTCGAGCCGCCCCAGCCGTCTTTGAAGCGCTCGGTGTCTTTTATGAGGTCGTCATATGCGAAAAACCAGTCTTCCGTCCATTCCCAGACATTTCCGGCCATATCGTAAAGCCCGTAGCCGTTGGGAGCATAGCTTCCAATCGGCGAAGTGTAGGCAAACCCGTCCGAAACCGCGAAATCCCGCCACTGGTAATCGCTGCTGCGATCCGCGTAATTGCACTTTTCCCCGTCGAAATCGTCCCCCCAGGGATACCTTGGCCCATTTAAGCCGCCCGCAGCGGCAAATTCCCACTCCTGTTCGGAAGGCAGGCGTTTTCCCGCCCATTTGGCATAGGAATCGGCTTCTCCCCAGGATACATTAACCACCGGATAGTCGGGGTAGTTTTGAAAATAGCCGCGCATGGCGGGCCAGCGCGGGTCCGCGGGATATGGCCGCCCCGCCGCATCGCAGTATTTTTTGAACTCGGCGTTTGTGACCGGATAAATGTCCATGCAAAACGGGGGCAGCGTCACCATATGCATTGGTTTTTCCTCGCTATATCCGATATTTGAACCCATCGTGAAAGCGCCTCCGGGTATATGCGCCATTTTGCTTTCGGTGTCCATGCATCATTCCCCTTTCGGATTTAAAATTTTTGCGATTTCGTTGCGTTTTCTTTCCAGCATGCCGCCAATTACATTGATATAGAACTGCGCATCAAACATCTCGTGGACAAAAGGCTCCGCGCGGTACAAAAAGTCTTTGACGTTTTCCCAGCGGGCATCCAATTTTTCGATATTGCCTTTTGCGGTTTCTTCCAAGATTTCCGCCATATACAGGCATAGCTGTCCGTGGATTGCAAGCGCTTCCCACAATTTTTTGCGGCAAGGCTCGCAATCGCTTTGCGCAGCGCGCAAAATAGACGGCATCATCGCGTTCACTGTCCCCGGTATCCGGGCGAATTTTTTTGCGCTCTCTTCGCTTATCGCCGGCTTTTCCCCGCGCAGGTACGAAGTGTCGCAAAGTTCGGTGAGAGTTTTTAAATATTCCTGCATTTGGGCGCCGCGATCCCCTAAAGCGTCCGCATAATACCCGGCAGCCACTCCCTCGAAAGATTTTGTTTTATCCCACAAAGCGGAGCCCATGGCATACATGGCGAGGCCGGTGGGGAAAAAGACGCGCTGCAGCTGGCAGCTCATCATTCCGTTCAACTGCAATTTTTCGAGATTTTTCATGTCGTCGAACAGTATGCGCGCCGTATGGAAACCGCCCAGGTCATATTCGTGGTCCCACATCAAATGATAGTCGAAATCAAAGCTGTCCCCGGAAAACTGTTCCTGCCATTTTGAAAGCCGGCGAATATTTTCGCCCACTTTTGATGGCATAACGAGCCGATTTCTTTCATAGGGAGCGAGCTTTTCCCGTGTTTCGCCGTTTTCGCCCGAATCGACGAAGGAGTTGCTGTATGTGCGGGTTATGGGCGCGAACATCAAAACAAACCTATCGGGGTTTTGCAGCCTTTGTTTTTGCGGTTCCCAGAGCAAATCGACATAAATCAAAAACACGATCTTGGTTGCCGAAGAATTGGCAAAAAGAAGTTCGTCTATCCGGTTCAGCATTTGAACATAGTAATCGGAGGGCGCATCTTTGCAGTTTTCGCATTCGCAGTGGTTGTTGGCGCCGTCGGCAAGCCAAAAATGCAAATAATCCACTTCCGGGCGGTTTTTGCAATAATCTGCGATCGCCCACGCGATTTTTTCCCTGACTTCCGGATTTGAATAGCAGAGATTGGTGTTGAGCGCCACCCCGTGGAAAAAATCCCGTTTCCCGCCTATCATGGCAAGCATTTCGCGGGCCTCGGGCAAAATCCCGTGATCTTTTGATTCCCAGCCCGTCCCCTCGATTCCAAGCGGGGCGCAGGTCCAGCCATGGCCCACCGAATGGTACATCATTCCCCGCTTTTTTATCTGTTCCGCATGGGCGGCAGTCCCCGCCCGCACTGTTTCCGCGCTCACGGGATTTGGCGCAATATATGGATTTGGGTTATTGTACCATCTGTCATAGAAAGCGTATGGGGTGACAAATTGCGTGAAGTAGGCGTTCATGCCTAATTTAGGCAGCCAGTCGATCATATCCGCCACGTGCGAAAATGAAACGGCTCCCTCGATGCAAACGCCCCTGTGCCTGTATGAAGCAGAATCGGCGCAGGACAAGTCGATATTTTCCAAGCTCCGCTTGGGGATTATTTCCCCGTTTTTGCCCGGGCGCAGCCAGCGGCAGCCCAATTCGGACAGCAAACGGTACACCCCAAGCAGCACGCTGCGTTCGTTCGAACCGATGATTTCCCCATTTTGGCCGCATATTGAAATATGGTACGCATCGTCGGCCGATGCGTCATCTACTTGCGGGAGTTTTTCATGGGAAGGATCCGCCGATAATTTCACCGTGCCGCCGAGTTTTTCCGTTTTGCCCGATTTTAGTATCGACACGGAAATTTCGGGATCCATTTTGCAGAGGTATTTGCATAGTTCTTCAGCCGCAAACGCGATGGGCCGGCTTTCGCCCACTTTTTCGATTTTCCATTCCACAGTCACATATCCCCCTATTATTTATATTTTGCATATCCGTGCGATATTATACCATGCTTTGATTGTTTTTGCAACAGCAAACAAGAGGCAAAAACACCCGCAAGGGTGTTAAATTTCTGTAAATATTTTTGCGGGCGGCTTGCCTTTGGACATGATTTTCAATATAATGATGTATAATGACGTCAATATGCAAATATGCAAAAAAAAGAGGCGATTGAAATGAAACCTGTCAAAATAGTCGAAAAACCGTGGGGCGGCGAAATCTGGATTGCGCACAGCGACAAATACGCGCTGAAAATAATAAACGTGAAGAAAGGATGCCGCTCGAGCCTGCAATATCACAATTTCAAGGCCGAGCACATTTACGTGGATGAGGGCATCCTCGAAGTTGAAGAGATGATAAATGGCAAGCTGGTAAAAAACCGCTACGAAAAAGGCGACGTGGTCGAAAACCCCCCCGGCAAGCAGCACCGGACCAACGCCGTGACCGACGTGAGGCTCATTGAAGTTTCCACGCCCGAACTCGACGATGTCGTGCGCATCGAGGACGATTTCGGCAGAAGCTGAAATGCCGGTTTTTTAGCCTTTGGCATTTTCAAAGCCTTCTATCAGCGATGCCAAATCTTTCTCTATTTTCCCCTGAAGCTTTTCATAGGTGGACATGACGGTGTTCTGGCCCTTTTTTATGGTTTCGCAAAGCGCGTCCAGGTATCCGCCGATGGCGTACACCCTCCCTATGTCGTAGACCGTGGATGCGAAGATGATGTCGAGCATCGCCGAGGAGTCCTCGTCCCTCGTGTACTTTCTCTGCAGGCACACGTCGTAATACGCGGGTTTTATGAGCTGCCTGCCGTAATACGCCATAGCGTCGAGTATGATGGAGTTTTGTTCGACGTTTTCCACGGTCACGGGCAGCATGTATGTATACGAGTGCCAGAAATTCACCGTGGCGTAATATCTCGGCTGGTTTGAATCCCATTTCGGTATCGGGACTATGCCGAAATCGTCTTCCATATCCCTGAGGCCGAGGTCCATATAGCGCGGGAGGCTCCAATAGAACAGTCCCCTGCCTTCGGGGAACACCCAGAACTGCACCAGCTGCCCCCCGCCGTTTTCCCTGTCAAAAGCGTCCCGGTGCATATCGTATGTGTCGCTTTCATAAAAATCGATCAGCTTATCCATTATGTTCGAAATTTTTTCGCTGTTTCCCGTAAAATACGGTATGTCGTTTTGGTCTTTCGAAACCAGTTTTTCCCCGCAGGCATTTATAAAATTCGGGAGAAAGTCGATTTGGCACACAAACCCGTAACGGTCGTACCTGTTGTGCTTTCCGTCGTTGTCAAGGTCCATATAGACCCCTTTGACCATTTCGGTGAATTTATCGATGGTCCATTTGTTGTCGTTCACCAGGGCGTACGGGTTTTCAAGCCCCAGATCCCCGAGCATCCTTTTGTTGAACATGAGCAGCCCTATCCCGTCGTAGTGCTTTATGAATATATCGCCTGAAAAGAAGTATGCTTCGCCGCCTATCGAAGTGTCCCTTATTATGTTTTGGTCCCACCACGGCGCATCAAGGGTAAGCACCGTGTCATGCACGTTTATCCCATATCCTTTGGCCGAGAATTTGGCGGCGTTCATGAGCCTGGGGACCACGGCGCCGTATTCGTCGATTCCGGCCTTCACGGTTTTGTTCATGGCCGCCTCGACGCTGTCGTCGGCGTGGACCGCTTCGAATTTGAAGTTGTACATTTCCTCTATCAAAACATTCCTGGAATAAATGGCGTCGTTCAAGACTTCGCCGTTCATTTCCTCGATGTCGTAGTCGGTCACATCGAGGCTGTTGCCCGACCACTGCTTGTCAATCAGGATTTTGAAAGCCGCCCCGCCCAAATCGATCGATTCGTTTTCATGCGGGAAAGGAATTTCGGCGCTTTCCCCGTTTTCCGCAGCCGCCTCGCCGGGAGCATCGCCTTCGCCGGATTTGTCCGGCGCGGCTTCATTGTTTTTGGAATCCGGCGCGGCGTTGCATGAAAACATCATGCAAACCACAGAAAATATCAAAACGGCGAGGATAGTTTTTGACGCATTTTTCATAACTTTTCACCTCGTAAAATTCAAATGCCGTCGAAGAAAACGGCCCCCACTACGGCGTTCTGGCCGCTGGTCAAGTTTTCGTATTCGATCGAGATTTTGCCGCTGACTTTGAATTTCACGTATACTCCTCCGGAAAATTCGGATATTTCTATAGCGTCCACCAGCTTTATTTTCCCGTTTCCGTCATACACGGTTATCGACGTTTCCCTGCCTTGCTCGTCGTAGTCGAGCGAATACAGCGTGACATACTTGGTTTCTCCGCCGACATCGATGTTGACATACAGCCAGCTGCCGTCATAGAAACACGATCCGGCCCGGTCTGTCTTGGAGGGGTCGGTGTACAAAGTCCCGGGTTTGCGCCTGATCACGTTTTCGAGCGCGTCTTCCTCGAGGTCTTCTTCGTCCGTCTCGCTTTCCTGGTACCAGACATGGTGCGGCGGCTCGTTTTCGTCGTAATTCAAAAATTCCACCGAAGCATATGCGGGCGGGTTGTAGTCGTCGTCCCTTGACAGCACTATGTATCCCTCGCCGCCGTAGGCCCCGACCCATTCGCCCCCGGTATCTTTGTCCATTCCGACAAATTCGCAGCTGCCGATCGGTTCGGCAGGTTCAGCAGGTTCTTCAGCAGGTTCGTTTTTTTCTTCTTGCGCCGCTATTTCAGGCGGTTCCTCCGCTTTTTTTTCATCTTCGTTTTTGGTTTCCCCTTCCGCCGCCGAATTCGAAGCAGCATCGCCCTTGTCGTCGGCATCGCCCCCGGAACACGAAATCAGCAAAAACAATAGTGCCGTCGCCATAAATATGCAAATAATGCGTTTCATAAAATTAATTCCTCCTTGTTTTTTTGCCTCTCATGGAAACAATATAGCACAAAAAACAAAAAAAATCAATAGATTTTCGTCAAAAACAAAAAATATCTTTTCATTGACAAGATGTTTTTTTTGTGCTACAATAAATTTATCAAACCATCAAACAAATTAATGAAGATAATGAAAGGATAAAAGGAAATTTATGAATGTATTGCTGTTTGGGGCCGGCGCTTCGGGCAGGGGGCACCTCACCCCGAGGATGCTCGATTTTTGCGAATGCCGCATCACATACGTTGAAAGGGACATGGAACTCATAAACAGACTCAAAGGCCGCTCTTTTGAAGTGGTGCAGATAAATATGAACGGAGAAAAGCGCATTTGCGAGGTGAGCGGTTATGAAATGGCGCATACCGGCGAACAGGACAAGATAAACCGCGCCTTTGCGGAAGCCGATCTTGTTCTAAGCTGCGTCATTGCGGAAAATTTGGGGGATGTCGCGGCAAATATAGCGGCGGCAATCAAAAAATCGCAGCTCTCGGCGATAGGAAAAAAACAAAATATCGTCGCCTGCGAAAATTTGAACCATGCTTCATCCTTGCTTGAAAAACTCGTATATGGCAATCTGGACCCCGAATCGGCGGAATATTGCAAAACCCATATCGCTTTCCCCGACGCCATAATTTCGCGCGTAGTGCCTTTGCCGGAAAATCCGTATAGGATAATATGCGAAGATTACAACGAATGGTACGCAGACGAAAAAAAATGGGCGGGCAAAGCCTCCGACTTCCCTTTCATCGAGGTTTCAAGCAACCTCGACGCGCTTTTGGAGCGCAAGCTTTGGATACACAACGGCGGGCACGCCACGCTCGGATATGCGGCGCACAAAAAAAAATGCAAATATATCCACGAAGCTTTGCGCGATCCGCAGATTGCGGAATTTACTTCGGGGGTCATGCATGAAATAGGAGATTGCGTAATACATAAGCATGGCTTTTGCGAAAAGTCGATAAGGGAATACGAGGCCGAGCTCGGCCGCAGGGGCGCAATCGAGGAAATGAGGGACGAAGTGCGCCGCGTGGTGCGCGACCCGATACGAAAACTCGGGCTCGGAGACAGGATCATGGGCCCGCTTGTATATGCATATGAAAACGGCCTCGAATATGGCGGTCTTGCGAAATCTGTGGCAAATGTGCTGTGCTACCATGATTGCGGCGATGCGGAATCGGCCGAAATGAAAAAGACGATTGAGACGCGCGGAGTCCCGTATTTTTTGGAAAACAGGCTAAAACTCGGGGGATATCCCGAATTGACGGCTAAAATAACGGATTTGAGCCTATGAGAAAAACAATTGTTTTGTCGCTGGTTGCAGCGCTCCTTTTTTCGCCGCCCGCATCGGTTTTCGCATCGGATGAAAACGGCTCAACCGTAAAATGGCATGACGTCGCGACTGCGTTCTACAGCGACGACGAACCGGAAAATTACGGGGGTTTTGACAACGGCAGCCAGACAATCCGCATAGGAAAAACAAATAGCGGCGGCGATAATTTCGCATTTGTGCGTTCGCCTCTCGGCGGCGATTTTTTTGCCGGCGAAATCATCGGCGCGAAGCTGTTTCTCAAAACCGTGCGGGGCAAATCGCCCGGAAAACTCCGCATGGGAATGGTGAGCGGGTATTGGAGCCGGACCGCCGCGACAAACTGCGAAAAGGCGAAATCCCTTGTGGATTTCGCAAATTTGGCGGTCACGGAGGTGCGGCATGAAGCCGGCGGCTGGGTCAGCGTGGACATAACCGAAATGTTGAAAACTTGGCTGCGGGGCGACGCGCGAAACGCCGGGCTTGCGCTCTTCGGAATGGACGGCGAAGAACACGGGACGTTTGTTTCCGGCGAAACATTGCAAAAAACGGAAGCGCCGTACATCGAAGTGACCGGCAAAATCGGTTCCCGCCCGTCAGGATATGGGAAATTCGAGTACAGCCGGCAACCGACGGAAGGCTCGATATATCCCGGAGGGGGAAATTGCCTCGCTTACGCGCTGCGGGACAACATCCCAGTCGCAGGCGAAAACTTGGGCATCAGAAATGAAGAAGTGAACCGTATTTATCAAAAATCCGGCGAGGACGGAGTTGCCGAATACATATCGGCACTGTTCGAAGAATATGTGGAAAAATACCGGGGGGAATTATGCATTTCAAATTTTCGGAGAATTGACGATTTCAATTCGGCGATCGACCCCGCCCTTGAATATCGGGTCGCCTTGCGCGTGGGCTGCGACCCCGACCACCCGATGTCGCTTGGCTCCCGCAATTATGATTTTCACTTTTGGGCGCAAATCGGCGACGGGAGATGGGCGCAAAAATTTTCGGGCGCGCAATCGCAAATTGTCCCGCACTCGGCTTCTCTTTCGCCCGGAGAATATGCGTGGGACATAGGTGACCAATGGCTCACCCAAAACTCATATGGCTTCTACAGCAGCAAAGTGGTCTATTACGCCGTCGCAAAAAATACAAATGAATTCACCGAACATAGAAAAAGCCCGTTTGAAGATACGGACATATACATATGGCTGCACGGCGGCGTGGATTATGCATTTTCCAACGGTTTGATGTCGGCTGTGAGCACAAAACCCATGCTTTTCGGCCCCGATTTGCCTTTGACGCGGGGCATGGCGGCAGAGGCGCTGTATAAATACCACATGAAAAACGGGAGCTTTGGCGATGACGCGGGCCTATCGGCAGAAAGCGGATTGTTTTCCGACGTTCCGGAAGGAACGGAATATTATCTGCCGGCGAAATGGGCGGCGGAAAACGGCATAGCCGCAGGTTACGGAAATGGCGCCTTCGGGCCGGGCGACACAATAACCCGGGAGCAGCTGGCAGCCATGTTTTTAAATTACGAGCGGTTTTCCGGCAATATTCCGCCTGACGGACATTATTTGGCTGCGGAATTTGAATTTTCCGATGCGGGAAAAATAAGCGGCTGGGCGAGGGAAGCGGCGAAAAAATTGGTCAGGCAGGGGATTTTGCGCGCGGACGGCGATTTATTCGAACCGAAAAAGGCGATGACGCGAGTAGAATTTGCCGAAATGCTGTGGCTTTTCAATTACTTTTTGCAATTATGACTTGATTCTGTCGCCCGATATTGCAAATATTGCGGCATTAAAACAAATATTTTAAATTTTCGCTTGCAATTTTGCGCCGCTTTGTGGTACAATGTTGTAAGATAGAATATTATTTAACTAAAGAGAGGTAATTTTCATGTTTTCAAACCTTGAATCCATCGGCCTTTTGTCAAATGCCAAAACGCGCTCCATTTCGGCGGAAAATCCGAACGGCGCGAAAAGCGGCGGGGCAAAGGTTTCCCCGGATGCAAACAATGCGGGAAGCGCGCTCGGCAAAGGCTGGAAAATCCGCCCCTGCATAACCCTCCCCAAAAAATCCGTAGTCACCCTCGCGGAAATCGAGGGGCCCGGTTCTGTGACTCACATATGGATAACCGTCGGGGAAATTGCCTACCGCAACTGCGTTATCCGGATGTACTGGGACGGGGAAGACGACCCTTCCGTAGAAGTCCCCGTGGGGGATTTTTTTTGCTGCGGCCACGCGCTGCGGGCAAAGATAAATTCCCTGCCCATTTCCGTGAACCCTTCGGGCGGTTTCAACAGCTATTTTCCCATGTCGTTTAGAAAATCCTGCAAAATAACGGTCGAAAACTGCCATACTGAGGACATAGGCGGCTTTTTCTACCAGTTTGACTATATGCTGTGCGACATACCCGAAAACATGGCGTATTTTCACGCCCAGTGGCGCCGCTCCATGACTTCGCGCGAATATCCGGAACATATAATCTTGGACAAAGTGCAGGGCCAAGGCCAATACGCCGGGGTCTATTTGGCTTGGGAGCAGCTATCCAACGGCTGGTGGGGAGAAGGCGAACTCAAATGCTACATTGACGGCGACAGCGAAGACCCCACATACTGCGGAACCGGCACCGAGGACTATTTCGGCGGAGCCTGGGGTTTCGGGGACACGTTCACCACCCCGTTTTTAGGTTATCCGCTTTGGAGAAGGGAAGCGGGCGAAATACCGAAACACGGTCTGTACAGGTTTCACATAATGGATCCGGTAAGGTTTGAAAAAGACATAAAAATCACGATACAGGCACTCGGCTGGTATCCCAACGGAAAATTCGAGCCGCTGACGGACGATATCGCCTCGACGGCGTATTGGTACCAAACCCACCCGCATGCGAAATTCCCCGAATTTCCGCCGGTAGAGGCGAGATTTGCAAGATAGGAGGATTGGGATATGAATTATGTTGAAAACAACCTCGACTTCATCGCTTCGTTCGACCCGGAACTCGCAGGGCTGGTAGGCAAGGAAGTCAAGCGTCAGCAGCGCAATATAGAGCTCATCGCCTCTGAAAATTTCGTATCCCCTGCGGTACTCGCCGCAGCGGCCACCGTTTTGACCAACAAATATGCCGAGGGAATCCCCGGCAGGCGGTATTATGGAGGATGCGAGTGCGTGGACGAAGTGGAAAATTTGGCGATTGACCGGGCAAATAGGCTGTTTGGCTCAAACTTCGCCAATGTCCAGCCCCACAGCGGGGCGCAGGCCAACACCGCCGCATATGTGGCGCTTTTAAATCCGGGAGATACGGTGCTGGGAATGAATTTGGCGCAGGGCGGGCACCTTACCCACGGAAGCCCCGTGAACATATCGGGGATGTACTATAATTTCGTGGCGTACGGGGTCGATGACGAAACGCACAAAATAGACTACGAAAAACTCGAAGCCTTGGCCCAAGAGCACAAGCCGAAGCTGATAATAGCGGGGGCTTCAGCCTACGCGCGCGCGATCGATTTCGAGCGTTTTGGGCAGATCGCAAAAAAATGCGGAGCTTTCCTGATGGTCGATATGGCGCATATCGCAGGGCTTGTCGCGGCGGGCTTGCACCAAAACCCCGTGCCCTATTCCGATATTGTCACCACCACCACGCACAAAACCTTGAGAGGGCCCAGGGGCGGGCTGATACTTTCAAACGATCCGGAAATCGCCAAAAAGATAAACAAAGCGGTATGTCCCGGGGTGCAGGGCGGGCCGCTGATGCACATAATCGCGGCAAAAGCCGTGGGGCTGGGCGAAGCCCTAAAACCAGAGTTCAAAGTTTATCAGGGCAAAATAATTGAAAACGCGAAAGTTTTGGCCGAAAGCCTGATAAAAGAGGGATTTGATTTGGTTTCCGGGGGAACGGACAACCACTTGATGCTCGTAGATTTGAGAAACTTCAACATCACCGGCAAAGAAATGACCACGCGTCTGGATGAAGTTTACATAACCGTGAATTTCAACATGATACCCAACGACCCGCAAAAACCCCTTGTCACAAGCGGCATACGGGTCGGAACCCCCGCCGCCACCTCGAGAGGCTTTGCAGCCGGGGATATGCCGGAAATTGCAAAGCTGTTCCGCCTGGCCGCGTCCGACTTCGAAGCGAAAGCGGACTATATCAGGGGCGAAGTGAAAAAACTCTGCGAAAAATATCCGCTGTATGAATAATGCAAAGCAAAAGACCAATGCGATAATTGGACGCCTCAAAGAAAAATATCCCAACAGCGCGTGCGCCCTCGAATTCGGAACGGATGCATTCAGACTCTTGGTTATGGCCCGGCTTTCGGCGCAGTGCACCGACGCGAGGGTAAACATAGTCGCCAAGGATTTGTTTTCGCGTTTTCCGTCGATTGAGGATTTTGCGGGAGCCGAGCCTGAAGAACTTGAAAAAGCGATATTTTCATGCGGGTTGTACAAAACAAAGGCTCGCAACATAATAGATATGTGCAAAATGCTGTTGGCGGACTTCGATTCAAAAGTGCCCGGAGAAATGGAGGATTTGCTGAAACTTCCGGGGATCGGGCGCAAAATCGCGAATCTGGTTTTGGGCGATATATTCGGCAAGCCGGCGATAGTCGCGGACACGCATTGCATCAGGATCGCAAACCGGCTCGGGCTTTGCGACAGCTTGAACCCCGACAAAGTGGAAATTCAACTCGCGAAAATTGTCCCACCGGAAGAATCGGGCGATTTTTGCCACAGATTGGTTTTTTTCGGGAGGGAATGCTGCAAGGCCCGCAATCCGGATTGCGAAAATTGTTTTTTGAAGGATTTGTGCGATTATGCATGAAACGAAAGTTTTGCTATTGAAATACGGAGAAATAGCGCTGAAAGGCTTGAACCGCCACAGCTTTGAAAAGCAGCTCGAAAAAAACATAATAGCCGCGATAAAAGGCTACAAAGCGGCAAACGGCGAAGAGCGGTATTTTTCCATAGAGCGCGAACAGTCCACAATGACCATAGAATGCCGCGACGAACATTTCGACATGGAAAAAATAGTCCCGGCGCTCTCGAAAGTTTTTGGGATAGCGGCGATAAACCTCGCGCTCAAAACGCAAAAAGATATAAACGAAATAAAGGAAGCCGCAAAAAAACATATATCCCCGATGCTGAAAGGCAAAGGCAGCTTCGGGGTCTTCGCGAAGCGCTCAGACAAATCATTTCCCTTGAAGAGCCCCGAGATATCCGCGATTGTCGGGAATGCCCTGTTTTCCGAAAGCGGCGGCATAAATGTGGATCTGAAAAATCCGGAAGTGTGGGTAGGGGTGGAAATCAGGAGCAACGGCGCTTTCATCCACGCCTCGAACGCGAAATATCGCGGCGCGGGCGGAATGCCGGCAGGTTCGAGCGGAAGCGGGCTGCTTCTTTTGTCCGGGGGGATCGATTCTCCCGTGGCGGGATATATGATGGCAAGGCGCGGCATGAGAATCACCGCGCTGCATTTTACCTCCGAACCTTACACTTCCGCAAGGGCCAAGGAAAAAGCGATCAGGCTGTCCGAAATTTTGGCGGAATACTGCGGCCCCGTAAAATTTTGCTCGGCGAATCTGTCTGAAATGCAGGAGAACATAAAAAAATGCTGCGATGCGGATTACGCCACTATTTTGCTCCGGCGTTTCATGGTGAAAATAGCGGAAAGCGCGGCGAAATCCGAAGCTTGCGACTGCCTTGTCACAGGGGAAGCTTTGGGGCAGGTGGCTTCGCAGACAATCGAAGCGATAAAGGCGATATACGACGGGGTGCGTATTCCGGTGCTGCGCCCCTGCATAGGGCTCGACAAAGCCCAGATAATAGAAATCGCCGAAAAAATCGGCACATACGAAACCTCCGTCGAACCCTATGAAGACTGCTGCTCCATTTTCGCCCCGCGCCACCCCGTGACCAAGCCCAAACTCGAAAAGGTGCAAAAAGAAGAAGCCAGGATTGCCGACGCAGAGGGACTGTTCGAGCGCGCGCTGGCGCAGGCGCAAAAATAACGGAAAACAAAAAAAAGGGGAAAATATATATGGTCGCTGAAATTTTGTGCGTGGGAACCGAACTGCTGCTTGGCAGCATTGTAAACACGAATGCGGCTTTTCTCGGCCGCGAACTCGCTTCAATTGGAATATTCGCCTATCATCAGTCGGTGGTCGGCGACAACGCGGGCCGGTTGAAAGAATGCCTCGCAGTTTCCCTTTCGCGTTCGGACATAGTGATAATCACGGGGGGGCTGGGGCCGACATACGACGACTTGACGAAGGAAACCGTAGCCGATTATTTCGGGCTGAAAATGGAGATGCACGAACCTTCATTGGAAAGGCTCAAAAAGTTTTTCGCGCAGTTTGGCCGCGAAATGACTCCAAACAATTCCAAGCAGGCGATGATGCCAAAAGGCTGCAGGGTATTCCAAAACAACTACGGCACAGCTCCCGGGCTCGCAGTCGAGGATAAAAACAAAACCGTGGTGATGCTTCCGGGGCCGCCGAGGGAAATGGAACCCATGTACCGCGAAGAAGTAAAGCCTTTTTTCGCAAAAAAACAAAACGGCAATATTTTGGTTTCAAAAACGCTGCATATCTTCGGCATGGGCGAATCGCAAGTGGAACACAAACTTGCCGAAATGATGCGAAGCTCGACGAACCCCACAATAGCGCCCTACGCAAAAGAGGGCGAAGTGGAACTTCGCATAACCGCTTCCGGCCAAGATGAAAGGGAATGCTTGGGGCAAATAGGCCCCGCAATCGAAAAAATAAAAGGCGAAATCGGCGCTTTCATCTACGGCATAGATGCAAAATCGCTGCAAAATGCTGTGGTGGGAAAATTGCGCGAAAAAAATCTCACTCTCGCAACTGCGGAATCTTGCACAGGCGGCCTTGTCGCGAAGAGAATCACGGAAATCGCAGGCTGTTCGGAGGTTTACCTCGGAGGGATCGTCTCCTATGCCAACAGCGTGAAGATAGATCAATTGGGCGTGAGCGAAGAAACCATCGCCCAATACGGCGCAGTCAGCGAACAAACTGCGCTCGAGATGTGCAGGTGCGCGGCAAAAAATTTGCGTGCCGACATCGGGGTATCCACCACCGGGATAGCGGGCCCCGGCGGAGGCACGGGGGAAAAGCCGGTGGGTCTTGTCTATGTGGGCGTGTATTTCAAAAACAAAGAAACCGGCGAAACCACGCACCGCGCGGTCAAGTTGAATTTGGCGAGGCATATGTACAAAGACGAGCGCGAAATGATACGCTATATGGCTTCTTCGAACGCGCTTTTCGAGGTATTGAAATTGCTTTGATATTTTAAATTTTTTGTAAAATTTGTGCATTATCGCGCAAATCTACAATTTTTTATGGTATAATGACTTGTTAAATCAATAAATCAAATATTATTCAGGAGGAAAAAAGCGTTATATGGCAAAAAAACATGTGTACTTGTTCACAGAGGGCAAGGGTTCGATGAAAGAGCTTTTGGGCGGCAAAGGCGCGAATTTGGCCGAAATGACAAATCTGGGCATGCCTGTCCCGCAGGGATTTACGGTTTCCACCGAAGCCTGCACCCGCTATTATGATGACGGCGAAACGATAGCTCCGGAAATCGAGGAGGAAATCCAAAACTATATCAAAGAAATGGAAAAAATCACCCAAAAGACCTTCGGGGACATCGACAACCCGCTGCTCGTTTCGGTCAGAAGCGGCGCGAGGGCCTCGATGCCCGGCATGATGGACACCATCCTCAACCTCGGATTAAACGACGAAGTCGTCGTAGGCCTCGCAAAACTCACGAAAAACGAAAGATTTGCATATGACTCCTACAGAAGGTTCATACAGATGTTTTCCGACGTGGTCATGGAGGTTCCCAAAAGCTCGTTTGAGCATCTCATAGATGCCGCGAAAAGCAAAAAAGGCGTAAAATTCGACAGCGAATTGGATTCGAACGACATGAAAGAACTGGTTTCGGCGTTCAAAAATCACTTCAAGGAAAATAAAGGTTTCGATTTCCCGACCGACCCGAAGTCGCAATTGATGGAAGCGATCAAAGCGGTTTTCAAATCGTGGAACAACCCCAGGGCGAACGTGTACAGGCGGTTAAACGACATACCGTCATCATGGGGCACTGCGGTGAACGTGCAGGCGATGGTTTTTGGCAACATGGGCGAAACTTCCGGGACCGGGGTGGCCTTCACCAGAAATCCCGCGACGGGCGAGAAGAAGCTCTACGGCGAATTTTTGATGAATGCGCAGGGCGAGGACGTGGTGGCGGGCATCAGGACCCCGCAGACCATCGACCAGCTCAAGCAGGTGATGCCGGACGCCTATAACCAATTTACGGAAATCGCAGACAAACTCGAAGATCACTACAGCGATATGCAGGACATGGAATTTACGATAGAAAACAAAAAGCTGTATATGCTCCAGACAAGAAACGGCAAACGGACTGCCGCCGCCGCCCTCAAAATCGCGGTCGATTTGGTCGATGAGGGCGTGCTGGCGCCGAAAGAGGCGATAATGAAAGTCGAGCCGAAACAGCTCGATGCGCTGCTGCACCCGCAATTCGACCCGAGCGCCCTGAAATCCGCCGCCGTAGCCGGAAAAGGGCTCAACGCTTCTCCCGGGGCGGCTTGCGGCAAAGTTTACTTCAATGCGGCGGATGCCTGCATGGCGGTGAACGACCGCGGCGAAAAAGCGATTTTGGTGCGCCTCGAAACTTCCCCGGAAGACATAGAGGGAATGCAAGCGGCTGAGGGCATTCTCACGGTCCGCGGCGGCAATACCAGCCACGCCGCAGTTGTGGCGAGGGGAATGGGCACTTGCTGCGTTTGCGGCTGCGGCGACATCGAAATCCACGAAGAAGGCAAATACTTCATGTTGCACGGCGAAAAAGTCAGCGAAGGCGACTATATATCCCTCGATGGTTCGACGGGCAATATATATATCGGAAAACTACCGACCGTCGAATCCGGAATTTCGGGCAATTTTGAAAGGTTCATGGCCTGGGCCGACGAATACAGGACGCTAAAGATCAGGACGAATGCGGACACCCCTTTTGATGCGGCCAAGGCGATCGAATTCGGCGCGGAGGGCATAGGGCTCACCAGGACCGAGCATATGTTCTTCGAACCCGACAGGATACCCGCAATCAGAGAAATGATAGTGGCAAAATCGCTCGGACAGAGAAAAATCGCCCTTGACAAGCTGTTGCCTATGCAAAGGGGAGATTTTGAGGGGATATTTGCGGCCATGGGCGACCGCCCGGTCACAATCAGGCTGCTCGACCCGCCGCTCCACGAATTTTTGCCGAACAAGGACGAAAACGTGGAACCTCTCGCCAAAGAGATGAAGATGGGCGTCGCCGAACTTCAAGCTGTCATCGAGTCCCTGCACGAAATCAACCCGATGATGGGGCACCGGGGTTGCCGCTTGGCGGTATCTTACCCCGAAATCGCCGAAATGCAAACGCGCGCGATCATCGAGGCTGCGATAAACGTCAAAAAATTCACGGGCGTCGAAATCATGATACCGCTCATATGCGACTTGGCCGAACTCAAATTCGTCAAAAAAATCATAGTCGAGACAGCCGACAAAATCATTAAAGATTCCGGCGCGGCGCTCAAATACCAAGTGGGCACGATGATAGAAATACCAAGGGCAGCATTGACAGCCGACGAAATCGCCACCGAGGCCGAATTCTTCTCGTTTGGAACAAACGACCTGACGCAGATGACTTACGGCTTGAGCCGCGACGATTCGGGCAAAATACTCGACGATTATTTCAAGGCGAAAATATTTGAATCCGACCCCACCACGAAACTCGATTATTCGGGCGTGGGCAAACTGATAAAGATAGCGGTGGAACTCGGCAAAAAGACGAGGCCGGATATCAAGCTGGGCATATGCGGCGAGCACGGCGGCGAACCGTCGTCGATAACCTTCTGCCACAACGCCGGCTTGGCCTACGTTTCGTGTTCGCCGTACAGGGTGCCGATAGCAAAACTCGCGGCGGCGCAGGCGGCTGTCAATAGCAGCAGTATGGGGGACAAAAAGTAAATCATCGGGAAATCCTGATTTTATGCGGCAAATGCTATGTACGGGAGGGGACGGTTCGCCGTCCCTTCCGTCTCATTTTAACCGCCGGGTAAAAATCAATCACATAGCCGTCCTTGCCTGTTGATTCTGATAAAGCGCATAATATGCGCCACCTGTTGACATAAGTTCGTCGTGGCTTCCGCTTTCGGCTATCATTCCGCCCTCTATTACAAGTATATTATCTGCGTTGCGTATCGTCGAAAGTCTGTGCGCTATTATGAAACACGTCCTGTTTTTCATAAGTTTTTGCATCGCGTTTTGTATATGCATTTCGGTTCGCGTGTCTACGCTTGACGTCGCTTCGTCGAGAATCAATATTTTTGGATCTGCCAAAACAGCGCGGGCTATAGATATGAGCTGACGCTGCCCTTGACTTAAATTGCCGCCCGATTCCGAAAGCCCCGTATCGTAACCATCGCGCAGGCGCGAGATAAAACCGTCCGCATTTGCGGTTATCGCCGCTTGTTTTATTTCGTCGTCCGAAGCGTCGAGCCTGCCGTATCTGATATTGTCGCGTATTGTGCCGGTAAATAAAACGGTGTCTTGCAGCACGATGCCGATTGAACGTCTTAAATCGTCTTTTTTAATGTCGCATATGTTCGTTCCGTCGAGGAATATCTTTCCGCCGTCTATATCGTAAAATCGGGTAAGCAAATTTACGACAGTTGTTTTGCCCGCGCCTGTCGGTCCGACAAGGGCGATTTTTTGCCCTGCTTTTACGTCAATGGAAAAATTTTTCAGAACAGGCTTGTCATGCACATATCCGAAGTTCACATTTTTGAATTCCACATCGCCTCTGACCGACGCGCCGGGGGTATTGCGCCCTGTATTGAGCGCGATTCGTCCGCCGTCATTTTCAGGCGGCTGGTCCATAACATCGAAAACGCGCTCCGCTCCTGCGATTGCCGATTGTATCATGTTAAACTGATTGGCAAGCTCGTTTATCGGGCGGGAGAACTGCCGCGACAGGTTCACAAATAATTGTATTGTGCCTATCGAAATGCTTCCGCATAAAATCGTCAGCCAAAAACTGCCGGCTATCTGTTCTTGGTATATCATAAGCAAACCGCCTGATATTGCTACGCATACAAATGATAAATGGCTCAATACATTCATAAGCGGGCCAATCACGCCTGAAAATATTTGCGCCAATATGCTCTCGCGCCTTAACTGCTTATTTATATCATCGAATTTTTCTGTAGATTGTTCCTGCCTGTTGAACGCTATCACTTCTTTTTGCCCTGTAACCATTTCCTCTATATGCCCGTTCAACTCGCCGAGCCGCGTCTGCTGATTCTTGAAATAAATACGGGTTTTTGCCGTTATTTTTTTCGTGACAAATATGCCGGCAGGAACAATGGCAAGGCTTATGAGCGTCATCAGGCGGCTGTAATACAGCATCAATGCGAGAGAGCCGATTATAATTATCACGCCTGAAAAGAGTGATGAAATGCTCTGCGACACGCACATTGACACATTATCGACGTCGTTGGTCAAACGGCTCATAAGCTCGCCGTGAGTATGCGTATCAAAATATTTGACCTGTAACTCCTGCATTTTATTTATCATGTCGTTTCTCATAATTTTTACTGTTTTCTGCGAAACAGACGCCGAAAGCAGTCCCTGTACAAGATTTATCCCTGATGTGAAGGCGAACAGTATGCCAATATAAATCAAATTAAGGCTGAGTTTGGCGAAATCAACGCTGAATCCCTCGGTTATGGTGATAGTGTTTATCGCTTCTTTTTGTAGTATGGGCGATATGAGAGAGAGAATCGAGGTTGATACTACCATTGAGACAAGTCCGAAAAGCGCGAATTTTTGCGTTCCCAAATACGCGAATATGCGTTTTGTCGTTTTCCACATATTTTTGGGTTTTTCGATGGGTTTTCCCATCATGCCGCCCGGCCCGCCGCCGAATGGTCTGGGTTGATTTTGCGCTTGCTGGTTAGGAGCGTTTTTTTCATTTCTGCTACTATTATTTTTATCCATCTGCCAAAGCCCCCTGTCCCATTTGCGACTCGTAAATATCGCGGTATATTTCGCTGTTCTTCAAAAGTTCGTCATGCGTTCCGGCGGCCTCGATTCCACCGTCATCTATAACATATATCTTGTCGGCATCCATGACCGAAACAATGCGCTGTGCTATTGTTATCCGCGTCCTGCTTGAGTAATCAGAATTTATCGCCTTGTTCAGCCTGCTCTCCGTCCCCAAATCCAATGCCGACATACTGTCGTCCATGATGAGGATTTTCGGTTGTTTCAGCAGCGCGCGGGCAATACAGGCGCGCTGCTTCTGGCCGCCGGAGAGCGTAAGCCCCCGTTGTCCGAGCATAGAGCCATATTTGTCGGGCATTTCCGAAATATATTCGTCTGCCTGCGCCGCAGATGCCGCTTGGACAACCGCTTCATCGCTTGCGTCGGGATTGCCCCATTTGATATTTTCCTTTATCGAACCGCTGAACAGCACTGATTCTTGCAATACAAACCCAATTTGCGAGCGTAGCGCGGACAGATTATAATCGCGAACGTCAATTCCGTCAATCTTGATATTGCCGTCGGTTGCGTCATAAAAGCGCGGGATAAGACCAACAAGCGAACTTTTGCCCGCGCCTGTCGAGCCTAAGAACCCTACATGTTCTCCCGCATTTATTTTCAGCGATATGTTTTTAAGCACGGCTTCGCCCGAACTTCCCGCATATGCGAACGATACATTTTCAAACACTATATCGCCGCGCTTCACTTCGTCTGTTATGGCTCCGTCAGTTATTGCGGGCTGAGTTTCCAAAACCTCGCGCACCCTGTCCGCCGACGCTTTGGCGCGGGGGATTGATGTGAACACCATGCTCATCATCATAAAGTTCATGAGTATCTGCGTCATGTAACTCAGAGCAGCCATAACATCGCCCACGCGCATTTCCGCCGCTTGCACTTGATATCCGCCTATGTATATTACAGCGATAACAGCAGCATTCATGACAATCATCATCACGGGATTGACGACAGCCATTATATTCATGGCATAAAGGGAGGTTTTTGTCAAATCCTCGTTCGCTTCGCCAAAACGCTCTTTTTCGCGGTTTCCCCGTACAAACGCCTTGATTACGCGGACACCGGCAAGGTTTTCCTGCAATATGGCGTTCATTTTGTCGAGTTTTTTTTGCATGGCAAGATATAGCGGCGTTGTTTTGATAAAGACAAAAGCCACCAACGCGAGTATGACGGGTATGCAGATAATCAAAACAATCCCGTATCTTACGCTTATCGAAAGCGCCATGAATACGCCGCCTATACACAGGAGCGGCGCGCGGACAAACATTCTGAGAGCCATGCCGACTAAATTTTGCAACTGCGTAACGTCGTTAGTCAGCCGTGTCACAAGCGAACCCGTCGAAAATTTATCAATTTCGTTGAATGAAAAGCTGCCGGTTTTCCGGAATAAATCGCTTCGCAAATCCGCGCCGTAATTCTGTGAGGCGAGCATTGCGAACACTGTGCAGCCGAAACCGCCTACCATGCCGATAATTGCCGCTCCAAGCATTTTCAGGCAAGTATAAATTATGATATTCATGTTTCCATCAAGTATGCCTTCGTTTACAACGGTCGCCATTAACGCCGGTTGTTGCAAGTCCATAAAAACCTCAAGAACCATCATCAATGGGGCTAATATCACATATGCGATATATGGTTTCAAATATTTCATCAGTTTTATTTTCATAATGTTTTTGGCATTTTATTTGGCTTGTGTTTTTTTATCTTTTACGTTTTTCCCCTGACGCGGCAGGGATAACCGCATTGGGGACAGCACAGGCAAATCTTTTTTTCGTCGAATTTGCCTGCGAGAATGTCCCTTGCGGCATCCGGATACGCAAAGCTCAACCGCCCGTAGCCCGCCATGTCCGAAATCCCTTCGGCAATAGATCCGGCGGCGGCAAAAGGCGAAAATTTTTGCAGATAGCTGTACATGGAGGAGACGATGCACATATCCTTGTTTGCCTGTTTGATTTTGCCCGCCAGCGACTGCATTCTGGCGATGGTCTCCAAGGGGTGCGTCGGCGCATTGTCTTTGGGGGCGATGATATGGAATTGGCAGGAAGTCCCCATGGTCAGATTCAATAATTTCATGCCGCCTTTCCGCAAAATTTCGACTAAGCGGAGCGGTTCGGCTAAATCGGGGCTTCCGTCTTTTGACGCGCCGAATCCGTAGGGGTGCGGGCAGCCGTCGTATACATTCAAGCGGGCGGTGATTTCATATCCGCTTTTTGTGTTCGCGCGGGCGCTGTCTATGCAGTTCAAAAAAAGGCGCGCGCGGTTTTCGAAACAGCCCCCGTACGGCCCGGGGCGGTCATACGCGCTCAATAATTCCAGGGTGAGATAGCCGTGGCAGCATTTGACTTCGGCTGCGTCGAATCCCGCTTCTTGGGCCAAGGCGGCGGATTTTCCCATGGCTTCCTCACAGCGTTTCAACCCCTCATCGGTTATAATCGCCCCGTCGCCCGGCTTTGATTGTTGTTCGATGTACGGGTTATGATGGGCGATGACGGGTTCGGGCGCCCCTTTTGGCCGCGAATAACGCCCGGTATGGGTGAACTGTATCACGATGAATGTGTCGCGCTTGTTTTCCCTGAAACATTCGGCCCGCATATCGTCGACAAGTTTTTTGAAAAGCGGCAAATTGCCTTCGTGCAAATAGAGCTGCCGGGGATTTGAGCGACCTTCCGGCAAAACCGGCACCGCTTCGACCCAGATGATTCCGGGCCCGCCTTTGGCGAAATTTTTGTAGCGTTTTGTTGTCTGTTCGCCCGGGCTGCCGTCAGGCCCGCTGTCGCCCCCTTCCATGGGCTGGTATACGATGCGGTTATTTATCGTCTTTTTTCCGAGCGCGATAGGTTTTGCCAGCACGGACAAATCTTCGGAAAAGGGAATATACAGGCTCAGATCCGAAAGCTCCTGTTTTAACTCCTGAAGTGTCCCATAGCGCCATTTGCCATAATTCATTTGTTTTTCCTCCCGCAAATTATTTGTCCAAAGCCAGGAACGCTTCCACCATCTGGTCGCGCTTGGAATTGTACTGTGGGTTCATTTTTTCGTTCAGGGAAGCCAAAGTGTTTTTTTTGCTTTTGAACATAGTGTCAAGCGAACCGTCGCGGAAATCGGACATCCATATGGTATCGATCCAATCGACCACTTTGTTGGCGGAGATCAAGTCGATGATTTCCGCCGATTCTTCATCTCTGGCCAGCTTTGTTTTCAAAACCGATTCATAGTATGCGGGAAGGCAGCTCGCATACGAATCGCTCGCCATCCCCTCGAGAATCACGCTTGTTGTTGCTATGTCTTCTTTGGCGGCGCCTGCGGGCGTGAAGTACAGCGCGCTGCCGGCTTCGCGGGCATAATAGGCATCCTGCGAGTCGTTCCATTTTGGGTAGGGCAGTATGCCGAAATCCGTTTCCATGCCCCTGAGATATTTCAGCCGGTGCAGGCTGCTGTCATTGAACAGCACGTTCCCCGATGTGAACAAGTCAAATTCGAGCATATTGTAATATGTTTCCTGCCCCCACGTTATTTCAAACACCTTGTCTATCACGTTGATGAAGCGCTCCGTGCCCATCATGTTCTGCGGTATATCGTCGCCGTCGTTTTCAGAGCCTTTCACCCCCGCCCCGACCCAGAAGCCCGGCATCACGTCGCTTGACCTGGCGACATATCCCCATGCGTCGTTTTTCCCCATGCTGCCGTCGCCGTCCAAATCGCTCGTGGCGGTTTTGCACATTTTGGCAAATTCGTCCATCGTCCATTTTCCGTCTTTGACCAAGTTGAACGGATTTTCCAGCCCATAAACTTGGAGCAGACGTTTGTTGGCCAACAATGCGTAGCACAAATCGTATGCGGTGAAATCGAAAGCCCCCACCGCGAAATATTTTTTGTTTGCGATCGTCAGCTGTTCGTTTAAGAAGTCGTCCCAATAAATTTTGCTCAAATCTATGTGTTCGAGGCTTGCTATGTCGTTGATCAGGCCTTCCGTGGCGAAAATGAAGGCCATTTGCATATGGGCGGTGTACAAATCAAATTCGGTTCCGTCCGCCAAAAGCTGGTTTTTTATCATGGCGTTTCCCGCGCCTTCGTATATCACGACATTTATCTCGATGTTGAACCTCTCCTCGAGGCGCCTGTTTCTGCGATATATCTCGTCTTGGTATATGTCGCCCGTCTCTTCGGAAAAATCCATGCGCCCGTCCAAAAAAACTTGATTGGGGCTTGTCCAATTCAAAATTTTGAATTCGCGCCCGTCATAGTCAAATTCCCCGAGATCATCGAGCATGCTTCTGTCTTCGGCATTGCTTTCAGTTGCCGTTTGTTCGTCTTTTTGTTCGTCGCCTTTGTTTTCCGTGTTTGCCCCGGCTTCTTTGCAAGCGAAAAAAGACGGGAGGGCAATAGCCGCGACAAGCAAAAACAGCACGGTGTTTTTTGTAAAATATAGCATGGGCGCCTCCATTTACCCTTTCATCAAATTTCTTATGTATTCGAAGTTTTCGGCCACGCTCTCCTTTGCCCCTATGGAAGTCGTATCCTGCTCTGCAATTATCCAAATATCCTTGTCCTTGACCGCTTCCCAAACCGCCCCGAAATCAACGATGCCGCGCCCGAGTTCCGTAATTTGGCCCTCAGCCGTGAATTCCTTGAAATGCAGGTTGGAAACGCGCGCACCGAGGCGATTTATGACTTCGATCGGATCGCCGCCGCCCCTTTTGACCCAACCCACATCAGGCACGAACGAGAGATATTTCGGATCTGTGTTGTCGCATAAAGCGAAAAGGCCGCGATAGTCGTCTTTGATTTCCCAATCATGGTTGTGGTAACTCAAAACAAGCCTGTTTTCGCTTGCAAGCCTGCCTAATTTGTTTATGCCGTTTGCGGCGGCCATGTAGTCGGAAACGGGGCTCCCCGACAAAAATATGTTTTTGCATTCGAGTTCGTGGGCGAGTTCTATGACATTCGGCATATTTTCGAGCTGGGCCTTTACGGATTCTGCGTCGGCAAAATTCCCGCCCACATGAATCGCCGCCTGTTCGAGGCCGTTTTCGCGCAGATATGCTTTGTATGTTTCCGTTTTGTTCATCGTTATGCGCAAAAATGCCGTTTCAACGCCGCTATAGCCCGACAGCGCCACTTCTTTCATTATTCCTTCCGTGTCGGTTCGGTGCCTTTCGTTACCGAAAGTTATCGTTTGGCAGCCTATTTTCACAATACATCATTCCTTTCGGCTTTTTGCCTAATAATCAATCATTATGATCGCATGTATGTCCAAGCGCCCTATTTCGACAGTCAGTTTGCCGGATGCCGGGTCGTATTTGTAGTCCAAAATTTTGCCCTCCGGCTGCAGAGTGACGGATTTGGGCTCTTTTTTTATTCTTGCCGTCACCCGCATATCGCAAAGCGGGGTTATCTCATCGTATGCCCGAAGCCTGTTCTCGGCGTAGATGCCGCTTGTGTTGGTCAAGTTTATCAAAAGGCTGCCGTCTTTTTCGCTTGGAACTATATCGACGAATTTTTGCCCTTCGTATCCGACGAGTTTTTCCGGGCCCAATTCGTCTATGAATCCGGCCACCATGTTCCTGATATAAAAATCCGGAGCTTGTGAATACAGCTCGAATATGTTGTAGTAAATTGCGACGATGTTTCCCTTGCCGTATTTTGTCTGCGTGGCAATCGGGATTACTGAAGCGTTTAATTCCGTGCTTTCGCCGATTCCGTAAGCGCCGCTGCTGCATTTTCTCAAGATTTTGGTGGTTTCGGATTCTGAAACCGTCGCTTCGGCCAGATTTGCCTTTTGGCAGATATATCGCATATTGTCGTAAATATTCATTGTCTGATCTTTGCGCCCGTCGATTTTTACCCCGTCCAAAACCTGTTCGAACAGTTTGCAGCATTCGTAGCCCGAAATTATTATGTTGCCGCCGCTATCGACGAATTTGAGCAGCTTATCTTTTATTTCCCCGCTCATATATTTTATCTCGGGCAGTATCATCGTAGTTTTGCCTTCCAGGAATTCGGGGGTCAGCATATGGTCCATCACGATGCCGCACGGATTTGCCGAATCCAAAACAAGCTTGACTGCGCCTTTTGTCTCCTCGTTGCCGCCCGCGAAAAACAGGCTGTCGGACTTGTTTGCCATATCATAGTAAGAGTACAGGATGCCGATGTCGGATAACGGCTTGCTGCCTTTCAAAAATGGCTCCCTTTCGCGGACGAATTTGGAAACTTCCGCAAGTTCGCGGATTTCCCACAGCCGGACTGAGCCGTCGCGGTTTTGGGTGTTGTACATTTGGAACCCCCCTCCGAGCGGCAATACGCCCGCCGCTTCGCGGCAAAGGGATACTGCGCTTTTTACGGCTCGGCCCCCGCCGGAAAAATCGTGGAAAAATCCCCACGCCATCAAATCCCAAGGCTTGCCTTGCCCGCATAAGGCGCGCCCCTCGAACCTCGCGCCGTTGTAGCTGTCAATCGGTGTGAAATCGCCGGACAGATAATCGACATCCGCGCAAACAGGGGCGGGGATATGCGAGCTGAACGCCCAATTCGACGCGATCTCGAAGTTATTTGCCCTGTTGTGGACTTCGTCGACGTAGTGGGCCAGATATTCAAAAAACCGCTTTCTGCAAAAATCCAAAAATCCCCTGTATTCTTTTGAGCGGCGGTCATATTTGCCCTCGCCGTCTTTGACAAGTTTCAAACCGGATTCTTTTTCGAATGCGGCGAGCCTTTCCTCATCGAAGTCGGGCACGGTTGCCCAGCATTCGCCGTCGATCCAAGCCGCATCGACTCCGTAACCATTTGCAAGCTCGCAAAGCTGCGGTATGAGCAGCCCGTCGGCATAGCCTTTGAAAGTGGAGGCCATGTTTTTGTTTTGCGAGCCGTCTTCGTTTGTCGCCGCCCATTCGGGATGGGCTTCCATGGCTTTCGTGTCCCAAACCCCCGAATAGTGCATGGCAAGCGGAATGCCGTACTGTTTTGTGGTTTTCCGCCATATTTCAAGCTGGTCTTTGACAAATCCCGGCGCGGGGTTCCCGACTTTTGTCGGATAGCTCGAATAGCCCGCATGCCCCTTGCAGTCGCACTGGATAAAATCCGGGCGCATAATCTCGATTATTTCGCGCACCATTTCTTCCGTGACGGTTTTTCCCACTTGGGTGCAGTCCGCCCCTGCGTGAAAGTCAAAATGCAATCCGAAATATCCCTCTGAACGTTTTTTCATAATACAATTTCCCCTTTTTTATTGTTTTTTCATACACTGTTCTATCGTGGGCTTTTCTTCCAAGATTTCCGCGATTGTCACGGGACGGCCGAGTGTGCCGGATTTTATCGCCGCCATCGAAGTGGCGAGGCTGAGTATGCCCTCGTCAAAGGATGACTGCACTTTTCCCCTGCCTTCGATTTCGGAGATGAGATGGTCGTAGACCGCGAGTTCGGCATTTGCCAGATCCTGTTCGTCGGAGGGTTCTGCTGATACTGTGATCGTTTGCGTTCCCGACTGCACCGTCACTTCGCCTCCCGCTTTGACAACGTAACCCGCCGACCCGGACGCTCCCGACAAAAATTCGCCGCCCGTTCCGGGAGGCAGCCCCCAATTCATCGTGATTTCGCCCATGTCCCCCGACTCGTATTCTATCGCCATCACGCACGAATCCGGGGCTTTGAATTCTATGGATTTCAATTCTTCGCGTCCGGCCGCATTTATGTACCATTTGGCGCTCGCCGTTTTTGGGTCGGATTTGTAAAACCAGCGCATCAAGTCGAACAAATGGCAAGCCATGTCCACCATAGGCCCGCCGTTGCCGTGCCTTGCGTCGTGCATCGCGATTTTCGGGCGTATTTCCCTTAAATCCGTGTAGGTTATTATCATGTTTTTGCCGAGGGCCTTTTTATCTATCATATGTTTTGTAGCCCTGTATTGCCTAATGTTTCTGTACTGAAGCCCGATGGCCAAGGATTTGCCGGTTTTTTCTTTTTTTTCTTTGAGCGCGAAGCATTTTTTCAAGTCCAAGTCGAACGGCTTTTCAGTCAGCACATGGCAGCCGTTGTCCATCGCATAGCTCGCCATGTCGCAGTGAAAATACGCCGGGACTGCGATTAGCGCTATGTCCGGTTTCGTGGAGCGTATCGCCTCTTTCCAGTCTGCGTGCTTTGAGACAAACCCATATGTTTCAAAAGCCTTTTCAAGCCTGTCGGGGAGCAAATCGCAGATTCCGAGAAATTCCACATCGTTTTCGTGGTATTTTTTGAGCATCGACATATAGCAGCTGCCCCTGTCGCCCGCCCCGATGACCGTTATTTTGTATTTTTTCATAAATAACTGTTTCAATCCTTTCACGATATTTTTTTTGTTTATTGTTTTTGCCGGTTTCACCTGCATTTTGCCATTGTGGATCCGATCATATCCCTTCAAACCTCGCTATGAATTCGTCTTGCATTTCCCTTGACAGCGTGACAAAGCGCGCGGATACGCCCCAAAGCCGCACGGTGAGATCCCTGTATTTTTCCGGTTCGCTTCGGGCATGTTTCAAGTCTTCGAGGCTCGCTATATTCGGCTGGTGCTGCGAGCCTCCCGCGCTGAAATATTCCCTCACCAATCGCTCGAAAACTTTTGCCCCGCCCGCCGTTTCGAACGACGACGAAAAATATTGCAGCATCAGGCAGTTGTTCCATTGTATGTATTTCGGGTCGATTTTGAGCGCAGAAAGAAAGGCCGCAGTGGGGCCGTTTTTCATAGTCCCGTTTTCGGGCGTCAGCGTGACGGGAATCGGCGTCCCGGCGAGCCTGCCCTCGGGGGTTGCGGGAGTTGCCGCCCCGGTGGGGACAGGGTGGGGCTGGTGTATCCCCGACAGGTGCGCCCCGCCCCTCGGGGTTTTGTGCTTTGACATTTCTTCGCAGGCCGCTTCGATGATTTCTTTCCCGATAAGATCCGCGTAATCGTCGTCATTGCCCCATTTGGGGCTGTTCCAGAGTTTTTGGCGCATCTTTTCGAAACCTTCGAAATTTTTCGAGCAAGCCTCTTTGACTTCCGCCAATGTGTAAATTTTTTCCTCGAAAACGCATTTTTTGATTGCGGCGAGGGAATTTATCGCGATAACCGGCGCCATTATCATGGCTCCTTTATGTTCGAGGACGTTTCCCAAACGCGTCAAATCGACGGCGTTTTCGAGGCAGCCGTGAAACAGCGCGGAAGTGAGCGGGAGCGGGCTCATGATCGACTGTCCGCAATAATCGCGGGCAATCGCGCCTGATTTTGCACCGCGTACAAATGTTTGTTTTTCGCCGCGGTTGAAATCCAGCACGGCGCTCTCCCAATTGTTGTAATTTTCGATCGCCGCTGAAACAGCGGCTATTATGCGTTTTTTGTAGCCGCCGAAAAATTTTTCGTACGAAATCCCATCTTCGCAAAAATTCAAATGTTGCAGAAGTTCCCAAGTGAGCGAAACCATGCATGAGGAATAATAGTCGCCCCTGCCGGCCACGGTGACGTCCTGGCACAAGTCAAAAGAGTAGTCGCGGGCATCTTCCGGGGCGACCCCGGCTGCAATCATCGAATTCACGAACACATCGTCGTTGTAGTAAGCTATATAGTTTAAGCCCTGCACCGAAAGTTCGCAGGCGCGGCCAAGAAGCAGGGGCGGCGAATTTTTATGTATGCGGATCGATATTTCGGGTTCGGGGAGCCGAATTTCAGCGGCGGCGTCCAATATCATGAAAGTCAGCCTGTTTGCGGCGTCGCCGCCTTCCCGTTTCTGCCCGCCGATGGTTATGTTGTGCTGGCCGCCGTATCTGTCCATGCCCCCGCCGTACATATCCGCCATGTCGTACATCTTGACCAGCAGGCATGCGGTGAGTTCCCGCGCCTCGGCTTCCGGGCACGTTTCGAGATAGGGGTAAAGAAACTGGTCGATCCTGCCGTAATTCATGAAAATGTAGTTTTCGGCAAGCAGCCCGAGATGGGCGAACCAGAACAGCTGTACTGCCTCCCGGTAATTTTTCGGCGGATCCCATGCGATGGAACCACACGTCGAAGCTATTTCCCCGAGTTCGCCTATTCTTGCGCCGGACGCGGAGCTTGCGAGTTTTTTTGCATGATCCGCATAATTGGAGATAAACGCAGAAAAGGCTCTGTATGCGATTATCACAGAGTTCAAAAAATCGATTTTGTCCGGTTGCCCGCTTGAAATATCTCCGGCTTTTGCGAACTCGGCCAATTTGGCTTCGGCCCGGGCGATGACGCCCCCCACTCCGATTTCGAGAATTATTCCGTAATCTGCGGCGTAATGCCCTTTTGAAATTTTGCCGCCGTCGAAACCGAAAAATTCTATGTCCGACCGATTTATGTAATCCGGCATAGCGCAAAACCCCATGTTTGATTGGTCGCGGCTGTTTTCTCCAAATGAGCCGTAAATGGTCCTCGAACCCACCACGAGTTCATTGTCGCCTATGTACGGCGGCATATTTTCGAGGAGCAGCGCCAAAGCGCAGGCCTTTCGTTCCGGCAAGCTCAGTTCCATTTCTTTCGTGTTCCAATTCGGATCCATTTCGATGCGCGCGCATTTGTGCGAGGCCGAAAGCGCCGCTTCCCTGAGTTTTTGTATGCGAGTCAATTAAAACAGCTCCTTTAACGCCAATTTCACTTCAATAACGCGCGGGTTTGAGCGTCCAGGTCTGGAGTTTCGCCATTTTGACGGTATTGGGCGCTTTGAAGCCCTTCGCGAAAAGCCAATTCCATTCGATTCTGTCGTTTACATATTTTTCCGATGCCAATTCGCCGTTTGCCAAATTGATGAATTCGCACTCGCCGAGCCCTTTTGATATGGCCGCCGCAAGCGTGCAGAACATATCCATCGGATTTACCGCGCCGCAATCCAGCTTATATAAATCCGGAAGCTGCCTGTATCCGAATACCTTTTCATACTGCGTTTCGAATGCCTGTGCCATTTCGCATATTTTTACGGGCCCGCTTGCGCTCGATTTTCGGTTTTTTTCGGGGGCATATGAAAAAATCGGGGTCAAATGTTTTTTTGCGATATATTTTGCCATCAGGGACAGCAATTCGCAAGGGGCATGCCAGTTCCCGCCGATTTTTGCGAAATTTATTTGGCTGCCGATTCCGGAGGCGAAATTTTTCACTTGCTCCCGGCTTATATTTGCATTGTCCCTTATTTCATAATCCAAGGCCTGCGATGCGGATATGTATTCCACGTTGTCTTTTGTCAGCGTGTAATCGATGAAACTGCCCAGCATATCGACGCGCCGCTGCATTTCGCCGGGTTTTCTTTTCGGGGCGGGTTCCCATTCGGATTTCGGCCTGTTTTTGCCCTCTGCGAAATTTATGCCGTCCCAAAATTTTGTGCCGGAAAATTCGCACGGGTGGTAAAAAATGCTCACAAGCAAAGTCCGTTCGGGGTTTGCCTCAAAGCAAAGCCTGTCAAAATGCGCCGCCGCTTCCTCCACGCCCTCGGCTTCGTCCAAATCCACGCGCATCGTCTCTTTCAAGCGGGTGAGGTTCAGTATGCCGCCGTACCAGAACGGCTTTCCGTCCACGTCGATTATATCGTGCGAATCGAGATAGGTGGATATGCCCCATTTTTTGAGCGCGGGAAATGTCTGCGGGGCCCAGGAAGCTCCCGGCTGCCCGTAGCTTGTGGCGGACTGCCCGGTTATGTCTTTCAAGTCAAGCAGCCCTTTTTCCTCCTGCCGCTCAAATTCCTTCGCCCCGTCGGCAAATCCGTAATGCTCCAGATATTCGGTCATTGTGGGGTGGCGGCTGTGATTGTCCGAATGATAGCAGATTTCATGCCCCGCCAATTTGTCTATTATGTCGAAGCGCCCCCGACTTCTCAGTACCCTCGCCTTGTCCGCGACGATCTTAAGGGAGGATACGACGCCCCTTTTGTCCATCATGTCTATCAGCTTGTCGAGCGCGTCGTCCGCTTCCGGGGTGATGTAGTCCTCCACATCGAACCACAGCATGATTTTTATTTCCATATTTCCGTTTTTCCTCCGTATTATTCAAAATTGGAGCAGTATTCGACCAGCCTGTCTATGGCTTTTTGAATCGCGCCCTCGTTTTTTTCGCAGAATGACGTCAAATTTATCGATTTTTGGTCAAGCAGCGTTTTTGAAATGAATCCCGAACCCGAAAAATTGTATATATATCCCATGTCAAAATACGCAGTTTCCTTTATGATTTGGAGCATTTCCGTCGTGGCCTCGTCGCGGGCGAATTTCAGCTGGAGCGTCGAATCATAATATGCCGGAATTACCGCAAGCGAAGATTCCCTCGCCATCGCTTCCGCGACCGTGCCTGAAACGTCGCCGTCGGCTCCTTTGGGAAGCACGAGCATCGTCGCCGCCCCGTCGACAGTCGATATATAGTTTTCCTGCGCATCGTCGAGCCTTGGAAACGGTATTATCCCGTATTCGCTTTCCATATCCCTGAAAACGCGCAGATTTTTCAAGTTCGTCCCCAAAAAATACGCCCTGTCCCTATGGAACGCTATATGAGCCAGTTCCTCGGAATAATCGTCGTCTCCGGTATATGGCACAACCGGGCAATTGTTTTCTATGAACCATTTGTATCCGGTTTCCACTATGGATGCGTTCTTCTCGGAATTCAGCACAAGCACGGGATAATCGTTTTCGTCTTTTTCGATCGCCTTCCCGCCGAAACTGTAAAAATACATCACATCACCGAAAAGCCCCATGGTGACAAAACCGAATTTGTCTTCTTTTATGTCCAATTTCCCGTCCCCGTTGAGGTCTTGGTTGCATTCTTTGATGATGGAGTCGAAAACGTCATATGTCCATTTTCCCTCTTTGACCGCGTCGTAGGGATATTGAATCCCGGAATCGGCGAATAATTTTTTGTTGAACAGGAACACGTGGGTGTGCGCGGTAAATATATACCCTATGTCTCCGGCTATGAAAAAAGATTTGCCGCCTATGGACATATCGTTCTCGACGCTTTTGTTCCACCAGGCATTGCCGAGGTTTTCGTTTATCACAGGCACTTTGTGCCAGTCGGAATATATGTTGTCGCCGGTGAGCACCGCCGCCGAAACTGCGTGCAGCGCACCCAAATCGTAAGCGTTGTCTCCGGCGATTACGCTTTTTTTGATTTCGCTCGGGGCGTCGGCATGCGACGCTATTTTGAATTTCAGGTTTATGTTGTAGTCCTCTTCTATTTTTTTGTTGCGGTTGTACACGGAATCGTTGAATACATCGCCGATTTCTTCTTCGGCATAATGTTCTTCCTGCATATAGTCCACAATCACCATGGTAAAATCCCTGCTTCCGAAATCGGTTTTGGGAAAGCGGGTATAGATGTTTTCGTCGGGTTTCGCGCCGTTTTCGCCCGTTTCCGAATCGGAATCGATTTCATCGCCGCCCCCGTTGCCGTTTCCATGCGTTGCCGCATTGTCCGCGCAGGAAGCCATCAGGCAAAAAAACACAAAAACCGCCGCCAAAAATATTGCAAACTTGATTTTTTTCATAAAAAACATGTTCCTCCCAAACGAAAAAATCACCGCGAATTTTAACTTTTGCTTTGAAACTGCGCTCAATAAGTCTGTTTTTGCCAAGTTCCTTGCATATACGATTTCCAGGAATACGGCGCGTCCTCTTCGCTTTTCAGCTTCATTTCGTCAAAATACCCGGGGGATACGAGAAGGCCCGGATCTTCGGTTTTCACCAAGAATTCATTCAACTGCGCCCTCATCGATTTTAAGACGGTTTCGGAATGGATTTCGGCTATGTTCGCCAGGCATTCCGGGTCTTTTTCTATGTCGTACAATTCCTCCCCGGGCCGTTTGCCGAAGGCGAGCTCGTAGTAAAATGCCTCCCCTTTTTCTTTGAGGGCCAGAATCTCGTCTTTTGTGGGCGATGAATCGCAATTCGTGAAGCCCGTTTCGGGATTTCCCGCAGGCCAGCGATCCGGCGCACGGTTGTGGATATACAGGTATTGCGAATTTCGCATGCAGCGCACCGGGTAGCCCAAATCGTTTTCGCTGCCCAAATCCTGCTGTTCCCTGCCGAAATACGCCGCGTTCCTCGAATTGTCGATTTGCCCGCTTGAATCCGACAAAAAAACGTCCAAAAAGCTGTTCCCGCTCATTTGCGGATGTTTCGCAACTCCGGCGGCTGCCAAGAAAGTCGGCGCGATATCCACGAAATTTATGATGTCGGTTATTTTCCTGCCCTGCCTTTTTTTTGCCGCTTTCCACATCCCTGCCATCGGAAGGTGGAAGTCCTGTTCGTACATCTGCCCTTTGACCCGGGGGAAAGAGCAGCCGTTGTCCGAAGTGGCTATCACGATCGTATTTTCGAGTTCGCCCGCTTCCTCGAGCTGCCGCAGCATTTTGCCGAGCTGCGCGTCGAACCACTCTATTTCGTATGCATAGTCGATCATGTCGGTGCGCACTTTTTCGCAATCGGGGAAATATGCGGGCAGCTTCGCGATTTCGCTTGTCGATTTTCCCGCCCGGAGCCCTTCCCCGAATTTATACGGGCGGTGCGGTTCCCATGCGCCGTACCAGAAATAGAACGGTTTTTCGGGAGGTTTGCACGACATGAAATCCGCGAAATTGGCGGCGTAATCCGTGCGGCTGACACAGGTGTTTTCCGGCGGCTGCAGCCAAAATTTGTTGAATTCGTCCCCGGCGGGGTTGCGCTTCAAGCCGGAGGCCAAATAATCCCCGGGGGCCCAGCCTTTTCCCGTATAGCCCGCAAAGTATCCGGCCTGTTCCAAAAGGTCGGGCAAAAGCGCGAATTTGTTCGGGAAAAAGCAGAAATGGTTGCAGGCTTCCTCGTTTTGCCAGGGGTAGCGCCCCGTCAAAATGCAGGCCCGCGAGGGCGCGCACTTCGGGCTGGGCGTAAAGGCGTTTTCAAACAGGACGCCTTCTTTCGCGATCTTGTCGATATTGGGCGTATTTACAAATTCATGGCCGTATGCGCCGAAATGCGAAGCGTCGTCCGCTATCGCGAAAAGTATGTTCGGCCTCTTTTCGTTTTTTTCCAATTTGATTTTCCTTTCGTTTATATTCGCATTGCCACATTACATTACATAATATCATTTTTACGGTGCAAATGTCAAGCAAAAAATATGAAATTTTTCACTTCCCGGAATTTCGCGTCACGTTTTTTTCGCCAGAAATACCAAATCGCCGCCACTTGGCTTTTCGCCTATGTCATAGCTGCCGTTTGACGGGGCGAAATTGCCTTCTGCCTCGTAATTTCCCGTGGCGGGGTCAAACCACGAAAATGAATAATTTGCATCCGGGAGATTTGTGAGAATCCCCGTGCCGTTGCCTTTGGTTTGGTAGAAATATATTACGATCACCTCGTCGCCGTCGCTCGCAATCGAATAAAACGCCGCCTTTGCCGGGCTGAAATATATTTGGCCGCCGAAATGCGGGACGAGTTTCCACCACTCCAAAGCAATAAAAAACTGCTTCATATAGCCCATTTGTCTCGATGCGTCGAAATTCATGCTAACATCCCATTTTACCGCTTTGTCATCCGGGGTTATTTTGTCGATTCCGTCGTCCGAAGTCGTATCGGTGTCGTATGAACTGTTATACAGCCAAATGTCCACCGCCCCGTAGCCATGGCCGGCCATCCCGTTGAGATATGCCGTCCAGGCCTGCACCCTGGCGCCGAATTCCTTTGTCCACAGATTTTCATAGCGGCCTTCGTAATTGACCGTGATTTTGCCCGAATTCCAGTATTCCTCCGGTATGCGGAAATCGAGGCGGGCATTTAGCTGCGGGGACCATTGCGCCGCGAACCAATCGTGCCCCGGAAGTTCCCTGAAAGACGAATTTTCGGCCCTCGTCGAACCCGTGTTTTCTTGGTGGGCGGTTTGCGGGTGATTGTACGGGTCGCATTCGTGAATAGCGTTGAAGACGATTTTCCACGGGTTCGTTTCGGAATCAAACCAGGGGTTGTCCCTGCCGTAATAGAAATCCTTGTCGCATTCTTGGGCCGTAGTCCACATCACGGGGTATGCCCCGTATCTTGCGACCCAATATCGGGCGAGCTTTTTTATGTATTCGTCGGAATACGCCGATCTGTTCCAGCCGAGCTCGCTTGCGAAAAACAGCTGGGCGTTTGCGTGCACGAGCCCCGCTTTTGCGATGTACTCAAATCTCCTGTCGAGGTCGCGGAACCCATCGAGCGCAGACTTGCCGAATCCGTCCGCCAGATTGTACTTTGCGCCGAGCGGTTCCGATTGATAGACGGTGAAGCCTTTTTTCGCCCTGTCGTCCACTATCGAGACAAACATCGTTTCAAAAGGCTCGGAGGGCATGCTCCAGTGCGTATCGCCGAGATAGAAAAACGGCGTTTCGTCGGCATGGGCGAAATGGCGATTGCCCTGTGCGGCCTTGATGAAACCGTGCTTGTATATGTCGAGTTCCCCTTCGTATTCCACGCATTTTATCGCGCCTTTGACATCGTGCAGCCCGGCGTCGCCCATATCGGAAAAAGCGGTGGCATACGACCATTTCCCGATTTCCGTGGGAGCGAAGCGGACTTTCCAAGTGTTGCCTCCGTCCCAAAAACCCGGGACGACAAGTTTTTCGCCGTTTTCGGAACTGAACGTGACGTCGAATTCATAGTCCAGCGGCCCAAGTTTATTTCCCGGGTTTTCATCGAAGTCATTTTCCCCGCAGAATGTCAGTTCGAGCGCGACCCATTTTTGCGTTTCGGCTTCGCTTTCGGCATTTTCGGCTTCGGCGCCGCTCCGGCTGCTTGTGCATCCGTTCAAAAAAAGCATCAAAAAGAAAGTTGAAGCATTGACCAAAACATGGCGCAAAAAATTCGCATAATTTTTTTTCTTTTCCATAATTTTGCCTCCTATCCGGTTATGTCGTATATCAAGTCGAAATCCGCTTGCGCCCGATCCGCATGTTTTTCATAGAAAGAAACGAAATCCGTGCTCTTTTTTTGGACAACGGTTTCTGAGATTATGTAAGGCAGAATCTTTTGGGAATCGAAAGAAAAACCTATGTCGTAGACTTTATTCAATTGGATCATCTCCAAGATTTTTTGCGATTCTTCGTCTTGCAGGCATTTGTTGTACAAAACATTTCCAAAAAACGCCGGGCGCAAATACCTATAGCTTCCTTCCGCATATGCCTGAATGATGATGCCCGCGTCGTCGGGGTCTTTTGCATTGACGGGAATGCCCATGAGCCCTGCGGCGACGAAAGAATAATAATTTTCCTGCATTTCGTCCAATTTGGGCAATGGCGCGATTCCGAAATCAAATTCAACCGGGCGCAAATTCATCCAATATGTGCCTATGTCCCAGGAAATGGCCAGCGACCTGCCGTCTTCGAAATGGTGAAAAGAGGTCTGGTAGTCTTTTTCTATGTAGGTATCCGCTCCGTGAATCAATTCATACGATTTGTTTATCACCAGAGCCAGCCGGTCCCCGAGCAGCGACAGCGCCGGCTTGCCGTCTTTGTCGATCTGCGCGACTTTAAGCCCGCTCGCCCAGAGATAGGCATAATCGCTCGCATTGCTCACATAACCGAAAATATCGTCTTTATCTATCGTCCCGTTGCCGTTGGTATCCCTTGAGGCGCCTTTTATGAATTCCATCAATTTGTCTATCGTCCAGGTTCCCGCAAAAACATGCTGATACGGATTCTCAATGCTCAAATTCTGCATCATTTCCTTGTTGAACAATATCACGCTCTGCCCTATTGACGTTATCGTTATATCGCCCGCCGCATAGAATATCTTGCCGTTTATTTTGAAGGTGTCCTGCATATCCGCATTCCAGCAGGGTTTGGAAAAGTCCACATATTTCATGTCGAGCCAGTTGCGCAAAAGCCCGTTGGTTATCAAGGATGTGACATAATTCGGGTGCGTGACCACCAAATCGACGGAGTCATCCCCGCTCGCCACGAGTTTGTTCAATGTCGTGTAACATTCCGTTTCGGAAGGATGCGTTTTTATCGATATGTCGAACTGATCCTCGATTTTTGCGTTCCTTTTGTATGCGGCGTCGTTCAAGCTGTCTCCCGTTTCTTCCTCGGCGGTGTAAAAATGCCGTTCCAGCGAATATTCGGGATTCATGATGACAAATATCCTGCCGTCCATTTTTGCATCGGGGAAATCGCTGTATTCGGCCTGCGTGGTTTCTTCGGGAGCCGCCCCGGAATTTTCCGGATTGCCGCCGGTATTGTTTTTATCCGCATTCTCCTTGCCGTCGCCGCAAGAGGCGAATATGGCCGTTATGGAAAATATGGCGGCTAAAACAAGCAATTTGCACCTTTTTGCGCTTTTCATATTGACCGCTCCTTAGTTTTCATGAAATTTTTTTGTTGATAATATAATATCACACTGAATTTGTTTTTGCAACAAGAAACGCCATATTTTTGAAAAAATGCGGAACGGGACGCAAACAAATCGACGCGGATGCGCGAATTTGTAAAATTTTTTAAAATCGCTTGATTTTTTATCATTTTTGTATTAAAATGAATGTATGTAAGTTGCATTTATATATTTTTTTATGGAGGAAACCAAAATGGCAAACAAAAAAATACCCAATATCGGAGTGCATCATCTCGCCCTGGCATCGGCTGACTTCGACAAGTCGTTGAAATTTTACACGGAAGGTTTAGGTTTCGAAACAGTCGCCTCCTGGGGCGAAGGGGAAGGCAGAGCGGCGCTTCTCGACATAGGCAACGGGAGCCACTTCGAGATTTTCGCGAACGGCGACGCAAACGCGCCCAAAGACGCGAAATTCGTGCATTTCGCCTTCGCGACCACAAATCCGGACTTGGCGTATAAAAACGCCCTCGCGGCCGGAGCGGCCTCGCAAATGGAACCCAAAAGCCTTGAAATACCCGCAAGCCCCCCGATGCCCGTGAGGATAGCGTTCGTGGTCGGGCCCGACGGAGAAGTCTTGGAATTTTTCAAAGTCTTGTAACGGAGGACGCTTATGAAGTCGATAATCGTGAAAATTCAAGTGAAAGCGGATTGCGTCGAAAAATTCAAGGAGATCACTTTCTACAATTCGGAAAACGCGAGAAAGGAACCGGGCAACCTTCGTTTCGACGTGATCGCCGATGCGGGCGATCCTTGCCTGTTCTTTTTGTACGAAATCTATAAGTCCGACGAGGAGATAGCCTATCACAGGACCACCGAACATTACAAAAAATGGGCGGAAGCCGTCGCCGACATGATGGAAGGCGAAAGGGTCAAATGGTTCGGCGAACCGATATGCCCGGATTTTGAACAGGCGTACAAAAGTTAGTTTTGTCAGTTTTGCGCAAAAAAGCGAAAAGGGCTGCCTCATTTTCATCGATTCATCGAAGGGAAAACAATATGGGGCAGCCCCAAAAAAAGCAGCCCTATAAATTTTGCCCGAAAAATTTTTATTGGAACGGAGATATTTCCATGGCTAAGGAAGCTTTGACGAAAATAAAAGAAGCCGAGGGCGCCGCAGCTGAAATCCTGCGCCTCGCAGCAGAGCAGGCGAAAGCCATAGCCGAAAAAGCGGCTGCCGATGCGGCCGCGCATAGAAATGCGGCGATGCTCGAAGCCGGCCGCCAAAAACATGCGATTTTGGAAAATGCCGAAAAGGAAGCAGCGGCGGAACGCGCCCCGATCATCGATGCCTGCAGTTCCGAAATCGAAAAAATATCGCTTCCCGCGCCGGAAAAATTCGACAAAGCGGTAAATACGGTCATCGAAAGGATAATGGAGCTAAAATGGCAATAGTCAAAATGAATCGGTTTTTTCTCTTCGCCTTCGAAGACCGCAGGGAAAATCTGCTCGGGGAACTGCAAAAAATCGAAGCCGTCCATTTCAAAAACTTGCAAGCCGAAGCCCGAGAACTTGAAATGTCCAAAATTTCGGCGGAAGCGGGGCTTTCGCATGCGGAAGGCGAACTCTCCAAGATAGACTTCGCATTGTCCAAGATCTTGCCGCACTGCAAAAAACCCGGCGCAATCGAAGCGCTCAGGCAATCCCCCCCCGAAATGGGTTTTGAAGAATTCTGCGAATTCACGAAAAATTATGACCATGCGCCCGCATATGATTCAATCAAGGCCAACGACGACAGGCAAAGGCAGCTCAAAGCCGAAAAAAACAAGCTCAAATCGGACATCGCCGCATTCTCGGATTGGGCCGGGCTCGATGTTTCCACGCTTGAATTAGACCGCTTGAATAGCGCGAAATATATATTGGGATTCGTTCCGAAACAATCGTCAGAAGCTTTCGCGCAAGCTGTTTTGCGCGATTTTTGCGATGTGCATCTGGAACTTTTGGATGGTGCAAAAGACAAAGCGGGGGTCTTGCTCGTGACGCTTCCGGAGGGCTATGAAGAGCTGTTGGCATTTGCGAAATCCCGGGGGCTGGAAAAGGTTTCGCTTTCCTTCGATCATGCGCCCATCGCCTTAATCGAAGAAAACAAAACGAAAATCGGCGCGATCGAAGCGGAAGAAACCCGCCTCGAAGAAGAAATAGAGGCGTTCGCGCCCCATTTGGAAAAACTCAAAATCGCCCGCGACTATTTTGGGGCGATGGCCGCAAGGCACAAAGCTTGCGAAAATTTTTTAAAGACGCAGAGCGTGTTTGCCATTGAAGGCTGGGTTTCGCAGGACGATTCCGCCATGCTCGGGCAAACCGTGGAAAAAGCCTGCGGCAACGATTATTATCTGGAACTTGCCCCTGTGGAAAAAGATTCCCCCGAAGTGCCAATCAAACTCAAAAACAACAAATTCGTTTCGGCTTTCGAGGGCATAACCGAAATGTATTCCATGCCGAAATACAACGAATTGGATCCAACCCCGCTGCTTGCGCCTTTCTATTTCCTGTTTTTCGCGATGATGCTCGGCGATGCGGGCTATGGGATTGTGCTGGTAGCGGCGACTTTGATCGGGCTCAAGCTTTTCAATTTGAAGAAGGGCGCAAAAAGGTTCTTTTTGCTTTTTTTCTACCTCGGGATCGCCACGACGATCATGGGGGTTTTGTACGGCTCGCTGTTCGGCGTGAGTTTTTTCGCGCCCGTCGGCGGAAAGCCCATCTTGGATCTGACAGGGGACATCATGTTCATGATCGCGCTCTCCATTGCGATCGGTTTTGTCCAGATCATGGCCGGATTATGCATCAAGGGCTATATGTTGATCCGCGACGGCAAGATTCTGGATGCCCTGTTCGACAGCCTGTTTTGGATAATCGCCGTGAGTTCGCTCGTTGGGCTCATCGCGCTGGGCGTGTTCGGGATAGATTCGATCTTTTCGCCGATATGCGGCTGGGCGCTGGCAGGGTCGCTTTTGGGGCTTGCCTGCACCCAGGGCAGAGCGTCTAAGGGAATTGGGGGCAAAATCGGCAACGGTCTCAACGCCGTATACGGCATCACGGGCTATGTTGGGGATTTCGTCTCTTACACGAGGCTGATGGCAATCGCGCTCTCAGGGGCATACATCGCATTTTCCTTCAATCTGATGGGAGGGCTCTTGGTCGAAGACGCCGGGTTTTTGCCCGTGGCCATGCTGAAATATATATTCGCCGCAGTCGTCGTGGTTTTCGGGGCGGCATTGAATATAGGGCTGGGCGCGCTGAGCGCCTACGTCCACACCTGCAGGCTGCAATATGTGGAATATTTCGGGAAATTTTACGAAGGCGGAGGCGTCGCGTTCAAAGCTTTCGGGACGAAAAACAAATATGTGAATATAACAAACGTTACTGGGAGGAAATAATTTTTATGTTGGAATTCATGACTGAATACGGCGGCATCGTTTTCGCCGCGCTGGGCGCGGCCATCGCGATTTTTTTGTCGGGAATGGGTTCGGCGAAAGGCTGCGGCATCGTGGGAGAGGCCAATGCGGGCATCGTCACGGAGGAACCGGAAAAATTCGGGCAGGCTCTCCTGCTCCAGCTTCTGCCGGGCACCCAAGGGCTCTACGGATTCATCATCGGGCTTTTGATCGCATTTCAGATATCCGACGCCCTGAGCCTCATGCAGGGGCTGTATCTGCTCGCCGCATCGCTGCCGGTCGCCATCGTAGGACGCATTTCGGCGGTCGCCCAGGCTAAAGTGGCCGCGAGCGCGCTCCAGATTCTGGCAAAAAATCCCGCTGAAACCACAAAAGGCATAATTTTTTCGGTCATAGTCGAAACCTACGCCATCATCGGCTTTGTTTCGTCGATAATACTCCTGACCGCCACGATGCCGTAAGAGAAGGGGCGTGAACGTTTTGTCGGGCATAGAAAACATAATCGGAAAAATAACGGAGGACGCGAAAACCAAAGCCGCCCAAATGATCGCCCAGGCCACGCATAAAGCGAATTTGGAAGCGGAAACTGCGGCCAAATCGGCAAAAGGCGAAGCCGCGCGCGTCTTGGAACAAGCGGGCGTTTTGGCTTCCCGGCGAAAAGAACAGATTTTGGCGAAAACCCGTGCCGAAACCCGGGACAAAAAGCTCGGAGCCAAACAAAAGGCCATCGACAAGGTTTTCGCCGAAAGCCTCGAAAGGCTGAAAAACCTGCCTCAGGGCGAATTTGAGCGCTTCGTTTCGGGAGCTTGCAAAATCGCCGGGATCAGGGAGGGGGACCAAATTATACTGCCCGAAAAATACAAAAAAACAGACATAAAAAAAATCGATCCTCGGCTTTCGCTTTACGCCGGGGAACGCGCGGCGGAAAGCGGCTTCATTTTGATTTCGGGCGGATTCGAGCAGAACAACACGTTTTCGGCATTGCTGGATTTCATACGAAACGACATAGAGCCGGAAGTCATATCGTTACTTTTTTAGATTGGGGGCAGGGGATTTAGTATGGATTATTTGCATTATGCGCATACCATCGGGTATTTGCGCATCCGGGAAAAAATGCTGCTTTCCGGCGAATCATTCGGGCGCATCATCGATTCCCCCAATGCGGCCGAAGCGGCGAAACTCATATCGCAAAACAGCGAATATGATTTTTCCGCTTTGCCCAAAGTCGAAGACTATGAAACCGTCATGGGCGAAACGCTCAAAAAAACCTACAGCCGGCTATATTTCCTCGCGCCGGAAAAAACGGCCATCGACATAATCCTTTGCAAATACGACTACCACAACCTGAAAACGGCGGCAAAGTCGAAATATTTGGGAAAAGACCATTCAGAGCTTTATATAGCCTGCACCGAAACGGATCCCGCTTTGATCGCGGCTGCGGTTGCCGAAGGCGCAAAGCCTAAACAGCTGCCTTCGCATTTGCTCGATGCGGCTGCCATGTCCCGTTCTTCCCTTGAAAACGGCGGCAGCCCCCAAACATTGGATGTGGTGCTCGACTTGCATATGTTCGGCCATATGCTAAATTTGGCAAAAACCGCAAACAACGCATTTTTGCTTGAATACGCGCAGTTTGCGACGGATTTTTACAATGTCAGGACGATGCTCCGGCTCAAAAACATGGGCGGGGAGGCGAAATTTCTGAAAGAGGCGCTCTGCGAAGGCGGCAAGCTTCCGAAAGCCGAAATTTTCAGGCATTTCGAAAAAAACCTTGCGGCTTTGGGAGAAGCTTTCCATTACAAGTATTTCGGCGAAATAATGAAAGCATCGCTCGAGGATTACGAAAAAACGGGCGATTTTTCGGGGCTCGAAAAACGTTTGGACGATTTTTTGATGGATCATGCGAAAAAATCGAAGTACATCGCTTTCGGCCCTGAAATTTTTATGTCGTATGTTTTTTCAAAAGAAAACGAAGCAAGGCAGATAAGGACAATAATGAACTGCAAGATAAACAATATGCCGGCTGCTGCCATCCGGGAAAGGCTGCGTGACAATTATGCGTAAAATAGGCGTGGTCGGCGACAAAAATTCAATACTCGCTTTCAAGGCGTTCGGTTTCGATGTGTGCGAGGCGCATGAATCTTCCCCCGAGGAATCGCGGAAAATCGTGGACCGCATGGCAAGGGTCGATTATGGGATAATTTTCATCACCGAACAAATCGCAGAAACGATAAAAGAGACAATGCACAGATACAGCCGCCAGGTTTCCCCGGCGATCGTCCTGATTCCCGGAATTAAGGGGTCACTTGGCATAGGTATGGCGAAAATAAGGTCGAACGTGGAAAAAGCGGTCGGCATAAACATTTTGGATTGATAGGGAGGATTTTTTTTGGAAGTCGGCAGAATTATAAAAGTATCGGGACCGCTTGTCGTAGCCGAAAAAATGGGCCATGCGAAAATGTTCGACGTGGTGCGCGTTTCCGAAAAAGGGCTTATCGGCGAAGTGATCGAAATGCGCGGGGAAAACGCCTCCATCCAAGTCTACGAGGAAACCTCGATGCTCGGGCCGGGCGAACCGGTGGTCACCACGGGAGAGCCGCTTTCAGTCGAACTTGGCCCCGGGCTGCTTTCGGGGATGTTCGACGGGATACAGCGTCCCCTGGATGCGATAAAAGAAGCGGCGGGCGATTTCATCGAGCGCGGCGTGGTCGTAAAGTCGCTGAACCGCGAAAAATTTTGGGAATTCGTGCCGCAAAAAAACGTGGGAGACGAAGTGGCGGGGGGAGACATAATCGGCACAGTGCAGGAAAATGTGCTGATGAACCATAAAATAATGGTTCCACCGGAAATGGCCGGAAAGATAAAATCGATAAAAAAAGGCAATTTCCGCGTGGATGAAATAGTGGCGACCCTTGAAACGGAGAACGGGGAAATCGGGATTGGCATGATCCAGAAGTGGCCCGTGAGAAAACAGCGCCCGGTGAACCAAAAGCTTCCGCCGGACACGCCCATGATCACGGGGCAACGCGCCATAGACACATTTTTCCCCGTCATAAAAGGGGGAACCGCTTGCATTCCCGGGCCTTTCGGCAGCGGGAAGACGGTGATCCAGCACCAACTCGCCAAACATTCCGACGTCGAAATAGTGGTTTACGTGGGTTGCGGCGAGAGGGGCAACGAAATGACGGACGTGCTAAACGAATTCCCCGAACTCAAAGACCCCAAAACCGGGGAACCGCTGATGAAACGCACCGTGCTGGTGGCAAACACTTCCAACATGCCGGTGGCGGCGCGCGAAGCTTCCATATACACAGGCATCACAATAGGGGAATATTTCAGGGACATGGGCTATTCGGTGGCGCTCATGGCGGATTCCACTTCCAGGTGGGCGGAAGCGTTGCGGGAAATGTCGGGGCGTTTGGAAGAAATGCCCGGCGATGAAGGGTATCCCGCCTATCTCGGATCAAGGCTTGCGGAATTTTACGAGCGCACGGGAAAATTCGAGGTGCTCGGGACTGACGGGCGAATTGGGACGCTGACTGCCATCGGGGCGGTTTCCCCCCCGGGAGGGGACTTGTCGGAACCGGTGGTGCAGGCCACGTTGCGCATAGTCAAGGTTTTTTGGGGGCTCGACGCAGATTTGGCGTACCGACGCCATTTCCCGGCCATTAACTGGCTAAATTCATACAGCCTGTATTTGGACAATGTATGCGGCTGGATAGATGAAAACGTGCAGGAAAATTTCAGCGAACTAAGGCTTGCGGCGATGAACCTGCTCCAGGAAGAATCGAATCTAAACGAAATCGTCAGGCTGATCGGCTACGACGCGCTCTCCGAATCCGACCAGCTGAGCCTTGAAACGGCGAAATCAATGAGGGAAGACTATCTCCAGCAAGATTCCTTCGATTTGATGGACGCCTACACTTCGCTTAAAAAGCAGTGCAAAATGCTCGATTTGATTTTGTTTTTCGGCGACGAAGCGAGAAAAGCGCTTTCTGCGGGGGTATATCTCAAAAAGATGCTTTCGTTGAAAGTCAGGGAAGAGATCGCGCGCGCCAAATATATAGCCGAAGATGAAATATCGAAAATTCAAGAAATAAAAAAAGATATAGAGGAAAGCATGAAAAGTTTGATCGAAGAGGAGGCGCTTGCAGATGCTTAAGGAATACAGGACAGTTTCCGAAGTTGTCGGGCCTTTGATGGTCGTCGATGGGGTTGAAGGGGCGAAATTCGACGAACTTGTGGAAATCGAAATCCAGACGGGCGAAATGCGGCGCGGGAAAGTTTTGGAAGTGCACGGCGAAAAGGCCGTGGTGCAACTCTTCGAGAGCGCGCACGGCATAAACCTCGGGGGGAGCAAGGCGAAATTTTTGGCGAAACCGCTTGAAATCGGACTTTCCGCCGATATGCTCGGGAGGGTGTTCGACGGATTGGGACGGGTCAAGGACGGCGGCCCGAAAATAATCCCGGACAAGAGGAGCAACATAAACGGCGTTCCGATAAATCCGGTGGCCAGGGATTACCCCTCCGAATTCATACAAACCGGAATATCCGCGATAGACGGGCTGAACACTTTGGTGCGCGGCCAGAAACTGCCGGTTTTTTCCGCTTCGGGTCTGCCTCACTCCGAGCTTGCCGCCCAAATCGCAAGGCAGGCGAAAGTGCTTGGCACAGATTCCAATTTCGCGGTGGTGTTCGCCGCGCTGGGGATCACGTTCGAGGAATCCCGGTTTTTCATCGACGATTTCGCGGAAACGGGCGCGATACACAGGGCCGTGCTGTTTGTCAACCTGGCAAACGAACCCGCAGTCGAGCGTATTTCCACCCCGCGCATGGCATTGACCTGCGCCGAATATTTGGCATATGAAAAAGATATGCACGTGCTCGTGATCACCACTGACATGACAAACTACTGCGAGGCGCTCCGCGAAATTTCGGCGGCCAGAAAGGAAGTGCCCGGGCGCCGCGGATACCCCGGATATTTGTACACCGACCTTGCGAGCTTGTACGAGAGGGCGGGGCGCATTAAAGGCAGGGGCGGCTCAATCACGCAGATACCGATACTGACCATGCCAGAGGACGACAAAACCCACCCGATCCCGGATCTCACCGGGTATATAACCGAAGGGCAGATAATATTGAACCGGGAATTGCACCGGCGCGGGATAACCCCGCCCATAGACGTGCTGCCTTCGCTGTCTCGGCTCAAGGACAAAGGGATAGGCAAAAACAAAACGAGGGAAGACCACGCCGAAACGATGAACCAAATATTTTCTGCTTACGCCCAGGGCAAACAGGCAAAGGAACTCGCGGCGATATTGGGCGAATCGGCGCTTTCGGACTCGGACAAAATGTTCGCGCAGTTCGCCGAGGTGTTTGAAAAAAAATATGTTTCGCAGGGTTTTGGCGCGAACAGGGCAATCGAAGAAACCTTGGAAATTGGCTGGGAACTTTTGTCGATTTTGCCGAGGGCGCAGCTCAAGCGCATCAGGGACGAATATTTCGAAAAGTATATGCCGCAAAGCGCGGGGGCCGGAAAATGAGGCTGAACGTAAACCCCAACAGGATGGAGCTTATGAAATTGAAAGGCCGCCTCGAAAGCGCGACGCGCGGGCACAAGCTGCTCAAGGACAAGCAGGACGAACTGATACGCCGCTTCATAGAACTGGCGAGGCGCAGCAACAAACTGCGGATGGAAGTGGAAAATGAGCTTGCAGAGGCGTACAAAAAGTTTTTCATGGCGGCGACGCTGCAGCCCGCCCAGTTTGTGGAGGAAGCGCTGATGGCGCCAAGCGAAAGGATAAGCCTTGAAATGTCCACGGAAAACATAATGAGCATCATCGTGCCGAAAATGGAATTTTCAAGGGAGGGGCAAAACGAAAAAACGGGCATATTCCCCTACGGGTTCTACAATACCTCGGACGAAACTGACAGGGCGATCCAAAAGTTTTCCAATCTGCTGCCGAAATTGCTCGAACTCGCCAAAGTGGAAAAGAGCTGCGAGCTGATGGCGGACGAAATCGAAAAAACGAGGCGCAGGGTGAACGCCCTGGAATACATGACGATCCCGAACCTGACCGAGACGATCAGATACATAAAGATGAAACTCGACGAAAACGAGAGAAGCAATTTCATCCGCCTGATGAAAGTAAAAAGCATGATGGATGATTGAGCGAATTTGTTTTGAACATATCATTATCTTCCCATCACAACAACAATTGCATAAAAAATCATCAAAACTTTATGCAATATTCACAATTTATATGTAGTATTTGACATGAAAATATAGTATTATGTATAATGTGTCCGGCGATAATTTCAAAAATGGGGAGAATTATTATGCGAACAAATATACCCTACAATGTTTTGACAATATCCGAGATGAACAAAACGAAACTCAACATCCGAAAAGAAACCATTGAATTCGACGAACTGGTATTGGACAAAGAAACCGTCAAAAAGCTCCGCGCGAGCAGCAGCATGTTCAACAAAACGGTTTTCGTGAAAATAGAGAAGGATCTCCAAAAATACAATGTGGAATCGATACACAAATGCGGCAAAAATGGATACACGCTCATGCTGATCTCAAGCGAACTGCGAATGGAACTAAAAGGCGAAGAAAATTCGCGCCCAAACATCGTAAAAACGTACAATATAGTAGACTAAAGGCCTTTTTTTTAAAAATGGCGGAGCTTGAAATAAAAAACGGAAAATTCCATATTGACGGAATGGCGTCAAATCCCGGAAACCCCGACAGCGAAGGAAAGCTGATAGGGGTTTGCAGCGATGTTTGCGCCTTTTTTGATGCCGGCGTCGCTGACGTCGAAAAAAACCGCGAAGAATTCATAAAAGATTTGGACGATTGGCGAAACTCGGGCGTGAACCTGGTCACGCTCGGTTTGCAGAGTCCGAACCCTTTTGGCGAATACTACAAAAAAGCGCGGGAACAGGACAAATCAAAAAACATCTCATTTGAAAGCTCCGCCATAAACCCCGACGGAAGCTTAAATTCGGTGTACCTCGAATATGCGGCAAAAATAATAGAGGCGGCAAAAAGGGCGGGGCTTGCGGTGTTCGTCAACATATTTTCGTCTTCCTGCGAGGATATGTTCGAGGATGAATTCGCCATCGTAAACGGCGCTTTCAATGTTGCGGACTGGCTCTTGGAAAAAAAATTTCCGAATGTGATGGCCAATGTCACCGATGTCTCGCACACTTTCTATAAAAGTTCCGTGCTTTCCGGCGGCGGGGCGATTAAAATTTTGAAATCGCTGAAAGAAAAAGCGGGCAAAAAATTGATTCTCGGAGCGGGGCTCAAGTCCACAAAAAACATTCCGGAGGGCTTGATGGGCGAATACATGGAGAGCTCGGATTTCATCCCGATTTATTCGAATGCGGAAAACGCGAAATCGGAATACAACACAAAAAAAATGATCGGGGATATTCACCGCTTCAAAAAAGCCATGGCTCAAAAAGGCGCGAATATCCCCATAATCGTGGCAAAAGGCGACGACCTCAGCGAAAGGTACAACTCATACGGAAAAAATAATTTGGCCGAAGCCCTGGAAAACGGCGCATCCTGGTGTTATTACGACAAACAGGGCTTCGTTCTGCTCCCGGTAAATTGGGACAAAAATTCGAGCGCCGAAAAAAGCAATTTTTTTAGGACCGTCGAAAATATCAGGAACAAATGAGGACATAGAAATCATAGGGGGCAAGTTCGAGCCCAAACGAGATTTTTCCGTTTTGCGCCGATGCCGCCAAAAGGGAAATTTCGTCCGTTTCGGGATTGTAGCGGCTGACCGTTTTTTTGTCCGTTTTGATTTCGACTGCGCTTTCGGCTTTTTCGTTTTTTGTGTTCACGAACAGGTAGCTCTCGCCGTTGCCGTTTATCCTTTTCATGCACACGACTTCGGTTTTGCTGTCAAAGCGAACCTCCGCCACGCCCGTTTTTGCCAGGGCCTCCATCAGCGCCTGTTCGTTTTCGCATATTTCCACGTTTTTAAATCCTTTTAATTTTTCCGTTTCTTTGAAAAACAACGGGTCGGCGACCGCCAGCACAGGGATATTTTGCTTGTTTAGCAATGTGACCAGATCCAAAAGTTTTTCGCCTATGTCGCAACGCGGCAGAACGAGGCATTCAAAGTCGTTGCCCGCGAGCCTGATTTTGCCGTTTTCGATGGGCGACGACGAAATCGTGTCCAGGTCGGCCATGAAATAGTCCAGCTGGTTTAATAGCAGCCCGCGCGAAAGCGAGCTCCAGGAGCCGTTTGTGGCGCCGTTTTTTTCGGCGAGGGAAAAATCATAGATTTTTTTGCTCTCTTCGGTATGCTGGGGGATGTAGTTTTGGTTTATGCTCTCAATCGGGTAATAGAGCAGTATTTTCGATTTGCGCGTTCCGCCGTTCATCAGCGCGGCGATTTTTCCGAGCGTGTCGTTCCATTTATGGTAGTCGCCGTCCCCGAGCGCGTTTTCGCCGTAATACGAAGTGAAAGTGTCGATGCCGAGCGCATACTGCAAAACGCACGCGCAAAGCATCTGCTCAAAGCTCTGCTTTCCGCCCTCGACGTGGGAGGATACCTCGCTCATCGTGCGCTTTCTGCCGTTGATGGCGGCGATGGAATCGATGAGGCGCGGCGTCTGCGCCTGGTGCATGATCTTTTCGGGTATGGTGGTTAACATGTCTATGCCCGGGTATTCCATGTGTTTCAACAGCTCGAAGAAATTGCCCTCAAAGGGGGCGTGCAGCGCGATGGATTCCTCCATGAGGTTGTGCCCCGAAAAGGGCAGCTTGTTTTCCTCGCAGAACCTGCCGATTTGGGCGAAGAACGCCTCTTCGTAAAATTTCGAGACGGCGCCGTGGAAATGCCCGCGCACCTCGGCTGCCCTTTTGGAATTTCCCCCGAAAAGCCACAGCATGCAAGGAAGCAAGTCGTAGCCGCATAAATCAAAAAACCGCCGCGCGAAATCGGGGGTCCAATTGACGACCGGCAAAAGCTCGAGGCTTTCGTCGGGTTCGTCGAGGGTGCCGGGCGGGGTGAGGCCGTGGTTTAAATAAAAGCCCATCAGAGAGGGCTCGTCGGTGAACATCGCGTCGATCCCTTCGCCGAAGTATTCCCCAAGGAAGCTGCCGTACTCGGCGTATGTGTTGTCGATGAACTCGGCCACGGCTGCCGGGTTCATGAGGTCGATGTAGCGCCTCGCCTCGCATACGTTGTGGCAGGCGTGGGTGCCCTCGTACAGCCTTTTCGATACGGCATATATCACAAATTTTGTTTTGTCCGTTTTGTTTTGGTAAACGAGATTGTTTGCTTCGTCCAGGCATTCGGATATATCCTTTGCCGTGGCTTCGTCCGCGTCGTCAAAACAGGTGCCCTCGTAGCAGTATGCGCACACCGGGGCCTCGTGCCCACGCGGAAAATCCAAGCGGAGGCTTTCGCCCGGGGCGGCGCTTCCAAACAGCGCCACCAATCCCCTCGCTTCCAAATCGGGGTTTTTTTTGAGCGTGAGCCCGCCCGCAGTGCCGCTGGGATAGCCTTTTTCGTCGTAGAGCCAGACGCGCATCCTGTTTTTTTTGCAGTATTCGACTTCGTGCCTCAATAGTTTTTTCGCGGTTTCGTTTTGCATATAGTCGCTTGCAAATTGCACGTTTGTCACGATCCCGCCGTAGCCCTTTTTGAGCAGCGCGTCGATATGGGCCTCGATTTGCGCGCACTTTGCGCCGAAATCGGGATTAGCCGGGTCATATCCGCCGCCGTGCGTGATCTTCAGGGGCCGGTAGCTGTTTTTGTCTTTTGCGTACTCCGATAAAAAATCTGCCATATTTTTCCCTGTCCTTTCTTTATTTTTGATTTCTCGTATTCTGGGGTACGAGATAAATCGCGTGGTATTCGTCGAACGTGATGCCTAAGTTTTTGATTTTTTCCGCGGTCTTTTGCCCCACGTACCTCCAGTGCCAAGGTTCGAACACATATCCGGTCAGCCACTCCTTGTCCTTCGGGTAGCGCAAAATGAAACCGTATCTGTGCGCGTTTTCGGCGAGCCAGGCGTATTCCGCCGTGTTTTCGAAATGGGCGGAAATCGAAGCGGAGTTCAGATCGGCGGCAAGCCCCGTCTGGTGCTCCGAATGGCCCGGCCGCGCCGAATATGTGTCGGCCCCGTTCGGGTCGCTTTTTTTGTAGTTCTCATAAACCTGCTTTTGCACGGCGTAGCTCCTGTACCCGGAGACTATGTAGATATTTATCCCGGAATTTTTCGCGTCGGCGCGCATTTTGTCGAATTGCCCCTGCGCCTCGGCAACAAGCGACAGCACCCTGCCGTCGCTTTTTTTGTAGCCTTCCGGCACGTAGTCTTCCGGCAGATAGCTGTACTTGTTGCACAGCACAAGGTTGCCGCTCAGATTTGTCGCCGCCTTTGCCGCCATCGGCGAGTAATATGGGAAATCCAGGCCTATATTCACATAGGTCACCGCATCGAAATAGGGAAGCGTGGGATTGGCCTTTTTGTATGTCACATATCTTTCTAAATATTTGGGCTGGTAGTGCCGAAAAAGCATGGCCTCGCCGAGCCCCGAAAGCTCCTGGGGCAGCTTGCCGCTTGCCGGGCTTTGCGAAATCATGACAAGATTGGCCGAATCGTCATATTTGCTGGTCGCCCCGAACACAACGCGCAAAAATTCCCCCGTCGCGTAAAAATCTCCGGAAGCCCCGAAAGAGGCGCGGGCGATTTTTATTTTTTCCCCGTTTACCGAAAGCACGGCGGTATCTATCCGGTTTGTGAAAATCGCCCCGTGCCGATTCAACAAAGTCAGTGTCTTGGAGGCGGGGTCATAATCGGCGAAAGAGCCGAACAGATATTTCGAGGTGGCGATGACGGGAAAATATATCACGCCATCTTTTTTTAAAATTTTCGGGCGCACTTCTTTTATCGCGCCGTTCACGCTCAGCCTTATGTCACCCGCTGCGGCGTCCTCTGCCCGGGCCAAAACAGAAAGATTGGCAAGCAAGGCAAAAACAAAAAAAACAAAAACGGACCTCTTAAAAATTTTGCGTGACATGTGTTAAAACTCCCTATAGAATAACTTCAAAAATTTTTTTGTTTTCAAGCCCTATCCATTCGGCCCTGCGCTCTTTATTCGCCTCTTTTCGGAAGTCGAATGTCAAAAGATATGACAATATCCGATATTATACCGTTTGGAGTTTTCGTTTTTACGTCGGTTTGGTTCTTCGAAATGAAATAGTCGTATATGATCGTCTCGAAAATTTGGTTTGATACCGCCGCGCCTCCGTGTAGTTTTCCCTCTCTGTTATTTGGGCCTTGATTGCCGTTGCCATTTTGTTTTCCCTATTTGGCTGGCCTTACGTTTCCCCCATTATACCACGCTCCGCCAAATAAATCAACAACTATTTTGAAATTCGTTTTCAAGAAATCGGCAGACAAGCGGCCATCGGACTTGACGAACAAAAAACAAATATATAAAAATCCGCTGGGAAATATTCATTCCCCAGCGGATTTTCCAAACATAATAATATTATTTCAAAAAATGATTGACACCGACGGCTTTTGTATGCTATACTTATGTCCATGGCGATATTTCATCGCATTCGGAGGAAAAATTTCATGAATAAAAACATCATGGCCTATGAAACGGTTGACCTCGACGACGAAAACAGCGCGCTTTTGATATTGGACCAGACAAAGCTGCCAAACGAAATAGAGACGCTTTCGCTGACCGATCAAAAGGACATATGGGAGGCCATATATCTGCTTCGCGTGCGCGGCGCTCCCGCAATCGGGGTGGCCGCCGCCTTTGGGGCCTACCTCGCGGCAAAGGCGATCGACGCCGGGGATTTCGACGGGTTTTACGCGCAGTTCATGTCGGCAAAAAACTATCTGGCCTCCTCGCGACCCACCGCGGTCAATCTTTTTTGGGCGCTCGACAGAATGGAGGCGGCAATTCTCTCCAACAAGGATCTGCCGATCCCGCAGATCAAAAAAGCTCTGCTCGCGGAGGCGCTGGAGATAAAAGACGAGGACATCCGCGTTTGCAGGGCGATCGGCGAATTCGGGCTGGGTCTG
>Ga0082212_10000250_pt1 | contig 79240 bp, 56 predicted proteins | sample TergutNt197P3_FD_71548 | JGI IMG/M metagenome (GOLD analysis project Ga0082212, IMG submission 71548) | Neocapritermes taracua P3 segment gut microbial communities from Petit-Saut dam, French Guiana - Nt197 P3 | ecosystem: Host-associated > Arthropoda: Insects > Digestive system > Gut ...
TTCTGTTATATTCACCATCTCAACCCAACTGGCAACGGGTCGTTTAATCGTTTGGGAGATTGAGAAATGTTGAGAAGGCAGAGACTGGGTGCTGGGATGGGTGTTTTTGTTTCCGTTGCCGCGAGCGTGCAGGGCGCAACGGAGACGGATGCGGCAAGGGGCGAGGCCGAGGTGGCGGAGTTGGCGCCGGTCGTGGTGGTGGCGTCGCCGATCGTCCAGTATGAGCATACGGAGAAAGACGGCGCGAACAGCGCGGTAATCAGCCGCGAGCAGATTGAACGCCTGAGCGCTCGGGATCTGCCGACCGCGCTGCGGCAGGTGCCGGGGGTCTCGATCTCGCGCTACGGGCCGATCGGCGCGTATGGCGGCGGGCAGGGCGGCTCGGTGTACGTCCGAGGAGGCGGCACGGCGCGGCCGGGCGGCGAGGTGCGTATCTATACGGACGGCGTGCCGCGCGAGTCGGGCGTCTGGGGGCACCCGCTGATGGACATCGTGCCGATTGATTTCGCGGAGCGCGTCACCGTCGCCAAGAACCCACAGCCACAGCGTTACGCAGGGACGTTCGGCGCGGTGGATGTCACGACGCGCCGCCGCCTGACCGAAGGCCACGAGGGCGACCTGAGCATCGCCTACGGGCGCTTCAACACACAAATTGCCTCCGCCTCCGCAGGCGGAAAGGAATCGATTTTCGATTACTACGCGGGCGCGTCCTACAAGCACTCCGACGGTGCGCGCGACCACGGCGCGGCCGACCTGTACAGCGGGTTCGCGCGGCTGGGCGCGGACATCACCGAGAGCGACCACCTCTCCTACATCTTTCATTACACCGACAGTTGGGTGCGCGACCCCGGCCCGAGGGGCGGCCCCACGCCGTTGCGCGACCGCTTCAACGTCGAGACCATGACGCACACCGTCCGCTTGGACAGTGAACACGAACACGTCCGCGGGTATGCCCTCGGCTATTACGAGGCGGGCAAAATCCGCTGGCACAAGGATCACCTGACCGACGGCGTCTTCGCCTCGCCCCCCGGCTACTCGAACACCGACTGGGACAACATCGGCGCGCGCGCCGCCTACGACTTCCTGATTGAGCGCCTCACGCTGACCGCCGCGCTGGACGCATGGTCCGAAGGCGGCGAGACGTGGAACATCAACGAGACCACCGGCGCGCGCGTGTGGGGCTACGACGGGCGTTTCCTCACCATCGCCCCCTACCTCGGCGCGCGGTATGACTTCGACGTGGGGCAGGACTGGACGCTCACGCCCTCCGTCGGCGCACGCTACTATTTCAACAGCGCATTCGACGACGAACTCGCGCCGTGCGCCGCGCTGACGCTCGGCACCGAAGACCTCAACTTTTTCGTCTCGCACGCGCGGGGCGTGCACTACCCCGGCGTCTATGTCCGAGGCGTGTCGCCCATGACATGGAAAACGCTCAACGCCGAGACGCTGGACACGAGCGAGGCGGGCGTCCACGTGGATATGGACGAGTTCGCCTCCGTGCACGCATCCGTGTTCCACACGGAGGTGCGCGACCGCATGGACGCAACCTCCTCCGGCTGGCTCAACACGGGCCGTATGCGGGCCAACGGCGCGGAGGCATCGCTCCACGTTTACCCGCATCAAGACGTCACGCTCTTCGCGGGTGCCACCTATATGCGCCCCGACACGCGCCCCGCCTCGCGGATGCCGGAGGCGACGGTCACCGCTGGGGCCTCGTGGCAGGTCGTGGAACACGTCCGCTGGGACGTGGACTCCCAGTACGTCACCTCCCAGTACGGCTACAGCATGAGGGAGGCCAACCCCGCCCTGCAAAAGATCGACGACTACGTCATCTTCAACACCCGCCTCTCGCTCGACCTGCGCGCCTTCTCCAAACTGGGCGGCGAACTCTACGTCGCGCTGGAGAACTTCACCGACCAGCGCTACGAATACTTCCCCGGCTACCCCATGCCCGGCATCGTGTGGTACACGGGCATGAAACTGACGTTTTAGGAATGACCATGGAAAGGACTGGATGATGAGCATAAGGTCAAATTTCCCAAAACCTGCAAATTGGCAGGATTTCCAAGTCTTTGTAACAGCCGTGTTGAATGGGATTTTGTTTGACGGGCCTCCTCTCGTTATCTAATATTATATGCTTTATTTCAATTGGATCGTGTCTTCATGTTGATGTGTTTGCTATGAATAAGACTGACATACTTGCATATTTCAGCCGCTTGGACAAGCGGCTCGACACTCCGTCTGTCCTGCATATTTACGGAAGTGCGGCGGTAATCCTGCTCGGAGCCGATGACCGGACAAGTCTGGACATCGATGTCGCCGGCCCGTATTCGACGGTCAACGATGCACAGTTCGCGGAAGCCTCCGCCGCCGCAGGGTTGCCGGTCAACCCCGCCCCGGATGTTGCGTCAAACCATCTGGAATGGGTCGGGGCTTTGCGCCTCTGCCTCCCGCCACCCCCGCCCGAGGCGGAGTCGCTGGTTCTTTGGCGGGGCGCAAACCTCCTCGTCAAGACGGGCAAGGTCGAAGACCTGGTTGCCAGCAAGCTTATCCGTTACGACGAGACCGACCAAGCCGATATCCAGTTTCTCGCCAAGACCTCACGCTTCACATTCGAGTCTGTTGCCGCATCCGTGAAGGCTCTGCCGCGACCGTTTGACACCGACATTCTTGTGCTGGAGAACCTTGCGAACCTCAAAGCTGACCTTGCCGCATGGGAGGGGCGAACGTGAACCCGCGTGAACGCATCCAATTCGCGTATGAGCTGGCTTTTTTTCCGCCGCGCCTGAACGGCCTCTGGAACCGTATCCGCGACGGCGACACGGTTTCGGAGGATGAGGCCAAGGCATTGGACGAGGCGGCGCTCCTTCATCTCGCCTTGCCAGAGGATTGCCACTCACAACGCGCGCTCGAACGCCTTGCCATGTTCCAAGCCAAGTCCCGTGCATTCGGGATGCCGATGTTTATACGCAGCGTGCGGAAACGCCTCAACCGCCCAGCGTTGCCGGACACCGCCGTTCCCGCCCGCCTCGTCCGTGACATCGCCCTGCCACCACTTGCAAGGCGTTAAGATGGAGATGACGCAAGTGATAATTACGCGCTTTGATTTTCGAGGAGCAAACGGATGAGACCACGCGATTTAGCAACCTGCGGATTATTCGGTGCGGCGGCGCTGCTGCTGCCCGTGCTGTTCCACTTGTTCCAGATCGGGCGCGTTTTCATGCCGATGTACCTGCCGCTGGTCGCGCTGGCGTTTTTCGCACACCCCGCCGCCGCCGCGCTCACGGCATTTTTGGTGCCGCTGCTTTCGGGGTTCGTGACGGGCATGCCGCCGTTCATGCCGCCCATTGCGTTCGTCATGTCCATTGAACTCGCGCTGATGGCCGCACTGATCGGGGCGCTCGGGGTCGTGTTCCCGCGACTGCCCGCATGGGTTAAGCTCGCCGTAGCATTGGCCGTCGGGCGCGTCGTGAACGCCGCGCTCCTCTACGCCGCCGCGCGTGTGTTCAACCTGCCCGCGACGTTCGTCGCCGCCATCTCGCTGCTCAGCGGATGGCCGGGACTCATTCTGATGATGCTGGTCATTCCCGCGCTCGTGCGCATAACAGGACGGAGAGAAACATGACACCGAACCCGCGACAACCTTTCTTCGACGCCATCGCAACCGCTTGGGACGGCTGGCAGGATATGCCCGGCCAGACCGCCAAACTCGGCGCGGCCTTCCGCCATTTCGGGATACAACCATCGGAGACTGTTCTGGATATCGGCTGCGGCACGGGTAATCTCGTGCAAGCCCTCCTCCCCGTCCTCGGGGCGGAAGGCGCAATCGTCGCGCTGGACATCTCTCCCGTCATGCTGGCGCAGGCGCGGCTGAAAATTGCCGACCCGCGTGTGACGTGGCACGAGGCCGCCGCCGACCGTATCCCGATGCCCGACGCATCCTGCGACCGCATCATCTGCTTCGCGTCATGGCCGCACTTTGAAAACCCAAGCGACGTGCTAAACGAGTTCCGCCGCGTCCTGCGCGACGGCGGACACGTCCACATCCTGCACCTGATTTCCAAAGAGGAGGTCAACCGCATCCACGCCTCCGCGCATCCCTCCGTCCGCGCCGATCACCTTGCGCCCGCCAGCGAGGTCGCGCCCCTCTTCACACGCGCCGGGTTCACCGTGCTGGAGACGGTGGACGACGACGACCGCTATCTGTTGACAGCCACCAAATTGGAGGGCGAACGTCCCCGTGAGCCGTAACACATCCAACCGGCTCGCGAGGACGCTCGCCCTCCATCTTGCAGGAGGATTATAGGATGGGAGTGAACCCGTTCATCGAAGCGTTCGGCGGTGCTAATGGTGGTGGCGCGGTGCAGTCGCTCACGCCGCAGACGCGCCTGATTTGCGGGGCGGTGGTTTTCGCAACCTGTTCCGTCGCGCCGCTCACGGGCTGGTGCGGCGGGGTGTTGTTCCTCGGCACGGCATTGGCGTGGGGCGTGTGTTGCGGGCTGCCGCGCAAACGCCTCGGCGCGACGCTGACATTCGCGCTCATTCTTTTCCTCCCCCTGCTGCTGCTCGCGCTGCCCGCCCGCTGGGCGGCTGGCGAGGCCGTCCCGTGGCGCGATGCACTGCGCCCGCCGTTGACGCTTTGCGCGCGCGGCATTGTTGGCATCATCGTCACGGCGGCGACGCTCTCGACGTTCTGCCTGACGACGTTTGCGCATGGCGTGGCCGCCCTGCCGCTCCCCCGCATTGTCGCGAGTCTGATCGTGCAGTTCGCGCACCAGACGTTTCTGCTGGCGAGCGAGTCGCGGCGCATGGTCAACGCCCTGCGGATGCGCGGTGTGCCGTCATCAGGGGTCGCCGTCCAGATGCGCGTCCTGACCGCGCTCCCCGTGTGCTGGCTGACGCGCATCGCCACCCGCGCCGGGCGTGTCGGCGACGCAATGGAGTTGCGCGGGTTCGACGGCTTGCCGTGCGGCACGTCACACGCCCGCCCCTCCTTGCGTGACAGCCTCGCCCTGACCCTGACCCTACTGGCGTTCGGCGGCGCGATTGCGCTACGATGGAAAGGGGCGGCATGAGCGATGCACTGGCACTGCGCGATGTGAGCGTCCGTTACCATGCGGACACGCCCGATGTGTTGCGTAACGTGACCTTCACTCTGCGCCCCGGCGAACGTTGTGCCCTGCTCGGGCTCAACGGTTCGGGCAAGACCACACTGCTCTCCGCCATCGCGGGACTACTCCCGTTCTCCGGCGAAATCGCTGTGTGCGGCACAACCCTCACACGCGCCACCGAACGCGCCGTCCGCGACAACCTCGGGTTCCTCCTCACTTCGGCGGATGACCAACTCCTGTTCCCGCAAGTGTTGGACGACGTGGCGTTCACGCTCGAGCGCCGTGGCATACCGTGCGACGAAGCCCGCCGCCGCGCCGCCGCGACACTGGAGGAGCTGGGCATCGGTGCGCTCGCGCCGTGCTCGCACTGCCGCCTCTCGCACGGCCAGCGCCAGCGCGTGGCGTTGGCGGGGATGCTGGTCGCGACGCCGCCGCTCCTGCTGATGGATGAGCCGACCGCCCTGCTCGACCCCGTCGGGCGCGACGGCCTCGCGCGGATGCTAGCGCGTCAACAGGCCGCCATGCTCATCGCCACCCACGACGCAGATTTCGCCCGCAACGTTGCCCAGCGTTTCCTTGTCCTTGAGGCTGGTCAAATCACCTGCGACACCACCGACCCCTCCTGCGTCGCCGCCACGTTCACCCGCTGGCGCGAGGCCCGCCAGGCATCATTAACGGATTCCCATTTGGCCTCGGGAACGGTTCCCGAGGCGACACACAAACCGAAAGAGAAAGGCACCAAGCCATGAGGTCACTCACGAAACTGAACATCCAGTACGCGCACCGCTTCCTGAACTACGAGGGCGAGGCGCAATACCTGCACGGGCATTCGGGCGCGCTGACCATCGAGGTCGAGGGCGACGTGGATGCGCGGACGGGCTTCGTCTATCCGTGCAACAGCATCAAGCGCATCGCGTGGGACTACCTGAAGAACTTCGACCACGGGCTCATCCTGCAACAGGAAGATCCGCTCCTGCCGGGCGTCCTCGAAGCCTACGAGAAGCAGGGCATCCGCAACGGCGCACCCACCAACACGATGGTCGGGCAGCCGTTCGACACCGATTTGGCGAAGGCCTACCCCGAGTGCAGGCTCGTGGTCGTCAAGAAAGTCGCGACGTGCGAGAACCTGATCGAGGTGTTCTACGCGCTGCTCAAGGACAAGCTCAACATCAAGAAGATGACCTTCGCCTCGGGCGACAACTGCGCCTCCATCGAGTTTTGATGCGTGTACGAAAACAGAGGGTTATTTTTGCGCAGAGACGTAAAGGCGCAGCGTTTTGACATGACCGATTCAAAAACTCTGCATCTCTGCGACTCTGCGCGAGACAACGAAAAACGGATGACTTTTAACCACAATGGACACAATGGTTTTCACAATAGGCACAATGGAGATGTCTTGAAAAGAGTGTCCATTGAGGTTTTAAAAAACAACCTGTTTTTTCCTGACACGGGATTGGCGTTCAGCGTGACGTCACGTTAAGAAGGTATCATTGCTATGCAGAAGTTTGTCGAGCGGGTTATCGCATGGGCGTTGCACAACCATCTGGTGGTGCTGTTCCTGACGGGGCTGATGGCGGCGATCGGGGCGGTGTGCCTGCGCAGCACGCCGATCGAGGCGTACCCGGACGTGACGAACACGCGCGCGGTCGTCATCGCGCAGTGGCCGGGGCGGAGCGCGGAGGAGGTGGAGAAGTTCGTGACGCTGCCCGTCATGCAGAAGCTGAACACGATCCCGCGCAAGACGGATGTGCGCTCGACGTCGCTGTTCGGGCTGTCGGTCGTGACGGTGCTGTTCGAGGACGGCGTGGACGATTTCTACGCGCAGCAGTATGCCTCCAACCGGATGCAGGACATCGACCTGCCGGATGGCGCGTCGGTCGAGATCGAGCCGCCGTCCGGGGCGACGGGCGAGATTTTCCGCTACTACCTGAAGAGCGACCTGCCCGTGCGCGAGGTGGCGGCCATCGACGAATGGGTCGTCCAGCGCGAGCTGCTGTCCGTGCCGGGGGTGGCGACCATCTCGTCGTTCGGCGGCGAGGCGAAAATCTTCGAGGTCAAGGCGAACCCCATCGAGATGCGCAACTACGGCATCACGCCGCTGCAACTGTTCAAGGCGCTGGAGGACAGCAACATCAACGTGGGCGGCGACGTCATCAAGCGGGGGAGCCAGGCGTATGTCGTGCGCGGCATCGGGCTGCTGGAGAGCGTGGAGGACATCGAGAACCTGCTCGTGGACGTGAAGGGGAGTTCGCCGATCCGCGTCAAGCAGATCGCCACCGTGGGCATCTCCTCGTACCCGCGCCTGGGGCAGGTCGGGCTCAATGACGACGACGACATCGTGCAGGGCATCGTCATCATGCTGCGCGGGCAGGACCCCACGGAAGTCATCAAAAACGTCAGGGCGAAAATCGGCGAGCTGAACGAGAACATCCTGCCGGACACGGTGCAGGTGGTCCCCTTCATGGACCGCACCAAACTGGTCAACACGACGATCAGGACCGTGGCGACGAACATGGTGCTGGGGCTCTGCCTCGTCGCGCTGGTGGTGCTGCTGTTCCTCGCCAACATCCGCGCGGCGCTCATCGTGGCATCGGTGATGCCGCTCTCGTTCCTCTTCGCCATGATCATGCTCCGCATCCAGGGGCTTCCCGCGAACCTGATCTCGCTAGGCGCGGTGGACTTCGGGCTGATGCTGCAAGGGCCGCTGGTGCTGGTGGAGATCGTGTTCGTCAACGCCTTGGCGAAATCGAAGCAGCTGGGCGAAGGGTACCGCCGGCTAGCGAAGAGCGGGCTGATCAAGCGGAGCATGGCGCCCATCGCATACGGCATCTTCTCCGGGCTGGTCATCCTGATGCTCGCGCTGGCGCCCATCTTCTCGTTCCAGAAGGTGGAGGGCAAGATGTTCGCGCCCTTCGCCTACACCCTGGGGTACGCGCTGCTCGGCTCGCTGCTGCTGTCGCTGACCTACGTCCCGGTCATGTGCAAGGTCCTGCTGACCAAACCCATCCGCGAGCACAAGAACCCCCTCAACCATTTCCTGCCGTGGCTGATGTTCAGCCTTTACAGGCTGGCCACGCGCTTCCGCAAGACGACGCTCCTGCTGTTCGCCCTCCTGCTGGCGGGGTGCGCGGCGCGCTTCATGTTCTGGGGCACGGAGTTCATCCCCAAGATCAACGAAGGCGCGATCTACATCCGCGCTACGCTCCCCAACAGCGTCAACCTCGACGAGTCCGTCCGCCTGACGCAGGAGATGAAGCACCGCCTGCGCCAGTTCGACGAGGTGGAATACATCCTCACCCAGACCGGCCGCCCCAACGACGGCACGGACGCCACCGGCTTCTTCAACATCGAGTTTCACGTCGAGCTCAAGCCCGGGAAAGAATGGGCGCGCAAGGTTTCCAAGGACGCGCTCATCCGCGAGATGGAGGACGCGCTGGACATCTACCCCGGCATCGTCTTCGGCTTCAGCCAGCCCATCCAGGACAACGTCGAGGAATACGTCGCCGGCGTGAAGAGCGCCCTCGTCATCAAGGTTTTCGGAAGCGACCTGCGCCAGCTCGAAACGCTCGCCGACCAGACGGCCGACGCCATCAAGCAGGTCCGCGGCGTGGAGGACGTCAACGTGTTCAGGAGCACGGGGCTGCCCGAGATCCAGATCCTCCCGCAGGAAAACCTGATGGCCAAATACGCCGTCTCCATGGCCGACGCGCAATCGGTCATCGAGATGGCCATCGGCGGCAAGGCCGCCACCACCTTCTACGAGGACGAGCGGACGTTCGACGTGGTCGTGCGCTTCGCCCCCGAGTTCCGCGACAGCGCCGAGAAGATCGGCGACATCCTCATCCCCACCATGGACGACAAGCAGGTCCCGCTCAAGGAGATCGCGCTGATCCGCTCCCAGACGGGCGCCGCCTTCATCTACCGCGAAGGCAACAGCCGCTACGTCGGCATCGGCTTCAGCATCCGCGGGCGCGACCTCGGCACGACCATCGCCGACGCCCAGCAGAAAGTCAGCGGAGCCGTCACGCTCCCCAAAGGCACAAGGATGGCATGGGCCGGCGAGTTCGAGAGCCAGCAGCGCGCCATCAAGCGCCTGACGGTCATCGTCCCCTCCGCGCTGCTGCTGAGCCTCTTCGTGCTGTACATCACCTTCGGCACGATCCGCGACTCCCTCGTCGTGGCCAGCTCCATGCCCTACGCCTTCATCGGCGGGCTGCTCTCCATCATGATCTCCGGGCTGATGTTCGGCATCTCCGTCGGCGTCGGGTTCATCATCATGTTCGGCATCGTGTCCATCGACAACATCGTGCTCGTCACGGGCGTCAAGCGGATGCTGCGCCAGTCGCGCGACATCGAGAAGGCCCTCGACGAAGGCGTGCGCCAGCGCCTGCGCCCCGTGCTGATGACCTCGCTCATCAGCGCCGTCGGGCTCCTGCCCGCCGCCCTCTCCACGGGCATCGGCTCCGAGGTCCAGCGCCCCCTCGCCACCGTCATCGTCGGCGGGCAGGTCTTCTGCATGATCCTCTCCTTCACCGTCCTGCCCCAGGTCTTCTACTTCGCCTACCGCCGCCACCGCCACGCCCAGAAGTAGCGGCGGCAAGATGCCGCCGCCGCCATGCGCAACAACATCACGTCCAACCACGCTATTGCAATTCCCGTTCCCCAAAAAACGCCCTTAAACCCATTGACGCGGGGAAACCGTTGTGCTATCTTGTGGGCATGAACATTCGTGAAGAGATTCAGGCGCTCAAACGCCAGCGGAACGCGGTGATCCTGGCGCATAACTACCAGCCGGGCGAGGTGCAGGACATCGCGGACTTTACCGGCGATTCGCTGGAGCTCGCCCGCAAGGCGGCGGCGGTCAACGAGGATGTCGTCGTGTTCTGCGGCGTGCATTTCATGGCTGAGACCGCCGCCATCCTGAACCCCGGCAAGACCGTGCTGCTCCCCACGCCCGACGCGGGCTGCCCTATGGCGGACATGATTACGGGCGACCAGCTGCGCGAGCTCAAGGCCAAGCACCCCGGCGCGAAAGTCCTGTGCTACGTCAACAGCACCGCCGAGGTCAAGGCGCAGAGCGATTGCTGCGTCACCTCCTCCAACGCGCTCGACGTGGCACGCTCGTATCCGCCCGAACAGGAGATCATCTTCGTGCCGGACCAGCACCTCGGGGCGTTCACGGTCGAGCAGACCGGGCGCACGTTCATCCTGTGGCCAGGATTCTGCCCCACCCACGCGTGGATGACGGGCGCGCACATCGCCGGTGCCCGCGCCGCGCACCCCGGCGCACCCGTGCTGGTGCACCCGGAATGCCCCAAGGCCGTGCGCGACGCGGCCGACCACGTGCTGTCCACGGGCGGGATGTGCAGGCACATCCGCACGCGCACCGAACCCGTTTTCATCATCGGCACGGAGACGGGCATCCTGCACCGCCTGCGCAACGAGAACCCCGGCAAGACCTTCGTGCCGCTTCTCGAAGCGGCCGTCTGCCCGAACATGAAAAAGACGACGCTCGAAAAGGTGCTGTGGAGTTTGCGCGACAACCAGACCGTCGTCACCCTCCCCGAGGCCATCGCCCTCCCGGCGCGGCGCGCCATCGAGGCCATGCTCGCGGTTTAGCTGTCCCGTGCCAGAGGCTGCCCCTGAAAAAGCCTTCCGTCATCATTTTGCTTTGGGGCATATCTTATTGTTCCATGGGGCATCTTGCAAGCAGAGAGAAGCAACGCCCGCCCTCCATTGGATTCCTCATTTCCAATGCCTCATCCCGCATTAAGAAGGCCGGCGGCCGTCCCCGTAACCGTGCGTTTTTGCCGCCCCTAATTTTTTTGCATTTTCTCGTTGTTTCTACGTGAAATGCGGAACGGGTTTTGATATTATATTACCCGTTTTCCCCGTTTGGGGTATTTTTTTCATAACATTGGAGCACTAGAAAAATGAGTAGGAATGACCTCCTGAAGTGGTTGGTTTTGGCGATACTGGCGATGCTGTCGGCGTATGTGGTTTACCCGCCGTTCGAGACGGAGGGGCCGGACGGGACGAAGCGTCCCGGGAAAATCCGCCGCGGCCTGGACCTCTCGGGCGGCGCGAGCTTCACCGTCGCGATCGACGAGGAGCGGATGGCCGCCGACCTCAGGGCCGAGAACCCCGACATGGACGAGCAGACGCTCCGCGCCAAAGTCCGCGCCGCCCTGAAAGACGCGGACTCGCGCACGATCGAGGTCATCCGCAACCGCATCGACAAGACGGGCATCAACGAGCCTGTCATCCAGGCCGGCAAGGACCACCGCATCAACATCCAGCTGCCGGGCATCACGCCCGAGAAATATGAGGAGGCGGAGAAGAGCATCAGGAGCGCGGCCTTCCTGGAGTTCAAGCTCGTCCATGCCCAGAATGACAGGCTGGTTGACAAGCTGCTCGCGTCGGGGCACGCCCCGGAGGGGTATATCCTGGACGGCCGCTCGTTCAGGCGCGGCCCGGATTACAAGGGGGTGTCGGAGGCCCCGGACTATTTCAGCCGCCTCTCGCTCTTCGAGGTCCCGGACCCGCGCTATGCCTTCATGCTGGAGAAAGCCAGCGACGGCTCCTACAGCCCCATCTTCGTCCTGCGCAAGGCGGAGCTGACGGGCGACGCGCTGTCGAGCGCGAGGGTCGAGCGGAATCAGATAACGGGCAAGCAGCACATTGCCCTGAACTTCAACGCCAAGGGCACGGCGGAGTTCGCGCGCGTGACGAAGGCGTACGCGCCGCGCGGCTCGAAAAACAAGGACAGCGACGTCGGCCGCCAGCTGGCCATCATCATGGACGACACCCTCTACTCCGCGCCGGTCATCAAGTCGGAGATCCCGAGCGGCCAGGCGCAGATCACAGGCAACTTCTCGCCCGCCGAGGCCAACCAGCTGCGCAACATCCTCAACGCGGGCTCCCTGCCCGCGCCCATGAAGATCCTCGAGCAACGCTCCATCAGCCCCACGCTGGGGGAGGACGCCGTCAAACGCGCCCTCAACGCCGGCCTGGTCGGCATCGTCATCATCATGGCGTTCATGCTGGCGTACTACACCTATTGCGGGCTTGTCGCGAACGTCGCGCTGGTCCTCAACCTGCTGTTGCTGCCCGTGGGGCTGGTGTTCGCCTCGAACGTGCTGGGCGTGTTCGTCCCGGACTCCTCGGGCGGCGCGAGCAACCCCATGGCCCTGCCCGTGCTGACCATGCCGGGCATCGCGGGCATCATGCTGACGATCGGCATGGCGGTTGACGCGAACGTGCTGATCTTCGAGCGCATCCGCGAGGAGTTCGCCACCGGCAAGTCCACCCGCACCGCCGTGGCGGCGGGCTATGACCGCGCGTTCCTCGCGATTTTCGACTCGAACATCACGACCCTGCTCACCGCGGCCATCCTCTTCATCTTCGGCGCGGGCCCCATCCGCGGCTACGCCATCATGCTCTCCGCCGGCATCCTCATCAGCATGTTCACCGCGCTGGTCGTCACGCGGCTGGTCTTCAACGCCACCGTCCCCGAGGCGAGCGTGAAGCCCTTCAAGATGTTCCAGATGATCAAGTCCCCCAGCTTCGACTTCATCAAGCCCGCGAAGCTCTGCATCATCACGTCGGTCTCAATCGTCGTCATCACGTGCGCCATCTTCGCGGTGCGCGTGTTCAAGAACCCCTCCGACGTCATGGCCGTTGACTTCGTGGGCGGCGCGGCCGTCACCTATTCCTACAAGGAGAAGGCGAGCGACATCGAGATCAAGGCGATCGCCGAGAAAGCCGTCAACAACGATGCGACCGTCCAGTACCAGTCAACGCTGGACAGCTCGGGCGACCTGCTGCTCATCAAGACGAGCGTGGTCACCGTCGGCGACAGGAACAGCGCCGCCGTCATCCTTGATGCCCTGAACGAGAACTTCCCGCAATGCGCGTTCGCCATCACCGGCGACGACATCGTCGGCTCGGCCGTCGGGGACGACCTCAAGCGCGCCGCCACCCAGGCGGTCATCATCTCGCTCATCGGCATCCTGATCTACGTGTCCCTGCGCTTCGAGTTCGGCTTCGCGCTGGGCGCGGTCGCCGCGCTGGCGCACGACGCGCTCTTCACGTTCGGCGTTTACAGCCTCTTCGGCCGCCAGATGAGCCTGACCACCGTCGCCGCCCTGCTGACCATCGTCGGCTACTCCGTGAACAACACCATCGTCATCTTCGACCGCATCCGCGAGACCCTGCGCAAGGACTTCAAGACGGACTTCAAGACGCTCTGCAACCAGGCGCTCAACGCGACGCTCAGCCGCACCATGCTGACCTCGCTGACGACCATCATGGCTGCGTTGTCGCTCTTCCTGTTCGGCGGCGTCGCCATCAGCGACTTCTCGTTCGCCATGCTGATCGGCCTGCTCGTCGGCACCTACACGTCCCTCATCGTCGCGCCGACCGTCATGCTGGCGTGGTACAGCAAGCGCCGCCCCTTCGCCCCGAAAGACAAGTAACCCGCGCGGCGAAAAAAAACGAGGCCACCCGAGACATTTTCGGGTGGCTTTTGTTTTCGGGAACGGTTATACTGTCTGCGTTCATTGTGTTGGAACACCATTTGAAAAGGAACGCAACCATGCAGACAAACCGCCGCTCGTTCATGCAGGCCGCCGCCGCCGCGGCAGCCGTCCTGCCCCTCGCCGCAACCGCGCAGGAGCAGCCGCCCAAGCTCAAAGGCCGCATCCGCCAGTCCACCACCATCTGGCCCCTCGGCAAGATGTCCACCGAAGAGCTCTGCAAGGCCGCCAAGGAGCTCGGCCTGCACGGCCTGGACCTCGTGGGCGACCGCAAGATGTGGCCCGTGCTGAAAGAACACGGCCTGGTCGCCACCATGGTCCCCGGCGCGGGCGGCATCAAGGACGGCCTCAACAACGCCGCCAAGCGCGACAACTGGCTCAACGAGTTCCGCAACAACATCCCCGCCGCCGCCGAGGCCGGCTGGAAGCGCGTCATCTGCCTCTCCGGCGACCGCGAGGGCATCAGCGACGCCGACGGCATGGCCGCCTGCGTCTCCGTCCTCAAAGAGGCCGTCAAGATCGCCGACGACCACGACATCACCATCTGCATGGAGCTGCTCAACAGCAAGGTTGACCACTTCAACTATATGTGCGACCACACCGCATGGGGCGTGGAGATGTGCAAGCGCGTCGAGTCCCCCCGCTGCAAGCTGCTCTACGACATCTACCACATGCAGATCATGGAGGGCGACATCATCCGCACCATCCGCGACAACATCGACTACATCGGCCACTTCCACACCGCCGGCAACCCCGGCCGCAAGGACCTGGACGAAGACCAGGAGCTCTACTACCCCCCCATCATGCGCGCCATCGCGCAACTCTCCGACGAAGGCAAGTACACCGGCTACGTCGCCCACGAGTTCGGCCCGAAAAAAGGCCTCGAATCCCTGCGCAAGGCCATCCTGCTGTGTGATGTCTAACCGCTAACCACGAGCCATGAAAATGAACCGCCGCACATTCATCCAGACCGTCATCGCCGCATCCGCCGCGCCGACCGTCATCCCTGCCCGCGTGCTCGGGCAGGACGCGCCCAGCAAGCGCATCAACGTCGGCATGATCGGCTGCGGCCGCCACGGCACCAGCCCCAACCTCGACCAGTTCCTGAAGATGGCGGACGTGTCCGTCATCGCCGTGTGCGACGTTGACCCGTGGCGCATGGACAACGCGCAGAAGAAAACCAACGACCACTACAAGACCAACGCCTGCAAGGCCTATCGCGACTTCCGCGAGCTCCTCCAGGACAAGGACATCGACGCGGTCATGGTCTCCACCTGCGACCACTGGCACATCCCCCACGCCCTCGCCGCCGTCCGCGCCGGCAAGGACGTCTCCGTCGAGAAGCCCATCGCCCTGAGCATCCGGGAAGGCCGCCTCCTCGCCGACGAGGCCAAGCGCCTCGGCCGCGTCACGCGCAACGACAGCGAATGCCGCGGCGTCCACCAGATGGCGCTCGCCGCCGAGGCCGTGCTGAACGGCCGCATCGGCAAGCTGACGAAAGTTTATGTCACCGTCCCCGCGGGCGACGTGACCGCCCCGCCCGTCACAACCCCCGACCCCGTCCCCGACGGGTTCGACTACGACATGTGGCTCGGCCCCTGCCCTGAGGCCCCCTACATCCAGCGGCGCGTCCACGACCCCCAGAAATTCAACCGCCCCCACTGGATGCGCGTGCTAGGCCACTGCGAGGGCATGGTCACCAACTGGGGCACGCACGTCAACGACGTCGCGCACATGGCCATGCGCATGGACGAGTCCGGCCCCGTCTGGGTCAAGGCCAAGACGTGGAAGCAGCCGCCCAGGGAGAACGTCTGGAACGTCCTGACCGACTTTGACATCGACTACCGCTACGCCAACGGCGTGGAGCTCAACTACAAGGTCGATCCCGCCAACCACGCCTACACGCGCTTCGAGGGCGAGGACGGCTGGGTGCAGGCCTCATTCAGCGGCCAGCCGAAAGACACGCCCAACATCACCGCCTCCGCCCCCGACGTCCTGAAAGACTTGGACAAGGCCCCCGTCAGGCTCCCCCGCACCATCGACAAGCGCGACTTCATCGACTGCGTGAAAAGCCGCGCCCGCACGATGCAGGACGCAGAGGTCGGGCGCCGCACCTGCGCCATGTGCCAGCTCGGCCACATCTCCATCCAGCTCGGCGGCCGCGAGGTCGTGTGGGACCCCGCCAAGGAGGTTTCCCCCGACCCCGACGTGAACAAGCTCACCGACCGCCCCCACTGGCGCGGCCACTGGCTCGACCCCACCCCCCGCGCCTGATTGAGGGCGAACGACAGATGGAGGGCGAGCGTCCTCGCGAGCCGCAATGTGCCTAACGGCTCGCGAGGACGCTCGCCCTCCATGTGTGTTAACGGCTCGCGGGGACGCTCGCCCTCCATGTGTCGCTCGCCCTCCATCGTGAAATCGGGTTCAAACCCCGACGCGGCGCCAGTCCACGGAACCCTACGGCCGCGCTGGCGCAAGCGTGCGGGATGCGGGGGTAGCCAACGTAAGGTTAAATGACGGTAACGGGTTTTATGAGTCGTCCCCGTCCTCAATGTCAACGATCTTCCCGTCAAACGCCTCGATGACCTGCTTCAGCATGGGGTCGTCGGTCAGGCTCGTGGAGACGGCCTTGGCCTTGGGTGCGGGCGGCGGCTCGGAGGCGCGTATCGCGTGGAGGCGTTTGAGGATGTCCTCCAGCGAGACCGCCTGCGCGATGCGTGCGCAACGGATGAGCGTCATCTCGATGAGCGTGCGGACGGAGAGCGCATAGCGCAGGCGCCCCTCCATGTCTGCCAGCTGGTCCGCGATCTGCGTGACCCGCGACGCGTCGGCGAGGTCCGCCTGCGCCGCAAGCGTCTTGATCTGCTCGGGCGTGGCATCGAGGCTCTTCATGCTCTCGCTCCCCACATACTGGTAGATCAGCAGGTTGCGGAAATGCTCCATGAGCTCGACGGTCAGGCGGCGCATGTCCTTGCCGGAGCTGTCGAACGCATTCACCAGCTTGAGGATATCCGGCATATCGCCTTGCAGCACCGCCGTCGCCAGCCCCTCCAGCGCCTTGCGCGAGACGAGCCCGAACACCGCCAGCACGTCGTCCTCCGTCAGCGAGTCCCCCTTGAACGAGATGAGCTGGTCGAGCGACGAGAGCGCGTCGCGCATACCGCCCTCCGCGCCGCGCGCGACGGCCAGCAGCGCGTCGTCGTCAATCGTGATGCGCTCGTAGCCGCAGATGGCGCGCAGGCGCTCGACGATGAGCGGCGTCTGGATACGGCGCAAATCGAAACGCTGGCAGCGCGAGATGATGGTGGGCAGCACCTTGTCGCCCTCGGTCGTCGCGAAGATGAACTTGATGTGCGGCGGCGGCTCCTCCAGCGTCTTCAGCAGCGCGTTGAACGCCGCGGTCGAGAGCATGTGGACCTCGTCGATGATAAAGATTTTGAAATGGCCCCGCGCCGGGGCGAACTGCACCTGATCGCGCAGGTCGCGCACCTGGTCCACGCCGTTGTTGGACGCGCCGTCGATCTCCAGCACGTCCAGCGCGTTGCCCGCCGTGATCTCCCGGCACATCGTGCACTCGCAGCACGGGGTCGGCGTGGGACCCTTCTCGCAGTTGAGCGCCTTGGCGAAGATACGCGCCAGCGACGTCTTGCCGATGCCGCGCGGGCCGACGAACAAATACGCATGCGCCACGCGGCTGATCTCAATCGCGTTCTTCAAGGTGCGGGTCACATGCTCCTGCCCCACCACGTCCTCAAAATGCTTGGGACGCCATTTCCGCGCTAAAACTTCGTATGCCATAACGGGGGTATCATATCATTTTCCCTTGCCCGACTTCCACCAAAATCTTCAGCTTTTTGAGCGCGGCGAGCGTTGTCGTGTTGCGTCAAATAAAAACGACGCTGAAGCAGGGTGATTGTTTTTGGCGGGAGGGGGGTGAAGGGTGATGGCGGGACGCCGCTTCGGGGAGGGCGGCCTGAGCGCGTGCTTGCGCGTCACCCCCGTCCGTCGCCTTAATCCCTAATTTCTAATTGACATGGGACAGAAGATGTCGTATCATATCTCTCTTTAACTGGGGATAGGCGCATGAAGTGTGTGTCGTGCGTTTGCTCCCCCAAACGGAGGTCAGGAAATGGAATACACAACACGCAAGACTCGCGCAAGGCGGTTTGCGGGCTTCGGGGTTATCCCGGCAGCCCTATTGGCGTTCATATATGCGACGGGCGCGTACGCGCAAGTGCCCATCATCGCTGGCGAATTCGCGACGACCGTCAGCACGAACCTCGGTTATGTCGGGCTGGGGCAGGACCTGACGATTGACCCGGTTTACCTCCCTGAAGCCGCGATAACGACCACGCCGTTCACCTACAAGTTGACGGACGGCCGCCTGCCCGCGGATTTGGAGATGCGTCTGACCTATACGGGGACGGCCCCCCATTTCAAGGCGGCCGGTCTCCTGAGAGGCACGGTCAGCGTTTATGCCGAGCCGGGGGAATACCCCTTCGAAATAACGATTTCGGTGGACTACAAAGACAACGGCACGAACGCGACGGTGACGCTGTCGCGCTGGTTCGTGCTGACCGTCGTGTCGCAAGCCTACAAGGTGACGCTGGAGCGCAACTGGGGCGTGGGTGGACCCGCGAGCGTGAGCGCGGCCTACGGTTTCCTGCTGCCGGAGGGGCAGATTGCGCCGGTACGGTCGGGCTATGCGTTCGCAGGCTATTTTGAGCAGAACGGCGGGATCGGCACGCAGTATTACTCTGTCGCGATGGAGCCTATGGCGGCGTGGGACGTCAGCGGCAACGGGACGATTTACGCCTACTGGGTTCCGGAGGGCTACACCGAGCTGCGCTTCAACAACGGCGATGCCTCGGGCGGCCAGACGGCCAACGTGATGGCGCAATACGGAATGCCCCTGCCCGAATTGAGCGTGCTTCCGCCGACGCGCCCCGAACAGCTCGTGGGCTACGGCTTCATCGGTTACTGGGATGAGGAAGGTGCCGGCACGATGTACTACGGCCCTGACATGACGGCAGCCCAGCCGTCCTGGATGAGGACCGACCCCATTGTCGAACTCTATGCGCGGTGGGGTATCGCCCCGATTTCGGGCGGCGCGTTCGGCGGCTTCGACGGCGGCAGCACCAACGACCTCGGCACCGTCATCCGCGACCAGCCCGTGCAGTTTGACCTCGGCGGCGCAGAGGCCGCAGGTGCGGAAATCACGTATGCGATAACCGACGGCGCACTGCCGGACGGCCTGTACCTTGACCCGGTCACGGGTGAGGTGCTTGGCACAGTCTCGGGCGACGCGGCCGCTGGCGCCTACACGTTCGAGGTCACCGCCACGGCCAGCAACGGCGCGGACCCCGCCGCGAAAAGCTTCAGCATCACCGTGGCGGACACGCTCACCCTCGTTGACTCCATCCCCGCAGGCGAGACCGACGTCCTGATCGGCACCTTCATCCCGCCCTACGGCTCGGGCGTGGCTTTGCCGGAGCCCGACCTCACGAACTGCACGGTCACCGTCCTCATCGAGGGCAACGGCTTGCCGTCCGGCGGTGCCACCCTCGCAGGCCACATGGACGAAGACGGCAACGTCTATCTCGACGGCACCCTCGTTGACGGCCCCCCCCTGCCCTGCGGCGACTATACCGTCACGGTCATCGTCGATGCGCAAGACTGTCTGGGAGAGACCTACGAGGCAAGCGGGCCGCTCTCCATTTACGACCCTGCCCCTGGCGGCGATGGCTCGGCGTACATCTCCGCCATCCGCGTTGTCGCCGAAGCGGGGACCGGGGCGAAAATGATCGAGATTGAAACGGAGGATTGCGGTAACCCCGCCAAGGAGTACGCGCTCTTCGGGCACCACGAGGAAATCAGCCGCAACCTCGGCAGCGGCAGCCTCAACGCGGAAGTCGTGCCTGCCGGTCGCCAGTTCGGCAACGCCGCCACCGGTCATCTCCTCTTCCGTTTCCCGAAGCCCGGCTACGACCACTTCTTCTTCCACGTCCGCCAGATTGACTGACCCATCCCGCCTCTTTGGCCAATGGGGACGATGCACCCTCATCCAACAGGTTCAGGTGCGCCGCGTGTGGTGGCGTGGGAGGTGACGCGGCGTTGCCCGCTGGCGTGCCGGCATTGCCGCGCCGGGGCGTGCGATGTCGCGTATGAGGGGGAGCTCACGACCGCCGAGTGTGTGCGCGTGATTGACTCGCTCGCGGCGTTCGCGCCGCCGCCGATGATCATCTGGACGGGCGGCGAGCCGATGGCGCGCGCGGACATCCTCGACCTCGTGCGCCATGCAACCGCCAAGGGCATCCGCTCGGTGATGGCGCCCTGCGGGATGATGGTGACGGCGGAGTCGCTTGCCGCGCTCAAAGACGCGGGCGTGATGGCGTGCAGTTTCAGTCTCGATGGCGCGACCGCCGCGACGCATGATGCGTTCCGTGGCGTCGATGGCGCGTTCGGGATCGTGACCCGCGCCATGGATGTCGCGGTATCAGGAGGGATGCCGTTTCAGGTGAACTGCGCGGTGTCGCAGATTAACCGCGACGAATTGCCCGCTATCCGCGACATCGCCATCGCGCGGGGCGCAAAGACGCTGGACTTGTTTTTCCTCGTGCCTGTCGGGCGCGGGCGCGACCTGCGCGACGTGTCGCTGTCGGCAGCGGACACGGAGGCGGTGTTGCGCTGGGCGTTCGCGATGGACGCGCAAGGCCCGATCCGCGTGCGAGAGACCTGCGCCCCGCAGGCCGTGCGCATCTGGCATTCGCTGGGCAAGCCGGGCGCGCGACCTGCAGGGTGCATGGGCGGTAAGGCGTTCACGTTCATCTCGCACGCGGGCATCCTCCAGCCCTGCGGTTTCCTCGATGTGCCGAGCGGCGACCTGCGTCAGCACGGTTTCGATTTCAGGCGCGCCTGCGAGGCTTCCCCCGTGTTCAAGGATCTCTCGGACCCCGGCAACTACGGCGGATCCTGCGGCACCTGCGCATTCCGCACAGAATGCGGCGGCTGCCGTGCCCGCGCCTACGCCGCCACAGGCGACTACATGGCTGCCGAGACGAGCTGCCCGCTCAGCCGACAGGATTAACAGGGTTTTACAGAATTGATTTTTAACCACAAAGGACGCAATGGGTTGCACAATGGACACAATAGCAATGCCTTGAAAATAGTGTCCATTGTGGATTCTATTGTGTCCATTGTGGTTAAATTCAACGGACGAATAATCTCACACAAAGGCACAAAGGTCACAAAGTGTTTTGGACAGGATTAACAAACTCTGCGTCTTTGCGCCTCTGCGCGAGACAAAAAAAAGGAGATGCGATGAGAACGATGACGCAAAACGTGTTGCTTGCGGCCTGCGCCTTGCTGGTGGCGGGTATCCTCGCGCAGGAGGCGCCCAAGGGCGTTGAGCGGGCTTGGGCGGAGATGCCGTCGGAGGTGAAGGCGGGAATCCCGAAACTTGTTCTCGTGCGGCGCAAGGGGGGGTACGGGCTGAACGGGACGAACGGGACGATGTTCTCGCGGCGCACGGGCAGGGGTTCGACGATTGAGGTGTTCGACCCGCAGAACGTGGGTGCGCCGCCGCAGGTCATCTTCGCGACGGATGAGGGGTTCGTGTGGGATTTGGATGTGTCGTGGGACGGGACGAAGATTTTGTTCACGCACAAGACGGCGGTCAACGAGCCGTTCCACCTGTGGGAGGTCGGCGTGGACGGCACGGGCCTGCGGCAGGTCACGGACGGGCGCTGGCATGATTTCAACGGCGTGTATTACCCAGACGGGCGCATCGTGTTCGCGTCGTCGCGGGTGGAGTCGTATTCGTACTGCCAGGACTTCCTCGCCTCGGCGATCTATGTGTGCGAGGCGGATGGCGCGGACATCCGCCGCATCGACTTCACCACGCTCTGCTCGATGAAGCCCGCCGTGATGGACGACGGCTCGATCCTCTTCACGCGCTGGGAGTATCAGGACAAGAACATCTTCATGTGGCAGGGGCTGTGGACGATCCTGCCCGACGGCCGCCAGCTGCAACTCTATTACGGCAACACCATCAACGTCCCCAACGCGCGTTACGGCGGCCGCCCCGTCCCCGGCACGGGCGACGTGCTGCTCACCATGGCGGCGCACCACTTCCCGCCCGTCGCGGACATCGCGCTCCTGAACCGCGCGGCCGGCATCGAGGACACCAACGCCCTGCGCAAGGTCACGTTCGAGACCCCCTACTCCATCGCCGTGGGCAAGGACTTCATGCACGCCGTCTGGGGGCCCGGCGACCAGTATTTCCCGTTCTCCGTCACCGACCCCTGCCCGCTCGCGGACGGCCTCTTCCTCGCCTCCTTCGGCGACAAGGACACGAAGGCCTTCCGCCTCTGCGCCTGCCTGTACGACGGCACGCGCTACACCGTCGAGGGCGCGGGCGCGAACGTGTTCAGCGCGACGCCCCTGCGGCCGCGCCCCCTGCCGCGCACCATCGTCCGCACCGCCGCGCCGCAGCAGCCCGGCGAAGGCACGTTCTATGTGCAGGACGTGTACCGCGGCCTCGAGGAGCAGGGCGTCGCGCGCGGGCAGGTCGCGTCCCTGCGCATCATGCGCCCCCTGCCCAAGAGCCAGAACACCGAGGGCCCGCGCTTCTACGACCACTACCCGCTCATCGGCTACGGCACTTACTACGTCAAGGAGATCCTCGGCGAAGTGCCCGTCGACGCCAGCGGCTCCGCCTACTTCACCGTGCCCTCCAACTGCGAGCTCTACTTCATCGCGCTCGACAAAGACGGCAAGGAAGTCCAGCGCATGGGGTCCGTCACGCAGATCACCACGGGCGAGAACGCCTCGTGCGTCGGCTGCCACGAGCCGCGCATGAGCTCCCCCCCCGCCGCCGCCAAGAACGACCCGCGCGCCGGCCGCGCACCCGACCCCGTCACGCCCCCGCCATGGGGCGCGGGCCCCGTCGATTACGCCACGCTCGTGCAGCCCGTGCTGGACCGCCACTGCGCCCGCTGCCACGCCGGCCCCACGCCCCCCAAGTTCCTCGACCTCTCCGGCGGCAAGACCCGCTTCTTCAGCCAGTCCTACGAGACCCTCTGCGAGCGCAAACTCATCACCTACTACTACATCAACCCCGGCCCCACCGGCGTGTTCCCCGCCCTCAAGACCGGCTCCATGACCAGCAAGCTCACGCGCATCCTCGAGGGCAAGCACAACGACATCGATGTGCCGCCCGCAGACCGCCGCCGCATCTACGCGTGGATCGACTCCAACGTCCTCTACTACCCCACCTTCGAGATGTCGCGCCCCTACACACGCGGCGGCCGCGACGCCTGGTATTTCGTGCCGGGCGACAAGCGCGGCCGCCCCCAGCCCGAACCGTGGTTCGCCGCCTTCGACACCGCCTACGCCGCCGCCTGCGCCACCTGCCACGGCCCGCTCGCCCCCGAGGACGCCTCCGACAACTGGGGACAGAACATCATCCCCCTCAACCGCAAGCACCAGTGGCTCAACCTCACCACCCCGCAAGACAGCCGCGCCCTCACCGCCCACCTCGCCAAAGACGCGGGCGGCTACGGCATCCCCGGCACCCAGAAAAACAGCGACGAGAAATACCTCATCGCCACCAAAGACGACCCCGTTTACAAGGCCCTCCTCGACGCGCTCACCCAAGGCAAGGCCGCCCTCGAGAAACGCCCCCGCATGGATATGCCCGGCGCCACCCCCGTCCTTCAAGCGCGCGACTTCGGGAGGACATTCTGAGAAAAGCCTATATCCGTAAGGGCTTGTACCTTTACCCCAAAACTCCTATACTGTGCTTTATGGATTTTACGAGAAGATGGAATAATTATGGGATACGAATCGGTTGATAAATTGCAGAGCGTTTTGGCGCATGAGGTGTTCAGCCATACAAAAGACCCGAAAAAGGCCGCTGGCAGGGCTTTGGGGACGTTGGTCGAGATTATCACCTATTACTTGCTGAAAACATGGGGGCTTAACGATAGCGTCTCCATCGAAAGAGGGCTTGCTGAATATGGGAACCCTGCGATAAACCACAATGTTGAATACTCGCTTCACCCTGTGGCGCGAAGTGTTTTTCTTGCCATAGAGGCCGCAGGACAATCAATAACCTCAAACGCAATCCTCAAAGCATTGAGGCCAACAGGTTTTAATCTCATCGGCTTTGAGAGGAAAAACAATCAACTCATCAGCAACAACATACTCCGAAACGCCTGTACTATAGCGACCTCTGAAAATTCATTCCTGCTCTGCAGTATAATGTCTCGCTCGGGGAGTAAATGGGTTTTGCATATTTATGAACAAAGCAAGCAACCTTACGCCATGATTGAATGCAAGCGCGTTGGCGTTGAGGAGGGCATGACAAAAGGCCCGCAAACCATCGAAAAGGCAAAGCAGGGAGCGTATGTAGCACGTATGACCTCTTCTTTGCAAAAAATACGTTCTGAAAGTGGCGAGATGCAGGGTATCATATACAAGTCCGACGGATCGCACATCATCAAGCCGTATGTGGACTTAATGGAAGAGGTCGTCATGTCCTCCGACAAGGAATTATTGCGGAAGTTCATCCTCTCCATCGGCGTGGTCAGTAATCACGGGAATTGGATAAAAAAATCGTCAAGTGGTATCTTGGATTTCAGCGAGGAGAATTTCCAGAAAGAGCTTTTGGTCTTGGCCCAATCTTATGACTGGCTACTTTTTTTGACAGACAAGGGACTCTCTGATTTTATTGACAAACTATTGCTTCGTCCTGTTCCTAAGTTGAAAATTTTGCGAGACACGTTCTTATCCAGCTACACGGAAAGTAAACGGAAAAACCAATTCACAAAAGTCCAAATGAATATCCAAGCGGATGCCCTTCTGTTAGCGTATTTTCACAAAAACCGTTCAGCGGTTGAAGGCTGGTTCAACATCATATCACCCTCTCGGAAGAGCCTTTCTGAGCTCAAGGCAAGTCTGGAAAAGTTACGTAAGAAAAACTGGGAGACGATTTTGTCATGAGCGCGGGAAGAACCATCAACACGCAAAGCCAGAGCTGGGGTACGCCACAAAAATATGTGGATGCCGTGAAAGAGATGTTCGGCGGGCATATCGATTTAGACCCGTGTTCAAATGAACACTCTATTGTCGGGGCAAACGTTGAATACATCCTACCGGAACATGACGGGCTTCGGGAGAGTTGGGATTATCCCACAATCTATGTGAATCCGCCATACGGGATAGACAAGGAGCGCGGGACATCCATCAAAAACTGGCTGGCAAAATGCGCGTTTGCGCATGACTATTATGACTCGGAGGTTTTGGCACTGGTGCCGATTGCCGCAAACACAACACACTGGAAAAAATTCGTTTTCACTAAGGCCGTGTCCATTTGTTTCCTGTACGACACAAGGCTTCGTTTTTTAGAGAACGGAAAAGATGTGGGCAAGGGCGCTCCAATGGCTTGCGCCATCATCTATTGGGGAAGAGACAAAAAAAGATTTTATGATGTGTTTATCAAACATGGCGCGGTTGTTGACATCTCCAATCTGATAGGGGAAAAGATTGGGGCCGACCGAAACAAACACGATTTGTTTTCATGGCACGAAGAAACATTTTCAACAAGAGAGGAGCGGGCTTGAAAACCATCTTCTCCCGCACAATCCCCGTCCTTCAGGCACGCGACTTCGGGAGGACTTTTTGACAGGATTAACAGGATTTGCAGGATTGTTTTTTCACCACAATAGACACAATGGGTTTCACAATAGACACAATAGTGACGTCTTGAAAATAGTGTCCATTGTGCATTCCATAGTGTCTATTGTGGTTAAATCAAAACGGATTTCATGCGGCACGTCGCCGCATTTCACACACACAGGAGGAACACTGAGATGACAAACTTCGTATGGCACAACCCCGTTAAACTCGTATTCGGCAAAGGCACCATCGCCGAGCTCCCGAACCTCATCCCCGCCGGGACGAAAATCATGCTGGCCTACGGCGGCGGCTCCATCAAGGCCAACGGCGTGTACGACCAGGCCCGCGCCGCGCTCGCCGCCTACGACATCACCGAATTCGGCGGCATCGAACCCAACCCCCGCTACGAGACCTGCATGAAGGCCGCCGCGATCGTCAAGCAAAACGGCATCGGCTTCCTGCTCGCGGTCGGCGGCGGCTCCGTCCTCGACGCCACCAAATTCATCGCCGTCGCCGCCCTCTACGACGCGGGCGACCCGTGGGACATCATGGAAGGCCGCAAGCCCGTCGAGCGCGCCCTGCCGCTCGCCACCGTGCTGACCCTCCCCGCCACCGGCTCCGAGACCAACACCTTCGCCGTCATCTCCCGCGACGCCACCGGCGAGAAACTCGCCTTCGGCTCACCGCACGTCTATCCCCAGTTCGCCATCCTCGACCCCGAGACCACGCGCTCGCTCCCCCTGCGCCAAGTCGAGAACGGCATCATCGACACCTGGGCCCACGTCATGGAGCAATACATGTGCGCCACCGACCACTCCGCCCTCACCCTGCGCCAGTCCGAGGCCGTGCTCAAGACCCTCATCGAGCTCGCCCCCAAGGTCAAGGCCGACCCCGCCGACTACACCACCCGCGCCGAGCTCATGTGGTGCGCGACCGTCGGCCTCAACGGCTCGCTCGGCCTCGGAGCCGCCGCGCAGGACTGGGCCACGCACATGATCGGCCACGAGCTCACCGCCCTCTACGGCATCGACCACGGCCGCACGCTCGCGGTCATCATGCCCGCCGTGCACCGCTTCCAGATCACGCGCAAGCAGCCGCGCCTCGCGCAATGCGCCGCCCGCGTCTGGCACATCACGCAAGGCGACGACGCCACCCGCGCCGCGCAGGCCATCGAGCGCGAGCAGGCATTCTTCCAATCCGTCGGCGTCCCCACCACGCTGTCCGCCTACAACATCGACGCCGCCGACGCCGCCCGGCAAGTCGCCGCCCGCCTCGCCGCCCGCAACGCCAAGCTCGGCGAATACGGCGACCTCGGCGAGGACGAGGTCCGCGCCATCATCGCCCTCGCGCAATGAACGGATGAAAATTTTTCCACGCCGCGCATTCCGGCACTTGACATTTCCGCGCCAATCCGTGATACTATACACCCAATGAATGACGCTAACAGCAGGCTTGCTTCCTGTGAGGTACAGGGCGGTACGGCTCCTGTAAAGTGTTGTCGATAGTGAGTGGAGGTTTTGTGATGAAGAAATGTTTGGTTATCGGCGCGGTGTTGCTCGCGATGGCTGCCTCGACAGCGGTTGCGGCCGAGAAGGAGAAGGGGGGCCTCATGGGTGGCCTGTACGGTTGCTGCTTCGGGATGCGCGGCGCGGCGGCCTATAATGACGGTCTGCGCGCACCCGCGATGGAGTGGATTGACACATTGCTGCTGTGGCGCATCTATTCTGTGATCCTCGGTTACCAAGGCACAACATCGGCCGACTTGCGTAAAGAGTACGGCGACCAGTGCTATTGAGGAAAATTAGGAATTAGAAAACAGGGATGAGAAATCGGGTTGGCATTTGCCTCCCTGATTTCTCATTTTCTGTTTCTCATTTCTAATTTATTTTATTGCCTTCCCCGCGCTTTAAGGTATATCATTATTTACATCGTTGGAAATGTGAACGGTCAAAAAAGTGAGGTGTGTTATGAGCAGATGGTTTGTTGCGGCGCTGGTGGCGCTGGCTGTGGGTGTGGCGGCGGTGGCGGCGCCGAATGTGTTGATCAATCTGGACGCGGGGGATTTCGTCTCGGTGCTGAATGACGGGGATGTCGTCCCGGCGTGGGCGAACAATGGGACGCTGGGCGGGGATTTCATGCCGGTGGCGACGGGGGCGGGGACGACGTTCAGCGCGGGCATCGATGGCGTCCCGGCGGTGTCGTTCGCGCGTGGGGTCGATTCGGTGATGACGAATTGGGTCTCGCCGAATGTGATCTGCGGGGCGAAGCCGTGGGCGTTCGAGGTGTGGGTCTATAAGACGGCGACGTATAATGGGTCGGAGGATGTGTTCACGTGGACGGCGCGTGAGGCGTGGCCGTTGACGGGTAATGAAGGCTCTTGCGTGGAGTTCCGTTATGGCTCGGACGTGGCGAATGCGGTGGAGCGTTACGGGAGCGGCAACAACCTGCGCTGGAATGGCCTGAACGGGTCGCACACGATCCCGGCGCTGGGGCAGTGGCATCATGTGGCGGCGACGCGCGGGACGGATGGCATTGAGCGGTTGTACCTTGACGGGGAGATGCGTGACGCGCGGACGCCGAAGGCGGTGGTGCGTGATGACGTGGGTTTCTTCACGCTGGCGGCGACGCCGCGCAAGGACAACGGCAGTTGGGATATGACGTTCGGCGGGGCGATCGCGCGTCTGCGGATTTATGACGGGCCGCTGTCGTTCTCGGAGGTCATCGCGAATTACACGGCGGAGTATCTGGAGTTCTTCGGGACGACGCCGCCCGTGAGCATCGGGAATGACCGTTATTGGGATGGCCCGGTGGGGTCGTGGGCGCCGTGGGGCCCGGCGGGGAACTGGTTCATGGGCCTGACGCCTGTGGACGGCAACAATATTTACATCGATAACGGGGGCAAGGCGGCGGGGCTTTCCGGCACGAATGTGTTCTCGCAGTTCTTCGGGTACAACGGGGCGCTCGAGATGACGGACGGGCTGCTGATGGTGACGAACCCGGCGGTCAGCCTGCGTATCTTTGATTTCGATTTGAAGGGCGGCACGTTCCACCTCACGGGGAACGCGAACCGTCACCTGTACATCGGGCAGGACAATGGCCCGGGGCGCGTGACCGTCGGCGGGACGTCGGAGCCGGCGTGGCTGCGCGCGGATGAGGCGATTCAGGTCGGCAAGGGGGCCGCGGGCATCGGGTATCTGGAGGTGCTGGCGAACGGGCTGGTGACGACCTCGAACAACAATTTCTTCGTGACGGCGGAGGGCGCGACGGGCGAAGTGGTCGTGAACGGCGGCACGATCCGTTGCGAGCGCAACCGCCTGACGGCGGGCCACGGCGGCGGCGCGCAGTCGAAGATACGGCTGAACAGCGGGCTTGTGGAGATGCCGGGCGAGTTGTATATGTCGGACAGCGCGAACGCGAGCAATGTGTCGGAGATTTTCATGAACGGCGGCCTGCTCTGGCTCCAGCGGTTCAGCATGAACACGACGGGTACGGGTACGAACATCGTCTATCTCAACGGCGGCACGATTCGCAACCGCGACACGCGCGGGGACTTCATGCAGAGCCTCACGGCGGCGTATGTGCAATCTGGCGGCGCGGTGTTCGACATCATCGCCGGTACGACGATCGACATCAACCAGCCGCTGCTCGAGTATCCTTCGGACGTGGGCGGCGGGCTGGTGAAGCTCGGCGGGGGGACGCTGGCGTTGCGTGGCGTGAACACCTTCACGGGCGACATCACGGTGAGCGACGGGACGCTGCTCTTGCGTAACGCGAACGCGCTGCCGGGCGGCTACAGCGGGAACATCCTGCTGGAGAACGGCGGGGGCATCGGGTGGGACGTCGCGGGCGGCGCGACCGCGCTGCTGGCGTTGCTGGACACGGACTCCGTCGGCACGCTCTACCTGTTCGGCGCGAGCATGGGCGAGTCGATCGACCTCTCGAACCACCCGGGCGTCGCGCTCGGGATGTACTCGACGGGCGGCACGGAATACACGGGGACGTTCACGCCGCCGATCAGCAACGTCTACCGCTTCACGGTCGCCAGCGGCGAGAACCGCTTCCGCCCGCAGATCACCGGCACCGCGAGCGTCATCATCGAGGCCGCCTCCGCCCCGACGGGCGAGATGCGCTTCTACGGCGACAACAATTACACGGGCGGCACCACCATCAACGGCGGCCGTTTCGGCGTGTATCACGCCAACGCGCTCGGCACTTACCAGTCGGGCGTGAAGGACATCCGCATCAACAACGGCGCGGGGCTGCTCATCGACGTGAACATCGGCCAGCAGGGCGTTGACCAAATCATCAGCCGCATCCACCCAGACTCGCGCGGCGCGATTTTGATCCGCGACGCGGTCAGGAACTACGACTACGACTTCACCGGCCTGCCCGGCATCTCGCTGGGTTCGGACAACGGCCGCGACTTCTTCGGCACGCTCACGCCCGACCCGTCCGTGGGCTACCACGTCGGCGGCGGCGGGCAGGGCGCGACCACGGGCGGCATCCGCATCCGCGATTTCACGGGCGCGTTCCCCGTCGTCGTGGACTACCCCGGCACGGCGGAGCTCACCACCAACAACACCTTCACGGGCGGCATCATCGTGACGAACGGCGCGGGCATCTTCATCCGCGACGGCACGTCGCTCGGCGCGGACCCGCTCGCCCCCGTGGCGGACTGGCTCTTCTTCGACAACGGACTCCTGCGCCCGTCCCCGCAGGTGTTCCCGGCCGTCACCGGTCCCAACCACGGCATGACCGTCGGCGACGGCGGCCTGACCATCTACCCCGAGGGCGACAGGTTCTTCGCGTGGCGCGGCGACCTGCACGGCACGGGCGCGATCACGAACAACGACAACGGCATCATCATCTTCGGCGGCGCGAACAACACGTGGACGGGGACGCTCTCGCTGAACAACAATAACGACAACGGCACGTTCGCCGTCGGCTTCGGCAACGAGTTCAGTTGGGTCAAGACCAACGTCATCCAAGGCACGGCCAACGGCGGGATGTTCGGCGTGGCGACGGATCTGGACATCACGTGGAGCGACAAGTTCGAGCACCCGCTGGGCAACGTACCCGTGCAGTACAACGCGCCGGACGGGGTGGCCTCGCGCGTGGGCCTGCGCAAACTCGGCACCGGCACGCTCACGCTCAACGTGCCCAACACCTACACCCGCGAGACGCAGGTGGAGCACGGCATCCTGAAGATGGGCACGGCGAACGCCATCCCGTGGGGCGGCGGCAAGTCCAGCCTCAACGTGAAGGGCGGCCTCTTCTACCCCGGCGGGACGCTCGACCTCAACGGCTTCGACACGAGCGTGAACGGCCTCAAGGGCGCGGGGACAATCATCGATGCGTCCGGCGCGGGCAAGACGCTGACCGTCGGCAACGCCAACGCCAACGAGACCTACTACGGCATCTCCCTGCCCCCCGCGAAAATCGCCAAGACCGGCGGCGGCGCGCAGACGTTCATGAAGGGCGCGGACATCAGCGACCTCATCGTGAACCAAGGGGCGGTGCAGGCGGGCGCGGAGACCTCCTTCGGGAGCGTCACGCTGGCCGCGGCCAACACGGCCTTCAACCTCGGCCGCATCTCCACCATCACGGAGACCAACGGCCTGACGGGCGAGTATTACTGGTTCAACTACCTGACGATGACGACGCTGGTCAACCCCGCCATACTGATCGACCTCGACGTGTTCAACAACTTCCTCGAGCCGTACGCGCCGTACTGGGTCGAATCGAGCGTCACCTTCGGCGAGGGCTTCGACCCCGGCGACACCGGCCAGCGTTTCCAGAACGGCTTCAACAACCGCGCATGGCACTACAGCCGCTGGACGGGCGAGTTCTACGCCGAGGCCGACGGCGACTACATCTTCACCACCATGTCCGACGACGGCAGTGCCATCTACATCGACCGCCAGCCCGCCGTCACCAACAGTTTCCTCCAAGGCTACGAAGGTAGCAAGCGTAGCGGCGAGCCGATGCACCTCGCGCAGGGCTGGCACGACATCGTCATCGGCTACTATCAGGGCGACGGCGGCCGCGGCATGACCGTGTTCTTCACCCCGCCCGACGGCGAGGAGACCATCCTCCCGCAACGCCTCCTGCGCCCGTACCCCGTGACCGTCGGCGCGCTCGCGGGCGTGGCCGGAAGCCGCGTGACCATCCCCGGCAACATGGCCCTCCGCGCCGCCGTGGACACCGTGAGCGTGTTCAGCGGGTCGCTCGCCGTGGACTCGCCCGACGCGCGCCTCATCAAGGAAGGCACGGGCGACCTCATCCTCGCGGGGCAGGCCACGCCCGAGTTCTTCGGCCAACTCGTCATCAACGACGGCCGCCTCGGCCTGCAAGGCGCCAACCCGTTCCCCGCCCCTGTGACCGTCCCCGCCAGTGACGGTGCGCTGGCCGTGTTCGCGGAACGCACCGACATTCCCAGCCGCGGCCTGAAAGGCACTTACTACGCGGGCTATGACGGCAACTTCAACCCTTTGACGATCACCGGCGGCACCGCCACCACTGGCGTCATTGCCCACTTCCAGAACCTCCAGCCGCTCTACGCCGCCTACACGGTGCAGACGGGGCTGCTGGCCGTGGCCGACGCGCCGACCCTCTGGTACGACAACGGGCTGTACTTCCCCGGCCCCTACTCCAGGGAATACGGCGACGGGAAAGACAAGGAGCAACTCCGCGTCTGGTTCACGGGCCGCTTCCTCGCGCTCGAGCCGGGTGAATACATCTTCGGGATGCAGAGCGACGACCGCGCGAATATGTTCATCGACGGCGTGAGGGTTGTCGCGGAAACCACCTCCGGCCAACCCATCAAATCATCCGAGCCTATCTATCTGGAGGCCGGCACGCACGATATGCAGATCGCCTACGGGCAGGCCGGCGGTCAGCTGTGGTTGCGGGCGTTCCTGACCGTCCCCGGCGACCTCCAGCGGAATATGCCTAACGAGTTGCTGCGCCCCATCGTGTCGCAGGTGTACGGCGTGAACGGCGACGGCGAACTGACCCTCCCCGATGACGGCTCTTTCCTGCGCCTCGAGATCGAGACCGCGCAGACCTTCGACGGCGAAATCAACGGCGCACCCGGCGCGGAGATTGAGAAGAACGGCACGGAGGCCTTCACCCTCGCGGGTGACAACGACGCGTTCGGCGGGACATGGTATGTGATGAAGGGGACGCTCATCGCAGGCGACGGCGCAACCTCCGGCACGCTCGGCGGCCGCCGCGTCCACGTCGCGGCCGGTGCGCGGCTCGTGTTCAACCGCGCCGACGACATCGTGTACGACGGCGAGGTCACGGGCGGCGGCGAGATCTGCTCCATCGGCGGCGGGCGCGTCACGTTCAGCAACTTCGGCAGCGGCTTCACGGGCATCCTCACGCAGGGCGACATCGTCATCGGCGGCGAGGGCAGCGTGCTGTCCCCCGCCAACTTCCCCCCTGCGGCGGAAGGCCTCGACCTGCGCGTGTGGCTCACCGACGGCGTGACCTTCAACGTCCCGCCCGGCTCCGACCCCAACATGGCGCTGGCCCCGCTGGTGCTTTCGGACGTGACCGTCACGCTCCCCCACACCAGCACGGACTTCTATATCGAGTCCCTCGCCATCGAGGCGGGCAAGACCGCGCACTTCGGCGTCAACTCCGCCAGCGGACTCTTCGGGCGTTACTACGACATCGAAGGGTTCGTCCAGAACGACATCAACGCCGCCTTCAAGACGCTCTCGGGAGGCGAGGCATATCTGGAGAACTTCCCGCCCCTCGGCAAATTCTCGTCGTGGGAGGCGGGCGACAACCTCGACTTCGCCGAGAACGGCTCCGGCTTCCCAGAGGTCGCAAGAACCCATACTGTCCCCGGTGTGACGGAGGTGGGTGTTTATTTCGGCGCGATCTGGAAAGGCAAGATCAACATCACCGAGCCGGGCGAATACTCCTTCATCACCCGCAGCGACGACGGCACCACGCTCTTCATCAACGGCAACCTGCTCATCGACAATGTCGGCAGCCACGCGATGGGCAACGTCACAAACGAGGTCGTGCTTGCGGCCGGCACGCACGACTTCGCCCTCCTCTACCAGCAGGGCGGCGGCGGGTACGGGCTGAGGGTCTATGTCAAGGCCCCCGGCGCGAGCGACTACGAGTTCCTGCCCAACGCCATGCTCATCGCCGACCCGCTCGACATGGTTGGCGTGGACGTGAGCGGCCTCCCGACGGGCGCGGCGCTCTCAGGCATGGCCTTCACGCTGGAGGTCGGCACCCTCGGCGTGATCAACGGCCCCGGCACCGGAACGCTCGACGTCACCGGCCTGCCCGGCACCCCGCAGAGCGGCACGCTGAAACTGAACAACCTCCACATCGAGTCCCCCGGCGCGGTCATCGCCGCCGTCGGCGACACGGTTGTCGCTGGCGCGACCCTGCACGTGGAGATGGGCGCAGAACCGCCCCTCAACGCCCGCACGCTCATCGGCGACTTCACGCAGACCCTCCACGGCCTGCCGCTCGCGAACATCTCCATGACCCTCGACGGCGCCCCCAAGGCAAGCCTCGACTACCGCAACAGCAACCTCTACGTCGTCACGCCCGGCGGCACAGTGCTGATCCTGCGGTAGTGTCCTGTAAAATACAGATGACGGAGTAGGGGATTGCCCCGTTTGGATGGCGTGATATGGATGGCGTGATATGATATGGAGGGCGAGCGTCCTCGCGAGCCGTTAGACACATTGCGGCTTCCTGCCCCATTGGCCGCACGCCGTGCCAATGGGGACCCCTGCCTCGCCCTCCATCCTAACACACAAGCCCCACGGGATTCCTCACACTAGCGTTCGCGGATGCGGCGGGTGGTGCGCATGGCGCAGAAGGCCTTCCCGCACATGGAGCAGTGGTCGTCGGTGGGGTCGCCGTGGCAGGCGCGGGTCTTGAGCCAGCGGGCGCGGGCGCGGGCGGGGTCGATGGCAAGCTCGAACTGCCGTTCCCAGTCGAACGCCGCACGGGCGCGTGAGATGGCGTCGTCGCGGTCGCGCGCGCCGGGCAGGCCGCGGGCGACGTCACCCGCGTGTGCGGCGATCTTGTAGGCGACCATGCCCTGATGCACCTCCTCCGCGTCGGGCAGGCCGAGGTGTTCGGCGGGCGTGACGTAGCAGAGCAATGACGCGCCGTGACACGCGGCCGCCGTCGCGCCGATGCAGGAGGTGATGTGGTCGTAGCCGGGCGCGATGTCGGTGACGACGGGCCCCAGCACATAGAACGGCGCACCGTCGCAGATTTCCTGCTGGCGTTCCATGTTCATCTGAATCTGGTTGAACGGGACGTGGCCGGGGCCTTCGACCATCACCTGCACACCGCGCGCGCGGCAACGCCGCACAAGCTCGCCCAGCACGTCTAGCTCCGCGAACTGCGCGGTGTCGCTTGCATCGGCGAGGCAACCGGGGCGCAGGCCGTCGCCGAGCGAGACGGTCACATCGTGTTGCGCGAGGATGTCCATCACCTCGTCCCAGCGCGTGTAGAGGGGGTTCTCGGCGTTGTTCCGCGCCATCCACTCCGCCATGATCGCGCCGCCCCGGCTGACGATGCCCATAACGCGCCCCATCGCCATATCCACGTGCGCGCGCAGGAGGCCCGCATGGAGGGTCATGAAGTCAACGCCCTGCTCGGCCTGCTCGCGGATGACCTGCAACAGCAGGTCGGGGTTCATCTCCGGCACGTCGCCGTCGAGGCGCGAGACGGTCTCGTAAACAGGCACTGTGCCGAGCGGCACGGGCGAGGCGTCGAGCATCCCTTGGCGGATGGCGCACACGTCCGCGCCGACGCTCAAATCCATGACGAAGTCCGCGCCCGCGTCCAGCGCAACGCGCAGCTTCTCCAGCTCGTCGCCCTTGCCCGAGCGCGTCGGCGAACGCCCGAGGTTGGCGTTCACTTTCGTGGCGAACAGCCGCCCCACGCCGACGGGGCGCGCATGGGCGTGGGCAGGGTTCAGCGGGATGACGGCACGGCCGCTCGCAATGGCCTCACGCACTTGCGCGGCGTCCACACGCTCGTCGACGGCCACGCGGCGCATGGCTTCGGTGATGGTTCCGTTCTGGGCGGCTTGCAGTTGGGTCATAAAAATCTCCTTTTTTTTACACAGAGTTTCACAGAGGAGTCACAGAGGCACACAGAGTTTTTTAATAAATTTCTCTGTGCTCCTCTGTGTGTTCTCTGTGGTTCTCTGTGTAACATTTATTCATCCATTTAAGTTGGCTGCTTTTAGCTGCCCTGACGCGATGCGCTGGCGGACGGCCTCGAAGAGGAGGATGGTCGTGGCGGCGGCGACGTTGAGGGAGTCCGCAAGGCCGAACATGGGGATGCGTACGCGCAGGTCGGCGGCGTTCATCCATGCGTCGGTGAGGCCGTATTGCTCCGCGCCGACGACGATGGCGGTGTTGCCCGTGAGCGTCACATCGGTGTGGAGCTTGTCCGTGTGCGGCGTGGCGGCGAGGATGCTGAACCCGCGCTCGCGCAGGAACGCGATGGCGGCGTCGCTGCCCGCCTCGACCACGGGGACGGAGAAGAGCGTGCCTGTCGATGCGCGGACGACGTTGGGGTTGTGGATGTCCGTGCAGCGGTCGCAGACGATGACGGCGTGGACGCCCGCCGCGTCGGCGGAGCGCAGGATGGTGCCGAGGTTGCCGGGCTTCTCGATGGTCTCCGCGACGACGACCAGCGCGTGTTCGGGCAGCGTCAAATCGGCGAGCGTGCGGCTGAGGTGCGGGCCGACCATGAGCAGGCCCTCGGGGCGTTCGCGGTAGGCCATCTTCTCGAACACGGGCGCGGTGCAGGAATAGAGCTCCGCGCCGTGCGCTTCGCAGAGGCGGACGATCTCCGGCTCGTTGAGGTTTTTAAGGTAGAGCTCCTCGCAGAAGAAAAGCATCTGCGGCGCATAGCCGTTGTCCAGCGCGCGCTTGCACTCGCGGTAGCCCTCGACGAGCATCTGTCCCGCCTCGTCGCGGTGCGAGCGCTGGCGGAGCTTCACGACGTGCTTCACCTTCGGGTTCGCGAGCGACGTGATGGGAAAGGGGGGTGGCATGGTGAACCTCTTGTTGAATCTCTTTAACCACAATGGACACTATAGAATACACAATGGACACTATTTCCAAGATAGCGTGTCATTGCTATTGTGTCTATTGTGAAACCCATTGTGTCCATTGTGGTAAAAAATCTCCAACAATGATGTCTAGCGCCTCAATCCCGCGCCGCCGCACGGCGCTGCTGGCGCGTCAGGCTCTCGCCCGCGTCGGGCGGCGTGGCGACATCGGCGGCCGCCTTCTTCCGCCGCATCATCAGCATCTGCGCGATGGACAGCACCTGGCTGACCGTCCAGTAGAGTGAGAGCGCGGCTGGGAACGTGTAGAAGAAGAAAAGCATCATGCAGGGCATCATGATCATCATCATCCGCTGTTGCTGAGGGTCGCCGGTGGAGGGGGTGAGGGCGCTCTGCAGGCCCATCGTCGCGGCCATCAGGATGGGCAGGATGTTGAGTGACCCGATGAAGGGGATCATGCCCGCGAAGAGGTTCTCCGGCTCGCTCAGGTCGGTGATCCACAGGAACGGCGCGAAGCGCAGCTCCACCGAACTGCGCAGCACCCAGAAGAGCGCGATGAACACGGGCATCTGGATCAGCATGGGCAGGCAGCTTGCGAAGGGGTTGACCTTGTTCTCGCGGTAGCACGCCCAGGTCTCCTGCTGGAGCTTCTGCGGGTCGTCCTTGAATTTCGCCTGAATCTCTTTCAGCTTCGGCTGAATCTCCTGCATCTTCTTCATGCCGGCAGTGCTCCTGTGCGTCAGCGGCCAGAAGATGATGCGCACGAGGATGGTCAACAGGATGATGGCGATGCCCCAGCTCCCGGAGATGCGATGGAAGAAGTCAAGCGTCGGCACGAGCAGCGTGCAGACCCACCACCAGAAACCGAACTCCATCATGTCCTGCATCTGGTTGCCCATGGCCTTCAACAGCGCCAGCTTCTTCGGCCCGACGAACAGCGTGTAGTCGCGCGTCATCTCCTCGCCCTGCCCCAGCACGCACCCCGCGAAAACCATCTCCGCAGAAACCGAGTCCAGCGCGTATGCGGGCTTCGTCATGTCCCGGCGGGCCTTCAGCGCAAACCCGCTGTTCGGCGCGGCGCTGGCGAGCGCGGTCACGAAAAAGCGCGACTTGATCGCCACCCATTTCTGCGAACCGGGAATGGGGACTGTCGTAACCTCCGGCATCCCTGCCACAGAAGGCGTGCCGCTACAGCCCCCGGACGCGCCACCCGCCAAAAGCGCCTTCGTCAGCTTGTCCGAGCCCCAGTGCGTGGCCTTGAGTTTCTCGGCATCCGGCAGCGAGTCCGCGGACAGGATCTCATTCTTCGACTCGCCGCGCCCCATCACCCCGACGCCCACCGTGTTCGTGCCGAGATGGACGACCTCCTGGCTCAGGTTCTTTATCGAGTCCGAAACCTTGATCTGATAATCCGCCAGCAACTCGATGCGGCGCGTGACGACGAGGTTCTGCTCCGTCGTCGCCGTCAGCATCACCACGCGGCCGTCCGCGGCCGCCTCGATGTGATACGACGCATTCGGCGCCAGCCCCGCAACCCCCGACAACGCCAGCCCCGGCGCAGACGAGAAATCCAGCAGCACCGGCGGGTTGCCCTCGCCCGCCTTGCCGGGGCGCGTGTTGAAGCGGTTCAGCTGCACCTGCTTCACCGTCGCGCCGTGCGACGAAACGGACACCTTCACGTCGTCGCTTGACAGCTCGACGACCTCCTCCGGGAGCGCCGGCGGCGGGAGCTCAGGCGCGGCCGCCACAACAGGCGGCGGCGCATCCGCTGGACCGGGCGCGGTGATGGCCGCGTCCGTCGGGTGCCCCGTGACAAGCTCCTCCGCCTCGGCCGCCTTCTGCGCATTGAGCCGCGCCTGCTTCTGCGCCTGTGAATTGGTGTACATCATCCAGACGACCAGCATCATGGCCAGCAGGGCGGAAATAAGTTTCTCTTGTTTGTTCATAAACTCCTCTCTTTCGGCGGCACGGGATCATACCCGGAAGGCCCGAACGGCCGGCAGCGGGCCAGCCGCCGCACGGTCAGCCATGTGCCGCGCAACGCGCCGTGCGCCCGCAAGGCCTCGATGCAATACGTCGAGCACGACGGCTCGAAACGGCAGCAGTCCCCCAGCAACGGCGACAACACCACCTTGTACGCGCGCACCAGAAAAATCAGCACTGCGCACACGGCGGCGTTCAGGATCGAGAGGGGGGTTGCCGGAGAAGCCGAGGGAACCGGGCTCATCGCCTCCCCCGCGTTCACCGCCTTCCTCGACATCTTCGACATAGACACCATCCTGACATCTTTCCTACCGCCAGATTCTCAGGCGCTTGCACACGCGTTCGAAATCTTCGATCACATACTGGCATGTTTTCCCGGCCATGCCCGCCCGCGCGACCATCACCACGCCCACGCCCGGCTTCAGCCGGTGGCGCGACAAGCGGAACGTCTCGCGCAGCAGCCGCTTCGCGCGGTTACGGTCCACCGCCTTGCGGAACTTCTTCTTTGAAACGACGACGCCGACCCTGCGGTCGGCATTCGGCAACGCCAACACCCACATCGCCAGCGTCCGCCCATAGGCATCGCGCCCCGTGTCGAACACCACCCTGTAGAGCGGCGAGGGCAGGCGGGGCAGGCGGAACGACGCGGGCACCTTGCGGGGCACGCCCGTCATGATGCCCTCGGGCATCATCCCTTACACCTGCGTCAGGCGCAGGCGGCCCTTACGGCGGCGGGCGTTCAGAATCGCGCGCCCCCCCTTTGTTGCCATACGCGCGCGGAACCCGATTTTGCGGGCGCGCTTAATCTTCGACGGTTGCCAAGTCATCTTCATAATGCTCTTCTCCTACCTTTTGTCACTCAAAATGAATTGCTTAATATACCATATCCGCGCCATGCGGTCAACACGAAAAAAATGCGACACCAATGTGCGGCGACGATGAGCGCAGGACATCGCGGGCGGGGTGCTGGCGGGCCGGGTGATAGCGGACAAAAAGCCATGATGAGAATATACCCTGCGCTAGTGTCCTGTAAGATATAGATTTCACGATGGAGGGCGAGCCGTTAGACACGATGCAGGGCGGAAGCCCTGCGCTCCCGGCCGATGGAGGGCGAGCGAGCCGTTAGACATGATGCAGGGCGGAAGCCCTGCGCTCCCGGCCGATGGAGGGCGAGTCCTCGCGAGCCGTTAGACACATTGCGGTTTCCTGCCCCATTGAGGGCGCTAGCGCGAGGCGAGGCTGCTGCTCTTGTTGAGCAGGACGCCGAGCTCGGAGATGGAGGCGTAGTTGTGGCCGTGGATGGCGCTGAGGGCGGTGAGCTTGACGTAGCGGGCGCGGACGGGGGCGTCGAACACGATGCGCTGCTCTTTGGCGGTGCGCGCGAGCTTGTCCTCGGCGACTTTCTTCCAGGTCTTGCCGTCGGTGCTGACGCTGACGCGGTATTTGCGGATGAAGCCGTTCTCGCCGCCGGTGGAGCGGTTGATGATGTACAGGCCGGCGATGGGGGCCTCGTCGGCCATCTTGATGGTGACGTTGTGGGGGTAGGTCTTTTCGTCGCTGCCGTAGCGGGAGTGCCAGAAGGTGCCGGGGTTGCCGTCGAGCATCTTGGCGGCGGGGTCGCCGCCGGCCTCGGAGTCCACTTCGACGATGCTGAGCTTGGCGCGGTCGTATTTGGGGAGGTCGAAGCCGACGGCGGAGGCGAGGGCCTCGGGGCGGGGGTTCTTCTCCTCGTCGAGGCGGCGGACCCAGCAGGAGCCGCAGCGGCAGTGGTCGTAGCCGCAGGTGCCGCGGAGGGCGGGTTCGGGGTAGGAGAAGAGGTCGTTGACGGCTTCGGCGAAGTCTTTGAAGGCGGGGTCGCTCTTGTCTTTCCAGGCGTTCTTGGCTTGCCCCCAGCCTCCGGCGGCGGCGGGGAGGGGGGCCATGAGGATGCGGCTCTCGGCGGGGTTGGCGCCGTTGACGAGGGCGCAGATGGGCTGGTCGGCGAGTTCGGGGCCGAAGCGTTCCTTGACCATGGCGCGGAGGGTTTTCTCGGCGGTGGGGTCGATGTCGTAGTATTCGGTGCGGTTGTGGTTGAAGGTGCCGTAGCACTGGGCGTTCATGTCGAGCCAGTTGACGATGCGCTGGAAGTCGCGCTTGGTGATGGGGATTTTCTTGTCTTTGTGCTTCTCCATGAAGACGTTGACGAAGGTGCCGCCGAGGGCGTAGTAGTCGTAGGGGCGGGAGATGTTGTTCTCGAGGCCGTGCGACTTGCCTTTGTCGCCGATGGTCTTGGTGTAGGCGAGCAGGGCGGTGTAGGAGGAGGGCCAGTCGTGGCCGGGCTTGGGGATGAGGTTGAGGCCTTTGGGCGGATCGGCGGCCAGGCCGTGGCAGGCGATGCAGTGGCGGTCGAGGACGGGCTGGACCATCTTGAGGAAGCTGACGCCCTCGCCGTCGTCCTGGCAGAGCTCGGGGGTGAGGTCGCGGGGCTCGCGGGTGAAGAGGTTGGGGTTGGGCTTGAGGGAGACGCCGACGGGCTCGTGGCAGCCGATGCAGCCGCGCCGCTCGCCGGGGCGCAGGTAGTGGAAGCTGCGCTCGGTGAGGATGGCGCGGCCGTCTTTGTCGAGGGCCTGTATCTGGAGGGGGATCCCGGCGGGGACGCGCACGGAGACGGAGCCGTCGGGCTCGACGGGGACGGTGCCGAGGATGCGCTTGGGGGCGGCGTTGGGGACGTCGCGGCTGATCTTGTCGCTGCTGGGGATGTTCTTGACGTAGATCTGGTTGAAGCGCAGGAACTTGATGTCGCCGGGCTTGATCTTGCCCTCGGGGTCGTTGCGCGTGAGGTTCACGTCCTGCACCATATAGACGCCGGTCTCCTTGTCCTTGCCTTTGAGGGTGGCGATGTCGGGCAGCTGGTTGGGGATGATGGACGGCAGTTTCTGCGCGACGACGGGGACGGGCGAGAAGCAGGCCGCGTCGGTGTCGATGTAAAGCGGCTCGCGCCCGCCGAAGTCGTCCACCAGCGCGATGATGTAGGGCGTCTCGGGCGGGAGGCGGCCCTGGCTGTGGACCTCCACGGGCGAGTACGTCGCGAGGAATAGGTTCTCGTTCAGCGGCCACGGGGTGCTGTACTGGCCGTGGGTGCTGTAGCCCGTCTCGTTCGACTCGCCGTAGAGGACCTCGGGCGTGATGCGCGTGACGGCGTCGGGGCCGTTCTCGCCCTTGGTGATGTCGATGAGGATGATGGTCCCGGCGTGGTAGTTGTGGTGGCCCATGCCGTTGGCCAGCACCTTCAGCGTGCCGGGGATGGCGCGCGCCTCGGAGATCATCAGCGGGTAGATCGTGTCGTTGCCGTAGTAGTGCGAGATCATCGTGCCGTCCGGCCGCTTCCACCAGAGCTTGTGGAACTCCATCTCGTGGCGGTCCACGTACTCCCAGCGCGTGAAGAGGATGCGGCCGTCGGGCAGGACGCTGGGCGTGGTCTCGTTCTCGATGCCGTAGGAAAGCTGCGTGATGTTGTCGCCGTTCTTGTCGCACCGGTACAGCACGAAGGTCGGCGCGAACCGCCCGCCGTGGCACCGCCCGAAATTCTGCGAGCGCGACGACACGAACGCGATGTCCCCGTTCGGCAGGTAGCACGGATCCTCGTCCTCCACAGGGACGGTCAGGCGACTCTCCCACGTCGCGAGCTTATCGCGCTCCGTCCCCGTCAGCTGCCGCACCGACGAGCCGTCCACCGCCGCCTCGTAAAGGTAGAACGTCTGATGGTTGCGCTCCTTCTTATGCTCCGCGAAACCGAACACGACGCGCTTCGCGTCGAACGACAGGCACGGCTTCTGGTACGCGCCCACCGGCAGCTTGCCCGCCAGCAGCGGCGTGGCCTTCGGGTTCTCCGTGCGCCAGCCCGTGATGACCGTCGGCCCCTGACCCGCGCGGCTCTCCGCGCCACGGTACTGGTCGCAATTGTGGCTGTAGCGCGTCGGCGGGTTCTTGTTCACGAGCAGCTTCTCGAACTGCAACGCCGGATGCACAAACAGGATCGCCCGCCGCGCCGCGAACGCGCGCGCGAACAGCCCCGAACCGTCCGGCACGCTGTCCTTGCCCCACGCCGCCTGAATGTCCTTCTCCAGCGCATCCAGCTCACGGAGCGCGGCAGACGGCGGCGTCGCGCCCGCCTTCTTCACGAGCTCAACCGTCTTACGCGCAAGCTCCACACGCTCACGCGCCTGACCGAGGTAAAACCACTCGCGCACCTGCCCGCACTGCTCGATGCCGACATCCCCGCGCCGCAGCGGGTCCGCCTTCTTGCGCAGATCCTCCGGCATCTTGTTCGCATAGCGGTTGGTGATTTCCTTTATGCCGCCGCCGGGGATCCACTCCCCGCTGTTCCAGATGCGCAAGGCGCGTTCGCGCTCCACCTCCGCGATCGCCACGGGCGTCTCGCACAAGCGGACGATGTTATTGTTGATCCAGTCGCCCTCCTTGCCTTGGATAGCCTTCCACCAAGCCTCACCCGCCGCCTGCGCGGAACACGCGCAGACGCAAACCCATACGGACACAAACGCCGCAATCTTTTTCATCGCCATCTCTTTTCCCCCGAAAATACGACAATCCGAAAATCGTGAAATAGTATAAGATAATTCGGCCAGAGGGCGCAAGCGGAAAAGAAGGAGATTTTTCCCTTGGAAACGTGTCGATTAAAGACTTGGCAGGGACACGGCAACCGTTTATACTGTTGTCCCGATTTGAAGCCAAGGAGTCTGTATGAAAAGTGTCCCGAGTTTGTTTGCCAGCAGTGTGTTCAATGATGCCGCGATGCGGGAGCGTTTGCCGAAGGACGTTTACAGGGCGCTGCGGAAGACGATGTCGCAGGCCACGCATCTGGAACTGGACGTGGCGAACGTCGTCGCGAGCGCGATGAAGGACTGGGCCGTGGAGCGCGGCGTGACGCATTACACGCACTGGTTCCAGCCCATGACGGGCATCACGGCGGAGAAGCACGACAGCTTCATCTCGCCCACCGCGGACGGCCGCGTCATCATGGAGTTCTCGGGCAAGGAGCTGGTGCGCGGCGAGCCGGATGCGTCGAGCTTCCCGTCGGGCGGCCTGCGCGCGACGTTCGAGGCGCGTGGCTACACGGTCTGGGACACGACCTCCTACGCGTTCATCAAGGACGGGACGCTGTGCATCCCCACGGCGTTCTGCTCGTACAGCGGCGAGTCTCTGGACAAGAAGACGCCGCTGCTGCGCTCGATGGAGGCGATCGACAGGCAGGCGCGGCGCATCCTCGCGTGCTTCGGGAACACGGCCGTGCGGCGCGTCGTGCCGGAGGTCGGCGCGGAGCAGGAGTATTTCCTCATCGACAAGGCGGTGTACCTGAAACGCCCGGACCTGATCTGCGCGGGGCGCACGCTCTTCGGTGCGCCGCCGCCGAAGGGGCAGGAGCTCGAGGACCATTACTTCGGCACGCTGAAGCCGAGGGTCTCGGCCTACATGAAGGAGCTCGACGAGGAGCTCTGGAAGCTGGGCATCTGCGCCAAGACGAAGCACAACGAGGTCGCGCCCGCGCAGCATGAGCTCGCCCCGATTTTCGCGACCACGAACATCGCCACCGACCACAACCAGCTCACCATGGAATTGATGAAGAGCATCGCGAACAAGCACGGCATGGCGTGCCTGCTGCACGAGAAACCCTTCGCCGGGGTCAACGGCAGCGGCAAGCACAACAACTGGTCCATCTCCACCGATGCGGGCGTCAACCTGCTGGAGCCGGGCGAGACGCCTTACGCGAACGCGCAGTTCCTGCTGTTCCTCGTGGCCGTCATCAAGGCGGTGGACGAGCATCAGGATCTGTTGCGCGTGTCCGTGGCGAGCGCGGGCAACGACCACCGCCTCGGCGCGAACGAGGCCCCGCCCGCCATCGTGTCGATGTTCTTGGGCGAGGAGCTGACGCAGATCCTGGAGGCGATCGAGTCGGGCAAGGGGTATTGCAACAAGAGGAAGCGCCCGATGGAGATCGGGGTCTCGGTGCTGCCGCATTTCCCGAAGGACACGACGGACCGCAACCGCACCTCGCCCCTCGCGTTCACGGGCAACAAGTTCGAGTTCCGCATGCTCGGCTCGATGTTCTCCGTGGCGGGCCCAAACATCGTGCTGAACACCATCGTCGCGGAGTCCCTGCGGCAGTTCGCGGACGCGCTGGAGAAATCGAAGGACTTCACGAGGGACTTGGCCGCGCTCGTCAAAAAGACGTTCAGCGCACACAAGCGCATCATCTTCAACGGCAACAACTACGCCGACGAGTGGGTCGCCAAGGCGAAGGCACGCGGGCTCTCCAACTTGAAGACGACGGTGGACGCGCTGCCCGCGTTCATCTCCAAGGAGAGCGTCAAGCTGTTTACGAAGCACCACGTCTTCTCCGCGACGGAGCTCCACTCGCGCTACGAGATCCTCATGGAGAACTATTGCAAGACGCTACACATCGAGGCGCTTACGATGCTGGACTTGGTCAAGGGCGGCATCATCCCCGCGTGCATCGCCTATCAAAACGAAATCGCCACGCTGCTGACGCACAAGAAGGCGCTCGGCGGCCACCCGCTGTACGCGACGGCGCTGGAGGACGACCTGCTCCAGAAAATCTCAGGCCTCTCCGCCTCCCTGCTGGCGAAACTGGACACCCTCGAAAAGGTGCTGGCGGGCGCGAAGAAAGCAAGCGGCGTTCTTGCCCACGCGCGTTTCTACCGCGACAAGGTATTCGCCGCCATGGCGGAGCTCCGCCTTGACGTTGACAAGCTCGAGACGCTTGTCGCGAAAAAACACTGGCCCTTGCCGAGCTATGTGGATATGCTCTACAGTGTGGTGTAACGCAAAGGAGAAAAACGCCATGACACGGAACGATGTCTTAAAGTCGCAAACCTGAAATGAACCGCGAACGACACGGACGACGCGAAAATTGATGAAGGGTTTTTTCAGGCAGGATTGACAGGATTGTTTTCTCAATCTAAAATCCCAAATTTAAAATTCCTCTGCGCGAGCAATGAGGCCGAAGATTTGTCTTGCGCGGCAAGGTTTGCTGGGGTATGCTCATGGGACACTTACTCAATGGAGGTAAAGATGAAACTGATTCAGGCTGTTTGTTTTGTCGGTATTGCTCTGGTGGCGCTATTCCTCGCGGGCTGCGGCCCGGTCTGAGCGTCATGAGCGTCCGGCGCTACTGGGATTGCGCGCGGCTGAACGCCCGCGTCACGCGCCTGTTGCTGACGGGCCGTTGGCTGCAAAAGGATGACATCGCGCGGAGTTATGACCGCCTCGCCAGCGCGTATGACGAGGCGTGGCTGGTCTATCTGCAAGGCACGACCGCCCGCTTGCTCGGGCTGCTGCCCGGGGCCCTCCCGCAGGGCGCGGTGCTGGACGTGGGCTGCGGGACGGGCTTCGCGTGCCGCTGGCTGGCGCGGCGTTACCCGTCGCGTGAAATCCGCGCGTGCGACATCTCCGGGGGGATGCTCGCGGAGGCGCGGCGCCTCCAGCCTTCGCCGCAGGTGACGTGGGCGGCGGAGGATATGCTGGCGTTCCTGCGCCGTCAGCCGGACGGGTCGGCGGCGCTGGTGACGGCGGCGTGGTCGGCGGGCTATTCGGATTACCGCCGCGTGTTCCGCGAGGCGCGGCGCGTGCTGTGCGGGGGCGGGCGGCTCGCGCTCGTCGTGAACCTCGCGGACACGCTCGCGCCGCTGCGCCGCGCGTTCCGCTATTGTATGCAGGCGCACGCGGGGGAGGTGCGCTGCCTGGCGCGGTTCCCGTTCCCGAGGGACGCGGGCGCGGTGCGTTCCGCGCTGGCCGCGGCGGGGTTCGCGGTCGAGGCGTTCGAGGACGGGGCCTGCCCCGTCGCGCCGCAGGTCACGCCGGACGGGCGGAGGCTGCCGTGGCTGCTGCGGACGGGGACGCTGGCGGGGTTCGACGCGATGCTGCCGCTCGACGGCGGCGCGGTGGCGGAGACGTTCGAGGCGCGGCTGGCGGCGGACCCGGAGCCGATCGCGCACCATTACGCATTGGGTGTGGGGGTTCGGCCATGAGCGTGAGGTTTCATCAGATTGCCGCGCTGGTCTTGGACGCGCGTGTGCGCGGGCCTGCGCTGGAGGCGCTGCGGAAGATGCGCGCGAAGGGCGTGCGGCGGCTGCCCGAGGAGGTGTTCAGCCTGAGGCGCGGGCGGCTGGGCGCGGCGGCGGCGTACCGCTTCCTGCGCGGGTGGCTGGACGGCGAGCGCCTGACGCGCCACAACGGGCAGTGGGTGCTGAACTCGTTCATGCCGCCGTTCCCCGGCGCGGCGTACAACCGCCTCTTCGACAATATGTTTTCCGGCCGCCACCTGAGCCCCGTCTCGGCGTTCCTCGCGGTGACGGCCCGCTGCCCGGCGCGGTGCCCGCATTGCAGCCACGGCGGGCGGCGCAACGGCGCGGAGCTCTCGACGGGCGAGACGCTGGACGTCATCCGCCAGCTGCACGGGCTGGGCGCGAGCATCATCGGGTTCACGGGCGGCGAGCCGTGCCTGCGCGGGGATCTGCCGTCGCTCGTGCGCGCCGCGTCCGAGGGCGGCGCGGCGACGATCCTCTTCACGTCGGGCTTCGGGCTCACCGACGCGCTGCTGGCGGAACTGCGCGAGGCCGGGCTGTGGTCGGTCTGCGTGAGCATCGACTCCGACACCGCGCAGGAACACGACGCGGGGCGCGGCGAAGGGAGCTTCGCGGCCGTCGTGTCCGCGCTGCGCCGCGCCAAGGCCGGCGGGTTCTACACCATGGCCGGGACGCTCGCGACGCCCGCGTTCGTGGCCACAGGCCGCTACCGCCGCGTTCACGATTTCCTCGCCACGCTCGGCGCGCACGAGATGCGCATCGTCGAGGCCATGCCGTGCGGCAACCTCGTCTCCTGCGCCGACGACGCATTCCTGTCAACGGCACAGGTCGCGGAGCTGCGCCGCTTCCACGCGGACATGAACCGTCGGCGCGGCGGCCCGAAGGTGTGCGCCTTCAACCAAGTCGAGAGCCCCGAGGTGTTCGGGTGCGGCGCCGGGACGCAGCACCTGTTCATCGGTCCCGACGGGACGGTCTGCCCGTGCGACTTCACGCCGCTCGGCTTCGGCAGCGTCCGCGACGCGCCCCTCGCCGACCTGTGGCGCGCGATGAACCTCGCGATGGGCGACAACCCCCGCACGCACTGCTTCGTCCACAAGAACCGCGCCGCCATCCGCGCCCGCGCCGACGCCGGCTACCCCCTCCCCCCCGACATCAGCGAAGCCATCTGCCGCGCCGCCGCCCCAGAGCCGCTGCCCGGCTATTTCGCGCTCGTCACGCAGGGAGGGAACGGAGAATGAATATCCAATATCCAACACGGAATAATCAATGTCCAAGTGGGATGCGCTCTGAGGGGGGCAGCGCATGGTGTCCCGCCATGACGGGCGTAGAGACGGATGATTATCCGTCTCCAGAGGGCAATGACCTGAAGGGCAAAGCCCTTCCGTATCATAGGAAGGAACCCCCATTGGCACAGGCGCGACCAATGTGGCATGAGAATATCCAATGCCCAAGTGGGATGCGCTCTGAGGGGGGCAGCGCATGGTATCCCGCCATGACGGGCGTAGAGACGGATGATTATCCGTCTCCAGAGGGCAATGCCCTGAAGGGCGAAGCCCTTCCGTATCATAGGAAGGAACCCCCATTGGCACAGGCGCGACCAATGGGGCATGAGAATGTCCAATACCCAAGTGGGATGCGCTATGAGGGGGGCAGCGCATGGCGTCCCGCCATGACGGGCGTAGAGACGGATGATTATCCGTCTCCAGAGGGCAATGGTCTGAAGGGCGAAGCCCTTCCGTATCATAGCGCAGGGCAACGCCCTGCGTTGGGGCAACGTAACGCAATCAAGGCTGAAAGCCCTCGGGAATATCCAATATCCAACACGGAATATCCAACATCCAAGTTAAATGCGCTCTGGAGGCCGCGCATCCCATCCCTCCGCGCAGGAATTGTTAATTATGAATTATGCATTATGCATTGGCGCAAGGCCTTTGGCCTTGATTACGTGATGCGTCCTTTTCTGGGCAATGCCAGACAGCGGTTTCGGAGAAACCTCCCTAACCATGTGTCTCTTTACCCCGAAGGGGTTACATCACCCAGCGTAGGGCAACGCCCTACGAATTGCGGCACAACGGATTGTAGCCCTGTAAGGGCGACATCCGATTTGATTTCGCCCTTTCAGGGCTTACTTACACCCAAGGAAACGAAAAAAGGAGTGACACATGAAAATAAACAAGGCGGTCGGGTTTGTCCTGGCCAGCATGGCGGCCGGGTTTTTGAGCGGGATAGCCAACCTTACGTTTAGCGTTCCGGGCGCTCTCATGGGGGGTGCGCTGGCAATAGGGGTGCTGGCCTGTGACGTGTGGCGCGAACGCAAAGGGGCGCTGCCTGTCGGGGCGACGCTGGCGGTCGCGGCCGCCGTGTCGCTTGCGGTGTCTCCGCTTGTTACCGGCTGGCGGGTTATGTTCCCCTCCGATGAAATCGATTCCAATATTAACTTTGCCGCGTTTGCGTACACAGGGCTGAACTGCCTTTCGATCTCGTGGGGCGTTCTCCTTTACTACAGGAGCCATTCGCTGAGGCAGGGGAGGCTGTTGCTGAAAGGCTTCCTCTTTTTGGTGATGATGCCTTCGCTCGGCCTATTGCCGCGTTTGCTTTTGCACTTTCGCCCTGATCCCTTCCGCGAGGAAATACCGGAGTTGTTTTGGATTATGGTGCTGTGCATTTGGGGCGGCCTGATGCTGTTCCTCCTGCTCTGGGGGCTAACCGCCAAGCTGTTCGGGATTTTCTCTCACAGAGGCGCAGAGATTGTAGGGGCGGTTCGCGAACCGCCCTCTGCCCAAGACACAGAAAATAGCACCGACACCGAAAGGAGTGACACATGAAAATAAACAAAGCGGTCGGGTTTGTCCTGACCAGCATGGCGGCCGGGTTTTTGAGCGGGATATTCGCGCCTCATGTCTGGGGCGTAAGGGGTGCTATCTTCGGGGGGATGCTGGCATTAGGAGTGCTGGCGTATAAAAAGCACGGCGAACGGAAAGGGCATTTGGCAGTCGCGCAAGCCCTGCTTATCGCTATTGCCCTTTCGCTTGCCGCAACGTTGCTCATCTGGGGCTGGTAGGCCATGCTTCGCTTCGTCGAGTTCGAGCCAGAGTTTGTAATGTACCTGGGGAAGCAGGGTGCCAACGCACATTATGCTTGCACACTTTTGAGCGGTTCTTTGATTTCGCTGAGCATGCTGCTTTGCTTCAGGAGTTATTCGCTTCGGCGACGGTGGTTTGTGAAGGGGTTGTTTTTTGTGCTGATGCCTTTGTTGAGTGTGATTCCTCGCACCATTCTGTTTGTCCGAAAGGAAGGCGAGATACCCGTGGATATTATTGGGCTGTCTGCGCTTTACTGCTTGATATGCGGTCTGCTTCCCTTCCTCCTGCTGTGGGGGCTAACCGCCAAGCTGTTCGGGATTTTCTCTCACAGAGGCGCAGAGATTGTAGGGGCGGTTCGCGAACCGCCCTCTGCCCAAGGCACGGAAAATTGCACCGACATCGAAAGGAGCGACACATGAAAACAGTGAAGGCAATCGGGTTTGTCGTCGCCGCGATGGGGGCGGGGGTGTTGAGCGGGTGCAACGACCCTTGGGGTTACGGTGTCCGGGGGGCGGTGCTGGGCGGCGTGTTGGCGGCCGGGGTGATTGTGTGCGAGCGCTGGCGGCAACGCAAGGGCGCGCTGCCGCTTGGGGTGACGCTGTCGGTCGCGGTCGCCGCCGCGCTTGCCGTGACGTTGATTCTCGAGCCTCGCAGGTTTGTTATGACTGTCAACAACGGGCTTGAGAATCGGCATCCCTTCGTCAGTCCCGAGACGGCCTGGGTGTTCTTGACGTGCCTGTTGATCGCGTGCGGCTTACTCTTGTGCCACAGGAGCTACTCGCTCCGCCAGCGGTGGTTCGTGAGGGGCTTGCTTTTCTGGGGGGTGTCCGCCCTGAGCCTGTTCCCGCGCGCCGCTCTTTTCGGTGAGACAATCGTCTCGCTCTTCACCAACTCCTTCATGCGTGTCTGCTACGTCGGCGGGCTGTTCGCGTTCCTCCTGCTGTGGGGGCTGGCCGCTTGGGCGTTCGGATTTTTCCGCACGCCAGGAGGAGGCTCTACTTCCCGCCCCACGAATCTTTGAGGGTGACGGTGCGGTTGAAGACGGGGGCGCCGGGGGTGCTATCGCGGGTGTCGGCGCAAAAATAGCCGGTGCGCTCGAACTGGAAGGTGTCGCCGGGTTGCGCGTCCGCGAGGGCTGGCTCACAGTAGGCGGTGACGGCCTTGCAGGAGTCGGGGTTGAGGAACGCCAGGAAATCCTTTGTGTCGTCGCCGAGGGGGTCGGGGACGGTGAAGAGGCGGTCGTAGAGGCGCACCCGCAGCGGCACGGCGTGTTGCGCGGAGACCCAGTGGATGGTGCCTTTGACCTTGCGGCCGTCGGGGGCGTTGCCGCCTTTGGAGGCGGGGTCGTAGGTGCCGTGGATCTCGGTGACGTTGCCGCCCGCGTCTTTGACGACGTGGGTGCAGAGGAACAGGCACGCGCCGCGCAGGCGCACCTCTTGGCCGGGGGTCATGCGGAAAAACTTTTTGGCGGGGACTTCCATGAAGTCGTCGCGCTCGATCCACAGCTCGCGGCTGAAGGGTATCTGGCGCGTCCCGGCGGCGGGGTCCTCGGGGTTGTTCTGCGCCTCGGCGTGGTCGGTGGCGCCGTCGGGGAAGTTGTCGATGACGACCTTGACGGGGTCGAGCACGGCCATGCGGCGGAGGGCGGTTTTGTTGAGGTCGTCGCGGATGCAGTATTCGAGGAGCGCGGCGTCGGTCTCGCTGTTGTATTTGGAGACGCCGACGCGCTCGCAGAAGTCGCGGATGGCGGCGGGGGTGTAGCCGCGTCGGCGCAGGCCGCAGACGGTGGGCATGCGCGGGTCGTCCCAGCCTTCGACGTGGCCGTCCTGCACGAGCTGGAGGAGCTTGCGCTTGCTCATCACGGTGTAGGTGATGTTGAGGCGGGCGAACTCGCGCTGCTGCGGGCGTATCTTCACGCTGTTGCGCACGACGAGCAGCCCCATCTCGTCCATGCGGTCGATGACCCAGTCGTAGAGTGGGCGGTGGACCTCGAACTCGAGCGTGCACATGGAATGCGTGACGCCCTCGAACGCGTCCTCGATGGGGTGCGCGAAGTCGTACATCGGGTAGACGCACCACGTGTCGCCCGCGTGGTAGTGCGGGACGTGCAGGATGCGGTAGATGACCGGGTCGCGGAAATGGATGTTGGGCGAGGCCATGTCGATTTTCGCGCGGAGGCACATCTCGCCCTCGGCAAACGCGCCGGCCTTCATGCGGCGGAAGAGCGCGAGGTTCTCCTCGGGCGGGCGATTGCGCGTGGGGCTTTCCCTGCCCGGCTGGGTCGGGACGCCGCGATACGTTTTCCACTCCTCTTGGCTGAGCGCGCACACATACGCGTGACCGCTCGTGATAAGGTTCTCCGCGATTTCATACATCTTGTCGAACAGGTCGGCGGCGTTGTAGAAGCCCTCGCCCCAGTCGAACCCGAGCCAGCGGATGTCCTCTTTGATGCTGTCGGCGTACTCGTCGGACTCCTTGGACGGGTTGGTGTCGTCCATGCGGAGGTTGCACTGCCCGCCGAACTCACGCGCCATGCCGAAGTCGATGCAGATGGCCTTGGCGTGGCCGATGTGGATGTAGCCGTTCGGCTCCGGCGGGAAGCGCGTCACGACAAGCCCGCCTGTCTTGCCCGCCGCCACATCCTCCGCAATCCACTGCTTCAAAAAATGCCGCCCGGTGTCGGACTCGTTCGATTTGATTTCGTTGCTCATAGGGTTCTCTTTTAGACAGGATTGACAGGATGATTTTTAGACAGGATTAACAGGATGATTTTCAGACAGGATTGACAGGATGGTTTTAGACAGGATTGACAGGATTGAGAGGATTAACAGGATTGGGATTAACAGTCTCAAATCGGAGCTGCCTTCGTGACCTTTGTGCCTTTGTGCGAGAAAAAAGAAATGGATATTGGATATTCACTTTTCGGGTTTCCAGACTTTCACTTGGACATTCTTTTTCCGGCCCCATTTCAGGGCTTCGCTGTGGGAGGGGAACCAGAGATCCAGCTTGTTGCCCGTGATCGCGCCGCCGCGATCCTCGACGCGCCCGTAGCCGTAGCCTTCCACATGGACAATCGTGCCGAACGGCAGCGCGGACGTGTCCGCCGCGACCGTGCCGAGGCGCGCGCGCGTGCCGCTGGCCGTCACGCCGACCTCCTTGGGCTTGCCCTTGTTCGGGCCTTTGCTGATGACCGGCGACCCGAAGCCGAGGTAGGGCCGGTACCAGCTGCAGCACTCGCCGCAATTACAGTAGCCCGTGACCTCCATGGTCATCACCACGGGCTGGCGGCCCTCGGGCGGGCGTATCGTGTTGCTCACGCACCCGGACACCCAGACCAGCAACGGCAACGCCGCGCCCGCGAGTACGGCGGCGGCATATCGGCTAACCGCCCTATAGTCAACCCGAATCGATTCGGATCGATTCGGATCGAAACGGCGGTTCCGGCGAAAATACCCTGCCCAAGGAAACCGAAACATGGCGCCATCCCTCACAGGCCCTGCCCGCAGCACTTCTTGTACTTCTTGCCGCTGCCGCACGGGCAGGGGTCGTTACGGCCGACGGTTTTCGCGGCCGCGGCCGGCAGGGACTTGGTCTCCTGCGGCTTGTCCATGGACGCGAGCATGGCATCGAAGTTCTGCACGGCGGACTGCGGGACGTCCGCAGAGATCGGGCGTTGCGGGGCGTCCTCGGAAGAGGTCGTCTGTATGCCGCCAGCCAGGATGTTGATGTCGTTATGCACGGTCTGGATGTGGATCGGGGAACGCATCATGCGCTGGAAGCTCTGGAGCGTGGTGGCCTTGAATACGGAGGTCGCGACCTCCGCCTTGATCTGCGCCATCAGCGCGCTGAACATCCCGAAGGCCTCGCGCTTGTACTCGACGAGCGGGTCGCGCTGGCCGTAGGCGCGGAGGTTCACGCCGTGGCGCAGCTCGTCCATCGCGCGGAGGTAGTCCTGCCACTGCCGGTCAATGCAGCTCAGGAACACCGTGCGCTCCATCATCGGCAGGACGTCCGGGTCCTCCAACGAGCACTTCAGATTGTACGCCTCTGATACGAGGGCGAAAATCCGCTCGGCGGCTTCCTCTGGCTTGCCCTTGAATCCGGCGACCTCGTCCAGCGTGAGCGGCACGGGGAACGTGTCCGAGACCCAGTCCACCAGCTCCTGCGGCTCGGCGTCCTTCGGCGAGCTCATGAACTTCTCGCACTGCGTGAGGATGAGGTCGTTGAACACGTCGAGGATACGCTCGTGCGCGCTGTCGGACATCAGGATTTCACCGCGCAGATCATACACGACCGAACGCTGCTTGTTCATCACGTCGTCGTATTCGAGCGTGCGCTTGCGGATGGCGAAGTTCTGCTGCTCGACGCGCCGCTGGGCGGTCTCGACCGAGCGGTTGAGCCACTTGTGCTCCAGCGCCTCGCCCTCCTGCATCCCAAGGTGCGTCATGATTTTAGAGATGCGGTCCGAGCCGAACAGGCGCATCAGCGGATCCTCGAGCGAGATGTAGAACTGCGATGAGCCGGGGTCACCCTGGCGCGCGCAACGCCCGCGCAGCTGGCGGTCGATGCGGCGCGACTCATGGCGCTCGGACCCGATGACGTGCAGGCCGCACGGCTTCTCGAGGAGGAGGTCGCGGAGCGTCTTGTGGCCGTTGTCGTAGGGCACGTCGAGCTTGACCTGCGACTTGATGCTCGTCTCCGGCACCCAGACCACGCCCTCGCCGAGCTTGATGTCCGTGCCGCGCCCGGCCATGTTGGTGGCGATGGTGACCATGCCGGGCTGGCCGGCCAGCGAGACAATCTCCGCCTCGCGCGCGTGGTTCTTCGCGTTCAGCACGTTGTGCGGGATTTTCGCGAGGCGCAGGAGGCGGCTCAGGATCTCCGAGGTCTCGACCGTCACCGTGCCGAGCAGCACGGGCTGGCCGTTCGTATGGCGCTTCAGCACCTCGTCGATGATGGCCTTGTACTTCTCGCGCTGGGACTTGTAGATCTGGTCGTTGCCGTCCACGCGGCGCACGGGGCGGTTGGTCGGGATAACCATGACGCCGAGCTTATAGATGTCGGTGAACTCGACGGCCTCCGTCTCGGCCGTGCCGGTCATGCCCGCGAGCTTCTTGTAGAGGCGGAAATAATTCTGGATGGTGATGGTCGCAAGAGTCTGCGTCTCGCGCTCGATCTCCACGCCCTCCTTCGCCTCGACGGCCTGATGCAGCCCGTCGCTCCAGCGGCGGCCGGGCAGCACGCGCCCCGTGAACTCATCCACGATGTAAACATGGTTGTCCTGCACCACATACTCCACGTCCTTCTCGTAGAGGCAGTAGGCGCGGAGCAGCTGGTCCACGTTGTGCACGCGCTCGCTGCGCATCATGAAATCCGCCTGTATCTGCTGGCGGCGCTTGGCGCGCTCCTCGGCGGAGAGCGTCGCGTCGCCGTCCAGCGCGGACATCGCGCTCACCAGATCCGGCATGACGAACATCTCCGGGTCCGCCGGCGAGAGCGCCTCATGGCCCTTGTCGGTGAGCGCCACCTCGCGGGTACGCTCGTCAATCGTGAAGTAGAGCACCTCGCGCAAGTCGCGGGACAACTCCTTGCGCATATCCGAGTGCATCATGGTCTCGACCTGCTCATGCAGCCTGCGGATGGAGGCATCCTCCAGCATGTGCAGGAACTGCTTGTGCTTCGGCATCCCGTGATACACCTGATAGAGCTTGTGCATCGCCGCCTCGTCATCGGACGCGTCAAGCGCTTTGCGGATATCGGAGATAAAGCCGTTGCAGACTTCCATCTGCTGGCGCACGAGGCGTTCCACGCGCGGCTTGAGCTCCACATACTGCGCCGTGGACGAGTGCGCCGCCGGGCCCGAGATGATGAGCGGCGTGCGCGCCTCGTCGATGAGGATGCTGTCCACCTCGTCAACGATGGCGTAGTGGTGGCCGTTCTGCACGACCTGCGACGGCTCGACCGCCATGCCGTTGTCGCGCAGGTAGTCGAAGCCGAACTCGCTGTTCGTGCCGTAGGTGATGTCGCACGCGTACTGCTGGCGGCGCTCGGACGACGACATGCTGTTCTGGATGCACCCGACCGTCAGCCCGAGATAGGTGTAGAGGTGCCCCATCCACTGCGCGTCGCGGCGGGCCAGGTAATCGTTCACGGTCACGAGCTGCACGTTCTTGCCGCCCAGCGCGTTCAGGTAGAGCGGCAGCGTCGCGGAGAGCGTCTTGCCCTCGCCCGTCTGCATCTCCGCGATCTTGCCCTGATGCAGCGCGATGCCGCCGATGAGCTGCACGTCGAACGGCACCATGTCCCACGCCAGCTCATGCCCGCACACCACTGCGGTCGAGCCGCACAAACGGCGGCACGCATTCTTGACCGCCGCGAACGCCTCGCACAGGATGTCATCGAGCGTCTCGCCCTTCGCCACGCGGTCCTTGAACTCCTGCGTCTTCGCCTTCAGCTGCTCCTCCGTGAGCGACTGATACTCCACCTCCAACGCATTGATTTTGTCAATCGTCGGCTTCAACCGCTTGATGTCGCGGTCATTCTTCGTCCCGAAAATAGCTTTTATCAGATTCATACAAACACCTTAAACACTCGTCTCGCCCATTCTTCCTGATAAGGGCAAATAGAATTCATAAGAATAGCAAAAAAAACGGCAGATGACTAGCGATTAGTTTTGCGTTTCGCACGCTAGACAGTCGCGTTCCAGCCGATGGCGTCGATGGCGTCGGCGATGGCGAAGAGGAAGTTCTCTTCGGTGTCGGTGATGATGCCGTCGTGGCTGGCGATGTCGTGGCAGGCTTGCATGAGCTCGCGCTTGAAGAGGGGCGGGAGGCGTTCGAGCTTGGAGAGCACGGCATCGAATGCGTCGAAGTCACGGAGCGCGGCGGAATCGGTCATCACGAGCTCACCCGTGTACGGCGTCACACGCTGTTTTCCGACTTCCCATGCGGCTTGCACGGCTTGCGCGTCGTCCGCGCCGGAGTCGGCGACCATGGACAGCACGTGGGCGATTTCGGTCGCGAGCTCTTTTGGGGGGACGGTCGATTGGCGGGCGTGGGCGAGCGCGGCGTCGGTCTGGAGGCGGCGGCGGATCATGCAGGTGAGCGCGAACTCGAAGGGCTCGATCACGCCGTCGGCGCGGACGAGTTTGTCGATGCTGGCGCAGAAGGCGGCGAGGTTGTCGGGCGCGGCGTTGCGGAGGGTGGCGACGGCGAGCTCGCAGACGATGCGGCGCTGGCGCACGGTCCAGCCTCTCATGCGTTCCTGCCACGCGAGGCACGCGGCGGTCATGTCGGTGTCGTTCTCGAAGCGGTGGGGCAGCATCTCGAGTTGCCTGTCGCGGATGTTCGTGTCGTTGTTGTCGAGCAACGCGCCGCACACGCAGCATTCGGCGGAGAGTGGGTCGTGGAGCATGTCGCGGTCGTCGTCGGAGAGCCACGAGAGGTCGATCGGGAGAGGGGGCGGGGCCATATTCGGTGGTTGCGCCGCCTTGGCGGTCTCGGGGAGCGGAGGTGGCACGGCATCGCCACCCTCGTAGCGCAGGGCGCGGCGGACGCCGTACATGGTGTTGCGGATGACGCGTTCGTCTTCGGCATCCATGCCGTCGGCACTGGCTTTCGGGGGGGCTTTCGCGTCATCGGCGCGACGCTGAAGCAGGGCCTGAGTCTCGGCGAAATCCCCGTTGAAGCCCGGCTCGATTGTGCGGATGCGCACGAGGAGCGGCGGGTGCGTGGCGAACATGCTCTTCAGCCCCGAGGCGAAAAGCATGTGCGAGACATCGGCCGTGTTGGGCGCGGTGAGGGCGCTGGTCTTGGCGCCGATGAGTTTCAGCGCGCTCGCAAGCCCGCCGGGGTTGCGCGTGAACTGCACCGCCGATGCGTCCGCCAGGAACTCGCGCTGGCGCGAGACGCTGCTCTGGATCAGACGGCCGAAGAAAACGCCGATCTGCCCGACCAGCCAGAGGATGAGGCCGAACAGGATCAGCGCGAGTTTCGCCCCACCGCTGTTGTCTTTTTCTTTGCGGGACGACGACGACTTCATCCGCGCCGTCATCCGTATGATGAACATGCCAATAATCGCAATCGCTAAAATGCCGTGAAGGATACCGACGAGGCGGATGTTCAGGCGCATATCGCCGTTGAGGATGTGGCTGAACTCATGCCCGATGACCCCTTGCAGCTCGTCGCGGTTCAGCGTTTCCAGCAGGCCGCGCGTGACCGCCACCGCCGCGTCCTTTGACGAGAACCCCGCCGCGAACGCGTTCATGCCGCGCTCCCTGTCGAGGACATAGACGCTCGGCATGGCGATGCCCGCCGCGAGCGCCATCTCCTCCACCACGTTCAGGAGGCGCCGCTCGCGCAGGTCGCGCGTCGTCGGCAAAATCTTGCGCCCGCCCATGGACTCGGCCACCACCGAGCCGCCGGAGCGCAGCTTCGCGATTTTGTACAGCGACGTGAACCCGATGAGCGCGAGCGTCAGCCCGAACACCCACAACGCAAAATCCCGGTTAAAGGCGATGCTCGTGAACGTGGGAACGAACTCGGATTGTGTCGAGCGGGGGGGCGAGTCGTCGTCATCCCCCCCCCCTGAAGCGGCGAGCCCCCCCACCAGCAGCGCAATCCCGAGATGGAGCGTGAGGGCCACACCGATGACAGCCAGAATGTACAACGCGACAAGCCTGTGTGTTGCACGCCGCGAACGATCCTGTTGCTCGAAGAAGTTCATCTTTTTAGTTTTTAGTTTTCAGTTTTTAGTTTTTAGTACCCCGTTTTTAATCAGGGTTATATACTAAAAACTAAAAACTGAAAACTAAAAACTCTCCATCAAAACTGCACCTTGACCGCCTCGCGCTCGGTGGGATCGACGACCTCGAAGAGTTGCGCGGCCTTGAAGCCCATCATGCCCGCGACCAGCACGGTCGGGAACGTCTCGCGCTTCGTGTTATAGACCGTCACCGCGTCGTTGTACGCCTGGCGCGCGAAGGCGACCTTGTTCTCGGTCGAGGTCAGCTCCTCCATCAGCACCGCCATGTTCTTGTCCGCCTTCAACTCCGGGTAACGCTCCACGACCACCATCATACGCGCCATGCTGCCGCGCAGGGCGCCCTCCGCGCCGAGCAGGCCCTTCATCGCGTCGGGGTCGCCGGGGTCATTGCGGGCGGTGCTCGCCGCGCCCATGGCGACGTTACGCGCCTTGACGACCGCCTCCAGCGTCTCGCGCTCGTGCGCCATGTAGCCCTTGGCCGTCTCCACGAGGTTCGGGATGAGGTCATAGCGGCGTTTCAGCTGCACGTCAATCTGCGCGAACGCATTCTTAAAGCGGTTGCGCAAAACGACCAGCCCGTTGTACGCCGCGACCAGCGCAAGCACAAGGACAACAAGAATGCCGAGCACAACAATCGGCACGACAGGAATACTCAATACGGCAACGACAGGCATAATCATAACAATCTCCTCTGTTAAGGGTTAAGTTCAATAACCATGTTACCCGAATAAGCGCGCGAAAGCAAGTAGAGTTTCGAGTTTTCAGTGAGCCGCCCGTCGTTATCGAGCGCGACGCCCTCCGAACGCAAGAGCGCGATTTTCCGCGCGATCTCCGGACCGTCCCTGTGACCGTTGAAGCCGCCGATGGTGCCGTCGGAGGCAAGCACGCGGTGGCACGGCACATCCGGCGCGAACGGGTTGTGCCGCAACGCCCCCCCGACCGCCTGCGCCGACCCGCACCCGATGCGCTTGGCGAGCGCGCCATACGTCGTGACACACCCCTCGGGGACATCCAGCAGCGCGTCGTACACCCTCCGGCGGAACGCAGAGATGTGTTCGGCGCTCCGAACCTGTTCACGAATGGAGCGTATGTTTCTCATAGAAAGAACCTTTTAGTGAACATTCAATATCCAACACAGGGGCCCCCGTTGGCGCGACCGCGACCAATGGGGCATGAGAATATCCAACGCCCAAGTGGAATGCGCTATGACAGGAGACGAGCTTCTGAACGAAAAAACCATTTTCCACCTATCACCTATTACCTATCACCTTTTACCTTTTACCTTTCTCACATCATTCCGCATCCGCCATTGGCGGATGCGGCGCAGTGCGGCGCCCCTGCGCACCCGCGGCATCCGCTGGGCAGCGACGGGGTCGCGCTGGCCGGTGCGAAGGCCGAGAGCAGTTTGACCAGCTTCTTCTGGCGGCCGCACGACGGGCATTTTTCGGGCTTGTCGGAAAGCGTCCGCGCGAGGTGTTCGAACGCGGTTCCGCAGTCGCCGCAGGTGTATTCGTAGATGGGCATGATTCGGGTTCCTGTTACGGCGTGAGGAGGAGGTTGTCGAGGTCGTAGGTGTTGCCGACGGGGCCGTTGCTGTTGAAGCCGATCCAGCCGAGGGTCTTGAAGGCGGGGTTGCGGTACAGGCCGGTGAAGGTGCGGGTCTCGCCGCCGTGGGTGACGCGGATGGTGTAGCCGTCTGCCGCGGGGGCGCTGAGGTCGGCCTCGATCTCGATGCGGACCCATTCGCCGAGGGGCAGCTGCAGGAGGGGCTGGCCGCGCGCGGCGTAGAGGGTGCGGTCGGCGCTGACGCTGGCGCTGGGGCCGGCCTTGTACCAGGGGTCGGTGTCGCGCATCTCGAGGGAGGGCTGGGCGCCTTCGCGGAGGCGGAGGTCGAAGGCGAAGGTGACGGGGCCTGCGCGGCGTTCGACGTCGATGTAGAAGTGGGGCTCGTAGGAGGCGATCTGGTCGTTGACGCGGAGGCAGCGGTTGCCGCTGGCGGCGGTGGGGTCGTCGATGACGGTGACGAGGTCGCGGCGGTTGTTGGCGAACACGACCCAGCCTTGGGGGCCTTGGCCTGAGGCGGTGTCCTCGAAGCCGTCGCGGATGGTGATGTGTTTCTTGGCGGGGGCGGGGGCGTAGGTGTGCGGGGGGGCGGGGAGCCGGGCGGTCTTGGGCTTGGTGATGGCGCACCCGGCGTTGGCGAGGGTGAAGGGGCGGAAGCCGGTGAGGGCGGGGGCGGGGGTGTCGGGGCGGAGGGTGAAGTCGTCTTTGGCGGGGTTGGTGAAGAGGGGGTCGGCGACGGCGGCGGCGGTGTCGCGCTCGCGCCATTTGCCGATGGGGGTGCTGTTGCCGAAGTCGATGTCGCGGGGGGCGTTGACGCGCCAGTAGAGGTTGCTGGCGAGGTCGATGCGGGGGTCGGGCCAGCCGAAGAGGAAGGGGTCGCCGTCGTGCCAGTAGATGATGTTGCGGTGGATGTGGGAGGTGCGGAAGTCGTCGCCGCCGCCGCTGAGGAAGAGCTGGTTTTTCTGGCCGAGGGCGAGGATGTTGTTGGCGACGGTGTTGCCTTGGCCGATGCCGGAGAGCATGAAGCTGCCGTCCTCGCAGCGCAGGACGATGTTGCTCTCGGCGCGGATGTGGGAGGAGGCGGAGTCGAAGTAGATGCCCCAGGCGCCGTAGCGGGCGCGGGTGGCGTCGTGGATGAGGTTGTTGCACAGGACGGTGCCGGGCTGCTCGCCGAGGGTGTAGATGCCGCCCATGTCGGAGGTGCGGCCTTGGCCGAGGGTGTGGATGTGGTTCCAGGAGACTTCGTTGGCGTGGGCGGGGTTGGGGCCGGGGAGCCATTTCCAGCCGACGGAGACGCCGCTGTTGTAGAAGTCGCGGATGGTGTTGCGGGTGACGCGGTTGGTGGCGCCGTGGCCGATGAACACGCCCATCCCGGCGGGGTGGACGCGGCTGCCGTGGGCGATGAGGTTGTTCTCGACGGTGCAGGTGTAGGCGAAGGTCTCGGGGTGGTGGTCGTCTTTCCATTCGGTGCCGATGCTCACGCCGCCCGCGCCGAGGTCGAAGAGCTCGCAGCCGGTGACGGCGCAGTCGCGGCAGCCGTGCGCGAAGGCGGCGGCGTAGGTGCCGGTGTTGCGGATGACGCAATCCTCCACGCGGATGTGGCTGGAGTAGGTGGCGTGGATGAGGCCGGGGATGATGGCCTCGGCCTGCGCGTAGGAGTAGCCCGTCGCGGGGACGTTCCAGTTGTTGTGCGCGAGCGTGAGGCCGCGGAAGGTGATGTGCTGCGCGTGGGTGAACGTGGCGGCGGCGGCGTGGCGCGGCGCGACGACGGTCAGGCGGCTCATGCGCTCGCCGCGCTGGGGGATGTAGGTGACGGTGGCGGCGGTCTCGTCGAGGTACCACTCGCCCATGCTCAACGCCTCTGCGACGTTCTCCAGTCGGTACCAGTTCTTCGGCGTGATGTCGTTGAGCGACGCGTGCCACGTCGCGCCCGCGAGCGTCACGAGTCTCGTTTGCGCGTCCACCGCCGCGATGGGGATGCGCGACATATTCCAACTGTGGAAGATGCACACCTCGATTTCCGAGAGGTTCTTCCAGTCCGCGCGGATGTCGTCGCCGCCGTAGATGAACGCATTGGGCAATGCGTTGGGTTCGGTGGGCGCGGACTTCTCGACGTAGTAGTAGCCCTGCTTCGGCAGCATCGGGCGCGGCCGCCGCTGGTCGTTGACGTAGAGTTGCGAGAACTTCCACGCCTCCGGCAGTTTCGCGACCATGCGCCCGCCGCGCTGGGCTGTCCAGCCCGTGAGCGGCACGCCTGCGCTCAGCACAGGCTCCTCGCCCCTCGCGGCCTGATAGACGACGGGCGCGGCCGCGGTGCCGGAGTCCTCCGCGCCGAACGCAAGCGTCTCGGGCAGGTAGTACGTCCCGCCGCGTATCTCGACAACGATGGGCGTTGCGCGGCCGGGCTGTTCCGCCTTCAACGCACGCACCGCCAGCCGCGCGCGCCCGATGGTCGCGAACGGCGCGCGCGCCGTGCCGGGCGCGGTGTCCGAACCCTTCGGCGACACAACGAAATCGGCGGCGGTCGCCGCGCTAGCGATTGCCATTGCGAAGGCGAAAGGAGTAAGGCGGGAGGGAGCAAGAGGGAAGTTTTTCATGATGGTTTTTGGGGATGACTTTTTTCGACTGATGCGATTGAAATCGACTGATGGCGACTGAAGTCGAATGTTGTCGAAGAAATCGATGGCAGTCGATTTCAGTCGGCTTCAATCGCCATCAGTCGAAACAAAACAAACTCCTTACTTCAAGAGGATCATCGTCCCGCCGCGCGAGATGGTGAGGGTGGCGGAGCTGCCGTCGATCTTAATGTTGACGTTGATGCCGGGGCTGAGCGGTGTGGACATCTGCGCACCGCGCAGCGCGGTTTCGGAGTCCACGTCGATCGACCCGAAGGCGAAGAGGCGTTTGCTGTACGGCAGGGCCTCGGGCGTTTGGAGCAGGACATCGCCGACAATCGCCAACGTGCCGTTGACGGCGAGGGCCGCGTCGTATGCACCGCCTTCGAAGGTGACGGTCAAATCGCCGCCCACGGATGCGCTTCCCGTCAAGACGCCGCCGCGCAGGATGATGTTCGTCACGCCCGCGAGCGTCACGCCGTCGAGGTTGAGGATGCCGTCCTCGACAATCAAGTCGCCAACGAAACTCAACGCGCCGGAGAACGTCTGCGTCGCCGCGCCTTGCTTGACGAGCGTGCCGTCGCCGTCAACCGCGCCGTCGAATACCGCGTCCGTGAAGGTGTTGAGAATCAGCGTGCCGTCGGAGAGCGCGATGATGCCGTCACCGGAGAGCGGGCCGACGGGCTCGTTGGCGCTGATGATGGTGAGTTTCGCGCCCGCGCTGATGGTCATCCGCGAATTGGGGCTGAAGGCGCAGAAGTCCGATGAAAGCGCATCGAGCGTCCACTCGCCGGCCATTGCGTCGCGGTCGGTCGTGATGTCTTCCTCTTCGCGGAAGTCCGCCAGCAGCCACGTCACGCCGTCGAGGCTGATCTCCACGGTCCACGTGATGGGGTCGCGCCCTGTCGAGTCATCGCCCGTGTACCACGTGTAGCCGTCGAACGGGATTGTGTACGGCAGCACGATCACGACCGCGTTGTTGGCGGGGTCGGAGTAGAACTTCGTCCGCCCGACCGGCAGGGTGTCCAGAAGCAGATTGTCCACGGATTCGCCGCCGGGGTTGCTGGTGATGGTTCCATACGCGGTCGTCCCCGGCGGATAGGGGAACACCTGCCCGGCTTGCATCAGCCAGAAGCGGCTGAGTTGGTAGGTGCGCCCGTTCCCGTTTGAGCCGCCGGGCCGCATGGTAATCGGCGTGAAGCGGACATACCGCGCGATGCTGGACGCGACGAAGGCTTCGCCGCCGGCCAGGAGGGTGTCGCCCGAATAGGTGCTGTCCTTGGCGGTGTAATAGGTCGTCCCCGCACCCTGGGTGAGGCCGAGGGGCGCGGTGCCGTCCTGAATGCTCGAGGGCCACATGTTCGTCGTCCCGCCGAAGCCGCTCAGCAGCGCGGCCGGGGCGCCGTCGTTTTTCAGCGTGATGCCGCCGCTGATTGAGGAGACGGTAATCTCGTTTGTCGTGGTGTTGAAAGCGATGGTGCCGCTGCCGTCGATTGTCCCGGAGAAAATCTCGGGGCGGGTGAGGGTGACGAGCGAATCGTCCGCCAGTTTCAGCGTGCCGTCCCCCGTGAGGGCGTCAAGCGTCTGCCCGCTGATGCAGCCGGGGAGCAGGAGGGTGCCGTCGGCGTTGACCACGATGGGTTGCCAGGAGCGCAGGGCGCTGGTGTCCATGACCGTGATGTCCAAGATGGGGGTGTAGGTGCGGCGGCCGCCCGGCATATCGTAATCGGCCCGCGCGTCGATCTGCACCCAGTTGGTTGCCGTGCCGTCAACCACACCGATTTCAAGCGTCCAGGCCGAAGGGTCGCGCCCGATCGCGTCGCCGCCCGTCGCCAGCTGGTACCCGTCAAAAACCATCGGGTACGGGGTGGTGATGGTCAGCGGGTTCGGCAGCGGCGTGTTCTGGTTGAAATACCACTTGGTGTTGGTGTCGCCGTCAAGCACATTGGGCGCGTTCTCGGTGTTGCTGCCGCCGTCGCCCTCCACAATCATTTCCTCGAGCAGAGGCCACGCCATGCCCACGCCCTTGTACGTCAGCTGGAACTCGGAGAACTGGATGCCCGAATCATAATAGGTCCCGTCCGGGACGTCGCCGTCCGGCCGCGGGCGGGCGGCCATGAGCGACAACCGGATGAGCGCGGCGGAGACGCTGTCGTTGGGCAGGATGCAGAGCGTGCCGCCGTCCACGGTCGTCACGCCGGACAACTGGAGCGCGTCGCCGCCAAGGGTCAGGGTTCCGCTGCCGATTTTGGTGAGCGCGAGCGTCTCCGCGCCGTCGGCCAGCACCCCGTTCCGGTAGGTCGAGGAAAGGTCGCTGGTGCCGACGGTGAGCGTCGCGGGCTGGTTGCCGTTGTTGATGACGGCGCTCCCCGCGAGCGTGTTCATGAGCGCGCCGATGGTCTCGTCGTGGCCGTTCAGGTCGAACGTGCCGCCCGAGAGCTGGACGCGCCCGTTGTCCGCAATCTGGCTGCCGCTCGCGCCGGTGATGCGGACGGTGGAGCCCGGCTCGATGTCGCCGATGTTGTGCACGGCATAGCCGTTGGAATGGTTGAGTTCGAGCGTCCCGCCGCGGCTGTGGATCTGGTAGTTGGTGTTGTCGCCGCTGCCGCTGAGGCGCAGCGTTCCCGGGCCCGCCTTGGAGTTCGCCCCGAGCGCCGTGATGGGGCCGATGATTTCAAACACGGTGTCCGCCACGGCATTGATGGTGCCGGAGGAGATGGTGAACGGGTTGCTCAGCGTCAGGTTGCCCGCGTTGCTCAGGCGGGCGGAGGAGCCGACGACGTGGACGGGCGCGTCGCACAGCGCGGCCGCGCTCGCCACGATGACCTCGCCCATGTTCATCTGGAAGGGGACGGCGCAGCCCGCGCCGCTGCCCGCGAGCGTCAGCGAATTGGTGCCGTTCTTGCTGATGGCGCCGTCGCTGCCGCTGAACGTGCCGGTGAACGTCATGGAGCGCAGGCCGTCGAACACCGCCGCGCCGCCGTTGAGGATGATGTCCGTGGAGAACGCGGTGGGGACCTCCGAGAAGGCGCCGTCATCGTACACGCGCGAGATGAAGGACAGCGTGCGGCCCGCGTCCACCGTCACGGCGGTGACGTTCGGCGTGCTCATGAGCATGATGAGCGAGTAGGCGTCCAGCGTGAGGGCGCCGCCCGCCGCGCCGAGCGGGGTCGCGCCGTCGAACGCGAGCGTCGCGCCCGGCGCGATCGCGTGCACGATCGGCGTGTAGCAGAGCCACGCATAGTTCGTGAGGATGAGCGCGTTCGCGATGTTGCCGTCGAGGGCGGCCGGCCAGCGCAGGTCGGGCGAGCCGAACAGCAGCGGTCCGCTCCAGTCCGTGAGCGTGAGCGTCGCCATCCCGTCGGGCGACTGCACGATGCCCGCGAACACAGGCTCGCCGAGGAGCTGCTCATTGACCGTCATCGCGCCGTTGGCGGTCATCAGCATCCGCCCGAAGATGTAGTTCACGCCGTCAAGGGAGGCCATCACATCGCCCGCCGCGCCGAATACCTGGCCTTGCGCGGCATTGTTGTTGTCCTCGAAATCAATGTCGCCAAGGCCGAAGACCACGCCCGAGGGCCAGCCCCAGTCCGCCCGCGCACCGCCGCTGCCGCCCGCGTTGAAACAGCGCAGGTCAAGGTTGTGCCAGCCCTGCGCCAGATAATAATCCCGCGTGACGCTACGCGCATTGAAACCGTTGGCCTCCACCAAGACCACCCCGTCGATGGCCAGATAAGCGCCGTCATCGAACGTCCCCGCGAAACTGTAGGTGCCGCTCGCCGGGACATGCCACAGCCCGCGGTACGCATACTGCGTGTTGACCGCGAACGCCCCCGCCGGGTAATTCATCCACTCCGGCGTGGCCTTCAGCCCCGTGAACGTCAGCGGCTGGAGGAGGTTGCCCGCCCAATTGTTCACCGAGACCCCGGTGAACTCATAGACCCCCGGATAATTCGTCAGCACCGCCCCGCCGCCGTCGAACTCAAGCGTCCCGTCCGGGAAAAACGCCATGGCGTCGAACTCGACGTCACCGTTACCCGTGACCACCCAATTCTGCCCATTCACGACATCGCCCGCCGCAAACGCGCATGCCATCGCCACCATCACCAAACGTTTCATAATCATAATCGACTCCTTCTTTGCTTCCAAACCATGTGTCCAAAGTTACAATGATAATACCATGTTCTTTTCGGTACGGGAAAGAAAAAAATGAGAGGCGGGCGAGAAATCAAAGAGGGACGGGGGTGGCGGGCTATATGGACAAGGCGGATATGATTTTCTGCGAAACCGTATCTTTGCCCATGCCGTCCATTTATTCAGTTGCTTCATTCCGCAGGATGGTATAAACTGGATGGGAACTTCGGACAGAAAGGGATTTCAGAATGAGACACTTGGCATTTTCGGCGGCGCTGGCCGTCGCGCTCTCGGCAGGGGCGGCATTGGGGTTTGACCTCTCGACGCTCCCGGGCAAGCCCGCGCCCGTCTTCGGGGATTTCTCGGCCGAGACCATCAAGACCAGCGGCAACACGGACAAGACGGCGTTCGCGATTGTGGATGTCGCGGGGCAGCCGTTCACGCGCGCGGTGCAGGTCACGACGGAACGCACCGAGCCGTCATGGGCCGCGCAACTGGTGTCCGTCAACAGCACCGTCCCCGTGCTGAAGGGCGACACGCTCTTCGTCGCGTTCATGGTGCGCTGCACGGCGGCGGAGACCGAGAGCGGCTGCGGCGACATCCAGACGTTCCTCCAGGACTCCAGGACATACGAGTCGTTCACCTCCGCCAACGCCGCGCCCGGCCGCGAGTGGAAGCCGGTCTATCTGCGTTTCCGCGTGCCGTGGGACACGCAGCCCGGCCGCTTCCAGTTCGTCATCCACTGCGGCCGCGCCAAGCAGGCCGTGGAGGTCGCCGACCTTGTGGCGGTCAACCTCGGCCCGGGCATCGACGCGGCCGCGCTCCCCTACAACCGCATCACCTACGAGGGCCGCGAGCCGGACGCCGCGTGGCGCAAGCGCGCGCTCACCCGCATCGAGAGCATCCGCAAGGGCGAGGTGTCCCTGCGGCTGGAGACGCCCGACGGAAAGCCCATCCCCGGCGCCAAGGTCCGCGCGCGCATGACGCGCCACCTCTACCAGTTCGGCACGTTCCTCGACGACGGCGACACGCTCCTGCGCGAGTCCGCGGACGGCCTGAAGTACCGCCAGACCGTCACCGAGCTCTTCAACCGCGCCACCTGCCCGCTCTACTGGGCGGACTGGGGCTGGGAGAACCCCGAGCGCCGCATGGTATTCATCGCCATCGCGCAGTGGGCCAAGAGCAACGGCCTGCACACGCGCGGGCACTGCCTCGTGTGGCCGTCGTGGCGGTGGCTGCCCAAGGCCGTCGAGCCGCTCAAAGGCACCCCCGCCGCGCTGAAGGCCACCATCGACAACCACCTCGCCGAGGTCGCCACGCTCATGCGCCCCATCCGCTTCGACACCTACGACGTCGTCAACGAGCCGCGCGTCAACCACGACGTGCAGGACCTCCTCGGCCAGCAGGAGATGGCCAACTGGTTCAAGATCGTGCGCAAGATCGACCCCCACCCCAAACTCTGCCTCAACGAGTATTCCATCATCGCCGGCGGCGGCAACACCGACGCGGAGATCGAGACCTACATGAAGCAGGTGCGCACCCTCATCGACCTGGGCGCCCCCGTCGAGGTCCTCGGCGTGCAGTGCCACATCGGCGAGAACCTCACCCCGCCCGAGAAAATCGTCGCCATCCTCGACCGCCTCGCCGACCTGCGCCTCCCCATCCACGCCACCGAGTTCGACATCGCCACCGACGACTGGGACGCGCAGGGCGACTACCTGCGCGACTTCCTCATCGCCTTCTTCTCCCACCCCTCCACCGAGTCCATCACGCAATGGGGCTTCTGGGAGAAGGCGCACTGGATCCCCCGCGCCGCGCTCTTCACCAAGGACTGGACCCCCAAGCCCGCCGCGAAAGCCTACACCGGCCTCGTCAACGGCGAATGGAAAACCGACGCCACCGGCGAGACCAACGCCCAAGGCTCTTTCCGAACGCGCGGATTCTACGGAGACTACGAGGTCACCGTCACCCTCCCCGGCGGCCGCACCGTCACCCGCATGATCGCCCACAAGCAGAACGGCACCACCGCCACCTGGCAGTTCGAGCCGTAAGCGCACCACCCCCGAAACGGAGTCCCGACAGATGGACCACGACCTCCACTTCGCCAAACCCGACTACGACCGCCTGCGCCGCCGCGGCATGCCCGAGGTGATTTACGGCGCGGGCAAGACCGCCGAGCAGATCGCCGCCATCATGCGCGCGCTCAACGAGGCCGGGCAGAACGCCTTCGCCACGCGCGTGACCCCCGAGCAGGCCGCGGCCATCCGCAGCGCCCTGCCCGCCGCCGTCTATCACGCGGACGCGCGCATCCTCACCTGCGACGTCACCCCCCTGCCCGAGCGCAAGGGGAAGGTCGCCGTCCTCTGCGCCGGGACCTCCGACCTGCCCGTCGCCGAAGAGGCCGCCATCACCGCCGAGCGCATGGGCGCGAACGTCGTGCGCGTGTACGACATCGGCGTGGCCGGCCTGCACCGGCTGCTCTCGCGCGTCGAACAGTTTGCGGACGCGCGGGCGATCATCGTCGTCGCGGGCATGGAAGGCGCGCTGCCCTCCGTCGTCGGCGGCCTGACCGACAAGCCCGTCATCGCCTGCCCCACCAGCATCGGCTACGGCGCGAGTTTCGGCGGCATCGCCGCCCTGCTCGGCATGCTCAACTCCTGCGCCGCCGGCGTCACCGTCGTCAACATCGACAACGGCTTCGGCGCCGGCATCGCCGCATCCCTGATTAACAAGCCGCGAGCAGGAGACCCCGCCAGCGCAACCTGAAAATGCAAAGTAGAGTATCCCATGCCAAGGCGCCGTCGCCCTGTGTCGGCGTTGGCGTAAACGTCAACGCCGAGGGGGGCGGTACCAACGATGGGGATTGTCTTCATTTGTTTTGCTCAAAATTGTCGATGCCTGTAATATATTGGCCTTTCGGGCCAATGGAAAACCGAAATTTACTTCCCCAGCACTCAATGTTGATTGGATATTTATACCCCTGCTCTTGTGACACCCTTTGCATTTCAAATAACAGCGGTTTCACCTCTGACGGCTGGATGGGTATATCTCCCCTTGCCAAAACATGAGGGGAATCCCAAAAAGGGAAATAACAGGTCGAAAGGTTTTTCCATGCCGGGTGTAAGCAGACCACTAGAATCCTCCCCCCTTGCTCTGGATTGAAAGCCTTTATATTTTGGACGACTCCACCAGCATACAGGCTTGCCGCAAATACCCTGTCGCATTTTTGCCAGATGCATGTTTCAGGCGAATGCTCTCCTAAAATCGTTTTCAAGTAGAAAGAGGGCGAAAGGGTATCTTCTTTTTGAAATTGAACGCAATGCGCAATATGTTCGTCAAAATTTTTCAGCCCTTTGATATATTTTCCGTATGGCCCAATGATAAAGGCTGCATCCCACCGGCTTCCCGGGCAAGTTATCACGATCCGTCTATCGTAACGGCATGCAGCGGAAACTCGTTGGATGTCCAGCAGCAACGGTTTCACCTCGTCTGGCGTCACGCTGATTTCTCCGCTGGCGATGACAAGCGGCGAATCCCAAAACGGGAAGAAGCAGGTTGCGCGTGTGCCCCATAGCAACTGGCTGGTGCCGGTATTGATGAAGAGAGCTTGCCCGCCAAGATGCCCGTTGAACGCCCGCACGTTCGGCACAATCTTGCCGTCATACAGATCAGCCTCAAGATGCCGAGCGCAGTCATAGTCTTGCGATGTTGTCATGACGCATCCTCCCGCCATAAAAAGCAACACTATACAGACGGCAAAATTTCGGGTGTGAAGTCTCATGTTTCAAGAGTCCCAAGTAGAGTTGCAAGTTACAAGCATTTTGACAAAACTATGCGGATAAAAATCCATGTTGAGAATATACTCCTGCGGGAAAGATTGCGCAACGTTTTTTAGATGGGCTGTCCATTTTTTCACGCAAAATGCCGGGAGCGCAAGGTTTCCGCCTTGCCAATAATCCGCATAGCGCACCCTCCTGCATCCCGCGCGGCCGGGCATGCCCTGCGCCTGCGCGAAGGCGCGGATGGAGAGGCGCGTCGCGCGCCCGCGTCTGGCATTGACGTTCCAGAGGCGCCGGAGTATGATTCTCCATCCTGCGGTGAAGTGCCTCACCGGCGCGTGACGGAGGCGTGGCTCTCTCACGGGGGCGGGCGGGGAGCTTTTTCCCCTGTTCCCCCCTTTCCGGGGTGCTTCATTTAATATTGCAATTTGCAATTTTCAGTTTTTTATTTCCAATTCGTAGCGATTGATGTATCCTATTGCACAAAAAGGAGGAGTAGGGATGAGAAACTGGTTTGTAACAATGGCTTTGGTTACTGCGGCGACGGGCGTGTCGGCGGACACGTCGGCGTGGCGTGAGTTCAGGGGCAGCGCGCATGACGGCACGTCGGAGGCGACGGGCCTGCCGCTGACGTGGAGTGAGACGGAGAACATCAAGTGGAAGACGGCGCTCCCCGGCGCGGGGCACTCGTCGCCCGTCGCGGAGAATGGGCGCGTCTGGCTCACGCACTCGCCGGACGAGGGGAAGTCGCGCCATGTGCTGTGCGTGGATTTCGAGACGGGCAAGATCCTGCGCGACATCAAGCTCTTCACCTATAACCCCGAGGGCGAGCAGAACCACAAGATGAACAGCTATGCGTCGCAGACGCCGGTGGTGGAGAACAACCGCGTGTATGTCACGTTCGGCAACCCCGGCACGGCGTGCCTCAACGCGGAGACGGGCGAGGTCATCTGGGAGCGGCGCGACATCACGAACCAGTTCTGGGACTGCGGGGCGGCCTGCTCGCCCACGCTCTACGGCAGTAAGCTCATCGTCAACAGCGACGGCGAGCCGGCGCCCGTCGGGCGGCAGTTCGTCATCGCGCTCGACAAGGACACGGGCAAGACCCTGTGGCGCACGGAGCGCAAGTATTCCGAGAAGCCTGAGCGCACGCACGCCTTCACCGTGCCGATCGTCGTGAAGGTGGGGGACAGGGAGCAGGTCGTGAGCTCGGGCGCGAACGGCGTGTTCGGGTATGACCTGGAGACGGGCGAGGAGCTGTGGGTGGCGCGCTACAAGGCGTGGTCGGTCGTGCCGCGGCCGATCGCGGCGGACAACATGGCGTTCGTCTTCATGGGCGTGGTCCACAACCTGGGCCTCGCCATCCGCCTCGACAAGGCGAAGGGCGACATCACCGGCACGGACGCCATCGCGTGGCGGACGGAGAACAAGCGGATCATCCCGGACATGCCCTCGCCGCTGCTCGTCAACAACCGCCTCTACACGATGACCCCGACCACGCTGAGCTGCATCGAGCCGGCCACGGGCAACGTCATCTGGTCGGAGAAAGTCCCCGGCCAGCACCTCGCCTCGCCCGTCAGCGCGGAGGGGCGCATCTATCTCTTCAACACCGATGGCGGCGCGGCCGTGGTGGCGTTGGGCGACACGTTCGAGCTGCTCGCGGGCAGCAAGCTGGACACGGGCTGTTATGCCTCGCCGGCGATCGTGGGCAAGTCGCTCGTCATCCGCACCAGCTCACATCTTTACAGAATCGAGAAGTAAGTGTTGACTTTTTCCGCGAAACCTGTTTTAATATGAAACTAATTTCTGGTTGTGAAAGGCATTTGGGGGTATAGCTCAGCTGGTAGAGCGCTTGAATGGCATTCAAGAGGTCAGGGGTTCGACTCCCCTTACCTCCACCAAATTTAAGAAACGCATATCCGCGCACGGCGGCGGGTAAGACGGTGACGCAACTGTGCGAAATATGTGATGAGGAGTGTGGTCATGGATTTTGAACAGATGAGGTATGGGATTATCGGTGGCTCGGACGGGCCAGCGGCTCTATTCAGCAGAATGCAGATGGCGCCAGAGGATATTGTCGCATTGCTGATCCTGTTCCTGATGTTTGCGTTGACGGTCGCCATCCTCTGCCTTTTGTGGCGGATGCTGAAAATCCAGCGCAGGACGCTCCGGGTGATGGAGGCGACGAACAAAATCAGCGCCGAGATGCTCGAGACGCTCCAGGACATCCAGCTCGCCTCCGCGCGCGATGACGACGGCGGTTATCCCGATGACGAAAAGGAGGACGAGGAAGAGAAGGCTGGCGATGAAACCCCGGCGGACTTCGTCTATTGCCCTGAATGCTCCACGCGCGTCGAGGTTGACCCCGCTGTCCGCGACGTCAACGTCATCTGCCCGGACTGCAAGAAACCCTTTCACATCCACTAAAGGAGATTGTATGAGTGTTTATCGGTTGATGTGTCTTGCGGGCGTGTTGCTCGCGCTGGCGGGGTGCAGGAAGAAAGAGGCTCCGCTGGAGCCGGGCGACCTTGCGCCGAATGCCGTCGTGGTGAAGGTGGACGGCGTGCCGCTCACGTTCAGGGACATGGCCCGGCGCGCGGACGGGTACCTGAAGTATGCGATTGAGCGGGAGCATATCGCGTTCGCCCCGAGCAAGCTTCCCGAGGCGAAGGCGTTTTACCGCCAGCGGGCCATCAGCATGTTCGTCTATAAGGCGCTCATGCTGAACGAGGCCGAGCGCCTTGGCATCACCGCCAGCGAGAAGGAATACGCGGCGTGGCTTCAGGCGCTGGAGCAGACGCTCCAGCAACGGCAGTCCAGCACCAACCGCTACTTCAATGGCGGCCCGCAGCCGCCGGACATCATGCTCCAGGATTTCAGGGATGAGAGGCTTATCGATAAAATGCTCTCGCAGGAGGCCCCGAAGCGGTTCCGCGTCATGGATGATGAGGTCGAGGCGATGGCCAAGGAGATCGAGGAGACGAACCTCATCCGGCGCGCCAAGCTGGAGGCCGCGCGTAAGCAGATACTGGACGGCGCGGATTTCGCGGACGTGGCGCGCGCAATCTCCGAGGACACGCCCTCCGCAAAGCGCGGCGGCGACCTTGGCGAGTTCGCGCGAGGCAAGGCCAACGATGCGGCCTTTGACGCGGCCGTATTCAGCCTGCCGCTCGATCAGGTCAGCGACGTTGTGGAAACGCGCTTCGGCTACCACCTCTTCAAGGTCTCCGCGAAAAACCCCGCCCAGCCCGAGAAGGATGATGTCCCGGCCGTCCCCGAGACGGTACGCGCCGCACACATCCTCGTCAAGATGTTGTCCACGTCGCGGCCGAAGCTTGCTGACGTGCTTTATAAGCAGAAGTCTGCCCAGTCCGGCCGGACGCTGTATGATGAGTTGAAGGGCAAGGCGAAAATCGAGAACACGCTGTTCCCGGATATGGAGTATCAGTACATCAGCGACATGAAGTAATGGTCACGCGAAGGGGGTGGTCATGCGTGTCGGGATTGACAGTCTGCGGAGGCAAGGGTTCAGCCTGCTGAAAGGCAGGCGGGTCGGGTTGCTGAGCCATCAGGCCGCGTTGACCGTGAGCGGCGCGACCTCCGCGCAACTCCTGCACCAAGCCTTGGGCAAACGCCTCGTCGCGCTGTACGGGCCGGAGCACGGTTTCTTCGGGCAGGCCGGTGCGGGCGAGCATACCTACACGCGCAAGCACCCTGACTGGGGCATCCCCGTCTATTCGCTCTACGGCGAGCGGCGCAAGCCGTCGCCCGAAATGCTGGCGGGCATCGATGCGGTGGTCTGCGATTTGCAGGATCTCGGGGTGCGCTGCTACACCTACCTCGCGACGCTGCTCAACATGATGGAGGCCTGCGCGGAGGCGGGCGTGGAGGTGATTGTCGCCGACCGCCCGATACCGCTCCCGAAAACCGTTGACGGCCCGATGCTGGATGCGCGGCACACCAGCTTCGTCGCGCCGTGCGCCGTGCCGATGGTGTACGGCATGACCCCTGCGGAAACCGCGCGATGGATAAAAAGCAAATTGGGCTTGGAGGTCCGCCTCTCGCTCGTGCCGATGGAAGGGTGGTCGCGCAAGGACGCGGCGTGGGACGGCTCGCGGCCGGACTGGCTGCCGCCGTCGCCCGGCATCAAGACGTGGGAGGCCGCGATGACGTATGCCGCGACGGTGTTCACCGAGGCCCTGCCGGGCATCGACTGCGGGCGCGGCACGAACCTCGCGTTCCGCGTGTTCGGTGCGCCGTGGATGAACGCGGGCGGTGTTCGCGCACTGCTGAGCGGAGGCGCCTGGGGCATCGGCGGCGTGAAGTTCCACCCGTACCGCTACACCGCAGGGGTCGCGCCTTATGCAGGGCAAGAGATCGACGGTGTGCGGCTCGCCGTGACGAACCCGTCGCGCTTCTGCCCCGTGCGGACCTCGGTCGCCATCCTGCACGCGCTGGATATCGTTCAAGGAGACGCAGGGACCGCCATGTGGCAGATGCTGGGCGGGGATATGCGCGTCTTTGAGCGGCACAACCAGCATATCCGCATCTGGCAGGACGAGGGCGCGCGCCCTGAGTGGTTCGACAAACTCTACGGCGGCGAGCAGACCCGCAGCGTGTTACAATCGACCCGGCATCTCCCCAGCCTGTTCGCGGCGTGGCTGGAAGACCGCAAACCGTTTTTGCGTGAGCGCAAGAGGGCGCTCCTCTACACATGAAGACGAAAGGGCATAAACATGAAGACAGACGTAGTGTTTTCTCGAGTATCAGGGCGGCGCCCTGAAATCAGCAATGCAGGGCAGCGCCCTGAAATCAATAGCGCAGGGCAACGCCCTGAAATCAATAGCGTAGGGCAGCACCCTGAAATCAGCAATGCAGGGCAACGCCCTGAAATCAATAGCGCAGGGCAGCGCCCTGAAATCAATAGCGTAGGGCAACGCCCTGAAATCAATAGCGTAGGGCAACGCCCTACGTTGAAGGCGAGTTCAATTTGTAGGCTGAAAGCCTACTATCAAAATAACGCACCGCGCCTCGCGGCATTTTTTTCGGGAAGCATGGCGGGGACGCCATGCGGCACCATTGATACAAGGCTTACAGCCTTGAAACATTTTATTGCCCGTTACGTAGGGCGTTGCCCTACGCTACTGATGCGGCCCTTTCAGGGCAGAGAGGCGCCGTCGCTGATGCGGCCCTTTCAGGGCAGGGCAATGACTATTATGAGACGCTTCGTGTTACCCGTTACGCTTCTCGCGGCACTCGCGGGAGGGTGCGTCTCGCAAAACGCGCAAAAGGCGTATGAGGCGGACGTGATCGTTTACGGCGGCACCTCCGCAGGGGTCGTCGCCGCCGTGCAGGCGGTCAAGATGGGCAAGAGCGTCATCCTCGTCAGCCCGGACACGCACCTGGGCGGCCTGAGCGCGGGCGGCCTGGGCTACACGGACTCCGGGCGCACGGACAGCATCGGCGGCCTCTCGCGCGAGTTCTACCAGCGCGTTTACGCCGCGTACAGCGACCCGGCCGCGTGGCCGTGGCAGAAGGAGGAGGAGTTCCTGAAAGTCGGCGGGCAAGGCACCAAGGCCCGCAACGAGGCCGACAAGGCGCAGTGGACGTTCGAGCCGCGCATCGCCGAGCGCGTGTTCGACAGCTGGGTGAAGGAGCACAACATTACCGTCCTGCGCGACACGTGGCTCGACCGTGCGAAGGGCGGCGTCACCAAGGCCAACGGCCGCATCACGCGCATCGCCACCCTCGACGGCTCGACCTTCAAAGGCAAGATGTTCATCGACGCCACCTACGAGGGCGACCTCATGGCCGCCGCGGGCGTGACCTACACCGTCGGTCGCGAGTCCAGCGCGATGTATGGCGAGGAGCATAACGGCGTGCAGATCGAGAAGACTATCCACCACCAGTTCAAGGCCGCCGTCTCCGCGTACAAGGTGCCGGGCGACCCCGCCAGCGGCGTGCTGCCCAACGTCTCCGCCGCGCCCCCCGGCAAGACGGGCGAGGCCGACCGCCGCGTGCAGGCCTACTGCTTCCGCCTCTGCATGACCAAGCACCCCCCCAACCGCATCCCCTTCGCCAAGCCCGACGGCTACGACCCGCTCAACTATGAGCTCTTCGTGCGTGAGATGGTGCAGTCCGAGCGCAAGGACTTCTTCAACAAGTTCGACAAGATCCCCAACCTCAAGACCGACACCAACAACCACGGCGCGTTCAGCTTCGACTACCTCGGCGCGAATTACGACTACCCCGAGGCGACCTATGCGCGGCGCCGGGAAATCATCAAGGCCCACGAGGACTACCAGAAAGGCTTCCTCTACTTCGCCTCCACCGACCCGCGCGTGCCAGCCTACATCCGCGACGAGCTCGCCACGTGGGGCCTCGCCAAGGACGAGTTCGCCGACAACGGCGGCTGGCCCCACCAGATCTACGTCCGCGAGGCCCGCCGCATGATCGGCCCGCACGTCATGACCGAGAACGACCTGCACGGCGCGCGCGAAGTCCCCCTCCCCGTCGGCATGGGCTCCTACCAGCTCGACTCCCACAACGTCCAGCGCTACATCACCCCCGAGGGCAACGCGCGCAATGAGGGCGACATCCAGATCGGCGCCAAGAAAGGCCCCTACCGCATCTCCTACAACTCCCTCACCCCGAAGAAGGCCGAATGCGAGAACCTGCTCGTGCCGGTCTGCGTCTCCAGCTCGCACATGGCCTACGGCTCCATCCGCATGGAACCCGTGTTCATGCTCCTCGCGCAGAGCGCGACGACCGCCGCCGTCCTCGCCATCGACGACGGCTGCGCCGTGCAGGACCTCGACTACGCCAAGCTCGCCGCCCGCCTCAAAGCCGACGGCCAACGCTTCTAGGATTTTTTCAGACAGGATGAACAGGATTTTACGGGATTGTTTTTAACCACAATAGGCACAATGGTTTTTCACAATAGACACAATAACAATGTGCTGAAAATAGTGTCCATCGTGAATCCTATTGTGTCCATTGTGGTTAGATAAAACGGGAGATTGCTTGTGACAGGATTAGGTTGCTCAACAGAGGCGCAGGCGGACGCGCTTGTCCGTGCCGCGCGTGAGGCCGCGAAGCAGGCGTACTGCCCGTATTCGGATTATCCCGTCGGCGCGGCGGTGCTGACGGGGGACGGCCGCGTCTATGCGGGGTGCAACGTCGAGAACGCCTCCTACGGGCTCACGGTGTGCGCCGAGCGCGTCGCCATCTGCAAGGCCGTCAGCGACGGCCACCGCACAATCACCGCGCTCGCGGTCGCCGGAGGTAACGGCAACGCCCCCGCGACACCCTGCGGCGCGTGCCGGCAGGTTCTGGCGGAATTCGCCGCGCCCGAGACCCCCGTCTATATCGCCCCGCTCAAACGCGGCCGCATCACCGCCACGACCCTCGGCGCACTCCTTCCGGGCAGCTTCTCAATTGGAAAACCACATCGACCCGCATCGCCAACTCAAAACTAGCAACTAGCAACTAGCAACTAGAAACTAGCAACTCGAAACTTCTTCCCCATGCGCATCTACATCGACTTCGACGACGTGTTGTGCGAGACCGCGAAAGCGCTCTCCGTGCTGGCCCGCGAGATGTTCGGGCGCGACGTGCCTTACGACGACATCCGCTTCTTCGACCTCCAGAAATCCTTCGCGCTCTCCGGCGTGCAGCTCGAGCAGCTCATGGCGCGGGCGCATGAATACGACTTTCTCGCAAGCCTCGCGCCGACTCCCGGAGGCGCGGACGCGATACGCGCATTGGAGGCGGCCGGGCATGAGGTCGTGATTGTCACCGGCCGCCAGTCCGTCTGCCATTCGGGCTCCACGGCATGGCTCCGCAAGCATGGCCTCGCGCACCTTGAAATCGTGTATGTGGATAAGTACGGCCGCGCACCGGCCGTCCCCCCCGAGGGTGCGCCCGCCATGCTCAGCCTCGGCGCGTTCAACCGGCTTCATTTCGACATCGCGATCGACGACTCCCCCACCGCGCTCGACCTGCTCGCCCCGCGCCGCGGCTGCCGCACGATTATCTTCGACCGCCCTTGGAACCGCACCTATCACCGCCCCCATGCGCAACGCGCAACCACATGGGCGGAAATCGTGGCCATGGCGGGGGTCTAACGGTCTGACGGCAGGACACCTTGGCAATTGGGCGACGGGGCGAGGAAATGGCTGTACATCGCTTTGCGGAATGGTTATGCTATGTACCTGTTTTCAGATGCAAAAGAAAGGTAAACAGATGGACTTCGATCAATGCGCGTGCTCTGGCAAGACGCTCAACCGTTTTGTGCGCCCGATGATTCTTGCGTTGCTTTTGGAAAAACCTGTGCACGGTTACGACCTCCTGCGCCAGTTGCAAAAGCTCAAGATGTTCGAGGAGGCGCCCCCGGACACCAGTGGCGTGTACAAGACCCTCAAGACCATGACCGCAGAGGGTCTCACCGTCGGCGAGTGGGACACCGCCGAGGCTGGCCCGGCCCGCCGCCCCTTCACCATCACCAGCAAAGGCCGCACGTGCCTCCTCCACTGGGCCGAGACCCTCGAGCGCTATCAGCAGGAGATACTCGACCTTTCCGTCCTCGTCAACGCCGCCATCCGCGGTGCCGAGACCAACGCCGCCAAGAAGCCCGTGCGTCGGAACCACCCCGTCTGAACCACCCCGTCAGCCTGCGGCTGCCACCCCTCCAAAGGAGGGGAATCGGCGTCCACCCCTCCACGGGAGGGGAATTTGGCGTCCACCCCTCCAAAGGAGGGGAATTTGGCGGACCCGCCTCCGGCGACCTCTGCATTATGAATTATAGCG
>Ga0082212_10000251_pt1 | contig 78898 bp, 59 predicted proteins | sample TergutNt197P3_FD_71548 | JGI IMG/M metagenome (GOLD analysis project Ga0082212, IMG submission 71548) | Neocapritermes taracua P3 segment gut microbial communities from Petit-Saut dam, French Guiana - Nt197 P3 | ecosystem: Host-associated > Arthropoda: Insects > Digestive system > Gut ...
TTCCCAAATATTCGGGCTTGAAGTTGCCTCGTTTTAAATCAAAAGCCACCAACGACTGCAATTGCCTGTTAAAGAAAAGCAAATCAACAAAATATTCCTGTTCATCCACTATCATTCGGTATTGATTGCCGATAAACGAAAAATCTTTGCCCAGCGACATGATGAATTTTCGGATGTTGTTCACAATTTCACTTTCTAAAACCCGCTCATCCGGTTCGTCGTCGGGCGATTCGATGTTGATGTAATCGAGCAGATATTCGTCTTTGAACGACAGTAGCGCTTTTCGTTGCAGGTCTTTGTCGGAAATGGCGGTTTGAAAGTTATTGGGCAGTTTGCCTTGATTTTCAAAGAGGTTGCTTTTGAGGTGGTATTTTAATTTTTCTCTGCTCCAAAACTCTGACGCACAACGTTCAATATAAAACAACCGTTCTTCAAGTGATGTCGTTTTGTTAATAATTTCGTAATGAAGCGAAAATCCAATTGACAGAAAATATTGTATATCAATAGATTGTATATCGTCAGTTGATAACTGACGATTTTCGGTCAAGAGGTGTATTTGAATATCGTGCGCCGTTAGCGCACGATATTCGACATTCTTATTAACAGACAATTCCAAATCGTACACTAATGGTGTACGATTTTCAACATTTTGAATAACAGGGGATTCTAAATCGTACATTGACGGTGTACGATTTTCAAAATACTCACACCATTGTTCAAAAAATATTCTCATTCTTTTAATGTTTCCGGTTGAGAACCCTCTCAGCCCCGGCAATTCCTGCTGCAATTTTTCGGAAATTGTCTCAATGGCGCCGGTTCCCCATGTGCCTTTGCGGGAATTGGCAGAGATATAACCGCCTATTCCGTAGTAAAGTGAAAGCAACTCTCTATTTGCCAATGCCGCCGCACGATAACGGCTTTTCAGGATGGCGCTTTTGATTGCCTGAATGGCTTCCGAATAGTTTTTCATCATTTCATTCATAATTCATATCCTATTTTCTGAAGATTTTCTTTTATAGCAATGTCTAATTCATTCGCTTTTTGCATTTGCATGGCAAGTGTTTCTGTAAGTGTTTTCATCTTTTCATCAAAAGCCACGCCATCATCCTCCGCCTCCCTGAAATCAATGTATCTGCCCGGCGTAAGAATGTATTTGTTGTTGCGAATATCCTGAATAGGGGCAGATTTGCAGAATCCGGGAATATCTTTGTATGCTGTTTCTGCGTTTTTCCCTCTCCATAGCTGGTATGTCCCGGCAATGGCGGCTATGTCGTTGTCGGTCAGTTCGCGCTGTTTACGGCTGATCATCGAACCGTATTCGCGGGCGTCAATAAAAAGGGTTTCGTGGGTGCAGTTGCGAAATTTGGCTGTTTCGGTTTTGTCATACACCCGTTTTTCGGCTTCGGGCGCCAACATGGCCACAAGCAGTTTCACAATACATTGCGGCGTATAAAATTGTCCGCCTTTTTTGCCTTCGGCGTCGGCAAACTGTCCGAGAAAATATTCAAACACAAAACCCAGCACATCTTTCCCTTTGCCGTTGCTACTCAATGAGATGGAGCCGATCAAGTCAATCAGTTCGCCAAGCCGCTGTTTGTCGAGCGCGGGTCGGGCATAATCTTTTGGCAAGACGCCTTTAAGCAAGGCATTGTCTTTTTCGATGGCGTCCATGGCATCATCAATATCTTTGCCTATATATTCTGCTGCGTCCATATTGTTGCGCAGTTTGTCGGCTGCCTGCCACAAGGTTTTTTCCAATTCTACATGCGTTGCCATTGTATGCTTTGCTCTTTTCTATTTGTCTGCAAAGTAAAGCAATTTTTCTGAAATGGAAAAACGAAATTGTGCGATCTTTCCCAAAGCAATCCGCAAAATGTCAAAACGGATACCCCAAAGCAAGGTGGATGCCGATCCCGTCGCGGAAAGAGGGGGAGTTGAAATACTTTTTCTTTTTGGATTCGTCGGCGCGCGTGTCGTACGGGAAATGCAATGCGTAACCGAAGTCGACGCGAAATACAAGCAAGCTCATGTCGTAACGGAAACCGACGCCCGTGCCGACGGCCAAGTCATTTAGTAAATGTTTCCATCGGATAGTGCCTCCGGGACGGGATTCGTCTTCACGCAACAGCCAGATATTGCCGGCATCCAAGAAAAAAGCGATGTTCAGGTTTCCGACAAACGGGCCACGATATTCGATGTTGCCTTCTACCTTCAAGTCGCCGTTCTGGTCGATGTATGAATACGGATTGTCGGCATCGGGCTTGAAACGACCGGGGCCTATGCTGCGTATGGTAAAGGCACGGATACTGTTGGCGCCGCCGATGTAAAAACGTTCCTGATAGGGCGCTATGACGGAATTGCCGTAACTGTATATGATACCGCCGGCAGCGCGCATGGCAAGACGCTTGTTGCGGGCGAGATAGCGATTGTAGCGTAACTCGGTAGTGACTTTCAGAAACTGGGCGTAAGGATTACCCAGCACGCTTTTGTTCCGTTCAGTAAATTTTTCGCCAAACATCCGGTATGCGCCCGAGATCAGATTGCCTGCTTCCGACACGTAAAAAGTCCAGATCGTCTTGTTTCGCCCTTCGCGGATGAGTTCACTACCCAGCTTGTACGAGTAGCCGATAGAAGGGATGAACTGGTCTTGCAGGCTCTGATAGAGCGACGGATTCAAATGGACGATCTGGTCGAAGTCAGGCGTTGTCTGCTGCAACTTGTTGAAGACTAACTTGAATGGCGTCAACGTATGCGTACGTATTCTGTTTGGATGAAACTCATAGTTCAAACTCCCTCCAAACACTAAGCGCCGATAAAAGCGCGCTCTGTTTGAAATACTGAAATCCAAGTCAAGATGGGTGATGGCCGAAAAATCGTAGGCCCGTTTGCCGATTTGCGGCAAGACAAGACGCGGGAACATGATGTCGCCCTTGACACCAAACTCATAATTGTTGATAAACCCCGTATTGTCAATCGTTTTACGTCCGGTATTCCATTCATACAGACTGTAAGCCGAGCCGGTAAGCGCTTCGCCGCCGCCGAACAGGTTGCGACGAACCAAATGCAACGAGGCGCCAGGCCCTGCGTAATTATTATCGTTCACGGTGGCTTTCGCTTCAAAGATGACATCGAGCGGGTAGTCGTACAACGCATTGATGCGAACGTGCATGGAATCGTTGACGAGCGTCGTATCGACCGGTGTATGTTGAATTTCGGTGAAACGGAAAATGCCGAGCTGATTAATGGCTGTTTGTGTGGCCGTTTGTTTATACATGGAATACAATTCGCCGCGTTCGAACTTGAGCCGGTCGTAGATGATTTTTGGACGAACGCGCAATTTCCCTTCGTAATAGATCGTCAAATCTTTATAATGGGTGCTGTCAGTCGGCATTTCGTTGTCATACCCGTTCAGATAAACGGCGACATCGCCAATCCTCAGGGGTCGCAGGATAGAACGGGGCGCGCCTGGACGCAAACCGGCTCTCAGATTGACCCGATGCGACGACCATGTCGTGTCAGCCTGATAGACTACATACTCAGGGCGGAAATAATAATACCCGTTGTTGCGCATGATAGCCGTGATGCGTTGCCGTTCGGCTTCCAACTGTTCAATGCGAAATAGATCGCCGCTGCGAATCAACCGTTCCGATTCGTTCAGCGTGAGTAGGGTGTCGCCTCTATTCTGCATGCGTCTCCATTCGATGGAATCAAGCAAATAGGGTTCGTTTAACGTGATTTCGTAATTTATCTTTGCCTTGATCGAATCTTTTTTGTCGGGAATGACCTGAAAATTGACTGCACCGTCAAAATATCCGTTTTCGCGCAGTATGTTTTGTACAATTCTTGAACGCGTTTCAGGCTTGACGGTAGTGAGCAAAATCGGCTGGTCGGCCAGCCATTTCATCAACAGCCGGTTAATGAAACCCTTCTTGTTGACGTTCGCATTGTAAACCCAGAGCCCCAGCGGGATGGGGTTCCTTGTATAGGCACTTCCGAGAAACGCGCTATTCGGAGGGAACTCCAACGCTTCGTCAATCCGGTCAAGCAACTCGTCGTCGACGGGGATACTGTCCCGATCCATGATGTCAATGCTACGGATACCGGTATACAACACCTCACCGACGGGAAGATTTTTTGTCGTCGAACAGGAAACGGCCAGTAAAAACCCCGCAAAAACCAATAATCTATTCATCGTCAGCCTCTTCCTCATCGTCATTTCCTTTAGTAGGTACAGCAACTCTTTTCCCGAAAGCGAACAATTCGCACAGGCGTTTTATCTTTCGCCGGATGGTAAAACTTGCTCCGAATTTTGTTATCTCGTTCTCGAACGTGTTTTCGTATTCCCGGCTCCTGAAAAGATGAACGGCGCGTGAGCCATCGGTATCTAAACGGTAGCCGAACGAAATGTCGTCGGGGAAAAATGAATTTCCATTTTCCGGGTCTTGCGTCGTATAACGCACCCCCAGGGTCGTATTGAAACGCTCGTTAAAGAAGTCTTTGTAAAATCGCCCGATATAATCGATGCGCCGTCCCATTCCTTCCGTCCCGTCGTAGGTGTTGACGTCGAACGAAACGGGCACATCTCCCATCAAGCTACCCAGTATATTTTTTATTTCGCGTTGTAATAAAGTATTGAGCGCTGCGCTCACGTTCACGTTGTAGTTGCCGGTGACACCCTCGTTTGCCAAGTAAACGCCCGTCATCAGCAGACTGATGGCCTGCATGCTGCGCGCTTCGGCACCCATCGACGCCAGATGATTCTGGATGACTGCGTCGGTCGGCGCTTCGAGAAGGAACTGGACGGAGACATCGTCGAGGTTGTCCTTAAGCTGAATACCCGCGTTAAAGTTCACCATGCGCGACTGTCCTCCAAAATTGACGGACGACCGTATGCGCGAATAGGCCGAGATGTTCAGGTAGGGATTCATCGGATCGCCGCTCCAGTCTACGTAGCTCCCGTTTCTAATGGTGAAATCGGTCAATGGGATGACCGGAATGGCATAACGGATCGTACCGTCGGACAAGGTGTATCTGCCGTTCATCAGTAGCTCGCCTTGCGTCGTGTAGTGTATGGATAAATTGCCGCCACCCCTTAAATCCACATAGTTCGCCTGCGCTTCGTCCAAGGCGATTCGGAGCCTGACAACAGGGTCAATGCTGATGTTCATCAGGGCGTCAGTGCCGACAGCCGTAATGTTTCTGGAAAGATTGAGCCGCCGTCCCGTCCGGCGAGGCAGGGTGTCGGCAAGGTAGGTGAACGTGACAAGGTTGCTGAAGTTATCTTGAATTTCCAGGTCGGCGTCAGCCATCACATACGTCATGTTCGTATTACCGGGTATATGAACGTTGCCACGCATGCGCAAGGCTTCCAGCGAACCGCTCAACGTCGAATTGACATTCACGAACAAACGGCCAAAAGCAATACTTCCCGGCGTTTTTCGCATGTCGAGAAGTTGCATGTTGGATGCGGTCATCGACAGGTCAACTACCGGAAGACTTGTATTGGTGGCGTCAATAATGCCATCAATCACAAAAGGATTCTCCTTTTGGGCATATATTTTGAACTTATCGGCGTGTATTTTGTTATTTGTCATCCGAACAGGCTGGTCGTCGATATGCAGCGTGGTAGCTACGGGGGCAATAAAGGCTGTTCCGCTGTCAATCTTTATCGTGCCGCTTAACAAAGGGCTCGCGTCGGTTCCGCTGACGTCAAACTTCCCGTTCAGGCGTCCGTTCAATTGTACCGTCTGATCCGGTATCATGGCATTCGCAATAGCTAACGGGAAGCGTTCGACCGATATAAAGCCGTCAATCTTGCTCTCGGTCTTTCCCTCCTGATAGGTAACCGAAAGCGAAGCTATTTCCGCCATGTCATGGAAAGCATGCAGGTCGACCTGATGTACGCCCTTCTCAACCGGCAAATAGGTGGCGTTCAACAACAGTTCGCCGATACGCCCGTTTTCAAAGTATAAATCATCAATATTTCCATCGGCAATGACAAAAAACGAATGTTCCTCCGGTTCGTATTTGAAGGTGATATTCAACATACCCCGTAAGGATGGAAGAACGGAAAACCCGTCCGATATTTCCTGCAGGTTGATTTGATTGATTTCAATCATCATTGCTTTCATCGCTTCTTCTTCATGGGCGGAATGAATCCAAATGGAAGAGTGATCGTTTCCACCCAAACGCAAATCAGCTTCCATCTCATTCTTGTTTACATAACGAAAATAATTGTCCTCATTGATGGTAAACGGTAAAAACGCGATGACCGACTGCGCCGGATAAAAATGAAAATCAAATCCGTCGGCTGCTTTTTTTGCGTTCACACCCAGATAAAGTCCTTTTTCTCCTTTGCTGTTCACAAACGAAGCAAAGACGTCGGCCTCATTATTTCGAATAAAACCATTCACATCGGTTTTGAAGGATGCTTGATTGCGAAATCGGTTTTTCGTGATGCTGGCTGCATACTGCACGCCTGATGTATCCTGCCACGCATTGAACCGCACGGTATCAATTTTAAACGTGTCCTTCACGAGCGAGAGAAGCGTGGCATCGACCGTCAAGCCGTCGTCGGGCGAGATAGATGCCTCCAAATGAAAATGGTCGAAAAACGTGTTGTGCTCCAGCAGATAATCGTAGACCGGATTGTCGTGACCGGCATTTATTTGTACGGACAGTTCCGGGAAAAACGGGCGTATCGCCTCCAAACTAAAAACAGTGTCATGCTTAAGCTGTTCTGCTGTCATCTTGGTTAGTTGTACAAATCTATCAGCCAATGATTCGACATCGGAATTGCCGGTAAGCGCGACGTGCATGTCGCCCGCATGAAGCGAAGCGCGTGTGGTATCAGGGCTCGAATTGAACGCGAACGTCAACATTTTTGGCGTTACCGTTTGATTTTCAAAATTCAGACGCCAATTGCCTGCCGTCACGTCTATCTTGTGCTGCTTCTCGAAGTCGGTTTCAAACTCCGAAAACAGCTGAAAAGCCGTCGACAATGGCGAGTCCGACATTTTCAGTCCGTGGACGTCAAACGAATCAACATCGATGACAACCGTTCCCCGCAGGCCCTTTTCAAGTAGGTCGCCATCAAGAGAAACGCTCCCTTTCGCGAGCGGCATTTTACTCTCCAACGCGGCTTGCAGCTGTTGACAGTCGAGCTTCGCCGAGAACGAAATGTCGTCCGACAAGGAAAGGCTTCCATACTGCAATTGATTGATACGGCCTTCCATTTCCAGTTGCGTATCAGATCGATAAATATCCGTACCCCGACCTTTGGCACGAATGAAAGCATCTATCCAGCGGAGTGAATCATCCGGCAAAAAATGCACAGGTTCCAGACTGTCGATCTTCAGGAAGGCGTTGTAGCTTTCCGTCGAAGTATTGTAGTTGCCCGAAAAGCGTACCCTTCCCGATCCCTCCTTCCACAACATCCGCGTGGCGAACAAATCCTTTTCGATTGTCAGGTATCCGTTCAGACTCATGTCTTCCGGCATTCGGAAGCGTTGGCGCCAGGTCTGGGGAAGCATGCCGGTAATGAAGTCCATGTTTTGTGTTGTGACGGAATAATCGAACCTACCGGTGCGATGCGGTGCGTCGTTCAATGAAACGACCGATCCCGTCAGGTGGAAGTTGAAAGCGCCCGACAGCTCCGCATCTAACTTTTGCAAAGTCATGTCTTTCAGGTTACCCGTGGCCGTCGCCTCAAGCGCGAGCATCATTTCGGGATACCATGACTGGAAATCATCCGACTGTTCTCCTAGTAATAATAACAGGTCGTTTTTGTGAACATGCGCTTTTGCGTTCAGGCTGAGCTGTTCTTTCGGTTGTTTGTCGTCAATTGACGACCACGGGACGATAGCCTGCAAAAGAACCGTCGAAAAGGGCGTCTCAATCCTTAAGTCAGGTATTTTGAGTTGCAAACTGTCCATTTCAACATGTCCTGCCGCAGATTTCACAACTAAGCCCGACTCTTCTTTTGCCGCACATTCCCGGATAACGAGCGAGATGTTGTCGCCTCCCTCATAGTACAACGAATCGGCAACAAGGCGGAGTTCGGTCAGCCTGACAGGTAAAAAATCCATTCCCGAACGCACCGCACCGTTCAGTTCCGTGCCATAATACAATTCGTTCATTTGCGCATGAAAGGCCGATGAGCGGTACAAGTCAGCCCCCAGATCAACTACTCCATCCGATAAGGCCGCCTTGTAGAAATCCAAGTTTAGATACACCGAATCGCAAGGCAGCAGGCAGGTAAACGCCACGTTGTTCAATTCAACCTTTTTCAGGTTAAAACGCCAGTTTGTGCCTGTTGCTGCCGTGTCGGCAACGGTTGTATCACAATAAAACAAATGCAGGTCAGCATCCGACATGACAATCCGATTGATCCAGGCCTGCTCTTCTTTCAGATTGACCGAATCCGCCCGAAGGAATGCTTTCCCGACATTTCCACTGAGAATGAGCCCTTCCAACAAATTTCCCGTGTTCAATTCGAGCGATTCCAGCATCAGCCCCTTGACGGATAGCCGACCATTCAGCAAAGGCCGAAGGCGAACATCTGCCGTCAGCTTCTTTAAATAGAGCAGCGTGTCATTGTCGGCACCCGCGACGATTACACTGTGAACGGCGAAATCGAGGGGAAAAGACAATCTCAATCGCTCAAAGCCAATATCCCATCCGGTAGACGCCGATACTTGCGTCATGACCTTCCTTACGACCGCGTTCTGTACGGCAGGAACAAACAAAAGACCTGCTGCCAATAGAAAAAATACTATCGGTATCAGTATTGCTATTCCCGTACGTTTCAACCAAACACGCATATTCATACCCTAAAAAACTTAACAAAGGTAGCAATTTAATTTGTTATGCGATGCGAAACGGAAGCATTTATTTAAAATAAAAGCGAAAGAACGTTTTTTTCAGGCTATCAAGTACACCATTCGCGCTTCTCAAAATGCTTTCAGCAAATGCGCCTTGTCGTTGTCGTTCTTTACACGCAGATAGCTCCGGTAACTGCTGAAACCTGCTATCAGAACAAGTTCCAGATTGGTGTTTTTCGCGTGGTTGCCCGATGAGCGCAGCCGTTCGAGTTCCTTCAGCCGACAACGGTTGATAAGACGGCTGAAGTTCATTTCATACTCGCGGTTTATAAATGCCGACACATAATTTCTGTTCGTGTGCAGGTCAGCAGCCACATCGGTGATTCGCAATTGCGGGTTCAGGTAGGGTTTCTTTTCACGCAAGTACCGCGCAAAATATTTTGGATCAATTTCGGAGGCGTTCGCCGGCAGGTTTTCGTCGTCGGGAACGATAATGACATAATTATCCGAGAGCAAGTTGTAGCACAGTATGGTATAGATAAAGAACGAAGGCATGATCCCCTGCATGGAAAAATAGTAATCCGAAAAGATGTCGATGTCGAACAATAATCCGGCTAAGGGTACCGGTATGGTAATCAACGTGAGCGTCAGCATGACCAAAAGCCAGTTCAACGAACTGCGTTGGGCATCTGCCGAATAGTTCTCAATCCTGCGCCGGTAATGGCGTATCCGCAGCAGACCAAGCAAGGGATACAAGGTGTTGTAAACGATAAAAACAACGCCCATGAGCGAGTATAACGCAGCAAACCAGCGGTTTCCTTCTCCGCCTCCGTAAATGACGGCTTCCTTTTGCTGAAAAGGAACAAGCAGGTCGGTCACGATCGAAACGACCGTCAGCACGACAGGCAGCAAAAAGTGTAGACGGCTGAAACGGTTTTCCTGTCCGGTAGCCGTGATGAGATGGACGAAGCGGAAAATCATAATCTGGTCGAGCATCAGCGTCAGCAAAAAAACGGAAGTGTAGCCGACGAATACCTTGTGATTGGCAACCTGAAACACCAAGCCAAGCCAACACAAGGCAGCAACGAATAATGTTATCAACAGGAACAGCCGCAACCTTCTTTCTTTCCTGCATTTTCTTGTTAATAAAATGTCGAGCAACAACAGCACAAAACAAGTCAGTGCACATACCACCGGTGCCGAAAATGCCAATGCCCGTATCAATTCCCTACTCATATCGTTCAGTTAAAATGTTTCTATTCAGTATCATTGTTTCTCGGTCGCAACCGCTCGATAATAATGCCGCAAATCAGAAAACCCCGCTTTGGCAAACAGTTTGGCAATACTCTTGCCCTTGTTCGAGGGCAACGACTGAAGGCGTTTGAGCTCGCGAAGCCGCCACTGGTTGACAAAGCGATTGAAATTAACGCCATATTTCTTATTGATAAAAGCCGATACGACACTTCGGTTTACGTCCATCGCTTCCACCAGATCGGAAATTTTATAATCCGGTTGCAGGTAAGGCTTTTGATCGCGGAAATAAACAGTCAGACGGCGACGTGTCAATTTGCCCGAGTAAATCCTGCGCTCCACTTTTTGACCCTCATGTTCGCCGTCTTCCGCTTCTAAGCCGTCGTGAACCTCCGGTTCGGCATGTAGCGTATACAACAGGTATTTTCGCCGAATGATGTGGAAAGTCAGCAAGATGTATTGACCCGTGACAACGAATGCAGTAATGGCCGTATAGACGGAAGAGACTACGCTTTTTCTGGGTAGCAGCAGCGACACGAATGATGAAAATGCAAAAATTAGCGACAGGACAATCAGGAAAATCACCCAACGGGCAGGTTTCATCAGTACAAGGCTGTCAGAGCGGGTCGCCTTGCGGTAGTATCGGACGAGCAGACGGGCAATAAAACTATAATACACAAGCGTAAAGATTAGTCGCAATAACGGCTTCGAAGTAAATAACCGCGAATACAGTTCATATTCGCCCGGTATAGACAGTTCTCTACTGTTGATAATTGCCAACTGAACATCGAAAGGAACACACAGCGACCAAACCAGAAACACCGCCCCAATCAACGCTGGGGCTATATAATGCAGCAGCGAAAACGATTCTTCCTGTTCGGTCCATGTCAGGAAACGGATCAGGCGAAAAAAGAATACCGGCGCCAAAACGAACCCGGCAAGGCAAGGGATATTCAGGAAGACAAACACCTCCGGGAAAAATAAATAACAAAATGTGGGAAACCATGACAGGAAAGTCATCAGCAAATACAGAAAAAGGATGGCCTTCAGCGTCCTTTCTTTCGGGGTAAGACAGTTATGGCGCGCGAAGGCAGTCAGCGTCATGCACGCACAAGCAGCGATGACGGGGACAAGCATTACAAGCGTATTCAAATATAACTGAAAATCCATCATTATCGTAATGAAAATTTTAGTGCAAAGTAAAGAAATTTTTTTTATAAAAAAAAGTTTTTTAGGCATTATTTTTTATTTCAATGAAATTTGTGAAATTCTTGAAATTCAACCGAAAAGACGACGATAATTTAACCGTCTTACATGTCGAATCATAATCCATGAAAAATGTTTTGTCGATTTGTCGCGAAGAATTTGCCTTGAATTACGATTTGACATCAAAAATTTTGTTGATTTGACACTATTGCTATTTGGCGATGTGTTATTTTTGCAAGTGTTTTGATTGAATTTTCTTTGGTTTGAGTTTTTGAAATTACACGATATAAATATATGGACTATTTTACTATTTTTGGATATTATCTGCTACTGATTGGTATCATCTTGATTCAACATTTCCGTTACCGGATTCTTCTAAGGGAAAAAACACATGAAATTCAACAACTGGACAAGGAACAAACACGTCTGGCAACAGAGCTTGAAAACGCATTGATTGAGAAAAAAACGTTAGAGGATATACTGCAATTCATGTTAAGTGAAAAACGTTCCGATCTAAACAGCAAAACCATCATTAAGTCTGCTTGAAGAATAGTTTTTTTTGTGTCAATTTTGAGATGAAGAAAATTATTTTTACTTTTGCGTGCAAAATTGGAGCATACGAGTTTGGATAAAAAAGTTATTAATGACTACTATAATGCCATTGCGCAGGAAAGAAAGCGATGGAAAAAGCGAAGAAGGTATTACAATCGTTCATTGGAAAAATACTTCTCGTTTATCATTCCTGCCGGTAGCCGCGTGTTGGAAATAGGTTGCGGTACGGGTGAATTGTTGCATGCGATGAAACCTGCCAAGGGGGTAGGAATCGATTTTTCGGAAAACATGATCGAAATAGCGAAAGGCTCATTCCCTCATTTGCATTTCTTGGTTGACGATGTTGAAGACCTTCAATGCAATGAAAAGTTTGATTATGTCATCATGTCTGACCTCGCCATGTCGTTGTGGGATGTGCAGAAAGCCTTCCACTGTCTTCACAGGGTCTGCCATGACAAGACAAAGATCGTCCTGTCCAATTATAGCTTTCTGTGGGAGCCGACGCTCAAACTGGCTGAAAAGATAGGTCTGAAATTGAAACAGCCGAACCAGAACTGGCTTTCAACGCAAGACATTAACAATTTACTGCATCTTACGGGATTTGAGTTGATAAAAACAGAAAGAAAAATATTAGTGCCTTTTTTTATCCCGTTGCTGACGCCTTTCCTTAATCGTTTCCTGGCGAATCTTCCGCTGATGGACCGGTTATGCCTAGTGAATTTCATCGTTGCACGTCCGATAACGGGGAGCGTGGAGCAAGATTTCTCCGTTTCGATCATTGTGCCGGCGCGAAACGAAAAGGGGAACATCGAAAATGCAGTGAAACGACTTCCCCTTTTTGGCTCATCGCAGGAATTTGTTTTTGTTGAAGGCCATTCGTCCGACCAAACCCATGAAGAAATGCTGCGCGTTCAAGCCCAATATCCCGATAAAAACATCAAAGTCATGGTTCAATCGGGCAAGGGTAAAGGGAATGCAGTCAGGGACGGCTTCGAGGCGGCTACGGGCGACATCCTGTTTATCCTGGATGCCGATCTGACGACGCCACCCGAAGACATGCCCAAGTTCTATGAGGCACTGAAAAAAAACAAAGGCGAGTTTATTAACGGATGCCGACTTGTTTACCCCATGGAAAAACAGGCCATGCGATTGTTGAATCTGATTGCCAACAAAAGTTTTGGAGCGCTGTTCTCCTACTTGTTGAGCCAGCCGCTGAAAGACACGCTTTGCGGCACAAAAGTATTGTTCAAAAAAGACTATGAACGCATTAAGGCAAATCGCAGCTATTTCGGCGATTTCGATCCTTTCGGCGATTTCGATCTGTTGTTTGGCGCCGCCAAGCTAAACATGAAAATAACGGAGATCATTGTCCGTTATAAAGACCGTGAATACGGATCCACCCAAATCAGCCGTTTCCGACACGGTTGGCTCTTGATAAAGATGTGCGTATTTGCAGCAAGAAAAATAAAATTCATTTAACAAAAAATCAATAAAAACTGTCATGGCACGCAAACCCATAGTAGAAAATACGTTTATCGCAAAATTGAACCAGTTCCTGACGGATAACGAAAAAAAATCAGTGCTTATTTCATTATTGCTGGCATCGATTGCAAGCATCCTGCTGTTTGATGTGAAAGTAAGCCTAAGCGGCGACGACTGCGACTATCTTGTGGCAGCCGGCGCATTTTGGAAGCACTTCACCTATCCCGGACATCACGGCCCGCTGTATCCTATCCTGCTGTCTCCAATGGTTGGTATCTTTGGCATTCAATTGGTGGCGTTAAAACTTTTTTCCGCTATTCTTATCGTCGCCTCGCTCTGGTTTTTTTACAAGAGCTTTCAACGTTTCGTGCCGCCTGTCGTCACGCTTCCCGCGTTACTGCTCGTTAGCATGAACCCGTATGTGATGTTTTTCTCCAGCTATACGTATAGCGAGCCTTTGTTCCTGTTCATGCAATCCCTGTTTTTCTATTTCTTCTCAAAATATTTTTGGCAGCGCGACCCCGGCTATACGCTCCGGAAAGACTGGAAAAAGTATTTGTGCATTGTACTTGTCATTATCGGGATGGGATTGACGCGAACCATCGGTTTTTGCACGATTGGCATCATGGCGCTCTATTTTATGCTGGAACGCCGTTGGAAAGACCTGATCAGCACAGTCTGTATCTTTGCCCTGCTGTTCGGCGTTCTATATATTTCAAAACCCATCATTTGGCCCAATTCGGGTACAGTTCAGAGTTTCGAAACACTGCTTGCCAAAAATCCCTACAATCCCGAACAGGGCGCTGAAGACCTGGTAGGGCTAACGAAACGTGTGGTGAAAAATTCACATGTCTACCTATCCAGTTTTTTATACAAGTATTTGGGCTTTCGTTCCTCGTCCGACATCCCGCTAAAAGATGTTCCGCCATTGACGGTTTTAACCTATCTGCTGTTTTTCGTCAGTACTGTTTCCGTATTTAAGAAAAACAAACAACTCCTGTTTGCAGGCATGTATGCCGGAGTCATGATTTTCGCCAATTTTATGCTGCTGCATACGGTGTGGGTACAGGACCGGATTCTCATGGTCTATTACCCGTATATCCTCCTGTTTTTCTTTGGTGGATTGTATTATCTATTTGAAAGACAGCGTTTAAAGAAAATTTCTTTTGTTTACCTGCTCCTGTTTGTATCCGTATTGACGGGGACTGGCATCCACGCAAAAAACAGGATCGGGCGGAATATTCCGGTATTGCAACAGAACATGTCGGGAAATGATCTGTACGGATTGACGCCCGACTGGGAAAATTTCATCAAAATGAGCAGATGGGCCAACGAAAATCTCGATAAGGAAGCAGTCATCGTCAGCCGTAAACCATCCATTTCCTACGTTTATACAGGTCGTGATTTTATGGGCATCTTCAACGTCCCTTATGTCAATGTGCATGATATTGCAAAAGAAAACCTGACAAACAGGGACGACCATGTCTTTCTTACCGTTGAATTGGCGGACAACCAGCAACATCGACTGCTGAATAATTTAGCTCCCTACATGCAGTACCTGTACGTTTCAAAAAAGAGCGGGATATTTTCCATTAACGACAAAAATATCGTTTCGGCCATTGTATACGTCATCAACAAAAACTTGTTTAGCCAGGATATAACCGATTTTTTAGACGCCAATAATTTTAATTACACGCTGGACTATGATTCGTTTATCAAGCAATATGTTGACGATACCGACATAAACTATCAAATAGTGGATCCGGATACGCTGCTGGCGTTTATCAAGGACAACCGTATCAAGTATTTGATATTGGCAAAAATCAGGTTGTACACGTCGCAAAACACGGGACGATTTGTAAATACAATTCACCAGTATATTTCATTTATTCAATATAAATACCCCAACCGGTTCGTCATGGTTCATTCAATCGGGAAAGATGAAACATGTGAACTGGTCGAGTTTGTAGGGGATTAAACCGATTGTCAAATTATTACAGGATGATTACGATGGAAAAAGGGAAGACAAACAAAAAGAAGACGGTTGAAACGATCGTGATACCGGATACAGGTAAAATTCAACCGCAGGCGCTCGAATTGGAAAAAACCGTGTTGGGCGCCTTGATGCTTGAACGCGATGCCTATTCCACGATCAGCGAAATCCTACGGCAGGAGTGTTTTTATGATAAAAAACATGAATTGATTTTTGAGGCAATCGTTGACCTGGCGATTAGCGGGAGACCTATCGATATGCTCACCGTAACGGAGCAGTTGAAGAAAAACGAGAACCTGAAGGCTGCGGGAGGTTTGGTCTATATCTCGGAACTGACAAATAATGTGGCGGGAACGGCCCACCTTGAATATCATGCCAAAATTATCGCCCAAAAATTTCTCTCCCGCGAACTCATCCGGTTTTCGGGGTTAATACAGGGGAAAGCTTATGATGAATCGATTGACGTGGACGACCTGATGCAGGAGGCCGAAGGCAAGCTTTTTGAAATATCGCAACGCAATATCAAAAAAGACGCCATACAAATCAATCCTATCATCAACGAAGCCATTAGCGCCATACAAAATGCCGCCAAAAAGAAAGAGGGCTTAAGTGGCTTAAGCAGCGGTTTTTTTGCTTTGGACAAGATTACTTCGGGCTGGCAAAAGTCCGACCTGATTATCATTGCAGCACGACCGGCGATGGGGAAGACGGCTTTTGTCTTGTCGATGGCCAAAAACATGGCCGTAAATTTCAAAACGCCTGTTGCCATTTTTTCGCTCGAAATGAGCAATGTGCAGTTAGTCAATCGTCTGATAATCAATGCGTGCGAACTGTCGGGAGAGAAGATCAAGAGCGGTCGGCTGGAACCGTATGAATGGGAACAGTTAGACCATAAGATAACAGAACTGTATGATGCGCCCATCTATGTGGACGACACCCCCAGCTTGTCTGTTTTCGAAATTAGGACCAAAGCGCGCAGATTGGTGAGAGAGCATGATGTAAAATGTCTTATCATCGATTATCTGCAGTTGATGAATGCAAGCGGAATGGCCTACGGAAGCCGCGAACAGGAAGTGAGCATGATCTCACGCTCGCTGAAAGGTCTGGCAAAAGAGCTGAATATCCCGATCATCGCGCTTTCACAATTGAACCGTGCGGTGGAGGGGCGGGGAGGCCCTGAAGGTAAACGACCTCAGTTGTCGGATTTGCGCGAATCGGGCGCCATCGAACAGGATGCCGATATGGTATGCTTCATTCATCGCCCGGAATATTACGGCATCAAGGAAGATGCAAACGGAAAAAGCCTGATCGGACTGGCCGAAATAATCATTGCCAAGCACCGTAACGGCGCTGTTGGCGACTTGATGCTGTCGTTTAAAAACATTTTCGTCAGGTTTGAAAACCTCAATGAGGACGGGCAAAACCGCACGTACGATTCAAAAATGAACACGCTTCAGGGCAATCTCGACGACACGCCGCAACCGATAGGAAATAATGAAGATTTCCTCTTTCAGACACAAGAGACGTTTGCCCCGTATTAGTTATTAACTTCCACAATAAATAAAGATTTTCCTATTTCATTTTTCTATTTCAAGGAAATTGCTTTACTTTGCGGATGTTTACCAAACACGAAGAAGTATTAAATATGCAACAGGTATGAAAAAAATTGTAACGTTCGGAGAGATTATGTTGCGCTTGGCGACGCCAGGCAATCTGCGTTTCTCGCAGGCAAAAGAGTTGGTTGCCACATTTGGCGGAGGCGAGGCAAACGTAGCCGTATCGCTTGCCAATTATGGGCTTGATACGGAGTTTGTGACCCGTTTACCCAGAAACGATCTGGCGGAATCCTGCCTGATGAATTTACGTTCGCATCGCGTGGGCGTCGACCATATCGTTCGCGGAGGCGATCGTCTCGGGATTTATTTTCTGGAAACGGGAGCCGTTGCGCGTGCCTCGAAAGTGATTTATGACCGTGCCAATTCGTCTATCTCGACCATCGAAAAGGGGATGATCGACTGGAAGGAAGTTTTCAAGGATACGCAATGGTTTCATTGGACGGGTATCACGCCCGCTATCTCGCAGGGAGCTGCCGATGTGTGTCTCGAAGCGATACATGCCGCCAACGAGATGGGTATAACGGTTTCGTGCGACCTCAATTACCGCAAAAACCTTTGGAGATACGGAAAAAAGGCATCCGAAGTGATGCCGGTATTGGTGGAAGGATGCGACGTCATCCTGGGCAATGAAGAAGATTGCGAGAAAGTGTTCGGGATCAAGCCTGAAGGCTTTGATGCCACGACCACTGGCGGCGAGGTGGATGCGGCTGAATTTGAATCCGTATGCGTACAAATGACGGATCGCTTCCCGCGCTGCAACAAAATGATCGTCACCTTGCGTGGCGCCATCAACGCAAACCACAACACGTGGGGCGGTGTGCTGTATTCTGACGGCGCCCTGAAGCAATCGGGGCGATATGACATCACGCACATCGTCGACCGCGTCGGCGGCGGCGATTCGTTTATGGGCGGACTGATATACGGGCTGCTTGCTTATCCCGCCGACGACCAGCAGGCGCTCGACTTCGCCGTGGCGGCGTCGTGCCTGAAGCACACCATCTACGGCGATTTCAATATGGTTACGGTGGCCGAAGTGGAGAACTTGATGAAAGGTGACGGGTCGGGGAGGGTTTTGAGGTAATTGGTAATTGGTAATTCGTAAGTACGAATTACCAATTACCAATTACTAATTACGAATTACTAATTAAGAAATATAAAATTATGGAAAATTTACAAACGTCGGGAAAGATGACAAACTGGAGGTGGGCGATTTGCGGCTTGCTGTTTGTGTCGGTTACCGTTAATTATCTTGACCGTCAGGTACTGTCGCTGACATGGGAAGAGTTTATCAAACCTGCGTTTCATTGGAATGACAGCATTTACGGTAAGATGACAGGTGTTTTTTCGTTAGCTTATGCTATCTGCATGCTGTTTGCCGGAAGGTTCATCGACTGGATTGGCACTAAAAAAGGATTTCTGTGGGCGATTGGAATATGGTCGCTGGGCGCTTGCCTTCATGCCGTTTGCGGCGTTGTTACCGAACTATGGGTGGGATTACAATCAGCAGCCGAACTGGCAAAAGCAACTGGAACGGTTGCGCTGACAATTGCAACGGTGAGCATGTGGTTTTTCCTGGTGGCACGATGTGTGCTTGCCTTGGGTGAATCGGGTAACTTCCCCGCCGCCATCAAGGTGACAGCCGAATACTTTCCAAAGAAAGACCGGGCATTTGCCACTTCCATTTTCAACGCCGGTGCATCGGTGGGCGCCTTGGGCGCTCCGCTGTCGATCCCGCTGCTTGCAAAAGCGCTTGGCTGGGAATGGGCTTTTATCATCATCGGCGCCCTTGGATTCATTTGGATGGGTTTCTGGTTATTCATGTACGATACGCCACAGAAAAGCAAACATGTCAATAAGGCCGAACTGGATTACATCGAACAGGATAAGCTGACAGAAACGGAATCAAAAACAGTGGAAGCGAAAAAAATGCCATTCTTGAAGTGTTTTTCTTTCAAGCAAACCTGGGCATTTGCTTTCGGTAAATTCATGACCGACGGCGTGTGGTGGTTTTACCTGTTCTGGACGCCTTCCTATTTATACAATCAGTTTTCCATTAAAATGACCGAAGGACTAGGCATGTTGCTCATCTTTACCTTATACGGCATCGTGACGGTTCTATCCATTTATGGCGGGAAACTTCCCACGATCTTTATCAACCGTTCGGGCGTCAACCCCTACTCGGCACGCATGAAAGCGATGCTGATCTTTGCTTTTTTCCCGCTTTTCATGTTGCTGGCACAACCGCTTTCGTATTATTTTGAGCCGATCATGGGCAAAAACGTCGCATGGATACCCATCATCCTGACAGCGCTGGCCTGCGCTGCGCATCAGTCGTGGTCGGCCAACATTTTCTCGACTGTCGGCGATATGTTTCCGAAAACAGCCATCGCCTCGATTATCGGAATCGGCGGGATGGCAGGCGGTTTTGGCTCGTTTATCCTGCAAAATGCTGCCGGCAAACTGTTTACCTACTCCGAGCAAACCAACATGCAGTTTATGGGGTTCGAAGGTAAGCCTGCCGGTTATTTTATCATCTTTTGTATTTGCGCCGTTGCCTATTTGATTGGGTGGGTCGTGATGAAGTCTTTGGTACCGAAATATAGGTTAATTACTAATTACTAATTACTAATTACTAATTACTAATTCAATAAATAATTCAATAAATAACAATTAAATTTTAACTGAAATGAAACGATTGGGTATTTCTTTCACCTTCATGCTCATGGCCGCCTTGGGCATGCACGCACAGGATTTGCAGGACATCAAATTGAACGACCCTGACAAATCGCGCGGTTCGTCCGTGATGAAAGCGTTGTCCGACAGGGCTTCTGTCCGCGAGTACGACCCGAAAGAACTTTCCTTGCAGGACCTCTCGGATTTATTATGGGCAGCAAACGGCATTAACCGTCCCGATGGAAAGCGTACCGCGCCTTCGGCGATGAACCGGCAGGAAATCGACGTCTATGTCGTCAACAAGGACGGCGCTTATCGCTATGATGCAGCCACAAATACCTTGATAGGATTGACCGGAGGCGACTTCCGAAAAGCGGTTGCCGCATCGCAAGACTTTGCCGCAACGGCGCCCGTAAGTATTGTGCTTGTCGCAAATCTGGAAAAATTGGGCGACCCGGCCAGCGAAAATACGCGTGTGACGGCTGGAATGGATGCGGGAATCGTCAGTCAGAACATCAATATTTTCTGCGCTGCAGTAGGTATGGCAACCGTACCACGCGGCACAATGAATAAAGACGAGCTGAAAACAATACTCAAGTTGTCGGATAACCAGTCGTTAATGCTCAATAATCCGGTGGGTTTCCCGAAAAAATAAGCAACATGCCGGTATTCTTTATCCTGATATTCGTAAGTTATTTGTTAGGAAATATTTACGTGTTTGTACGGGGACTCCAGGTCATCGGGCATCTTTCGCCTGTGTTTAGAATGATTTTCAGTATCGTTTACGTGATGCTGGCCTTGTTGCTCGTCGTCATGATATTCTTGCGCGGGTCTAAGCATGTTCCGGCTTCGCTCGGTCATATCCTTTTCCAGGTAGGTTCAGGATGGCTTGTCTTCATACTGTACATGGTCGTTTTTTTGCTGTGTTTCGATTTGATAAGGGTTTTCAACCATTCTTTCCACTATGGGTTTCATATTTCCATACTTCTCACAATCAGTCTATTAGTATATGGATATATCAATTATCAACATCCGATTAAACAAGTTATCAACATCCCTGTCAGCAAATCCGTTCCCCAACAGGATAAAATAAAAATTGTAGCCGTCAGCGACTGGCACCTGGGTTTGGGTACGAATATGAAACGGTTGAAAAAAGACGTCGACCGTATCAATGCTGAAAAGCCGGACCTTATCCTGATTGCGGGCGACCTGATTGATAACGATGTGACGACTGTCGTCATGCAGGAAATGGACAGGGAAATCAATCGCCTCCATGCGCCAATGGGCGTCTATATGGCGCCCGGAAACCATGAATACATAAGCGGAATAGACAAAAGCGTTGATTTCATCAAAAAAACAACCCTGACGATCCTGAAAGATTCGATGGTTACGCTTCCGTGCGGACTTCAAATCATCGGTCGCGACGACATCAGTAATCGGCACAGGATGTCAGCCAAAGAATGGGCAGCCCTGACCGATTCCTCCAAACCGATCATCCTGATTGACCACCAGCCGAATCAGTTGGCCGATGCCCAGCTGATTGGGGCAGACCTGCAAGTCAGCGGACATACGCATAACGGGCAATTCATCCCGATTACATTTCTCACGAATAACCTCTTTGAGCTTGGTTACGGATATAAAAAGTCGGGCGATACCCATTATTACGTTACTTCCGGCATAGCGCTCTGGGGTCCCCCTTTTCGGATTGGTACGAAAAGTGAAATCGCGGTGGTGGGGGTGGAGTTTAGAGAGTAGAGTTTAGATATTAGAGTTTAGATATTAGAGTTTAGAGGGTAGAGTTTTAATTCTTAAATATATGAGGGTATTCCTTCAATCGATTTTCGGGCAGATTATATTCAGTTCCTATATTCTGTGGCGCGGACATCAGGCGCTTCCTAAAAAGAAGCGCTGGCAGATACCGTTTATACTCGTCTTCGTGTTGGAGATTGCCATCTTCTTCACGGGGTATCTGTTTCACAACTACATGTCGGATAAGTTATTTGTTCCCTTGATGATGATTTGCAATACCTGGTATATTGCATCCTTGTATTTGTCCATCGGACTGCTCGTGCTTGATTGTTTTCACCTGATCAACAAACGGTGGGCATGGTATCCGATGTTTATCAATCGCTACTGGGACATAACCAAAATTTTCCTTTTTTGCTTTTTTGTTGCCGGGATTACGACACTCATGATTTTTGGATACAGAAATGTACGATATCCTTCCGTGCAGCATCTCTATCTCACCATTCCCAAGTATGCGGAAGGACGCGACAGCCTCACGATAGTGCTGGCAAGCGACTGGCATATCGGTGAAATGATCGGCAAAAATCATGTGCAATATGCCGTCGACCTTTGTAACCGGCAAAATCCAGACTTGATCGTTCTTCCCGGAGACCTGATCGATTACGAACTCCGGTTTGCCGAAAAACAGAAGATAGAAGAAGACCTGCAGCAACTGAAAGCAAAATTGGGTGTTTACATGACGTTAGGCAACCACGAATATCGCGGGTACAGGTTTGCCAAGTTGAAATGGATCGAAAAAACCGGCATTACCCTGTTGGTCGATTCGGTCGTCACGCCACCCGATTCTTCTTTTTATCTGATTGGTCGCGATGATTATATCAATCATCGAAACCGGGCGTCCGTTCATACGCTGATGCAACAGGTAGACACCTTAAAACCAGTCATCCTGCTTGATCATCAGCCAAACAGGCTGAACGAAACGGCCATGAATCACGTAGATGTTGCATTGTACGGACATACGCATAATGGACAGATTTGGCCATACTCCCTGTTATTCCATCTTATCTTCGAATGTCCGTACGGCTATTACAATAAAGGTCGAACACATTATTTCATAACATCCGGCGTGGGCTGCGCGGGGCCGCCCTATCGAATCGGCACGCACGCTGAAATTGTTGTAATCCACTTGCGTTTCGATTCATCGTAGGATGCTCCAACCGGCTATTTCCGCCAAAATGATTAGGTTGATTTCATTTTTTACTAAAATAAATGTAAAGGTATGACTGTTAAAAAATTATTATTGCTCGTAATGCTTACCGCGATTGGATGCTTCCCGTTGCGTGCGCAATATACCGATCTGTACACTTTCGAAAAAGGGGCCAGTCTGATTGGCGTCAATGTAGGCGTGAAACTGGCCCATGAAAACAGAACAGCCGTTTCGGCATTTTATGAGTACGGGCTTTCCAAACTGTTTGTCGACGAATGTACGCTGGGAGGTGGCGTTTTCGGCGGTTATTACAAAAATAAACTGGGAGAAGAAATTCAGAAAATATACATTCTTGGAATAAGATTGAATGTTCACTATCAATTTGTCGAACGGTTGGATACCTATACCGGCATTGACCCCAACTTCAACATAAAGACTTACAGGATAGACAAGGATCGGGCAAAATTCGGATGTTATGTGCATGTCGGAGGTCGTTACTATCTGACCGACTGGCTTGGCGTCTTTGCGGAAATAAGCACGGGACACAACAATTTCAGCGGTGGCGTCTCCTTCAAATTCTGATTGACAAGGCGCACGGCAACGTATCGTTTGTCGAAAAACAAAATTATTTTCAACAAACGACAAAAACATTTTGCCGCCCCGTTTTTTTTATGTACTTTTGCAGCGTTTTGGAGAGATGCCGGAGTGGTCGATCGGGACGGTCTCGAAAACCGTTGTACTCTTACGGGTACCGAGGGTTCGAATCCCCCTCTCTCCGCTGATAGCCTTCGGCAAGAAGGCATTTTTTTAGTTTTCAGTTTTCAGCTTAGAATATGAAGTATATTGATGTATATAAGTTGTTTAAGAGTAAAATCAACTATGTCGACAATCAAATTGCAGTTTCGGATGTTGATGTGATACGCAATTTTACGTTTACGTCGAATAATTGTAAAGTGCTGCTCGACGGTTCGGGCGACGAAACACTGAACGGGTACGACCTCAGGCATGAAACGGGAATCATGCATAAAATGCTTGATATTCACGATACCGACGTGAAGGACAACATCTCTTTCCGATACCATGTTTTTTCGCCTGTCGGCACTGAAAAAGCCAATCGGATCGTGTTGATGTTTCATGGGTTCAACGAAAAGGACTGGCACAAATATTTGCCGTGGGCAAGGCATATCGTGCATGTAACCGGCAAAACGGTCGTGTTGTTTCCCATTGCTTTCCACATGAATCGCGCCCCTCAGGAATGGAGCGAGACCCGACCGATGTACATGGTGAGCAACCGGCGCAAGGAACTGTTTCCCGACATTATTCATTCCACGCTATCCAATGCCGCCATCAGCACGCGCTTGCACACGAAGCCGCAACGCTTTGTGTGGTCGGGCTTGCAGTCCTATCACGACATCATTCAGTTTATTGAAGAATACAAATCCGGCCATCATCCGTTTATTTCGCCTGATGCCGAAGTGGACATGTTTGCCTACTCCATCGGGGCTTTTTTGGCGGAAGTATTGATGATGACGAACCACAGGAATTATTTTGACAAATCGAAGTTGGTCATGTTTTGCGGAGGGCCGGTGTTCAACCGCTTGTCGCCCGTCTCGAAATTCATCCTCGACAGTCAGGCAAATGTGGTGCTCTATTCGTATATCATCGAACATTTGGACAGCCACCTGAAGAAGGACGAGAAATTAAGACACTATTTCTGCGATCGTCCTGAAGGAATAAGTTTTCGCAGCATGTTGAACTACGGCGTCATGAGCGATTTCAGGGAGGAACGGCTTCGTGCCATCAGCCAGAGATTGCTGGCTATCACTTTGAAACAGGACATCGTGGTGCCTCCCTACGAGATCATAAACACGCTTCAAGGCAAATTCAGGGATATACCCGTGCGGGTGGAAATTTACGATTTGCCCTATCCTTACAAACATGAAGACCCGTTTCCGGCGTTAGAAAAAAGATGTGACGAAATCGACGCCGGCTTCCGTCATGTGTTTGGCCCGATAGGTGAATTTCTGTCGGACCGTTAGGCCCGACGACCGAACGGCATGATCAGGGTAAGCCGTTCGTTTGCGCTTATTTGAGATTGTCGGCAACGATTTCAGCCAAGTCTTTAATTTCAATCTTTTGTATTTCCGAAAAAGCCTTTTTGCAGGCAGGACAGGCTGTTGCCAAAACGTCGGGCTGGCTGGCCGTGAGTTTTTCGACGGTGTCTTCGGCTATGATCCGTCGTTTGCGATAGGAGAGCATCTCGGCGGCAATGCTGTGTCCGCAGCACAAGGATTCCTTCCCGTCGTAGGGGGTCGACTGGAGGTTGCTCACCGCTGCCAGTACTTTGCGTGGCTCGTCGTAGACACCCGAATTTCGGCCTAACTCGCATGGGTTGTGAAAGACTGTCTTTTGGTCATTCAGGTTGACTTTTATTTCGCCCGCCTCCAGCAGTTCGCAAATAAACTGCGAATGATGCAATATCCGCATGTTCAGGTCGTAATGCTCGTTGAAGAATTTATAACAAATCGGGCAGGATGTGACTAATATTTTGGCACGGGTCTTTTGTAGGAGTTCACTGTTTTTTTGCATCAACGCATGCGCCGACTTCCTTGCGCCTGCAAGCAACACGGGTCGCCCGCAACAAATCGAACCGTCTTCGTCGACAAACGAAAAGCGCCTGCCCGAAGCCTTCAGTATGCGGGTCATGGCAAGTTTGACGCCGGGCGTCAGATGGGTCATGCATCCGGCGAAATAAATCACGTCGACGTCCGCTTCGGGCGTATGCCTGATGGATGTATCCAAATAATCGTATTGATTTTCGCGGTGAAGCGCCACCCGCTCGTATTTCGTGTTGATTTTTAGGGCGGAAGTATTGACACCCACCGGACATGCCTGCACGCAACGGTTGCACATCAGGCATTGACCTGCCGCCCGATGCGCCTTATCCGACTTCCAGAGACGGATGTGCCGCGTATAGTTGATCGTGGCCGAATCGCGCAGGGAGGCGACCGATACTAATTGGCAGGGGTCTAAGCATATACCGCATCGCGAACAGGAATAAATTTCAACTTTGCCATATCCCGAATTGTGGTGTTCTTCGCGAATGCCGGCATTGCGCAGGATGATAAACAGGATTTCCGATAAGATATGGGTGAACCTCGACCATGGAAGCATGAAGAAGAAGACGCACAGTGCAATGGAATAAGCCCACCAGACGGGGCGCACATAGATTTCGTTATCTAAAAAATTACTGAACCAGTGGAAGACGGAGCCAACGCCGTCAGTCAGGAAACTACCGCCGCTGATTTCGGAATAAAAACTCTCGGCCAAAAACCGCAAGGGGAATATGGCCCAAAGCGTATAGACGGCAACCTGGTCGTTCCAACGCAATTTCGTAGTGCGTTTAAAGCCGAATCTTTTGCGTGCAATTCGCTTGTAAACGGCCAAGGCAACGCCACTCAAAACGTACAGGAGCGACAAGTCCATCAAAAAAAAGAAGACAGCGCCCTGCAACGTGGTTTCCGTTTCCATCATGAAATAGCGGAAAAATATCGGATACCAGGGTAAATTCAGGCGGTTAGGCGCAAAAAAATAAACTTCCAAATGTCCTAAGACGATGAGTAGAAACCATCCCAGTGCAAAACTGGTGTGCATGTATCCGAGCAACCTGTTTTTCTTCCAGATTTTCCGGTGCAGCAGACATTCCATGAAAATTTCACCTATCGACTTGAAGATTTTCAGTGAAAAGACGTGCTTGAATAGTTTTAGCTTGTCATCGTTGGGTAGCTTGTTGATGACGCGCAGCAGTGCCACAACCAAATAGGTCAGCACAAAAATCAATCCGATGGTGTAGGGCAACACAAAAGGGTCGTAACTTTCAATCAATCGTTCTCTCATAGCGCCAGTTTGTTTAAAATAAGCACGATATGCCGGGTGTTTACGCCTTTGGGGCAGGCAAACTGACATTTCCCGCAAACCATGCAACGGTTGATGACTGGTTTAAGCGATTGCATGTCGCCGCGTTTACACAGTAATATTAATTTGCGCAGGTTGAAATCCGTAAACTGTCCTGCCGAACAGGTTGCAACGCATGTCCCGCATGAGATGCAACGGGCAGCGCTGGGTTCGGCTTTCAGCAACTGTTGGTATTGCTGAAACCGGCTGGCATCTGCATCGAGGTCGAGCGTCAAGCTGTCATTTTTTCTATATCCAAAATCTATCATTTTTCACACACTTAGGACATGATGTAACTGTTAAGCCGGTCGGCTGCGGCTCTGGCATCTGCAAGCGTTTCGGGAATCGTTTTGGGGCCGGTGCAGGCGCCGGCCACAAAAATGCCGTCCACAGCCGTCAAGTTACATTGCGTGAACCGGTCTCTGACTGACAGGAATCCATCCGTATCGGTGCGTATTTCCAGCTTGGCGTTCAGGGATGGCTGCCAGTGACACGGTTCCATCCCCGACATCAGCACAAGCAGGCTGACGGTCAGTTTCAAAGGCTTGCCAGCCAGCGTGTCCTCCACTTTCAACACAACCTGATGTTCTTTGTTCTCACCCGCCTCCGACAGTCGTCCGCGGATGAAGTTGACGTGATATTTCGATTGTGCCTCGTGGTACAGGTCCTCCAAGTAACGGTCGAACATGCGCAAGTCCATGTATAAATTATACACCTCGCAATCAGGATAAAGCTGCTTCACTTCGCATGCCTGCTTCACGGCTGTTGCACAACACACCTTCGAGCAGTAGCGATTATTCACTTTTTCGTCGCGCGAGCCAACGCAATGCACGAAGGCCACCCGTTCAGGCTTTTTGCCGTTTTTGCATGTCACCTGATGATTTTTGAACATCTGCTCCAGATCGAGGGAGGTAATGACATTTTCGTAAATCCCATAGCCATACTCCTCCTTTCGTTGTGCGCGGAACAGGTCGAAGCCGGTGGTCACCAGAATGGCGTCAACCAGCAGGTAGTTGTTGTCGGTGAGGACGATTTCAAACTGACCGTTATTTTTTTCACAGTGTTGAACGGTCACATTGGTCACCGTTTCGGCGCGGTTGTTTAGTCCTTTGATGATTTCATCCATCACGATTGCAGATTGCTTTTGCTGTGGAAACAGATAAGCCCATTCGGCTACATGTCCGCCTATCTCCCTGTTTTTTTCTATTAACCAGACCTTGTGTCCGAACTTGGTCAGCCGAGACGCCGCTTCAATGCCTGCGATACCGGCGCCGATGATTGCGATTGATTTCATAATTGGTTTTCTGTTTTCTTGCTATTATTAACAACAACGGATGTTACTTGGCAATTCGGGCTTCCCGATGTTTGCACCGTCCATGCCCTCATACTTTTTTTCGGGATGATAGGGGATACCGATCTTGTCCAACACCGGTTCTACGGCTATCTGGTGCAGCTGCAACCCGATGTCCCACGGGTTGTAGCCCATGACCAAGCCTGCCACCTCTTCGTAGGTGAACACGGGGATGCCTTCACCCCTTCCACCATAACATTTACCTTCGGTTTCGGCAATCACATACTGCCAGCGGTCGAGGAAATACGGACAGCCGGGGCAGTTCGTGATAATCATGTCGGGCTCGAACGGCGCCATCGATTCAAATTTTTTGTGCGTATTGGCAAGCGAATACCCGCGATTTGCCTGAACTAAATATTGCCTGAAGCCGAATCCGCAACAGTGGCGTCGTTCGGGATAATCCACGACTTCGCCGCCCCACGCCTCAATCATGCCTGCCAGCACGTATGGATATTCGGCACCACCCACGCCCTTGCTGGGAAACATTTTGGCATAATGGCAGCCGATATGCTCGACAACCCGCAGGGGGTTTCCCGTATGTTTGTTGATGAGTTTGAACTTTGCCTTTTCAGCTATTTCGTGCCTTACCTTGTACACTAAGTCGCTGACGTGAACCAGCGACCTGGGTATTTTAAATTCCCTGCCGGTGGCTTCTTTCAGGTTTCGACGGACTTTCGCCAGGATTTCCGGAAAATGATGCCACGTCTCCATCACTTCGGTATAGAACCCAAACGAGGTGATGCACGAACAAAGGTAATTTTCAAGACCCGCCTCGTTCATCAACGCATATTGCCTTGCATGAATGGTCATACCGGTTTCGAGCGGCACCACGTCGGAATGATACCCGATGCCGCCGCAAGTGGTGTGATGGGGCGATTCGTAGATGTTTCTACCCAGATCATCCCTGAGAATCTTGAGAATAATCACTTCTGCTGCAGGGAAAAAACTCTGCCGAATACAGCTTCTCACGTAAAAAAAATCGTTATCGGGAATTTCTTTCTGGTATTCTTTCCAAATCTGTTCTTTTCCTTCTTTCTTCATGGCGTTGCGGTATAGGGTTCTCCTTTAAATGTTTGCTTCTCGTATTCGTCCATCGTAAGTCCCTTTTCTTGCGCTTTTTTTGCAGAGAAAAATTCGATTTTATCGAATCGTGCCATTCCGCCCGAAACCTCGAAGATTCGTTTGAGTTCGTCCAAATCTTTCTGCGGGATTTTACGAAGAACGCCGGCGCCGTCGCCGTCGATATTTCCGCCCAGCCGCTTGTGTATCGCGTCCATGTTGCGCAGACTCCATTTCCAGACGGGCCCGGCTTCGGGGTGGTCATCGTACGAAACGGTTCGCGCAAAAACGCAATACCCCGTTTGCAGGATGTTATCGCCAATCCTTCGTTTTAAGGCTAATTGTTGCCTGCCCTTTTCGGAATCGGTAAAGTATCCCAAATCTTGTGCGAGCGAACGCAAGGCCATGATAATCAGTCCGGGTGCATTTTTGCGCGGGCAGCGCGTGACGCACGACATACATTCGCCGCAATACCAGATGGCCTCGCTTCGCAATAACTGCTCGATTTCGGCCTCGTCGCCGCCTTGCACCAAGTCAACAATACGGCGGGGGTCGTACTCGTAAAATTCAGCCGCCGGGCATACCGCAGTACAGGTGCCACAGTTGATGCACGCGTTCATGCCTTCCTGAAAGCGCACATCTTCAGCCAGTTGTTCGTATAATGTCTTCTTCATTCCTTTTAGATGATAGTCAAAAAAACGGCTCAAAAGTAACACTACTTTTACGATTGGCATGATGGCGCATGCACTTATTTAACGGAAAAGTGACATATTGCATTTTTTATATGCGCCATTTTGAGTACTTTTGTCGTCAAAAAATTCAAAATAGTATGCTAAAGCGTTATCCTGCCGAATGTCGAAATTGTCTTTTCAGAACTAGTTTTTGCAAAACGCTTTCCGCGCGAGAATTTAGGCGTTTGTTCAAGCAGACCAAACCGCGACAATTCAGGAAAGGGGAGGTGATTTTCAAGCAAGACGAGAAGACGGAATATATCGTTTTCTTGACCAAAGGAATGGCAAAGCTTGTCTATAACAATCATGGCAAAGACTTGATCCTTACCATCGAAAAGGCACAATCATTGCTTGGCTTGTCGAATATCCTGAACGAAGACATGAACCTGGCTTCGATCATTGCGATCGAAGACTGCAAGGGATGCGTCATTGATATTGAACAGTTTAAGGAAATGATGATGAAAAACAAAACATTTCTTTTCGAGGTGATGCGTCTTTCAACGCACATGTTTCGCCGGTCAGTCTTCAACTTTACCAGCATAGCCCAGAAGCAAAGCAACGGAAGGATAGCCGATGTTTTGATATATTTAGCTGAAAACGTGTATGATAACCGTTCATTTTACCTGTTGCTGTCGCGGCAGGAGTTGGCCGACTTTGCAGGCTGTTCCAAGGAATTGATGATTCGTACCATACAAAACTTCTGCTCCGACGGTATCATTCGCGTGAGCGGTAAAAACATGGAGATCGTTGATATGGACCGACTGCGTCAGATTAGCCGGAACGGGTAGGGGAAACCGAATTGAAATGCACCCGAAGTAATGCCCGATTAAAGTATTTTTTGTATTTTTGCTGCAAGAAGTATATTGCAAAAACAGAAAATCAATCGATATGAAGCATAGAGACAGGGTTTTAGCTGCATTGAACCACGAAACGACCGATCGCGTGCCGTTTCAGGCTACGTTTACACCCGAATTTGCCGACCGTTTGCGGGCGTATTTCGGACTGGCGCCCGGCTGGTCGGAACCGCATCACCGCGAATGGTACGGTTACGACTTGGAGATACTGACAGGGCAGGATGCCCTGCAGGCCGGTGTGGGCTGGTTCACCAACTATTATCGCGACGACAAGCCCTATATGGATAACTGGGGCGTACAATGGAAGATCGACCCTTATGACACGCCTTTCGGGAGCGGGATATATACCAATATCAGCAGCAGCCCGCTGGCGGGCGAAACGCCTGATGTCGCGCATTACCACGCTCCCGATCCCAACATGCCGGGTCTGTACGACCATGTAGAACAGCTGGTGCGTGTTTATAAGGACGAATATTACATCATTGGCCGCGTACACTGTACGGTCTTCGAATCTGCATGGGCATTGCGCGGATTCGAAGATTTGCTGATGGATTTGTATATCAATCCGGAGTTGGCCAACCAAATACTCGACCTCACTTTTCGCTATCACCTCGAAGTAGCCAAAAACATGGCACGGAGAGGCGTCGACATGATCTGGCTGGGCGATGATTTCGGTTCGCAAACAGGCCCGCTACTGAGCCCTGAAACATGGAACGAATTTTTCAAGCCTCGGTATGCGCAACTTTGCAAGGAGGTAAAAGAAATCAACAGCGATGTAAAAATAGCATTCCACTCCGATGGCTGCGTCTATGAGATCATTCCCGGATTAATCGAAGCCGGGGTGGATGTGCTCAATCCGATCCAAACCGAATGTATGAACCCGCAAATCCTGAAGGACAGGTACGGCAAAGAACTGTCGTTCTTCGGTGGGATAGCCGTACAGTCGACCTTGCCGATGGGCTCGCCCGCCGATATACGACGTGCGTTCGAATGGCTGAAGTCAACGCTTGGAAGGAACGGCGGCTGGCTTTGTGCGCCTACACACCATGTGCAGCAAGACACGCCTGTTGAAAATTTCATGGCGCTTGTCGAGTGTATCCTCCCGCCGGCGTAAACTTATATATATGTATAGGAGAAGCAAAGGCGACAAAACGGAGATAGTTTAAAATTCTTTCCATTTTTTAAACCGTTACTTTAAAAAAATATTGTTTTTTTAAAGTACAAAGATAACGATTTTATCCGAGAACTCGGATAAAATCGTTATCTTTGTGTGATTTTACACATACATCAAATGAAAAATCTCTTTTTTCTACTTTATGCCGTTATCTTTGCAACGGATGTTTATGCCCAGGATGTAAGCCCGTTGGATTTGGAATTTCAGCGGCTGTTTGTCAGGCGATTTATTTTTTCCAACAACATCGGGTTATCGGAGTTCAAGCCGTCTGAAATTGTAGCCTTTGAATCCATGCATCCGGCTTTTGCCGTTGCAAGCGAAAACAAGCCTTTGAGCGACGAATCGTTTCAGGCAAAAATGTTGGGTGGAAATCTTGTGCTTGATGCAACATGCGGTACTGGCCCTGCATGTTTTTATGTTGGCGGAATCTATCCGTATGCTACTTACGAAATAGACGTTTTGTCAGTGGATGCCATCGGTGATCAAAATCCGGAAATTGGTATTGATTTAGCCCGGTTGGGCTTGCGCGACAGGATACAAGTCGTGGCAAGGTTGTCAGGTAAGGAAAAGGGCGTCTATCTACGCCTTTATAATCAGGCAGTCCTCGAAAACGAAACAAGATTTTCCGACTCCATTCCCGCCGGTGCATTTAAGCTCCGCATTCAACTCTATGGATGTGATCTGGGGATTTTTATTGAAGAACAAGGTGTTACAACCTATATTGGGCATACCCAAGATAAAAAATTCATCGACCTACTCGATTTCAGAAAGAAAGCGGTGTCAAGAGAATGTACGTTCAATGTCGTCTCCAACCTGCAGGGAGTAACTATTATTGGCGGCGCGCGTTCGTACCTTTCGTCCGGCATTGGTCAGGCGGATATTCGCTTGATTTCGTACGAAGACCTCTCGCCATACCTGGAAGATGGTCGACTTTGGTTTACATTCAGCGCACGTGGAATTGGTATTGCACAAGCCTCGCAAGGCGTATTCAGTATGGATCCGTCGGTGTTTGATGTCAGGTTGGAAGGGATCATCGTATTCGACCATGGCGACGGACTATTGCGCAATAATATTAGTTCACATCTATTCTTTGATCGGAATGTGGGGGAGTGGAGGGCATACGTGTGTGATTTTGGCGGTACGAACGGCATAGACGAACGGATTGGAACAGGCCTTCTCACAGCCAAATCTTCAAAAGACCCCCGACATGGTTTTTCTGTGATGCAAGCCAAACGCGTTGAACCGGAAAAAATGGAAGGACATAACGAAGACCCCTGTATATTTTACGACGCAGAAACAAAAAAATGGTGGCTGCTTACTTCCGCTTTTATCAACAGAAACATTACTTCACGTACATACATGTCGGATTCATGGGACGGCATCTTTACGCCGGTTACACCGCCTATTTCCTTGAACTCAACGGGTACTTCTATCCAGAAAATCGGGAATACGCCCTATATTTTCATGGGAGGGGCTGGCAGTAACTTGCGCGTGCATGCTTTTCCCGGTTTGGAATTGTTGGGCGAACTGAATACCGACCTGCAGCCGCACTGGCCTAAACCGGCAGGGCGCGTCTGGGCAAGCATCGTGCCGCTGCCAGAAGGGTATCCCTACCGGTTTGTGCTGCTGACAATGGATAGACCGAATTTTCCGGGAATAAAAGTAAACAATTGGAGCTATGGCGCCTTATATTTTTATGGCGCGAATCCGAAGGGTGATAATGAATGAATGATAACGGTTAGGTTTTTGACTACGCATTAATACCTGAAATAAACTTCTGTTACAACGGCAATTTAAACGTCATCGTTACTTCGCCGGTTTCTTTGTTTACCTTGATTTGCTGTCCTTCCATGCCCAAATCTTTGCCGGTCGACATTTTAAACAGTCCGGCAAGGAACTGCATACCGTTGTTCATCACCTGTTCCAACTCGGCGGCTTTCGATTCGATCGTTGCGGAGGGGGTGGATTTTGGCTCTTCCGGCGTTTCTTGAGGTACTGCCTGCTGTTCTTCACCGGATACTTCAGCCGAAATGGGTAATCGGGTCGGCGCGGTTGCTTCATCTTCCGGATATTCGGGCTCGGAACTTGTTATCCCGTCATCTTCATGTTCCGTAACTTCTTCATGTACGTCAACTTCATCGGGATCGTCGTCAACGGGAATGTCTTTTTCTGCTTCAGATTCCAATTTATTGATTAATAGCTCTAACTGCTCAATAAACTGAGAGCGGCCTTTGGTTGAAAAATCCACGTAGTTTGTTTTGCTATTACTGTCCAGGACGCCATCGAAGAGGCTTTGCTTCACTAACAGTCCTGCGGCTATCTGCTGCTCAATCGAATTACGTGTAATAAAATTGTAGATAGTGAGTTTGGCGCTTTTCTGCCCCAACCGGTCGATGCGCCCGATTCGCTGGTTCTTTTTGGCGGGATTCCACGGCAGTTCAAAATTTATCAGTATATCTGCCATTTGCAGGTTCAATCCGGCGCCGCCCGCTTCGGTCGAGAGAAATATTTTACATTCGGGACTGTTTTCAAATTTTTTGATCAGTTCGCCTCTCAAATTGACGGGTACCTTGCCGTTCAGTTCCACAAAACCGATTTTGTTTTCTCTGAGCATCCGGCCAATCAATTTATGCACTTTGATCCATTCCGAAAAGATAATAATTTTCCGATCCGTATGGATAACGTCCAGCTGATTGATCAGAATGTCCCTTAACTCCTCCATTTTAGGAGATACATTTGTCTCTTCATCAATCAGATAAGTCGAATCGCAGACCATGCGCATGCTGGTGAGCAGGAGTTGAAGCCTTTGCAGGTCGTAGGCTGTAAGAAACTTTTTACGGATAATCTGCGAGATTCCTTTGGCGTACGACGTATGATATTCGTCCTGTTCGTGTGAAATATCTACCGGAATATCAATTTGCTGTACATTGGGTAGCTGGTCTAGTACGGCTCTTTTTTCGCGGCGAATCAGAATATCCGACAACTGACTGTTAAGTGTTTGCAGGTTGTAATACCCGTTGATTTTGTTTGTTTTTTCGGGGTCGAAAAGGCAATGCCGGTATGAAAACTCCCACAAGGGTCCAAAAAAATACGGATCAAGCACGCCTACAACAGAAAAAATATCAATCAGCCGGTTTTCGATGGGCGTACCGGTAATAATCAGCGTATGTTTCGCCTGCAACCGACGGATCGCGGAAGACGTTTTGGTTTCAAAATTTTTGACTTTCTGGGCTTCGTCCAGAATCAGGAAATCCATTCCGGCTTTATTGATAGCCAGACTGTCGCGTAAGATGGTTTCGTAATTGACAATAAAGAAAAAAAAGTTGCCGTCGCCGTATTGTCTTTTCCTTTCGTCGGGCGTTCCGGTTACGACATGCGCCTTTTCGCCGGTAAACTTCTCGATTTCTTTTTTCCATTGCGATTTCAAGGTTGCAGGACATACGACCAGCGTTTTTTGAAAACCGAAAATCTGTTTCTTTAACACGGCGACAGCGATGGCCTGCAGCGTTTTGCCCAACCCCATTTCATCGGCAATAATGACGGCTTTCCTGAAAAGGGCAAATTCTATTCCTTCTTTCTGATAGGGGAATAAATCAGCGGTAATCAATGAATAGTCCGGTTGTTGCGTTTCTTCCAATTCATTCAGCAGGGACAGTTCGAACGCGCGTTCGACTTTTTCCCTGACTTCGGGACGGATGCAGATCGTTTCAAATTCTTCCGCCTCTTCGATGAACGTCAGGAATGATTTGATTTCCGGTTCCGTATTTTCAATAAAATGCTGCTTTTTAAAATGACGCGAGACAAGCAACTGTTCGGCAACGGGCAACTGATGCGGATAAAACCAGGTGATTTTGTATTCGTTCAACGGGTCGCAGTATATTTCGATAAAGGGGCAGGTTTTATTCAGGCGATCAAATAATCTTTCATTTTTTTTCAATTCGTTGAATGTATACATGATATGCTTGGTTGTTCCCAGTTTGTTCAGTTTGGAATCCCAGCTGTCGCTATAGCCTGTTTCCTGCTCGAAATCACGAAGAAACACCTTGTAATGATAACCTTTTTCGTTGGTCAGGATATGGTCGCCGTAAATATTGTTCGCCCACCGGATGCGATAGGATGCTTTGGCCGCTTTCTGGCTGCGTTCGTCCAGCACCCGCTTGATCATTCCCTGTCGCGAATATTTTTTATGTTCCGTTTTTTCCTTGGGATCAAGCAGGTCAAGTTCCAGCTCGTATTGCAGCAGGCAGGCATACGAAAAACGGTTCCAACCCGTACGCTCGCCGTTCGATTCCGGAATCAAGTTCAAGTCATCGTCAATCAACAGAGAATATTCAACCGATTCCTTTTCTCCTGCGACATTGAGCAGAAATTCAATGGATACGGCTGACTGGGATAAAATCTGACAGTCGCAGTTATTAAAAATGATTTCACCGTGAGCCAGTTCGTCCCGCGATAATTGAGAAACAACTTTCTCTTTGATGGATTGGAGGTTCATGTCAATTTCGTTTTAATGAATTTTTAGAAACGCCGACAAAGTTAGGTGTTTTTCTATTACTGTCAAAATTTTTTCTGTTAGAGGGGTGCATTTCAAATTGAAATGCACCCCTGTTAGAACTTACCCCATTTCAAATATCATAAAAATTTTTATACCATCACGGAAGCGGTATCTTCACCAGGTCTTCGATTTCATGACCGTTGTGCATGAAGCGTGCCAGGGTGTAGACGTTACCGGCTTTGTCCTGTGCGATGGAGTTGACGTAGGTTGGCAACTCGCCGTCGCCGTAGAAGATGGGGCCGTGGTCCCGATATTCCCTGCGGGGGATGTTATAGGTCACTAAATGAAGGTTTTCCAATCCTCTGGCTGCGCCCATCGCTATTTTGTCTAATCCTTTCACGCGTTTCCCGTCGACGTAGATCGGCCCGCCGGTAAGGTAGTAGATGGTGTTGTCCTTACCCAGCATGAAACCGAGGTAGCCGTAGCTGAACTGGTCGAACATACCGCTTTTCTTCGATGGCTCCGACACGATGCGTTCAACGAGTTCGATGCTTTTCGCCTTGGGATCGAACCTGAACAGATAGCCCGAGTTTCCATGGACGCCATACGCAACGTTTTCAGGTTCGTACCAGAAAATTTTCCGCCAGTTATAGCCCATGCTGCCGGCACCGGTATAGTCGTATGTGCCCAGATAATCAAGCCGCATATCGACACCCTCTAACTTTTCGGGAGCGGAAAGACCTGGACGGTAATAGAAGATGTCGCCCTCGGCGTTTGAGTAATAGACATTCCCGTCGCGCGGATCGACAAACATCGAACGGCAAAGTACGCGGTAATCCTTGCCGACGGTGCCGCCTTCGCCCAGTTCGTTGACCAGACCGAGGTCTTTCAACTGTTTTGTCTTGAGGTCGTAATCAAGCAGATAACCTTTAGGCCAGGTGATGCCGTACAGGTGTCCGCGCTGACGGTCGATGGTCATGGTGAGGATGCCTTCGCCGTGAGGCGCCAACGCCAGGGTCTCTATTTTTCCCGTTTTCAGGTCGTACGATACAAAGTAACCGCCGCGGTAGAGCTGATAACCGGCGGGGGCGTTTACGGGCAGGCACTCCGAACCGTCAATCATCTCGTAATAACCGACATGCGTGGCAAAATACAGCTTGCCATCGTGTTCATAAAATTCGACATGACTCTTGCCCTGCGCGATAAACTTCTTGTCCTTTTCGCCCACCGCCTCCGTCAGATCGGAGATAAATTCAATTTTGTCGGTTGCAGGATCATACACGTAAAAATGACCTGCTACATCGTGCTTGTCGGACGAAAGAACATAATAAATTTTCCCGTCGCTGGCAGCAGAGATAGCATTGTAGGTGTCATGTGCGCCGGGGAACCCCGAATAGTAATGCTTGGCCGTAAGCTTGGTTGTCGCTGTTTCCGAAATAATTTTTTCAGATTCTTTAGGCGATTGACATTGTACGCCCATGGCCAGGATCGATACCATCAGGATGGATGTCAGGCCGATAAATTTTAATTTTTTCATTTGAATGTTGTTTATTTATTTAATAATTTACGAAATGCGTTCATTAATATATCTTCTGCGTCGCCGGTCACGGGGCTGGCATTGACTTCGTACCCTCCCTGGCTATAGGCTTCCTTAATGCCTATATAGGAAGGGCCGTATTCGCCGTATGCCGCCATCGACACCGCCAGATCAGGTTGTAACGACTTGGCAGCCAGTTGGTATTCTACAAATAGTTCGCCCGGCGCGAACAGTACCCTCGCGTTTCCGATACTTAGACATGCCACATCGATGGCTTTTCCGGCAAGCGTCCGTTCAGCCCACAGATGCTTCGTGTTTGGGACGAAGTCGGGCTTGCCGGTTTGACTTTTCAATTCCTGAAGCAACGCTTCCGTCACGGGAAGCAGCACCGGGCAGGTCTTCCACGACACATCACTGGCGGTCACCGGAAATTTGGCGCTGCTCCGCCAGGCGCGCTCCATGCCATCGGCCAGACGCCGTGCCAGGATCATGCGATTTTCGGGTGTTCCGTCGTTGTACTTCCCTGCGGCGATATTACCGCCCGCGCCGTTGAAGTGAATATGCAAGGCATCGGGAATGGCCAACTGGCGGTTGAACCGCGCGATACCGGGGAAGTCGGGATTGGGGATACCCGTCCGGTAATACGATTGCGGATGGGTGGCATAAAAGGTCATGACGGCAACCGGATGATGGTCGTCCCAGCAGGCAAGCAGCGTGACGTTGGGATCAATCAACCCTTCAGGCTCGTTCCGTAATGCTGTATTTTTACATGAACTCCCACGCATCTCTCCCACTTTGCCGTCCTTCACGATCCTGCGGTTGGAGGCTACCTCATACACCGGCGCTTTGCCAATGCTGATGTGCGTTAACGGGCGCAGGCTGTTCAGCGATTCTGCTGCGGCTTTGCCCAGCCGCGACAGCAACTCCCGATCGAACGCGCCGTCAAAGCTATCGAGCGGCGCCCCCATCTCTTTGAGCGCCTTTTCAGTTGAGAAATCACAACGCGGAGCGTCGTGCTGATGCAGTGTGTGCACGGCAACGCGTTGAGGAACGGTATGAACGGCGTCTGCCAGCGTTTTTTTGAACGCATCCTGACTTTCATTGGCAATGCCAATCCAGTCGATGGCACACAAGACCACGGGGTCGCCAGCGCCGGTCAGCACAAGCCCCCTAGCTCTCAGCCCCATTCCCCAGGTTGCGACCGCCGGGTCGTAGGCGAGGTGGCTTCCGACAGGCGGCGTTGCATCGATATCGAATACGGAAATCTTCATGGTTTCGCTTATCCGAATAACTTGTTTAACAGATACGCCATGCGATACCCGGCTTTCAGCAGCTGGCTTTCACCCAGGCAGCGCGCTTCGTTTGTGAAGTCTACCCCCAACGTGTCGCCAGCCTTGGCCCAGTCGTAAATGACCGCGCAGTCCTTGGCCGTTTGCGCAAACCATTCTCTGGGAGTGCCCTGCACAATCTGCTGTTTCTCTTTGGCCGAACAACGGTCGAGCTGATGCTGGTATTCGGAATACGACCAGGCATGCGCGCTGCGCAACATATAGGAATCCCAGACGGAATGATAGCTCACCTCGGCATTATTGTACTTGACGCTGAACCCGATGACGCGATCCGTATAGGCGACATGACTCGGACAGTGCATGTCGGCCGTCAGGTGAATCAGAAATTTCAAGCAAACCGCAACGGTCGAATCGTCGAGCGCCTTGTAGTTTTCCAACTTTTGGATCGCCTCCTCCAGCGCGGGTACGCACCTGAGCCTTTCCTTGTCGGGGGCGTCGACGTACTTGAAATTTTCATCCACGCAACTCATGTGCCATGAATCGGAAAAAAGAAATTCCGGCGTTTTGCGAACAAAGTCCATCCATGAGGCATAGTATACGATTGATCGTCCGCCGAGATAGCTTTCGATACGTTTTTTGGCCGCCGGCTTCAGGTTACATTCGGCGATGTAGGTGATGGCATCGTGTTCAATCCCTCCCCATGCAAAAAGTTCGTGCGAAATGGCGACGAAAAATAGGGCCAATACTAACAGGCCGGCATGTTGACGGATTTTGATTTTTTGTTTGTTCATTTTGATGAATGTATAATAAATGTATAATTGATGAATGTGTAATTAAGCCGTCTACTGCATGCTCACACGAACGGATGGCGCCAGTTCTTTCATGCCCTGATAGATCAGCGGTTCGATTTCTTCCGACCATTTGCAGGGCATCCCGTATACTTTTTGCGAAGTGTCGCCTTCATAGCCGCCTTCGCGGAGTATGGTGACCGATGGGATATAGGACGGTACATCGTTGGCATAGCCCATGACAAAGATGTCTTTTCCGAACATGCGTTTGAAACCGATGGCATATTCAATGACCAGTTCGCCGCCCAGACAAAGTAGCGGCTGTCCGCCAATGTTCCATATCTGAATCGGATACGGGTAGGACGTGAGGGGCATCTGTCCCTTTTCCATCTCCGACAGGATGCGGGCAGCCCAGCGCTTCGTATAATCATCCTGTTGCTGTCCGGCTATGACGGCCAGCGCTTCTTTTGTCGGAGGCGCCTCTAAGGGCAGCACGACTTCCTTGCCGGCTGCCAGCAGGAAGGGTGATAATTTCCGCATCTGTTCGTTCAGCACCCTGTCGACGGCTACTGCCAAGGTAAGCCCGTGCTGCCTTGCCAACGGGATCGTCCTGCGGGGCAGCGGGTTCTGGTCGGCGCCGGCGCCGGCAAAAAACATGGCAACAGCGCCCGGATACATTTTCTCTAATTCCAGCTGTGCGAATCCCGGATAATCGCCACACCAGTTTAAACCGTCCAAAGTCGTTGCATGACAGGCATATCCGAAAATGATGGCGCGGATGTTTCCTTGCAGGTCGGTCACTTTGATAACCGGTACCGCATAATCGTTCGGACCCTTCAACTCGGTCTGCTGCAGCAGCGCTCCTTCGCGATTGTTCCGGCGGTTCACCTGAAATCGCGTCACCCCGTTTTCGGCATACAATTCAACGGGCGTCATCGTTTGAAATGCAGCCGACACAAGCTGCACGATTTTTGATTCCAACAGCGTGGTGTAACGTGTGATGCCTTTGTCCTTGTCGATGTCCAAGGGATAAATGTCGACAAGCGTCCCTGCGAGCGCAGGGCCTGAATGGGTGTGCGAAGCGCTCAGGATGATTCGTTCCCTGCTCAGATTCAAGTCCGATTGTAACCTTTTGCATATCCTGTCGTACAATGGCTTGTTCAATCCCAGCAGGTCGAGCGTCACCAAGACAGAGCGGTTGCCCAGCGAATCTTCCAAAGCGATGGCTTTGGCCCACAGATCATGGATGATACCGCTACCCGGCTGCTTGCGCCCGCCATAACCGGCCATCCAGATGCTTTCCTGGGGTGTGATCACCGTTCTTGCCGTTCCGGCTTTCCATCCCGAAGCATGAAGACCTTCCGAAAGAAAAAGGAGGGCGCCAATGATCCATAACATTGATATCTTTCTCATCCCTAACTGTTTTTGAGTTTGTCGGCGTTCGCATAAATTTTTTGGATGGCTTCGGCAATGTCGTCCATATCCTGTTTGCTTCCGAGCAACATGTTTTGGCCAAACCAGACGGCTTCTTCGCACAGGCGGTCATTGTCGGGGCATTGATTGGCCTCGTTGTAGCGGTTGATGTCGAGCATTTCCTTCGGGTACATCTTTTGAAAGTTCTTCGTTTGAAAGGCATTACCAAGGTAAGGCTCCTTGTTGAGCGGGCCATAACCGCCCGAACAGGGCACGCCCTCCGCGCTTAGCGCTTTCAGGAATGTGGCACGGGGCAGTCCTTTAAACTGTTCCTTTTTGTAATTGAAGGGGAACAGATGAAAAGCGGCACGGGTTACGCCATTATTCAGTCTGTAAGGGATGATGCCGGGTATCTTTTCTATTTTGGCTTTCAGATAGGCTGCATTTTCATTGCGAAGGGTTGTCTCTTCCTCCAAGCGGGCAAGCTGGACAAGTCCGATGGCCGCCTGGTATTCGCTCAGACGCATTTTCGTCCCTAACATCACCGTTCCGCCGCCATAAGAGCCTACCATGCTGCCGTAAGCATTGCCGTAGTTGTGGAACGAGAAGCACCGGTCCATGAACTCATCGTCATCGCTCACGATGGCGCCGCCCTCGCCCATCGGTATGTTTTTTGAATTTTGGAAGCTGTAGCAGCCGGCAAGGCCGAACGTCCCGACTTTCTTGTGATTGATTTCGGCCAACCACGCCTGACAGGCGTCTTCAACAACGATTAAGTTGTGTTTTTTGGCAATGGCCATGATGCTGATCATATCCGCCGGTAAGCCGAGGATGTGAACAGGCAGGATGGCGCGGGTACGGGGGGTGATTTTCTGCTCTATCTTTGCGGGGTTGATCTGGAACGTTGTCGGGTCGACATCGGCAAAGACCGGCATGGCGCCGGTCATCAGTATGGCTGCAACCGAGGCGATAAACGTGTACGGAGGTACGATCACCTCATCGCCGCCGCCGAGGCCTGCCTGCGTCAACGCCGCGATCAGGGCGCTGGTGCCGTTCACAACCGACAGGCATCTTTTTGCGCCAATGGCCTGCGCCCATTTTTTCTCAAACTCGGTCGTCATGTTGGCACGCGACCAGACACCGCTTCGCAGCACGTCCACTACCAGTTTCTCGTCGGTTTCGGGGTTCCATTTTGGCCAACGGGGCCATCCCTTCGTATGCACGGGCGAACCGCCCAACATGGCGGGAACATCCGGACTGTTGTTGCTGCCTGCAAAGGGGATGTTTGCGAATGTGCTGTTTGCGAAAGCTGCCGTAGAAGCAAGCAACCCCAAACCGGTCATGGAATTCTTTTTTATAAATTCTCTTCTTGAATACTTCGTTGTTGTCATAATTAAATTATTTTATGGGTTTGTAAATTCTGCGATTTTGACGTACAAAGTTAGAACTAAATTTTTATAATCAAAAATTAAATTTAGTTTTTGTGATAAATAATCTTATCTTTGCGGGTAATTCGGTTGTCGCGCCATGTTCATTTCATGTAAAAGCAAGCGATAAACCAGGTAAAACAAGCGATAAAAAATAAAGTAACATTAAATATTTGCAACAATGAAAAAGGTCTATTTATTGATTTTGTTAGTAGTAGTGTCGAGTATGGATGTGATGAGCCAGCAGAAAGAGCCGGAACGTTTGCGACGCGACCAGAGTTTTTTTGGTATTCATTTCGATTTTCACGCGGGTGACGACTGTAAGGAGATAGGGAAAAACACGACGCCCGAGATGCTCCATGCCATCATTGACATGGTTCAGCCCGATTATGTGCAGACCGACTGCAAGGGTCATGCCGGATATACGAGTTATCCGACGAAAGTGGGCAACCAGGCGCCGGGCTTTGTAGGCGATCCGCTGCGTGTCTGGCGCGAGGTGACAGCCCGCCGCGGCGTTGCGCTCTACATGCACTATTCGGGCGTGTGGGACACGCGTGCCATTGAACTGCACCCGGAATGGGCGGCGATAAAAGCCGATGGTACGATGGACAAGGACAAGACGTCGGTTTTCGGGACTTATGTCGATCAACTGCTTGTGCCGCAACTGAAAGAGCTGGCAGGCGATTATGGCGTGGACGGCGTCTGGGTTGACGGCGAGTGTTGGGCGACCGTTACCGACTACGGCGAACGGGCCGTGCGCATGTTCAGGGAAACGACAGGTATACAGGATGTTCCGAAGTCGGCTGCCGACCCGCACTGGTATGAATGGATGCAGTTCCACCGCGAGGGATTTCGTAAATACCTGCGTCATTATGTGGCGGCAGTACGGACGACCTATCCCAATTTTCAGATTTGCAGCAACTGGGCTTTCACACACCACATGGCTGAACCGGTTTCGGTGGCGCTCGATTTTTTGTCGGGCGACTATTCGCCGAACAACAGCGTCAACTCCGCCCGTTATGCCGGACGTTATCTCGTCCACCAGGGCGTTCCCTGGGATTTGATGGCCTGGAGTTTTTCTTATAACCCGCACCCAAGGGAGCAAAAACCGGCTGTGCAGTTGAAACGCGAGGCGGCAGTTATTTTGGCGCTGGGAGGCGGTTTTCAAGCCTATTTTACGCAGAACCGCGACGGCTCGGTCAGATTGGACGAAATGAAGGTGATGGCCGAAGTGGCCAAGTTTGCCCGCGAAAGGCAGGCTTTTTGCCATCACTCGGTGCAGATTCCGCAAGTCGCCCTCCTGTTGTCGACAAGCGATTATCAGCGCACTTCGAGGAATTTGTTTCCCCAGAATATGGGCCGCTCTCAGGGCGTGCTTCATTGCCTGCTCGAAAGCCAGCACAGCGTTGACTTAGTGAGCGAAGAGATACTGGCACCCGATATGAGCCGTTTCCCGATAATCGTAATTCCAGAATGGGAAAAGATTTCGCCGGCATTTCGCGACGACTTGATTACCTACGCGAAGGGTGGCGGCAGCCTGTTGGTGATCGGCCAGGAAACAGCGGCACAGTTTGCCGAACTGTCAGGCGTATCTTTACAGGGTGACAATCAGGTTGTACAATCGCTTGGCAAGGGGAAGATAGGCTTCCTGCCTTTCCCTGTTGGCGAAGCATACGAGAAAAAGGGGGAAGAATCAGTACGAAAAAAAGTGGACGCTGCCGTTCGCACACTGTTTCCGAACCCATTGGTCGAAGTCAACGGTTCGCCGTGGGTGGACGTGTCGGTCAGCCAACTGAACGGCAAGCGGCTTGTCCATTTGGTCAACACATCCGGCGACCACAAGGGGGCGGGGATCATTCGGGCGATTGACCCGGTCGGCCCGCTGCAGGTTGCTATCCGTTCCGATAAAAAACCGTCGAAAATCACCCTTCAGCCTGCCGGCACGACATGCGATTTTACCTATACGGACGGAAAAGCGAAAGTAACGGTTGATAAAGTGGAGATTTACGATATTCTGGTCATCGAATGAGTTGCCATAGATAAATGAAAAAGAAACTATCTTGTATCCTGATTGTAGCCCTCATCATCCTGTCGTCGTGCGGCGAGGGCGTGAAGTTGTATGTGTCGCCTGCCGGCAACGATGCTGATGCGGGCACAGCTGACAAGCCCTTGCAGACGCTGGAAGGTGCACGAAGGGCGGTACGCTCGGCACGGACGGCGTACCCCGGCAAACGGGTGACCGTGTATGTCAAAGGCGGTGAATATTCGCTTGAACGGGCTGTCAAACTGACTGCCGCCGATTCGGGAAGTGAACGGGCACCGGTTGTCTACCGCGCGATGGATGGCGAAACGCCCGTCTTTACCGGAGGAAAAGCGCTGTCGAAATGGGCAAAGCCAAAGGAGGCACCGGAGCTTGAAAGGCTTGCCCCATCGGTACGCGGTAAAATATTCGTATGCGATCTGGTAGCGGCAGGGATTACCGATTTCGGTGATCCGACCGACGTCGGACAACGACCGGACTTGATATGCAACGGACAACTTCAGACGCTGGCACGCTGGCCGAATAAGGATTTTGTACGGGCTGGCAAAGCAAAAGGACAAACAACGCTACCTAACACCTATATTTCAACGCACGGGACGAAAGAAGGCGTGTTCGAATATATCGACGCCTATCAGGATCGATGGGCGCAGGAGGAGGATGTCAGGCTGGGGGGCTACTGGTATTGGGACTGGTCGGACCAGTACCAGAAAGTAGCAGACTGGGACCAGGATGCACGCATCGTACGCCTCAGAGAGCCTTACCACGGCTATGGTTACAGGGACAGCCTGCGCTATTTCGGACTGAACCTGTTCTGTGAAATCGACCAGCCGGGCGAGTGGTACCTGAGCCGTTCAACCGGCAAACTCTACTGGTATCCGCCGGAAGGCGTCGAGCCGGAAAAGGCGGAGACGACCCTGACCTGTTTCCGTGATACGTTTATGCTCGAATTGAAAGACTGCGCCTACATCACGTTTGAGGGACTGACCTTTCGCGAAGGACGCGGTTCGGCTATCCGGATAACCGACGGCACGCATAACATCCTGTCGGACTGCCGTATTGAACGGTTCGGAAAAGACGGCGTCCATATCAACGGCGGCACGCATCATGGCGTCAGTGGCTGCCGGCTGTCGACTTTCGGTCATGGTGGATTCAAGATTGCAGGCGGCGATCGCAAGACGCTTACGCCCTGCGAACATTTTATTGAACATACGATTGTCGAAAACTTTTCCCTTTTTCAACGTACCTACGAGCCGGCTGTCCATTTGGACGGCTGCGGCATCAGGATAGCCAATAACCGCTTCTGCAACTCCTCGTCGTCGGCCATGCGGCTGGAAGGAAATGACTTCCTCATCGAATACAATGAAGTGAGCCATGTAGTCAACGAATCGGACGACCAGGGAGGCATTGACATGTTTTATAACCCGTCGTACAGGGGCGTGGTGATTCGTTACAACCGCTGGTCGGACATTGCCGGCGGCACGCGACATGGCGCGGCAGGCATCCGGCTCGACGACATGATTTCCGGTATATGGGTCTATGGCAACCTGTTCGAACGATGCGGAGCCGGACACTTTGGCGGCGTGCAGATACATGGCGGGAAAGACAATCGCATCGAAAACAATGTCTTTTACGCATGCCCTTTTGCCGTCAGTTTCTCCCCCTGGGGCGAAAAACGATGGCTGGAGTTTTTAGACAGCGAAGGAATCCGGAAAAGGATTTACAGTGACGTGGACATCAACTCGGAGGTATACCTGACAAAGTATCCCGAACTGAAGGACATCCGCCTGAACGCCGATGTGAACAGTGTCACGGATAACCTGATGATATCCTGCACGCAGTCGTTCTACAACTTGAAGGATAATCAGATTGTAAAGAACAACACCGAACTGGAGGCCGGCGGCAAGCCTATAGAAGCCTTTTGTACAAAAGAGGAGCTGGCCAAATATGGGTTGCAGGCGATACCTTTGGAGAGGATAGGGCCTAAAGGCTCGCTGCGCTCGCGATAAATTTTTAATAGTCAATTTTTATAATCTATTTTTATAATCTATTTTTATAATCTATTTTTATAATCAATGTCGGAGAAAAACGAAACGGGCAGACAGGGCGAATCGGTTGCACGTAAATATCTTGAAGGTAAGGGGTATAAAGTGCTTGAAACGAATTGGCGCTTCCATCGTTACGAATTGGATATTATCGCCACTAATAATGAGGAGATCGTTGTTGTCGAGGTGAAGACACGTTCCGACAAATACCTCATGGCGCCTGAAACGGCTGTCGACAGGAAAAAAATTCGAAGGATCGTCACTGCCTCCGATGCGTACGCCCGTCAAAATGGAATAAGCCTCCCTGTCCGCTTCGATGTCATTTGCTTGGTTAAAAAAGGACAATCGTTTGAAATTGAACATATCGAAGATGCTTTTTTTGCTCCTTTGCGATGATGGAACGAATTACGATGATGGAAAGAATTGCGATGATGGAAAGAAATGCGATGATGGAACGAATTGCGGAGGTGGATTCCACCAACAAATACCTGACAGAAGCGTTAAAAAAAAGACAACTTCCCTCAGGATTTGTAGTACATGCTGAAATACAGACACATGGACGCGGACAGGCAGGTAATGCGTGGGAATCGGAGCCATTCAAAAACCTGTTGTTCAGCGTGTATTTCCGACCGGTCAACATGCCTGCCAGTCTGCTTTTTGCCATCTCGGAAATGGCATCGCTCTGCGTAAAAAAAACGCTTGACAAGTATATCCCCTTCGTCACGGTCAAATGGCCGAACGACGTGTATTACCAGGACAAAAAAATTTCGGGCATCTTAGTTGAAAACGTCATAACGGGCGGAATAATAGAACATTCCATCATCGGAACAGGCATTAACATCAATCAATTGCAATTTACAGGCGATGCCCCCAATCCGGTTTCGCTGTCGCAGATAACAGGGATAGCGCATGATAAAATGCGCATATTGTCCGAATTTCAAGCGCTGTTCAAAACACAAAGTGACCGATTGAACAACCATCTATTCGACGAAATACATGACGCATACCTTGATGCGCTCTACCGTAAGGAAGGATATCACCTGTACAGCGATGCCAATGGCGTCTTCGAAGCAAGACTTCATACGATCGAACCCACCGGACCTATCGTCCTCGAACGCACAGACGGCCGATTTTCACGTTATGCGTTCAAGGAAGTAACGTATTTATAATCAGAAACCTTCAATACGCTTCGCGATATTTGCCGTCGTCTTTGGCTTCGAGGATGTTAAGGTAGCTTTTATAGCGCGACTCGCTGATGAAATGGTCGTTTGTGGCCTGAATAACAGCGCAGCCCGGCTCGTTGCGATGGGTACAGTTGTTGAATCGGCAACCGGATGAAAATTGAAATATCTCCGGAAAATAATGGGCTACCTCGGCGCCCTCCATTTCAATGGTCCCGAACCCCTTGATGCCGGGCGTGTCGATCACATATCCACCGTTGGGGAGCGGTATCATTTCCGAAAAGGTGGTTGTATGCGTTCCTTTCTTGTGATATTCGGAAATATTGGCGGTTTTCAGATTGACTTCCGGAAGCAACTTGTTGATTATCGTCGACTTTCCTACTCCCGAATGACCCGAGAACAACGACGTCTTGCCGTCAAGCAGGCCTTTCAGCGTGTCGATGCCTTCGCCTGTCAATGCGCATAGCTTCAAGCAGGGATAACCGATGGCGGTATATAAATTGATCAGCGCGTCAAGGTATTCCAGATCATCCGTATCATAACGGTCAATCTTGTTAAATACCAATTGCACGGAGATGCTATAGGCTTCGGCGGTAGCCAGAAAGCGGTCCACGAAAATGGTGGTCGTCTGCGGGTAACTAACCGTGACGACAAGGACAGCCAGGTCGATATTCGCAGCGAGAATATGCGACTGTCTCGACAGGTTCGACGACCGGCGGATCATGTAATTGTGGCGGTCGTGAATCTCCGTGATGAACGCCGTACCTTCCGTATTTATTTCGATCTCGACCCTGTCGCCAATCACGACGGGGTTGGTGCTTCGGATACCTTTCAGACGAAAACTTCCTTTTACTTTACATTCAACCACGCGCAGGTCGTCGGTATGAACGGTGTACCAGCTGCCTGTATTTTTAACGACCAAGCCGTGCATCAGACCGTCATGATTTCTTTTTCCTTGGCCGCATACAGTTCGTCAATCCGTTTGATGAACCTGTCATGAATTTTCTGGACTTTATCTTCTGCATCCTTTTCCACATCTTCCGGGACGCCGTCCTTGATTGATTTTTTCAATAACTCATTCACTTCGCGACGGGTATTGCGAATACTTATTTTTGCATTTTCGGCTTCATGCTTTGCCTGTTTTGCCAACTGACGGCGACGCTCTTCGGTCACAGGCGGAATGCCGAGCCGGATGACCTCTCCGTTATTTTCAGGCGTGATGCCCACGTCCGAATGAAGGATGGCTTTTTCAATCTCCTTGATGAGCGGTCGTTCGTAAGGCGTTATCAGGATGGTTTTCGCGTCGGGCGTTACGATAGAAGCGACATTCATAAGCGCCGTCATCGAGCCGTAGTACATGACCCGTACATTATCCAAAATTCTGGGATTCGCTTTTCCTGCACGGATACGTGCCAGTTCGTCGTCCAAATAAGTAATGGCAGATTCCATCTTCGATTCTGCCCCTTTGATGATTTGATTTGTGTCGGTTGCCATAATTTCGTGTTAATAAAAGAATTCAAATCAAGATGTTTCTCATGAACTGAACACACGTTTTCGTTTCCTTCACCTGATTTGACCACGGTTTGATGTCGTACTCCAATTCAATATCAACATAGATAGGCCAACCTTCCTTTTTAATCAACAGCAGTATCTCGTCCAGTTTCATTTCACCCTGCCCAAATACCTGGTTTGCATCGGGCTGAACGGCATGAGGCCCCGTTTTGTCCTTGATGTGAATACTGAAAATACGGTCATGGTATTTCCGCATGAAGTCGCATGGGTCCAGGCCGGTTGAACCCCAATAGTGACCGACGTCGAAGTTCAGCATGACGGCGGGCGAAACTTTCAGGAACTGGTCGGCGGTGAATCCTGGCTGCGCATACTGTGCGTGGTTGTGAAAAATGGCATACAAACCGTGCTTCTCGGCATAAGGAGCCATTCGTCTGACAGCCTCTTCGCCGATCTCCTCCGTGATGCCCCTGGCGCCCATCGCTTTGGTGGCGCGGAAAGCATAGTCGATCTCTTCGTCCGACCATTTGCCTGGCGTGAACTTCACGATGTGGATGTCGATGCCTGCGTCGTCGAACAATTTTTTGGCAGTAGCCACCTTTTCGGGGGTGACCCCGATACGCCATGCTTTCAGGTCTGCGTTGTACTTGTCAAGCAAGGCTTGCTTTTCGGGCGTCATCTGTTCGTTTCTGCCCGGAGCGGGAAAGGGCATTTGAGGTGCGCCAAGGAATGCTTCAAGGTCGGGTCCCGACCTGAACTCGATTGAATTGATCCCTGTTTCCCTGCAGTACTTGATGCAATTTTGCAGACCGCCCGGCATGCTGCGGAAACTATAGGTGGAACAGCCTGTTTGAACGCCGCCAAACTTCGACCCAAATTCATAAATGCTTGGGAATGATTGTGCTGATGAACATGCCTGCCGACAGGATGTGGCTAACGGAGCCATGGATGCAGCGGCAAGTGCGGTGGCTGAACCGCTTAAAAAACTGCGTCTTGATAATTTGTTACTCATGTTGAAATAATATTTTTTGGTTAATAAAACTTTACAAAAATACAATACCTTTTTTAATTTTCCAAAAAACAAGCAAAAATGCGGTGTATTTGGCTAAGGCCGGTTTTCAATTAGAGACGAACGTGCCAATTTTTTCGCCAGCCATCACTTTTTTCAGGTTGCCCGGTGTGTCCATGTCGAAAACGATCAGCGGGAGGTTGTTTTCCTTGCAAAGGGTTGTTGCCGTCAGGTCCATCACGCGCAGGTTGCGTTCATAAATCTCGTCGAATGTGATTTCGTCGAATTTCGTTGCGGTCGGGTCTTTTTCGGGGTCGGCTGTATAAATGCCGTCTACGCGCGTACCTTTCAATAATATATCGGCTTCGATCTCGATGCCGCGCAACGACGATGCCGTATCGGTTGTGAAAAACGGATTGCCCGTTCCGCCGGCTATCATCACCACATGGCCTTGCCGTAACAATTCGATCGCGCGGTCTTTGCTGTAAAATTCGCCGACAGGTTCCATCCGTATGGCGGTCAGCACGGACGACTTGACCCCGATGGCGTGCAGCGCGGAGCTTAATGCCAGACTGTTTATGACGGTGGCCAGCATGCCCATTTGATCGCCTTTCACACGGTCGAAGCCCTTTGACGTTCCGCTTAGACCGCGAAAGATATTACCACCGCCTATCACGATACCAATCTGAACGCCCGTCTCCGCGACTTCCTTTACCTGAAACGCATACTCGTTCAGTCTACCCTCGTCAATCCCATACGATTTCTTTCCCATAAGCGACTCACCGCTTAACTTTAATAAAATTCTATTCCATTTCATATTATATATTTTTCAGTTTTTTATAACATCCCCCCTACCTCCCCCCCCCTCTTAATTCTTAATTGCTTCCGTACCGAAAGCGACACATTATTTGATTTTTACACTAAGGAACGTTCTTAATTCTCAATTCTCAATTCCCCCAATTCTCTCAAACCGCCGGCAAACTCTGCCCCGTAATCTTTCGATAAAGGTCGAGCGCGTACACATCCGTCATCCCCGATATGTAATCGAGCGCGCACTGGACTTTCCCGTAAACGGTCGGGGCGCGAACGTCGTATTGATCGGGGACGCGGTTCAGCAACAGCTTGCTGTACGAATGATCGGGGTTCATCATGGCATCCATCATGGTTTCGAGCAGGTAGCCAAAAATATGGTAGCCGGCCAATTCGACATCGACCACGTCGCGCGACACGTAAATTTTTTCGTAAGCCGCTTCTGAACATATCTTATAGGCTTTTACAACGTCGTCGCTCACGTCTTCGATCAAGTTTCGATGGTAGGAACCTTTTAACAAAGCATCCTCGTTGTCCATGAAGACCTGCGTACACTCGTCGACCAATAATCCGATGATGCTTGAACGCAGATAGGCAATCTGTTCGTTCGTATCGTTGACGATGTGTATGACTTTCTCTATTTCCCGAAGTCTTTTTTTGTTGAAAAATCCAAAAAACAAATCAAACACCTCATCTTTTGTCAGCAACCGCAGCTTGTGCGCATCTTCGATGTCCATGATCTGGTAGCAAATATCATCGGCAGCTTCTACGAGAAAGACAAGCGGATAGCGGGCGAAAATTTCTTTTTCCGGGTCAATTTTCGGGATGCCCAACTCGTCGACTAAGCGATGATACGTATCTTCTTCGGTCTGAAAGAATCCGAATTTGCCTTTTGGCTGGGCGTGCGTGGAGGGGTACGGATATTTCACGACCGAAGCCAGCGTGCTGTATGTCAGTGCAAATCCTCCTTCCCGTCGTCCCTTAAACTGGTGTGTCAGGAGGCGCATGGCATTGGCATTGCCTTCAAAATAAAGAAAATCCTCCCACCGGAAGCCCTCATCGCGAATTTGCTGCTCAAACAGTTTCCCTTTGCCGTCGGCAAAGTAGGCGGAAAGGGCCCGTTCGCCCGAATGGCCGAACGGCGGATTGCCCATATCGTGCGCTAAGCAGGCGGCTGAAACGATTGAATCGATTTCTGAAAAGTTTGCACCATCGGCATCTTGATGCCGTTGTATCAGGTAATTGGAAACATTTTTGCCAAGTGAACGACCTACACACGATACTTCAAGGCTGTGTGTCAGCCGATTATGCACAAATATACTGCCGGGAAGCGGGAACACCTGCGTTTTGTTCTGTAAGCGGCGAAACGGCGACGAGAAGATAAGCCGGTCATAATCACGTTGGAAGTTTGTCCGTTCATGCTTGCGTTCATGGTAATGTTCCACGCCAAGCCGTTTGCCTGATAGTAATTGAGACCAATTCATTGTTGTAGTTTGTAGATTTCAGATTTCAGGTAGGGGCAAGGCATGCCTTACCCCTACAAAACTTATTCAACTTGTAGTACCAATCCCTTCAGGTATTCACCTTCGGGATGATAAATATTAATCGGATGATCAGCCGGTTGTGTCATCTGGTGAAGGATGCGGACAGCACGGCCTGACTGGGCGGCGGCGCTGAATACAGCCAACCGGAAATCGTTTTTACTGACGATCTGCGAGCAGGAAAAAGTAAAAAGGATGCCTCCCGACCGAATCTTCTTCAAGGCGATGGCGTTCAGTTTGCGATATCCCTGCAAAGCGTTTCGCAAAACATTTTTATGCTTGGCAAAAGCGGGCGGGTCGAGCGCTATCAGGTCGTATGCCACGTCCATCTTTTCCATGAACGTAAAGGCATCTTCCGCAAATGTCTGGTGACGTTTGTCATCCGGAAAATTCAGGGCGACGTTTTCGTTTGTCAGAGCTATTGCCTTGGAAGAGCTGTCGACGGAATGAACAAGTGAAGCGCCTCCCCTCAAGGCATAAACCGAAAAACTGCCTGTATAGCAAAACATGTTCAATACGGCCCGGTCTTTTGCATACTGCTGGAAAAGCGACCGGTTCTCGCGCTGGTCAAGAAAGAACCCGGTTTTTTGACCTTTCAGCCAGTCGACATGAAATGACAAGCCGTTTTCAGTCATGGTGGCCGGTTCTTTCAGGTCGCCGCCATACAGGTATTCGTTTTCACCGCCCAGATCAGCCTTAAACGGCAATGTTCCTTCCGATTTGTAGTAGATGCGGTGTATGTCACTGCCGAATACCTCCCGTAGGGCTGTTGCGATGTCCTTGCGCGCGTGGTGCATGCCGGCAGTATGAGCCTGTATGACAGCGGTATGTGCGTAGACGTCAATGATTAATCCCGGCAGGCCATCGCCTTCGCCGTGAATCAGACGGTAGGCGTTATTGAAATAGGGCGGCAAGCGGTCGACTTCGTGATGCACCCGACAGCCGCCGTTATCGGGCGATGACGCAGTCAAACCGAGCGACTGCCGCAGTGCAAGCGCCTTTCGGAGACGTTCCGTCCAGAAGTTGACGTCGATTTCGACCGGCGTGAACGACAGGATACGCACCATGATACTGCCGATCTGATAGTGACCCACGCCCAGCAGTTGATTATTCGAACTGTACACATCCACCGTGTCGCCTTCTGCCGGATTTCCCTTGATGGAAGCGACAGCTCCGGAGAATATCCAGGGATGGAAACGCAGCAGTGATTCCTCTTTTTTCGGTTTGAGATAGACCTTGCAACTGTTCATTTTGACTGTTCCAGAAATTGATAAATACGCAGACACGACCACGCATCGATTGCGGCATAATGTATTTGCGGTTTTGATAGACACGTTGCATCCCAATTGCTCCGTTGCTGGCTTTTGGAAATTCTTTTACTAAAGAGGATCGCGTAAATCTTTTGAAGACCCAGTTCCTCGATGCCAAACGATCCAACATAATCTTGCAGGTCGAGGAAGCTATCGCGTGATACCTTTGCCAGACAGTTCAATCCGATAAAATCGTCACGCAACGACAGGCCGATTTTTTTTATTTTTTTGTTTCTCAGGAACGTTACCAACGGGCGAGGCATCGTACTGAACTGGTTCAGTCGAATCAGGAAACAGGCATGATTGGTCGACAGTTGCATGAGCGACATTTTGTGATAGGTGTTTTTGGTAAAACACGGTCGGGTCTCGGTGTCAAATCCGATTTCTGCAAATGAAGATAAATACGCAAGCGCATTTATCAACGCTGTATGGGTATTCACAACAACGATCTGGCCGGAAAAAACCTCCATCGGCATTTTTGCAATTTCTTCTTTTGTTATGGTCTTCTGATAGTTCATGCGGTTTTATTCTTCGGTTACTTCGTTGTCATCGCCAAAACGCACGGAGTGAAGCGCTTTTAATGCGTTAAGTAATTTTTGTCCCCAATAAAGGCGAAAATTCTCTTCACAGGCAACCAGCGCCTGTTCCATCACACGTTCGTTTTCCTGACGAAAAAGCGCCGCAAAATTGCCCAGGTCCTGATAAATATCGGCTAGGTTTTCCGAAATCGTTGCGGCCACAGGTGCATCGCTGTATTGCATATCCGGATGAAAAGTTTCCAAAAAAGGATCATGTTCGCCCAGCAAATGGGCTATGCGATGGCGGATGACTTCATACGTGTGCTCTGTAATGAACTGCTCCGGTTCGCTTTCTTCTTCCGACGCGCCGGCTGCGGGCAATAAAGTCGCTTTCAGATAAAGTAGCGGAAGTATTTTTACGGCTTTGTCTGTAAACGAAAAAACCGTATGATTGGCAGTTGTCTCCATCAGCGCACAAAATTCGAGCGCGACCGTCGCAAATTCTAATGTGTTTTTAGCGTAAAGCATTGTAGTCTTCAGTCTTCCGTAATTAATAGGTCAGTCTATCGTGATCTTGTCCTGATAGCTTTCGGTGGTGACCGAATTGTCGATTTTCAGGATCAGGCCTTGCAGAACGGTTCCGGCACCCAGTTCGACGAAGTGGTCGGCTCCGTCGGCAACCATGTTGCGGATGGTCTGTGTCCACTTGACAGGGGCCGTCAACTGTGCGATGAGGTTTTCTTTTATTGTAAGTGCATCGGTCGATGGTAGTGCCGTATAATTTTGATAGATAGGGCAGACGGGTTCGCGGAAGGTGGTCGAGTTGATGGCTTCGGCCAGTTCGGTGCGGGCAGATTCCATTAGCGGCGAATGAAAGGCGCCGCCAACCCGAAGTTTCAAGGCGCGTTTAGCGCCTGCTTCGGTCATGCGTTCGCAGGCTTTTTCAACACCGGCCACCGTCCCGGAAATAACGATTTGTCCCGGACAATTGTAATTGGCGCAAACGACGATCTCGTCCGAGATGTCGGCGCAGATCATTTCAACGGTTCCATCGGGGAGGCCGATGATGGCCGCCATAGTAGAAGGACTTGATTCGCAGGCTTTTTGCATGGCGGATGCACGTTTGGAAACAAGCCGCAGTCCATCTTCAAACGAAAGCGCACTGGCCGCAGTCAGGGCCGAAAACTCACCCAGCGAATGACCGGCCATCATGCCGGGCGTAAACAGTCGGCCCCATATTTTTGAAAGGATGACCGAATGAAGGAACAAAGCCGGTTGCGCCACTTTGGTTTGTTTCAATTCTTCGTCCGTACCCGCAAACATGATGTCCGTAATACGAAACCCAAGTATCTCATTAGCTTGCTCAAACAGCTCTCTTGCACGCGAAAAGCCGTCGTACATCGACTTCCCCATACCAACGAATTGGGCGCCCTGTCCAGGATAAACAAATACTTTCATACATTCTTTTTTTTTAGTTTCAAGTTGCAAATGTAGTGCAAGTTGAGCGCAATACAAAAAAAGTTTACTTTTTTTTATTGCTTCCTTTCAGAAAGCGACACATTGATTTATTTTTTTAAGGCACGTTGCCGAAACGCCGCCTACATTCTGTTTACAGACAAAATGTAGTGCAAGTTGAGCGCAAAATGTAGTGCAAGTTGAGCGCAATACAAAATAAAAAAAATAAAAAATAACGATTATATCAAATTATGTTGTACCTTTGCGCTTTGATTAATTTAATTAAAATTGGAGGATTTATTATGAACACTTTATTATTTTTATCTTTACCGCAAGGCGGTGAACTTATTATTATCCTGATTGTGGTTTTGTTACTCTTCGGCGGCAAGAAGATTCCAGAGTTGATGAAAGGTCTCGGGAAAGGTATCAGTCAATTTAAAAGGGGCATTAAGGAAGTAGAGGAAGAAATCAAGATCGACGACAAGTGAGAATCGGATAGACATCTACACATCGGATAGACATCATTATTATGGCAAATCGGAACCGGGAAGCTGAAATGTCCTTTTGGGACCATCTGGAGGATTTACGATGGACATTGTTTCGTTGTATCATAGCCCTTTCTGTTTTTACCGTTGGCGGCTTTTTGTGCATGCGTTTTATTTTTAATGAAATCATCATGTGGCCGGCAGAACCTGATTTTATTTTATATCAGGGGCTTGACAAATTATCTCGAATAATGCCGATTTTTCCTGATTTTTTTAGTCAAACAATCAATATTGACATCGTTAATATTAAGCTTGCCACACAGTTCCTCACGCACTTAACCACATCTTTTTGGGTGGCGTTACTTTTGACGTTTCCCTATCTCATGTATGAAGTATGGAAATTCGTAAGTCCAGCCTTATACGAACATGAGAAAAAAAATGTTCGTTGGGTTTTTTTCTTTGGCACCTTCATGTTCTTTATCGGGTGTGCAGTAGGCTATTTCCTCGTTTTTCCGATGGCGTTCCGGTTTCTTGGCGGTTATCAGCTAAGCGAATCGATCCGCCAGCAAGTATCGTTGGAATCCTATATGGACAACTTTCTGACGCTTCTTTTCGTGATGGGCATCGTTTTTGAGATGCCTTTGGTAAGCTGGTTACTGTCGCAACTCGGATTGTTGAAACGTTCATTTTTCAACAAATACCGTCGTCATGCAATTGTCGGCCTGTTGGTTGTTGCTGCAGTCATTACACCAACTGGCGATCCTTTTACGCTGTCAGTCGTCTTTTTCCCGCTATACGGGCTTTATGAGCTCAGCGCATTTTTCGTTAAAAAAGCCCCGAAAGAAAATGAGGATGAAAGTGCAGATGTTGTAAAATATGGCGCAGAATAAGCAGAAAAAGAGAAAGAAAACCGCCAGAATCCGCAAATGGACCAATACCGTTCTATGGATTGGCTTCTTGTTCGTTTCACTTACGGTAGCCGGCATTTTTGGCGCGATTGCAAACGGACATATCGGGTATATGCCCCCTGTCGAGCAATTGGAGAACCCGATTGAACGATATGCTTCGCAGCTCATCTCGTCCGACGGTCTGGTGATTGGCAGGTATTCGCTTAGTAAAGACAACCGTATTTTCGTGAAATACAGCGACTTGTCGCCAGCGCTCGTGCACGCATTGATCGCAACCGAAGACAACCGGTTTGTAAAACACAGCGGTATCGACGTGAAAGGCCTTGCGCGGGCCATCATCAAACGGGGGCTGCTGATGCAAAAAAGCGGCGGCGGCGGCAGTACGATCACGCAGCAATTAGCCAAGCAGTTGTTTTCACCCCGCGCCGACAATATCATTGAACGTATCCTGCAAAAACCCATCGAATGGGTCATTGCCGTTCGCCTCGAGAAATACTATACAAAAGAGGAAATCATCAACCTGTACCTGAATAAGTTTGATTTTCTCTATAACGCAGTAGGCATCGAATCTGCTGCGCACACCTATTTCAATACGACGCCTAAAAACTTAAAGGTTGAAGAGGCGGCTACCCTCATCGGCATGTGCAAGAACCCTTCCTATTATAACCCCCGAAGGTATAACGAGCGTGCAGTGGGCCGTCGCAATACAGTGCTGACGCAAATGAACAAGTACGGATACCTTCCGAAAGCGGTCAGCGATTCCTTATCGCAACTGCCGTTAACGCTTAACTACTCGCCTATCGACCACAAGGAAGGATTGGCGCCGTATTTTCGCGAATACCTCCGAACGATGCTTGGGGCGTCGAAGCCCGACCGCAAGAACTACAGCCAATGGCAAGACCAGAAGTTTAGCGAAGATTCGCTTGCCTGGGAGACGAATCCACTCTATGGGTGGAGCAATAAAATCCGCAAAGCCGACGGCAGCTCCTATAACATCTATACCGACGGACTGAAAATTCATACAACCATCGATTCGCGGATGCAGCAATATGCGGAAGATGCACTGAAGGAACATATAGGAAAAACGTTGCAGCCCGTGTTTTCCAGGGAGAAAAGAGGCAGGAAATTTGGGCCTTATACCTTTGCCAACACTACTGACACCGAGAAACAAAGGTTAGTAAACGAAATTCTGGACCGTTCCGCCCGACTATCGGATCGCTACAGGGAGATGAAAAATGCCGGAGCAAGCGATGAGGATATTGAAAGCGCTTTCAATACGAAAGTCGAGATGACGGTTTTCTCCTGGAACGGCCTGAAAGATACCATTATGACGCCACGCGATTCCATCATGTATTACAAAATGTTCCTGCGTTCGGGGTTTATGGCGATGGAGACCTATACCGGACATGTAAAAGCGTATGTTGGTGGTATTGATTATGCTCATTTTCAATACGACATGGTCACTACCGGACGTCGTCAGATAGGCTCGACGATGAAACCGTTCGTGTATTCGTTGGCCATGGTCGAGGGTTTTACACCCTGCAACAGGATGCTCCACGTCCCACAAACATTATTTGATGAAAACGGAAAGCCCTGGACGCCGAAAAACGCTTCCTCCAGCCGGATTGGCGAAGAGGTGACCGTCCAGTGGGGGTTGCAAAATTCGGACAACTGGGTTACCGCCTACCTGATGGGTCATCTTTCGCCTTATGCGCTTGAGAGATTGTTGCGCTCGTATGGTTTTAAGGGTGCGATTGATCCGGTTGTCTCCATGTGCCTCGGGACGCCCGACATTTCCATTGCCGAAATGGTCAGCGCCTACTCGGTGTTCACCAACAAAGGCATTCGTATCGAACCGATCTATGTCACCCATATCGAAGATAATTACGGAAATACCGTGGCTACTTTCAACAACCAGCTGACCGAAGTCTTACCCGAAGACGCCGCCTTTAAAATGCTTAACATGCTGCAAAGCGTCGTGCAGGGCGGAACGGCGGCGAGCATACGCTCGTATGGGATAACAGCGCCCATGGGCGGAAAAACGGGCACAACACAAAACCAGTCGGATGGCTGGTATATGGGCTTTACGCCTTACCTCGTGGCCGGCTGCTGGGTTGGCGGCGAAGACCGCTCCATTCATTTCGATACGATGGCAGGACAGGGCGCCAGGGTGGCATTACCCATATTTGCGCAATTCATGAAGAAGGTTTTTGCGGATAAAAACCTTGGATATTCCGAAAAAGACATCTTCGACATCCCCGATGAATACCGCGATCCGTGCGCTTCCCGAAGCCGACGGGGCGTGGACGAGCAGTCGGGGAATAGAAACACACCCGGCTTGGATTCGTTTTATAATTAACCCTAACGATATGAAACACACATTGATATACTGTTTTGCCTTTCTTTTGCTGATAGCCTGTACCGACAAATCCCAACAACATGCCGATAGGGTATCCGTCATCTTCGATTCCGATTTAGGGCCAGACTATGATGATGTGGGCGCGTTGGCGGTGCTCCATGCGCTGGCCGACAGCGGTCAGGCCAATATCCTTGCGACGATTTCATCGAACAAAAATGAACTGGTTGTTCCCTGTATCGAAGTGATAAACACGTATTTCAATCGCCCGTCCATTCCTGTTGGCGCGCCCAAAAGCGACGGTGGCGTCAACCTGACCACCTGGCACAAGGTGAAATGGACGGAAGTCCTACCGGCAAAATATAAACACAGTACCGCCAAGACATCGGATGCACCGGATGCCGTCAAAGTATATCGGAAGGTATTAAGCACACAGCCCGATCATCAGGTGGTGATCTGTACGGTGGGCTTCCTTACCAACCTAAAAGACCTGCTGCTGTCGGGAGGCGATGAGATTTCGCCCCTTTCAGGGAAGGAACTCGTTGCACGGAAAGTGAAACGATTGGTTTCCATGGCCGGCGCATTCCCGGAAGGCAGGGAGTTTAATATTTACTGCGATGCGCCTGCTTCGATAGTCGTGGCCGAACAATGGCCGACCGAGATACTCTTCAGCGGCCATGAAATCGGGAGTAAAATATTCACAGGCAAACGGTTGGTTCAAATGGATATTCAAAACAGCCCCGTGAAGGAAGCATTTGAACTTTGTTTTGCCGAAGGCGATCCCCACGGACGGATGAGCTGGGACGAGACCGCCGTGCTGGTAGCTGTCAAAGGATACGAGCCTTACTACGCAACTGAAAGGGGCATCATGCAGGTAGACACGGAAGGAAATAACACATGGAAGCCCGACGAAAACGGCAGGCATATCCGTTTGATTGAAAAAATGCCTCCCGCCGAAGTGGCCGCCATCATTGAGCAATACATGATGCATCAACCCACAAAATAGCCCACCTGCCATGGCTGCATCAATAGTTAACACCGGAAAAGTACACTGGATTGCTTCACCCTGCAGGCTCGCAATGACGGAAAAGCGCCCGTCATTGCGAGGAACGAAGCAATCCAGTAAAACAATTATGTCAAAAAGCATCGTCTTAGGTATATTATTATCCCTTTCATCCATCCTTTACGCCAGCCAGCCGTTTTTCCCAACCGGTATTGCCCTGACCGAAAAAGGCGAAATCGTGATGACGCAGAAAGGCACGAAGCAGCTTGACCTGTTTTCGAGCGACGGCAGACGCCTGCTGCGTTCGTTTCCGGTAAGGGAAACACCGACCGGTGTTTGCGCGGATGGCGTCAGGGCATTTGTCACTACTTTCGAAACCAAAGGCGAACTGCATATCCTGAACCTGTCGTCGGGTCGCGTCGAAGCAAGCATATCAACAGGTTCCGGCGCCTGTTATCCGGTTATTAGCCATGATAAACAAAAGATATACATCTGCAATCAGTTTGCGAATACCGTTTCCGAAGTCAACCTGAAACGACGGAAAGTTGAACGAACCGTGCGTGTGCTGCGCGAACCGAGGGCGGCCGTTTTGAGTAATGACGGGAATCACCTGTTTGTGGCTAATTTCCTGCCCAATCAGCGCGCCGATGTGGATACCGTTGCGGCGTGTGTCACGGTCATCGAAACAGGGACTTTTACAAAAGTGAAAGATATTCAACTTGCCAATGGAAGCAATGCCCTGCGGGATATATGTATCACACCGGACGGGAAATATATCTATGTGACGCATAACCTGGGACGTTTTACCGTACCTACCTCCCAGTTGCAGCAGGGATGGATGAACACAAGCGCTTTCAGTATCATTGATGTTGAAGAGATGGTGTTTCTGGGCGCTGTCCTGGTGGATGAACCCGAACGCGGGGCAGCGGGCGTATGGGGAATCCGGTGCGACCGGCATCACGTCTGCATCTCGCACTCCGGCACGCACGACGTCAGTATCATCAATCATCCGGCGATGCTTGAGAAATTCTTGGCTTATCCCGATAAATCGTCGTTGGACTATGACCTGCGTTTTCTCTACGGACTGCGCAAACGTGTTCCACTGGAAGGGAACGGCCCCCGCACGATGGCGCTTGGAGACGGTAAATTGTTCGTCCCTGCCTATTTTTCAGATATATTGAATATTGTTGACCTTTCCTCCTCCAACGAAGGAGCCTCCCCCGCGCCACCGGATGTGTCATCTACGGTTGCCCTGAACCCCGACCGCGATGAAACGGATGCACAGCGGGGCGAAAAATATTTCAACGACGCGATGAAGTGTTTTCAGAACTGGCAAAGTTGTAACGGTTGTCATCCCGGCGACGGACGGATGGACGCGATGAATTGGGACCTGATGAACGACGGGATAGGCAATCCGAAAAACTGTAAAAGTTTGTTGTACAGCCACGTGACCCCGCCCAGCATGATTTCGGGCATCCGCGAAAAGGCCGAGATTGCCGTACGTGCCGGCTTTCGGTTTATCCAGTTTTACGATATCGACGAGGAATCGGCCGCCTGTGTGGACGCCTATTTGAAGTCGTTGCAACCCGTTCCAAGCCCCTATTTAGTAGCGGGCCGGCTATCGAAAAAAGCGGAAGAAGGCCGAAAGGTATTCGACAGGCTGAAGTGCGGGATGTGTCATGACGGACCGTATTTCACGGACATGCGAATGCACCGTATCGGCGAAGATATCGAATTTGAAAAAGGATGGGACACGCCGACGCTGATCGAAGTATGGCGTACCGCCCCTTACCTGTTTAACGGCGCGGCAGCCACGCTCGACGATGTGTTTACGAAATTCCGACACGGCGTCGACCGACAGCAGGTCACTCCCGAAGAGATTGAAGAATTAGTGGAATATGTAAACTCATTGTAAATTTAAAAAATATGGAAAAGACAGAAAGAATCAGTTTGAAATGGCTATTAATTAGCGTAATAGCGCTTATATGGACCGCTGGATGCGGCGATTCATCAAAAAAAACATCGAAAACATCGTGTTGTGACAGTAATAGTAATGTTGAATTAAAAAGTGAAGTAAAAATGAAGTTTTCAAAAAATTACACCAATGCCGATTTTTATACGGATGGTAAGTTTAACGAAGCAGTTGCCAAAAAGGCATATTTAGACATGTTTGCGTTTTATGGTATTCCATTTACACCGTTTATGGAAGACAACTTTTGGGTGGCCGAATTTGGCATCGGCGATTTTGAAAATGTAGGCATGGGCGGCATTTTCTGGGTGAACGATGCAGAACACGGTTATTTTGCACACGCCATCTACCTGTTGCCAGGGCAGATGATACCGGAGCATGCGCATGTGAAAACCGACTATCCGGCTAAGTTTGAAACATGGATGGTCACGAAAGGGTGGTGCTACAACTTCTCGGAAGTAGGCGACGCCACGCCAAACCCGCCTGCCATACCAGTCGGACACGGCGCTATCAAAAGCAAAAATTTTGTCGTTCAGCAGGTGGGCGATATTGTCCATTTGAAAAAAGCCGAGACCTTCCACTTCCTGATGGCCGGACCCGAAGGCGCTATCGTCGACGAATGGGCAAGCTATCACGATGGTGCAGGCTTACGCTTCACCAACCCCGGCGCAAAACTGTAACATCATGAGAATCAATAGACTATTTTCAACTTTTTTCATTGGGATTGCGGGGATGTTGATGGGCAGCCACCTGAAGGCTGCCGACGACGTCCGCGATAAGGATACGGTTTATATCAAGCAGTTGCAGGAAGAGTTGGCATGGCTGAATATGGATGCTATCCGTCTGGCTTTTGCCGACATGAAACAGTCGGGAGCGTTTGACGCCAATGCTTGCCAGCCTTTGATGGACGAATTGGAAGTGCTTGTTGAAAAAGGCTTTGACGGCGTCGGTCAACTGGACGGACAGGCCATACGTGATGCTGAAAAAGCGCTGGCCAACAAGCGGTCTATCTTATTGTCCAATCCGCTGCTGGATGGAGATAAAATCTTGGCGACACATTTTATCGTCGCTGAAAACGCAAGACGCATCATGTCGCCTTCCTTAGGTACGCAGTCGAATAACTGGAGCAACCAGCAGTCGGCCAGACGCCGCGGATTCGACGCGAAGATCGTTGAGTTATCCGGTTTACGCGACAACATCCAACTGCGAACCGTATTTCAACCGCACGATTCGGCTTCGATTGCCGACTTGAAGATGCATTGGGACGGCGATCGGGTGATGTTCTCGTCGATCTTGCCCGACAGGCGCTGGAGCGTGTTCGAGGTGAAGCTCGACGGAACAGGCTTCCAGCCGTTGGTCGAAACGGTTGAACCGGAGCTTGAGTTTTATGACGGCACTTATCTGCCCGACGGACGCGTGATTGTGAATGCCAACATCGGGTACCATGGCGTACCCTGTGTGAGCGGAAGCGATCCGGTAGGCAACATGATGCTGTATGAGCCTGGAAGCAAGAATCTCCGTCGCCTGACGTTCGATCAGGATGCCAACTGGAATCCGGTTATCATGCACAACGGACGCGTGATGTATACCCGCTGGGAATATACCGATCTGACGCATTACTATTCGCGTATCGTGATGCACATGAACCCGGACGGAACCGAAAACAAGGCGCTGTTCGGCAGCGGTTCGATGTTCCCTAACAGCACGTTCGACGTGCAACCCCTGCCCGGCCATCCTTCTGCTTTCGTCGGTATCATTTCAGGTCATCACGGTGTAGCCCGTTCGGGAAGATTGCTCATTTTCGACCCGATGAAAGCGCGAAAGGGCGTTGCGGGAGTGATACAGGAAATACCGTATCGGAACCGTCCGGTCGAAAATTTAATCAAGGACGAACTGGTGAACGATGTATGGCCGCAGTTTATCAAGCCGATGCCGCTTGACGACAAGTACTTCTTAGTATCGGCCAAGCTGTCGCCCAACGATCTGTGGGGACTGTATCTGGTGGATGTGTTCGACAATGTAACCTGCCTGATCAAACGGGAGGGCGAAGGATTTATCAGCCCGATCCCGGTTCGCAAAACAACAGTACCGCCCATCATACCCGATCGCGTCAACCTGAAAGACAAAGAATCGACGGTTTTTATTCAGGATATATACGAAGGCGAAGGTTTGCGTGGCGTGCCGCGCGGAACCGTCAAGGAGCTGCGTATCCACGCTTACGAATATGCTTACATCAGCTCACCCTCCGATCATTATGCGCAGGGTATCCAGAGCGGATGGGACATCAAGCGTCTGATGGGTACCGTGCCTGTTGAAGACGACGGGTCGGTTATCTTTAAGATACCGGCCAACACGCCTATCTCCATACAGCCCTTAGACGAAGATGGAGCGGCTGTCCAGTGGATGCGCAGCTGGTTTACGGCAATGCCGGGCGAGATCGTTTCGTGCGTCGGATGCCACGAAGACCAGAACCGGATAGCCATTCCGAAACGCGTGATCGCCTCCCGCAAAGCGCCTGTCGAATTGAAGAAACCGGAAGGGGGCGTCCGTTCGTTTACGTTCGACCTGGAAGTGCAACCTGTCCTCGACAGGGCTTGCATCGTTTGCCATACCGGCGAAGGACGCGCATTCGATTTGCGCGGAGGAGAGAAAGACCGAAGAGGATACAGTACCGCCTATCTGAATCTGCATCCCTACGTGCACCGTCAGGGTCCCGAGGCCGATATGGTCGTACTACAACCCTACGAATACCATGCCAATACCAGCGAGTTGACGCGCTTGTTGAAAAAAGGACACTTCAACGTGCAGTTGACGGATGGGGAGTGGCGGAAACTCTATAACTGGATCGATTATAATGTGCCTGACAAAGGTACGTTCGAGGCGAATTTGCACGAAGGGTTCCCTTATCAGGGTTTCAACCAGATTGAACGGCGGATGGAACTTGCCAATAAATATGCGTTGGGGTCGGCTGTCGACTGGAAAAAAGAAATCGCCGATTATGCAGCCTTTCTGCAAACGAAGGGTGAAATCACGCCCGTCAGGCCTGAACGAAAGCCGCGAGTAGAAGCAAAGGAGGTCACGGTGGCGGGATGGCCATTTGCAGCTTCCGATATTCCTTCGTTGAGAAATAACGCCAATTCGACGAAGGAGGTCGAACTGGCGCCGGATGTGAAACTGCGGCTGGTTTATATACCTGCCGGCCAGTTCGTGATGGGAAGCAACAGTTCTGTACTGCCCGACGTGTCGCCCGCCTCCAAAGTGGAGATTGCAAAACCTTTCTGGATGGGCGAAGTTGAAATCACCAACGAGCAGTACCAGGTGATCGTACCCGAACACGACAGCCGTTTTGTCGACCAGTTCTGGAAAGACCATGTAGGACCCGGTTATCCGGCTAATCGCCCCTACCAGCCGCTGATCCGCGTGAGCTTCGAGGATGCGATGGACTACTGCACGAAGCTGAGTGAAAAGACCGGACTGAAAATTACGCTTCCCACCGAAGCGCAGTGGGAATGGGCTTGTCGTGCTGGGAGCGACAAGGACTTCTGGTTTGGCGACCTCCATACCGATTTTAGCCTGTATGAGAACTTGGCTGATGCTCAGTTAAGTAAGATGGCGGTTAGCGGCGTCGATCCGCAGCCGATGAAACCTACTGATTCCTGGTTCCCGTATTATAATTTCATTCCGAAGGCTGAATCGGTCGATGACGGAAACATGCTGCAAGTGGCATCCGACGCCTATCAGCCGAACCCGTTCGGACTATATAGCATGCACGGCAATATTGCCGAATGGACCCGCTCCGATTATTTGCCCTATCCGTACAGTGAAGGCACAAGCGAGGTCTCGGCGTACAAGGTGGTACGTGGCGGTTCCTATATCGAACGTCCGAAATTTTCAACGGCGTATGCCCGGAAAGCGTACTATCCCTGGCAACGGGTGTTTAACGTCGGGTTCAGGGTGATCATCGAAGATGATGACTGGTTAGCATCCAATCTGGTGGAATGAAGTTGTTTTCGTCCTACAGGACAATGATAATATTACTGGCGCTGTATGCGTTGAGCATGGCGGCTGCCACGTTTATTGAGAAGGGCTACGGTACGACGCTTGCTAAAGTGGCGGTTTATTATTCACCACTGTTTTTCCTGTTGCAGTTTTTGCTTGTCGTGAATTTTGTGGTGATTGCCATCCGGCGCCGCCTGTTCGTACTGAAACATTGGGGATTGTTATTCGTACATCTGTCGTTGTCTGTCATTCTGGCAGGCGCTTTGATCACGCATGTTTTCGGACGGGAAGGCGTATTGCATTTGAGGGAAGGCGAAAAGAGCAACCGGATCACGGTTCGGACCAACCGTGGCGAAAGCGTGCTTGTCCTGCCTTTTCAGGTGGAACTGGTGAAGTTCACACTAACCCGTTATCCGGGGTCGATGAGCCCTTCATCCTACGAGAGCGAATTGCTGGTACATGTCGACGGAGCGACGCGCCGCGAGCGGGTCTATATGAATAATGTGCTGGATGTGAAGGGATACCGTTTTTATCAGGCGTCGTACGATGCTGACGAAGAAGGTACGGTACTGTCCGTGAATCAGGATGTAGCCGGACGGAGTACGACGTATGCCGGTTATGTGTTGTTGCTGGTAGGGTGTATCGGGTGCTTGGTTGGAAAGAACGGGCGGATACGTACTTTATACCGGCAATTGCAATCCGGTTCCCGCCTGTTTTTCTGGATTGCTTTGTTACTCGCCATGACGAATACATTGCCCGTCATGGCGAAGAACGAAGCTATCCAGGTTTCTAATGCCTCTGCTGCTACATCTTCAGCATATAACGCGCAACACCCAACACCGACAACGGAGCATGACCCGTTGTCCTATTCAAAACTCATTCCATCTGCGCATGCCGAACGGTTTGGCGCCTTACCCGTTCAGTCGTCGAGCGGACGAATCATTCCGTTAAACACGTTTTCGTCCGAGATTTTACGGAAGTTACACCGTGACGTCCGTTTCGGCCAGCTCAACTCCGATCAGTTTTTGCTGGGTCTGTTTGTTATGCCGGAAATGTGGATGCAAGTTCCGGTGATTAACTGCCCTGACGGTGCGATAGCCGATTACTTCAGTTTGCCTTCACAAAAATGTTCGTACTTGGATTTTTTTCGCGAAGACGGTTCTTACAAGCTACAAGGCAAATTGAATGAAGCCTACCAGAGAGCGCCGTCTGAACGAACCCCATTCGACAAGGCGCTTTTTAAAGTAGATGAAAAGGTCAATGTTTTACATCAACTATTTGAATGTCAACTTATTCGATTATTTCCGAAAGCGGATGACCCGGACGGGAACTGGTATGCGCCCGGTGATGATCTGTCGGTCTACAGCGGTCAGGATTCGATGTTCGTTTCGCGGATTTTCTACTGGTACCTCTCGGAGGTAGAGGATGCTATCCAGTCGGGCGACTGGAGTAAGCCGAATGAGGTGCTGGACATGATCGCCACCTACCAGACTTCAAAAAACAAGATGGCTGAATTTGACAGGACAAAGATTGATTTGGAGCTGAAATATAATAAGTTAGAAGTTTTCAACTGGTGCAAGATCGGTTATTTGATATTGGGCGGGCTGCTGCTGCTGTTTTCATTTCTTCATTTTTTTGGTTTCAAGTCGTCATTCCGACTGGCAATCAGACTTTTAGGTATAGGCGTATTGGTCATTTTCCTCTTTCACATACTGGGCATGGGCATGCGTTGGCGGATCGGGGGATATGCCCCGTGGAGCAATTCCTACGAAACGATGTTGTTTATGGCAGGTGCTACCGTTTTAGCAGGGTTGCTGTTTGCGCGTCGCAGTCCAATCACCTTTGCGTTGGCTACCCTGTTTGCCGGCGTCATTCTGTTTGTATCGGGCTTGAACTGGATGGATCCGCAGATCAACCCGTTGGTGCCCGTTCTGAAATCGCCCTGGCTGATGTTTCATGTCGCTATCCTGATGGCTGCCTACGGATTTTTCGGGGTCGGTTTCCTGATCGGATGGGTCAATCTGTTGTTGATGTTTTTGTCACGTCGCGATAAGAACGCGGCCTATCCCGAATCCATTCGGAATTTAAGCGTCATCAATGAAATCGCATTGACCATCGGCTTGATACTGATGACCATTGGCACATTTATGGGGGCTGTATGGGCCAATGAATCGTGGGGTCGCTACTGGGGGTGGGATCCCAAAGAGACTTGGGCACTCATCACCATGATTGTATATGCGATGGTCACGCACCTGCATTTATGGAAGAAACAGTATAGTCTATGGCTTTTTAACGGCTGTTCGGTGCTTGCATTCGCTTCGGTATTAATGACTTATTTTGGCGTCAACTACTTCCTGAGCGGTATGCACGCCTATTGATAACAACAGGTAGAGACCGACAATTGCCAGTCTCCATCAAAATAATTGACAGGTTGATTTAGAAAATAGTTCTATTTTCAATTTTATCATTATCTTTGTGCTTTATTAGGACTATAATTTTTTTGAAACATGAGAACATTTAATCACGTGGGATTTATTACCACAGAACAGAAAGAAGGGGCCACCTACAACGAAGGCCTGAGCGTATGGTTGACGGACTACAGCAAGAGTCCGAACAGAATTGAGTTTCTGAAATTTGAAGAGGGCAGCTGCATGCCTGAACTGGTTCAAAAACAGTCGCACATTGCCTATTCGGTACCCAACCTGGAAGAGGCTTTGAAAGGATGTAACGTCATTTTTGGGCCTGCCGTGTGCGACGAACATCTGACAATCGCTTTCATCGAAGAAGAGGGCGTGTCGATTGAGTTAATGGAAATCAAGTAATTACCTCAAAGAGAACAATGATGGCTGATACAAGAATTAAATTTATCAACGATCCGGCAAACCTGACAAGCGAGTTGCTGGTGGGGTATGTGCTGGCTTATGCCGACAAGGTGAAACTGGGCGCGGAGAACATCATCGTCCGGGCAACGCCGAAGAGTAAAGACAAAGTGGCTATTGTCACGCTTGGCGGTTCAGGGCACGAACCGGCATTGAGCGGTTTCGTGGGAAAAGGGATGTTGGACGCATCGGTTGTGGGCGATATCTTTGCCGCTCCGGGCGCACAACGTTTATTTCAGGCATTACAAATGTTTCAGCGCGAAGCAGGCATCTTGCTGGTCGTCCTGAATCACGCCGGCGACGTGATGAGCGCCAACATGGCTTGCCAGATGGCCGAACGTGCCGGCATCAAGGTGAAACAACTGTTGACCCACGACGACATCAGCGCCGGCATCGGTGCGCCGACAGCCGACCGTCGCGGGCTGGCCGGTTGCGTACCTTTATGTAAAGTGCTGGGTGCCGCTTCGGAAGAGGGTAAAACGCTGGACGAACTGATGGAGATAGGCGAACGCTTCAACGAAAACATCGCCACGTTGGCCGTTGCTACCCGTTCGTGCACCCATCCTCAAAGCAATGCCGTCATCGCCGAACTGCCGGAAGGCATTATGGAGGTCGGCATGGGACAGCATGGCGAAGGTGGCGGCGGTCGGCAGCCAATCGCATCGGCCGACGAAACGGCTACCATCATGGTCAATCTGCTGCTAAAGCAGCTCAAACCGTCTGCCGGCGCTAAGATGATGCTGATAGTCAATGGGGTAGGGGCGACCACCCACATGGAACTGAACCTTATCTTCCGTAAAGCATACATGCTCCTCGATGAGAAGGGATATAAAGTGGTGGCCAGCCGGATACAGGAAATCTTGACCGTACAGGAACAGGCCGGATTCCAGCTGATCATCGGCTTGATGGACGACGACCATATCGCGTATTACTATCAGCTGTCGGATGCGCCTTATTGGACGACGATATAAATTTCTTAAGCAGTAATTGGAAATTACTGCTTAAAAATTTATAATTTATAATTTATAATTACTAATTACTAATTTGGAAAAATTGGATTTAGATGATTTTCGGTTGATGTTGCGTAAGGCTTTGGCGTGCATCAAGGAACGGGAGGCCGAATTTTCGCAACTCGACGCGGTCACGGGCGATGGCGATCATGGGACGGCGATTGTGACTGCGTTGACGGCTGCCGTCAAGGCTGCCGACAAGGCAACGGATTTCAAGTCCATGCTCAACGACATGGGGTTCGCCGTGATGATGGAGACGAGCGGCTCGACAAGTACGTTGCTGGGTGCATTTTTCATGGGAATGGGCGATGCGGCAAGCGGAACCGAGTTGGATGCGACAGGTGTGAAAGCTATGTTTGTCGGCGGACTTGCCAATGTCAGCAAGCAAACGAAAGCCCGTGTAGGCGACAAGACGATGATGGACGCCCTGATACCGGCAGTCGAAGCGATGGAATCATGCGGTTCGGACGGGATGGGCGACTTGTTTTCGGCTGCTGCCGTTGCAGCGCAAAAAGGAGCGGAAGCAACGGTCGACATGATCGCCAGGTTCGGTCGCGCACGCAATTACGGCGATCGTTCTAAGGGATTCATGGATTGCGGCGCCGCGTCATGGAGCGTCATGTTTGCCGCGTTTGCAAGGTAATATAATAACAAAAAAAAAATTAAAAATGGCAGATTTAGATGATTTAAGAGAGGGAGCCAACTTCGGATTGGGAGTTGCATCAAAAGAACAGAATTATCATGTAAAGGGAGCATCACAGCTCCCCTGGGGTATGAAAGACCGTTTGTCGCGGATATTCAACCCCGAATCGGGTCGAACCGTCATGCTGGCCTTCGACCATGGTTTTATTATGGGACCTACTTCGGGCGTTGAGCGCGTCGATTTGAGCATCCTTCCGTTGGTAAGCCATGCAGACTGTCTGATGTGTACGCGCGGAATTTTACAGACAACCATACCGCCCGTTTACAACAAACCGATTTGTCTGCGTTCGGATGCAGGCACAACCATCCTCACCGAACTGAATAACAACGTATTGATCGATATTGAAGATGCCATCCGCTTGAATGTATCAGCCATGGCGCTGATGTTGTCGATCGGCGACCCTGCATTTGAAGCAAAGACAATTGCCAACCTGTTCAAGGCAGCCGACCTGGGCAGCCGTTACGGTATTCCCGTCATGGGCGTGACGGCTGTCGGGAAAGAGATGGCACGCGACGCGCGTTATTTTGGTTTGGCATCGCGTGTGTGTGCCGAAAATGGCGCAAACATCGTCAAGACATACTATTGCGATGGTTTCGAGAAAGTAGTGGCTGCCTGTCCGGTACCGATCGTGATAGCGGGCGGCAAGAAACTCCCCGAGGACGAAGCCCTGGCGCTTTGTTATAACGCGGTCAACGAAGGAGCTGCAGGCGTGGATATGGGACGGAACGTGTTTCAGTCGACATCGCCCGTTGCGATGATTCAAGCGGTACGTGCAGTCGTTCATGACGGACTGAAACCGGGTGAGGCTTATCAACTTTTCAGGGACCTGGTAGGATAATACAGCAGATAATGACACATCAGAAAATTGAATGGGAGGATTTGCAGGCAACCGTTTGGTTAGGAATTTTCAATCCCGATAACGGTGGCGCTGCCGAGTACCATGCAATGATTGAACTGAATACGGTTTTTGAGAACACGGAAGAACAATACCACTTGCTCGAAAAAGCGGTACAACGCCTCGACTTGAATGGCGCAACATTGGTTTGGAAGCATTTTTTCGTCAGCGACGCCATCAACCAGTCGTCTTATCTGACCGCAAGCGCCCACGAAGCCGTTTCAGTGGTGCAACAACCGCCACTGAACGGCTCGAAAGCGTCCTTGTGGCTCTATTTTGTCGAAAATGCACAGATGTCAGCCGACACGGATGGCGTCAGGATCATGAAACGGCCCCATTACGGGCACCTGTTTTACACGCAACTTCATGAGCGCGGAGTCGCTGAATCCCAATCACCACTGATGGCGCTTCCTGCTTCAAGCGGTCACCAAACGGAGCAGATTTTCAACCATTACGTTCGAAGTCTTTCCCGTCATGGCTGCACGCTTGAGCGTAACTGCGTTCGCACATGGGTTTATGTTCAGGATGTTGACGTTCAATATGCCGGAATGGTGGTAGCGCGACGCGAATATTTTGAACGCGAAGGACTTACACCACAAACGCATTATATGGCAAGTACGGGTATCGAAGGTAGATACAAATTTCCTGATGTGTTGGTTTTTATGGATGCTTATACCATTTCGGGCATCGAACCGGCACAAATCAAATACCTGTGCGCGCCAACACATCTGAATCCGACGTACGAATATGGGGTGACTTTCGAGCGCGGCACATCAGTTGATTACGGCGACCGCCGTCATATCTTCATATCGGGAACGGCGAGCATCAACAGTCATGGCCAAATCGAACATCCATTGGATGTGGAACTGCAAACCGCCCGCACTTTCGAAAATGTACAGGCCTTATTGGCAGAAGCCGACGCAGGCATGGCCGATGTTATCAGTATGATCGTCTATTTACGCGATACCGCCGATTATCCAATCATTAACCGTTATTTGGAAACCCATTACCCGACCGTTCCCCGCCTGACGCTACTGGCGCCTGTTTGTCGTCCGGGATGGTTGGTCGAAGTAGAATGTATCGCCATCAAAAAGATTGACAATAAGAGATTTGCGGAGTTTTAATGTTTGTACAGTTTTTATTTACATTTTTCCAACAATTCCCTTACTTCCTGCGTATTGTTCAATTGCTGCGCATATTGAAGCATTTGTTTCACATTGGCGTCAAATCCCGAACCGTTGCCAATTAAGGTTTGAGCTAAGGAGAAAAAACTGCGGTATCCGCCCGAGACATCACCTCCCAGGTCTTTTGCTTTTTTATATAGTTGAAAGGATTGGTTGAATCGCGAAATTCCTAAACTACCGTTATTGAAAGTACTACTGGCTTGTTGTAAAAAGTTGGCCGCCTCCCGTCTGTTTTGCTCCTCTTTCTCCTTGCGGAGTCTTTCAGCTTCTATTTTATCTTGCTCTTCCTTCTGCTTACGCAGTCTTTCGGCTGCCAATCTGTCCTGTTCCTCTTTTTCCTTCTGCTTACGCAGTCTTTCGGCTTCTAATTTGTCCTGTTCCTCTTTTTCCTTTTGCTTGCGCAGTCTTTCGGCTTCTAATTTGTCCTGTTCTTCCTTTTGTTTACGCAGTCTTTCGGCTTCTATTTTGTCCTGTTCTTCCTTTTGTTTGCGCAGTCTTTCGGCTTCCTGTCTTTGTTGTTCTTCTTTCGCAGTGTCCGTTTGTGTAGCGGGGGAGTGTGTTGCTGTTGAGGTCTGCGGTGGTGAAGTTCGCGTATTACCCATTGTATTCGATGGTGTATTGCGTTGGATATTACCGGAATCCCTTTTAGCAGAAGAAAAATATATAATTGCGGCGAAAGTCACGGCTGCCGCCACGCTTCCAATCAGTAGCCATTTTTTAGCAATTGCGGATTGTTTTGAAGGTGTTGATGATGATTTGGGTTGATGGTCTACTTTCGTTTCAATTGATACTATTTCGATACTGTCATTTTGGTGGGGATAGACAACAGGTATTTCCTCTCCCATATCATCACCGGTCAGAATATCCTTTGTTTCCTGCGCATTTTTCAACCTTGTCGACGCATCGGTTTCCAAACAGCGACGGATAACCGTTTGCCACGGTTCGGGAATTTTTTTGACCGTATCGGGCAGGTGGCCGCTATTGATTTGCCGGAACAATTCCATTCGTCCGGCTTCGCTCGTGGAAGCATGTTCGCCGGTGGTAAACGGCAACTTTCCCGTGAACATCTGAAAAGCTATCACACCATAACTCCACAGGTCGGTATTTTTACGTATCTCGCTCTCGCGCAACTGTTCGGGCGACGAAAAAGCCAGTGTGCCTGCGCCTGCAATCGAGTTAATAAACACCGAACTTTTGTTGATATCCAGCTGCTTGCTTATCCCGAAATCGGTGATTTTTGGAATAAAGTCGTTGCCGCGTCGTGCGATCAGGATATTTTGCGGTTTAAGGTCACGGTGGATGATGCTGTTTTGATGCAGGAAGTCAAGACCTTCCAAAATCTGCATCAATATCGACTGTTTTTGGCTGAATGTCAGTGTGTTGTTTTTTAGCAACTGGTTGAGGTTGCCTTCTTCATAGTATTGCAGGATACCGAAATCGTATTCACCGTCGAACGAGGGAAATGAAAAGCAGTCTTCATAGTAGGCAATGTTCGGATGTACAGGCAGTTTGGCCGCCATATCAACTTCCTTTCGCAAACGAACGGATTCATATAGCGGGTTCACCTTCGATATTTTCAGTGCAACCCAACGGTCGCGGTAATTATCGTAGGCTTTGAATATGCTTCCGAAACCGCCCTCTCCGAGTTTATCGGTAACAGCATTGTATGTGTAACGGTTTTGAAACTCCTGTTGATTCATACTTAATATTTCAAGGTCAATTTCATTGATAATTGAAAAAGTCCGCAAACGTAAACAAAAAAAATGAATTTTCCAAGCGCTTCCAAATATTTTTCATTCAATTATTAGTATTCCTTCTTCTCTTAAAATTATACTTCCTTCCTTTTCAATTTCAAGTGTAATTTCAGGTGTATCGTATGCTCCAATTATATTTCTATAAACTTTATATGTGTAATTTTTGTTTGTAAAAGCAATAACGTGGTTTCCTCCGTTTCCGTTCGGTCTGTATTCTCCGTTTTTTATAATAATGTCGGGTTTTGAAGACTCTTTTTCATTTATTTTCCAAGAAGCATATCTAAAATTATCCTCACTTAGTTCGTCAATTCTAATCTCTATATAAAGGAAAAGCAATTATACTTGAAATTTCATCAACGTTTCCTGCGTTAAATAATGCTATGACGTTTTTAATGTAGCCATCTATTTCACAATCGTTTAGCGTTTGGCTGTTTGTTGTGTCTGCCAACGTAGTTTTTTTGTTCTTTTGGCAGCAGCAAAAAAGCGAAAGACCCAATACTATAAATGTTAGTTTTAAATGTTTCATTTTTATTGTGTTTTTTATTTGTTGTACTGTCCGATACAATGACCGCTAACGGAGTTTTTCCAAAAAACCACTGCTATGAACGGTAAAGGAAAACTGTTCACAAAGTTTGTATAGGGGATTACTTTTTCAAAATTTGAAATTCAGATCGACCTGCCATCTGAAACGGTACAGGGGCATTATTTTACTGACCGGCAATTTTTCGCCATCGGCATTGGTTATGAAAAGATTTAAATGAAGCAGCAGCTTTGTTCGCAAAACCGCTTGTTATCTGTAGTGCTTTTATTATGTTGATATTTAGTCTTTTATCCATATAATTCTTCAAGTTCGAGTTTCTTGATACGAGCACGAATTGCGCCGTTTGTTCGTCCGAAATGCTTTGCCAAGTCGCGCACATTTACACCTTCACAATACATCACGGTTAATTCATCGTCAAGTTCCTGTGTCCAGGGCTGGTATGCTTCGACGTGTTTTTCTCTAAATTCCTCAACAGTGTATGCCTTGACCTTATCCTGTGAATTTTGTTCGGAATTTTGGGTCTGTAAACCGGTTTGAGGTGTCGTTTCCGTTCTTACTTCTTTGTTTGCTCTTCGCATTATATGAATGTTGGAAGAAGCAGGAAAATCGTTTGGAATTAGTGAAGCAGGAATATAAATGCTGTTTTTTGTTCGCGTAACAGCAACATACAGCAGATTGATTTCCTCGTTCAATTTGTCAATCTGTAAAGTGCTTTTTGTGTCGATTTTGATATTTGCCAGTTCCTCTTCTCTTGTAAAATCATCAACTATCTGAATTACATCGTATTCCAGCCCCTTGCAGCGGTGTACGGTTGAAAACACCATTTCCGCCTTTTCCTTCTCGCTGTTTTCGACGTGTTTTTCCTTTATTTTCCTGATAATTTCAGGAATTTCATCGCCGTATTCTTTCACTATGTCAATCAACATTCCAAGCTGCGAATCTTCGGTTTTTTCAACATAATCCTCCAATTCTTCCAAATTCCTCATCTGTCGAATTAATTTGTCTTTGATAAGATAACGCTTGTTGCTGTACAAACTGAGCACGTCATACAGCGAAGCGCCATCGTCGGCGTATGTGTAGGAATTGATATTGCCTTCAAAATAAATGTTATTAATATTTTGCTTTTCGGTTATATATTCGATAGCCTTGACGAGTAATCCAAGATTTGTCCGTGCGATAACTGCTTTTGTTTTAGTGGTTTCTGTCGTTCCTTTTCCAACTATGGGAATATTTTTTTCTTTACCGATGTACTTTTTCCATGCAAGGATGTCTATTGCCAGATTCGCAATATCCTGTCTGAAACGAAAACTTGTCGAGAGGTTGTAATGCCTGAAATTTGCTTTTTCGAGCGAGTTGACAGCGTAGCGCCAGCCGTAAATTTGTTGATGCGTATCACCGACAATTACTTTTGTGGCTTTTTGCTTAAAAAACACATCGAGCATAGCGGGCGAAGCGTCCTGTCCTTCGTCAAAAAGAATATAGTCGTAATGAAGTGTCGGACACGCAAGTTGGAATTTTTTGAGGTAAAAGTCGTGTGTAATATCTATAACGCCGTTTTCCATTTTGTCTAAAAATATCCGTGTCTGTTGTTCAATGTAATTATAAAAGTTTGAAACAAAAGACTTTGCCTTATCATCTGAAATGGTGTCCATATAGTTCAAGTCCTGAACTTTTTGTTTTTCGCTGTTGCAAAAATAGGAAACAAATTTATTGATGTGGTTTGCAATAATGTATTCGGCGTATTTTTCGCCTTCGTTTTGCAGGTTAAGCAATTCGACAATTTCGCTGGTTTTGTAGCCCTGTGCCCTCACTTTGTAACCATGCTGTCTTACAATGTGTTTGTAGGCAAGCGAATGTGCCGTTTCAACTTTTACGTTGAAAAGTTCTTTGTCGGCAAACTTTTTCTGCGCCTCAATTTTTACTGATTTATTGAAAGCGAGATACAAAATTCTGGCTGTTGCCGGTCGTGCCTTTGCATATTCGATGATGGTGGTAGTTTTACCCGACCCTGCAACGGCATTGATCTTTATATCGCCCGTCGAATTGATAATATCGTACTGTTCGCTTGTAAGTTGCATGGTCTTGAAATTAAGTAGGTAGGCGGCGTTACCGTCGCTTTCCCCTTTAAGAACCGTACGTGCGACTTTCACCGCATACGGCTCAGGTGATTACTAAGTATAATTCTCACAAAATTATACCGGTTCAATGACTTTTGCAAGCCTTAGTCCGATAAAGTAAAAAGTACGCTTACGCGTAGAGCCATCTTTTTAAGGGTGAAGGCTTTTACTTTGTCGTTCTCCACGAAAGTGTCCTGAAAAATCCAATTGCAGTTGTTTTCGGATTTGAAGTACTTGCCAATAATCCAATCTCTCGATTTGTTGCTGTGACGCCTGAAAGCCCAACGTTTGAGTTGCCCGACCAGCAGATGGTCGATTTTCGCAAACACTTCTTTAGAAACCACATGCCTGAAATAATTACCCCACCCGGTGATAATCGGATTTCATCCAAAAGTTCTTCAAACGTAATTGTAACGAATCACCATGTGGAAGTCTGCCTGTTTTCGGGAGCGGGATAATGTACAACCCCTATTTCCCCCATTACAGGGATACATTCGCTTTTTCCACCGTTTCTCTATACTCATCCCCTTCGGCTTTCCTTATTTCGACTGCGCTCAATAACCATGCGGTTGGCTTTCCCTTCGCGACAGGGAGAGATAAGGACTTACCATGTTCCGTATAAATAACTAACTCCCGGATTAGAACCTGCCCTTCTGCCGGCAACGCTTTGTCCGTGTAACCTTGAAAATTAGAAAGTTAGCCGGTTGCTTACCATTTTGGTCAAGGTTATTGAGCGTAGTCGAAATAAGGCCTGTCAGCATCTTAAGCCGCGGTTGGTGAGCCTGTCGAACCATTCCTTTGTTACGACAGTGCAGCGATTCACTTCTGTTGTTCATCCCGGAAAGCCTTGCCCCTTAACCGCCCGATACTGGCGATAGTTGTCTCCCCTCACGGTTCTGACTTCTTGATAAACAGGGACTTTGTCCGAGAGGCTTCGCACCGTAGAATTACTCCCATCGCACGCTCTCGTAGGCTACTGTTAACGGAATAACAGGTTCAGGCACGCTTGCTGAACAATTATTTATACGACTTCATGTCGCACAATTTTCGGCAAAGTTA
>Ga0082212_10000252_pt1 | contig 78839 bp, 37 predicted proteins | sample TergutNt197P3_FD_71548 | JGI IMG/M metagenome (GOLD analysis project Ga0082212, IMG submission 71548) | Neocapritermes taracua P3 segment gut microbial communities from Petit-Saut dam, French Guiana - Nt197 P3 | ecosystem: Host-associated > Arthropoda: Insects > Digestive system > Gut ...
CATTCGCTCCTACGCCCCCGTGGACTACACCCAGCTCGTCGAGAAGCAGGACAACACCACCGTCACCGAAACCATCGCCTGCGCCGGCGGCAAGTGCGACATCCTGTAGGGCCTTCCCCCAGCGGCCGCCGCAGACCGCCAAGGGGACGCAGGGGACGTAGGGGACGTAGGGGACGTAGGGGACGTAGGGGACGTAGGTTCCCCTCTCCCCTTTGTCCCCCAGATCCCCTTCGTCCCCTCCCGCAAAGGGTTTTTAAGATGGTGGGCCCAGCAGGGCTCGAACCTGCGACCAAAGGATTATGAGTCCTCCGCTCTGACCAACTGAGCTATGGGCCCGCAAAAGTTCACACAGTATAGCACGGGCGCGGTGCGGAGTTCAAGGCGTAATCCATAATGTTTTTAGGTTTCCGTGGCGTTCAGGACGGCGGCGCTGACGAGGGCGGAGATTTCGGCGATCTGGCGCTGGTAGGCCTCTAGCGTGGCGCCCCAGCGGGCAAGGCACTCGCGGCCTTTCGGGGTGAGGGTGAAGGGGCGGCGGGCAGGGCCGGGGTCGGCGGTGTCCCAGTCGCCGACGGTGAGGCCCTCGGCGGTCATGGTCTTGAGCGTCTTATAAACGCCGCTCGTGTCAGGCGGGGTTTGGGCGAACATCCCCAGCCCCTCGAGGCGGCGCAGGAGGTCGTAGCCGTGCACGGGACCGTCCGTGAGCAGCGCGAGAATCACGGGGCGCACGAAGCGCGAGAGTGTCTTGCCTGAACAGGCGCATTGGTCGAATTCCATGGGATCTGCCTTCCGTTATGTGATTGATTGCGTCTTAGGATAGCACGGGGGAGGGGGGATGTCAAAGCGGAAAACTGGGATTGTCGTAATTGTACACAAAATTGTCGGAATTATGCAAGACAGGGGTTAGGGGTTTTTGATATTATAATCAAATATTGAAACGGATGGGCTTCGGCCCAAGAATGCAAGGAAAGGGTTTTGACGATGAAGAGACGGGTGGCGATCGTGGGGTTCGGCTTCATGGGCCGGATGCATTACGCGAACTGGAAAAAGATGAAGGGGGTCAGCGTGGTGGCGCTGTGCGACAAGGATGCGTCGCAGTTCAAGTCGCCTATCACCAGCGGTAATCTCGCCGGGGCGGACGCCTCGACGGATTTCGGCGATGCGGTGATTTACGATGATTTCGACAAGATGCTGGCGGAGGCGAAGCCGGACATCGTGTCCATCACGCTGCCGACGCCGCTGCACGTCCCGCTCACGTCGGCGGCGCTGAAGCGCGGCATCCATGTCGTCTGCGAGAAGCCCATGGCGCTGAACGCCGCGGACTGCGGCGCGATGCTGAAGGCGAAGGCCGCCGCGCCCAAAGGCACGCAGCTGATGATCGCGCACTGCTTGCGGTTCTGGCCGTCGTATGTGTTCCTGAAGAAACTGGTGGACAGCAAGCGCTACGGCAATGTGCTGGCGGCGTCGTTCCGCCGCTACAGCCCGCCGCCGGGGTGGGGCAAGGGCGCGAGCTGGTTCATGGACGAGAGCAAGAGCGGCGGCATGGCGCTGGATCTGCACATCCACGACACGGACACGGTGCAGTTCCTGTTCGGCCTGCCGAAGGCCGTCACCAGCACGGCGGTGTGGGACAAGGCAGGCGTGATGCAGCACATCAGCACCGTTTACGACGTGGGCGGGCCGGTGGTCACGGCGGACGGCAGCTGGTGCGTCAACCCGACGATGGGCTTTGAGGCGTCGTACCACGTGACGTTCGAGAAGGCCGTGGTGATTCTCGACGGCAAGCGCGAGAAGCCGTTGTGCGTCTATCCCGCGAAGGGCGCGGCGTTCGAGCCGAAGCTCGCGGAAGGCGACGGCTACGCGTATGAGCTCAAGTGGTTCCTCGACCTCGTGAACGGCAAGAAGGTGCAGAGCGTCATCACGCCCGAGCAGTCGCGTGACGCGGTGCGCGTCGTGGACGCGGAGAAGAAGTCGGCGCGAACCAAAAAGACGGTGAAACTGTAGCAAGGAAACGGACGATTTTTTAGACAGGATTAACAGGATTTTACAGGATGACTTTTAACCACGATGGACACAATGGTTTTCACAATAGGCACAACAATAGTGTCCATTGTGCATTCTATTGTGTCTATTGTGGTTAACGAAAACGGAGGTTTATTTTCAGCAGGTTTATTTTCGCGCAGGGACGCAGAGACGCAAAGGTTTTGCAGGGTCAACTTCTGGAAAAAAACTCCGCGTCTCCGCGCCTCTGCGCGAGAAAAAAAGGGACGAATGAATGTTACACAGAGAACCATAGAAAGGAGCACAGAGGCTCACAGAGGAATCTAAAAAAACTCTGTGTCCCTCTATGACTCCTCTGTGAAACGCTGTGTAAGACAAAGAAAGGGTTATCATGAAGAAATGCGGGCAATGGCCGATCAGCGTTTGCAGCTGGTCATTTCAGAAAAACATCGATGAGATTGGCGCGTTCATGCGCGAGCAGGGCGTGGAGCATATCCACCTGGCGCTCGCGCCCGCGCTCGGTGCGGATGGGGACGCCTACATGGCGGCGGTGAGGCGGCAGGGCTGGACCATCACCGCCACGATGCTGAACTTCGATTACGAGGACTACAGCACGCTCGACACCATCAAGGTCACGGGTGGCATCGCGCCGGACGACAAATGGGATTCAGCGCTTGCGTCGTTCATCCGCGCGGCGGGGCTCACGGCGGAGCTCGGCGTGCCGTACATCGCCATGCACGTCGGCTTCCTCGACCACACGGACGCGGCCTACGCCAAGAAATTTTACGACCGTGTGCGCGCGCTCGGCGATGCGGCGAAGGCGGCGGGCGTCACGCTGCTGATGGAGACAGGGCAGGAGTCGGCGGCGGACTTACGCGACTTCCTCGTCACGCTCGGCCACCCCAACGTGATGATTAATTTCGACCCCGCCAACATGATCCTCTACAACAAGGACGAGCCCATCCCTGCGCTCAAGCTGCTGGCCCCGTGGGTCCGCCACATTCACGCCAAGGACGCGGTGCGCACGAAGGTCAACGGCGAGTGGGGCGCGGAAGTGCCGTGGGGCGACGGCGAGGTGAACACCGCCGCATTCTTGGGCGCGCTCAAGGAAATCGGTTTCGACGGCGCGCTCGCCATCGAGCGCGAGGCGGGCGGCCAGCGTGCGGTTGACATTGCGACAGCCGTCCAACGCTTGTCAACCTGCTGATGCGGGTAACACCCCTCTGGTGTGCGGTGCGCTCCCCCTTCGGGGAGCGCACCGTGGTTGTTTTTATCCCGAATTCCGCAGGAGAAAAAAACAGGCTGTTTTCATTCACGACGATGGACACTATCGGATGCGCAATGGCCACTATAGTGCATTCACTTGACATTGGTGCATACTTGATGCATCAGGAACCAGCCCGTCAGCCTGCGGCTGCCACCCCTCCACAGGAGGGGAATTTTGCCAGTAATTCCCCTCCTGTGGAGGGGTGGCAGCCGCAGGCTGACGGGCTGGTTCCAGCGGGGTGGCTTCACGGAAAATACGCCAACATCACGTTAAACCATTATATGATTGTGCCTAATCGTGAAAACCATTGTGGTAGAAAAAACCTTGAAAATCCTTTCCCCGCCTTGCCGTATATGTTACCATTCGTGAACTTGAAAAGGTGAGTAAGGAGGCTTGATGATTGCGTTTTTGCAGGGGAAGCTGGCGGAGAAGACGCCGGCGGTCGTCGTGATTGACGTGCAGGGGGTCGGGTATGAGGTGTTCATCTCGCTGGGGACGTATGACCGCCTTCCGGCGGGCGGTGAGCCGTGTCGCCTGCTGATTCACCACCACATTCGTGAGGATGCGCAGCTGCTGTTCGGCTTTGTGCTGGCGGAGGAGAAGGCGATGTTCGAGCGTCTCATCACCATCAGTGGCGTGGGCCCCAAGACCGCGCTGGGCATCCTGAGCGGTCTGACCGTGACGGAGTTGACGGCGGCGATCGCGGACGGCGACGTGAAGCGCGTTAGCACCATCCGGGGTATCGGGAAGAAGACGGCAGAGCGTCTGATTGTCGAGCTGCGCGACAAGGTGAATCCCTTGGAGGCGATGGCGGCGCGGACGGCTGGCGGCGGCGACCCTGCCGTGGCGATGTTGCGCGACACCGTCCTTGCGCTGACCCAGCTCGGCTTCCCGCAAGATCAGGCGCGTAAGATGGCGCAAGCGGCGCTGGATGCCGATGCGTCCATCCGTGACGCGGAGACGCTCCTGCGCAAATCCCTCAGTAGCAAGTGAAGCTTAGCCACTGATGCAATACGATACAGGCCCTTTTTAACCGCAGACGGCGCACATTACTGTCTTTTTGAATGGATTGAGCCTAGGCAATATCTCCGTATCCCGTTCGCGTGATTTAACCTTGCGTTGTCATACAATGCCTCAAAAGATCGGGAGCCGTGCCGTTGTATTATGGAGTGCGCGGCTTGCCGCCGCTTTTCCAATGGGGGCTTTCCCCGAAGGCGCCCGGGTGCCCCCCCGCCGGGCGCCGGCACATCTATTCCCTTGACGGGAGCAGCGTTGGCCACCGCCTCTTCAGGCCCTCCCCCCGTGCCCCCCCGAAGACTGCGGGACACAGGCGGGGGCGCCGTCTTGTGCCTTGTTCAAGGCAAAAAATAGGCGATAATCGCACAGACATTATTTCGGTGTAGCAAGTTCTGCGCCGATCTCGACACATCGGGCGCAGGGGGTCTTGCCCATCGAGCGGATTTCCTTGCAGAACTCCGACCCCGCCTGTTCTCTAAATGTCGCCTTAATCGCCGCATGGCGTTCCGCGGGCGACAGCAACAATGCCACATGGAGCGCACCGCAACGTCCTTCGGGCGACCTCCCGCCGCCGTTTGCTTTGAGTGGCTCGAGCAAGTCCTCCCGTCCACACCCTGCCGCAACGGCTTGCGCACAATTATGTGTCTTGGGGATTCGTGAATAGATCTCGACAGCTCTGTTCATGTTCGCGTTCCTTTCAAATGAAAAAACTGTGGCATATCGGCGCCTTCGAGTTCGAGCAGTTTAATTTTTTTGTCAATGCCGCCAGCGTAGCCGGTCAGGCTGCCGTTAGAGCCGACGACGCGGTGGCAGGGGATGATGATGGAGATGGGGTTGTGGCCGACAGCGCCGCCCACGGCTCGGGCGGAGATGGCCGCTTTCTTCATCTTCTGTGCCATCTTCTTGGCGATGTCGCTGTAGGTGGTGGTTTTGCCGTAGGGGATTTCACGCAAGATGTTCCATACGCCCTGACGGAACGCGCCTCCGATCGGGGCTAACGGCAATTCCGGAATGGCGGGTTTCTTGCCCGCGAAATACCTGTCCAGCCATTTTCTGGCAACGGCGAATATCGGCATATCATCCCTCTCTTCCATTGCCCCCGGGATAGTGTCGCCATGATATTTTTGCGGGTTCAGCCACAGGCCGACAAGGTTGTCGTCACTGTCACACGCCAGTGTCATGCCCCCTATGGGCGAGGTGTAGAGCGTTGAGTAGTACATTTTCAAAACGGTTTTCCTTGCACATAAAACACGATATTATTTTTACACATTGCCGTCGGATATGTCAATGAGGCAAGTGATTTTTTTAACGGCAACCGCTAAACATCATTTTGCTTGCCCTTGATTCTTTTGAGGTGTTAAGATATTCTTTTTCAAGCTCTATTAGGAGAAAAATATGTTGGTCATATTTTACACCCCAAGTTTTCGTTCGGCGGCCGGTTTGGCTGTTCTGGCGATTTGCTATGCAACGGTTGCCTTTGGGGGTTGGGCCGCAAATGTCTTCGACCACTCGGAAGGTCGTTCTTTTTCCCGCTTCCCTGTGTCTATTTATTATGAGCCGGGAAAAGGGGATTTTACGACATTCGGGGAGGCGGTTGAGGCATTGAAAGGCAATAACAACATACAGCGGCTGGGGGAAGTCACGTTGCAGCACTTCTTCGTGTATGATTCCGTGTTTCAGCAGGAGTTTTGCGCCGCGCTCGAAAAACTTGCGCCCCGTGAGTTTGCCGAAGCCAAACGTTCGGCGGGCAATATGCACAACCCGAAAATGATCGCACTCCGTGGGTTCTTCGGGCAAGCCGTGTTGGCAACGCCGACAGTCCAGAACATCAATGCGAAACTTGCGCCGTTCGATCTGCGGGTGACGGAAGCGGATGCTGGCGAGAAAATCTATTTTGACCGCATCGAGGAGCAGTTGCATTTCCACTGTTATTTTCGCCTCACCATTGCACGCATCAATGAAACGCCATCCGCACAGAATAAGGTTCCGGACGCTGAAAACCCCATCGTTGTTGCCGCGCGGCGCCAAGTCGGCAAGACGCTTGCGTATGACTCCGGGTATGTCCGCCTGACGTATCCGATGGGGGACATCCCCATTGAGCGAGGGGTCTGCACGGATGTGGTCATCCGCGCCTTGCGCGATGCATTGAAGATGGATTTGCAGCAGTTGGTCCACGAGGACATGACCTCCTCCTTCTCAGCCTATCCCAACAATTGGGGGCTTAAGCAACCGGACAGGAATATCGACCATCGCCGAGTGCCGAACCTCAAAAAATATTTCGAGCGCAAGGGCTTTTCGGTTGCGGTTTCAAAAAAGCCGGGGGACTACCTGCCCGGCGATCTTGTGACCTGCACTGTGGCGGGGAACCGACCGCACATCATGATTGTGAGCGACAAGAAAACGCCCAAAGGCGTTCCCCTTGTTATCCACAACATCGGCCGTGGCACGCAAGAAGAAGACCGTCTTTTCTCTTTTCCGCTTACAGGGCATTATCGCATTAAATGAAGCATTTCGACGCTCGCGAGTCCTCTGTTACTCATTCCTCATTTGCAAACAGCAGCGTCCCGAAGCCCGGCTGGTCGCGGTCGTGACCTTCGGGTCGGGTTTTGCCGAGGACCTGCGCGGTGTAGGGCATCGGGAGGCCTTTGCGCCCGGCGAAATGGTTGTGGGCGATTTCAAAGACGGGCATGAAGCGGCCGCGCCCGGACTCCGAGATTTCCGCCCAGCGGCAATACTTCCCCGTGACGTCCGTCCAGCGGGCGAACGGGACGTCGTGGCCGAGGTTGTAACGCGCCACATACTCGTAGCCTTTCATCAGGCGGTTGTCGAGCGCGAAGTAGAGGTCGTCACCCTGCTGCCACGCCAACTCGCACACCGTCGCCATGGCGCCGAGGCCCAACATGCAGTGCGGCTGGTCGCGCCCGCTCTCCTGCACCTGCCCGGTCTCGCCGCTGATGTAATGCGCGATGGTCCCGTTGTCGCGGGCATGGAGGTAGAAGTCGCGGGCCTTGGCGTACATCGCCCGGTCGTCCAGGTGGATGGCCGCGGCCATGTAGGCCTTGGTGACGACGGGGCCCCAGTTGCCGTTGGTGTACGGCTCACGCGCGTAGAAGCGCTCCATCACGGGGATGAAAATTGTCTTGAACATGCGGGCGGCGGCGGCGAGTTGCGCTGCGTCGGCACCGGGCCAAGTGTGCTTCAGCGCCTCCAGCGCATAGACTATCTTGAACCCCTCCAGTCCAGCCAGCAGGGGGGCATCGTTGGTGTCGGGAATCTCGCGCAGGGTGTCGGCATACGCGGCCAGGATGGCGAGCGACCTCTGCGCATGCGCCTCGTCGCCGGAGAGGATCCACATCAGGGCGTTCTGATAGGCCGCGCTGAAATCGGCCTCCATCTTGCCCTTGGTGTGACGGAACTCCCCGTCGCGCGAGATGGCCGCGAACGGGCCCTCCATCACATAATCAGACTGCGAGCACTTGTGCCCCGCGAGCAGGCGGTAAGAGCCGTAGGCCGGCTCCGCCTTGCCCGCCACCGACCGGCGCATCCTGTCCATGCCCTCGCGCGTGTGCAGCACACCGGGATGGGCGAACCCCTGCGCGAGCGCGGGAACGGCCGCAAGGCAGGACAGGAGGGCGATGGCAGAACGTTTCATGGCAAACGATGTCCGATGGCATTCATTTTGGGTAGATGAGTTTGTCCAGATACTGGATGAGCGCATCGTCCTTAATCAGATAGATGAGTGTCCTGTCTCTCGCCGTCCAGTCAGGACAGTATGAAATGGCTAATTTCGCGCCACCGATGCCGGCAACGCGAAAAGGGGTGTAATCATCCATGTTCTGCATGATGTGCCGTTTGGACACTTTCTGTGTCTCTTCATACTCGAAGCCTGTCAGGATTGTCACCTTGACGTTCCCAAAATCCCCACCCGCATAAAAATCCTCGTGGGCAGAGACAGTCCTAGACGCCAAGACAAAAACCAGCGCCAACAGATGCCTGTGTTTCATAACGTTCTTTCAACCTCTTTGGCGATTTCCAGCAGTTTTTTTCTAATTACCTCTTCCCTCATGCAGGAATCGTCGGGTTCATATAAATCAAAATTATCGACATAATTCAAAAATGCCTCGCAAACACTAGGGGTGTCGTTTATGTTCAGAAATATCCATGTGTCCAATCCATCGAATCCGACCAAATCCTCTAGATCATATCCCGAAGGCTGTTCCTTGCCTTGGTCGATTTCGGAAACCTTGAAATATTTTTTCAGGAGTTTAAGGGTTTCCCTGTCCCGTTTGGTCTTCTGAATCATGTAACATACTCGCTTTCCATGATGTTTTTCATTTTACAAAGATGTTCTCGCGATGCCACGACAAGAACATCTGTGATGGTGGCTGTCCGTGATCAGGCATGAAAAGACATTCACCTTCGAATGCCCCGAAGTTCTGTTCAAGTAATTTTTGCTCAGAAAGCAAACTACTTAACTTGCCAGAGAGGCGAAGCCGTAAACCCTCGTCAAAAGTAACCAACCCAAGGTCGAAAGCCGCATCATGTAACCGAGAGAGGCAAATCCCGTTGCAGACATCAAGCCGATGTTCGGGATGTGTCGCCCAAGGTAATATGTGCGAAGCGATTAAAAATTCACGTACAGGAATCCGAGAAATCGCACATTGCTCCCCGTAATTATTCAGGACAACCGAACGAAAATAATCCTGCCCGCGCCGTTGCTTGATGTTCGTAACCGTCTCAGTAATGGAGGGCGGCGCAAACGTTCTTGGTGTCTTGCGAATACCCTCACGTGCCGAAACCTCGACCGTCTCATTCGCTGTCGCTTCAAAAACAGAATGTAGCAATTCCTCACTTGTAGCAACGTTTTCTGTCGGGGAGGAGGTAAACTCATTCCACATTTCTGCGTCAAGTTTGCTTGCGCCAGGCAGTCCTGCGATACCGCGCAGTTTTAATACCGGGTCGAATGACGCAAGGTTTGAAAGCTTCATTGCTACACTAGATGGTGTTCGCCTCAATACCTGTGCAACCGCTTTCACAACCTTGTTTCGGTGGTCAAATTGCCCAAATTCAAGCTTGTGATAGATGTTTAACAAGATGAGCAGCTCGTCCCTTGTCCATTTCTTTCCAGCAGACATCAGACCTCCGCTTCCTTCGTTTCAGTGAAGCGAGCTAATGGGCTGTTCCCTATATCCCATGTCTCTCCCACCTCAAACATATGCAATGCACGTGTTTCAATTTGCGCCAGCCATTGTTTGGCTTTCTCTGTCAAGTTGTGCGAAACCGTGAACACACACGCTTCATCAAGCGGAATCTTCATGTCTTCGCAAAATTCTTTCTGACTGTAGCAATGAAACGTGGCAGTTCCCCTTGTAGCATCCCCTGAAATATGTCCCCAGAAAAAGGATGTGTCTCCATTGTCCAAGTCACCGCCAATCTCCTCTGAGACTTTCATCCACCGAAAGTATTGCCGATGGTCTGCATCCAAACAACCACGTTTCAGAAATGCGACCAGTTTACGGTCTGCATTTCCTTTCGGATGCTTCTCACACAAGCGCATAGCAGTTGGATGGTAGGTACGTTCCCATTTTTCACGACTGGTTTTCCACCATGCAATCGTTATGTGCGGACAGGCGCACCATTCAGCCCACAACGAAAATTGAATCACCCGAGCAATGTCATGGGTAATCTCTTGATTGATGATTTTTTCGGTTACATTCATACTATTTAGAAATGGTGATGCCCCTGAAAGGGTAAGAAAATAAGTTCGTTTCCATTCTGCTTACACCTTGCAATGGCATTACTAAACCTCGATGTCCCAGACGGTAGGGGTTTCGCCGCGTGCGCGGAGGATGGGGGCGGCGATTTTCTGCAACGCCACCACAATCCGCACTTTCTCGGGCATAGGGAGTTTGCGCAACGCCTCGCGGTGAAGCGGTTTGCCGAACGGGAACGGCGTCACGGCTCGGTTTAGTCTGTCGTCAGGCTTTTCCATTTCCCCTCCAATCCGTGGCGCGTTAAAATGCCTGTGAGTTTTTCGGGACAGAGGACACCAGACTCGGCGAACGACTGCACCCGCGCCTTATCCTTGCCCCTGCCGGTCTGCAGCGCGATAGCCGTAAGGTGTTCGGGCGAGAAAACCGGAACCTTGATGCCGTCGTAATCCGTCTCGATGGCGTTCGCAAGCGCCTCCTCGACAAGCGGGTTGAACGCGGGCAGGAATTGCACAGGTATGCCGTGGATGACGACACATTCTTTGTCCTCCTTGAACCCTGCCGCCCTCAGGTAATCGTATAATGGCCCCAGCGAAAGCAAAAGCCCGTCGGCTTCCTGAGGCAACACGACGAACACATCAAGGTCGAATGTTGTCACAGGCTCGATGTAAAACGTTGCAGCCATCGCGCCGCCGATGGCATAACCGCCGATGATGCCTGACTCATGCATTTGCCGCAGATAGTGTAGTGTCGCTCTCATAACGCGCCGCCTTCAGAGTCCACTGTTTCATCACGGGCAGGAATGCCCGTGCCACCTTCCGCCAACTTGCCCGCAAGTCCGACATACGTTGACGGGGTGAGCGCGAGGAGGCGGGTCTTGTCGGCTTCGGGGATGTCGAGCGAGTGGATGAAGCCGCGCATGATTTCGGGCGTGATTCGCTTGCCGCGTGTCAGCGCCTTCAACTGCTCATACGGGTTCGGCTTGCCGTGTTTCCGCATCACGGTTTGGATCGGCTCCGCCAGCACTTCCCACGCGGCATCCAAGTCCTCCGCCAGACGTTCGTTGTTGACGCGGATTTTGCCCAGCCCTTTGAGCATTGACTGGTACGCCACCAGCGCGTATCCGAACGCGACGCCCATGTTGCGCAGTACCGTCGAGTCGGTCAGGTCGCGCTGGAGGCGGGAGACGGGCAGCTTGCGGGCGAGATGCCCCAGCACGGCGTTCGCGAGACCGAGGTTCCCCTCACTGTTCTCGAAGTCGATGGGGTTGATTTTGTGCGGCATGGTCGATGAGCCGATTTCGCCCGCGACCGACTTCTGCCCGAGGTAACCCATCGAGATGTACGCCCAGATGTCGCGGTTCAAATCAATCAGCACCGTGTTCCACCGCGCCAGCGCGTCGAAGAGTTCCGCCATGCCGTCGTGCGGCTCGATCTGCGTGGTCAGCACGTTCTGCGACAACCCGAAACGCCCCTCGATCACCGAACGGGCGAGCGCCTCCCAATCGACATCCGGGTACGCCGCGATATGCGCGTTGTAGCACCCCACCGCGCCGTTCATCTTCGCGGGCAGGGCAACCGCGTCCAACTGCGCCGCCTGACGGTTCAGGCGGTGCGCGAACACCGCCATCTCCTTGCCCAGCGTCGTCGGCGACGCGGGTTGACCGTGCGTCCGCGCCAGCATCGGCACGTCCTTCGTCTCCACCGCAAACGCGGCGAGCGCGTCGGTCAACGCCCTCTGTGCCGCGCGAAGCACCCGAAGCCCGTCGCGGAGCATCAGCGCGTGCGCCACGTTGTTGATGTCCTCCGACGTGCAGGCGAAATGCACGAACTCGCTCAGACGTGCCAGCGGCGTGTCCGCGATTTTCTCCTTGATGAAATACTCCACCGCCTTCACGTCGTGGTTGGTCGCCGCCTCGATGGCTTTCACCCGCCGTGCGTCAGCCTCCGAAAATGAGTCCGCGATTCCGCGCAACGCCTTGCGCCCGTCATCCGAAAGCGCGGCGGCTTCAGGGATACCCGGCGCGTCGCACAACGCCTCCAGCCACGCGACCTCCACCTCGACGCGCCGTTTGATCAGCCCGAACTCGGAAAAAATCGGGCGCAGCTCGTCCAGCTTCGACGCATACCTGCCGTCCAGCGGCGAGAGCGCATAAAGGGTCTCAACAGCTTCCATTCGTATTCCACTCCTACTCGCAAATCAGAAAGTGATTATCATACCTGTTTTGCCCTGCTACCGCAAACAAAACCACAGAGGTCTCTCTATTTTTTTATCCACAGATGACAGCGTGTGTTGCCGCGAGATAAGGGTAACACCTCGAGCCTCTATGGAATGCGGCGGGTTCCCCTTTGACCTTTGTGCCTTTGTGTGAGATTATTCATCCACGTTTGGTCTCCGCGCGAAAACACCTTGGGCATGAAGGGCTTACTCGAAAAGAATCTGCCCCCAGTTCTTGGGCTCGAGCTTGAGCTCGAACACGTCGTCGGCGACGATGCCGGTGGCTTGGTTGCTCCAGTGGCTGCGGAGGATGGTCTTGGCGCCTTCGGGGTCGCCGAAGGTCGCGCCGATGTCGCCGGTGTAGGTGGTGCCGGGCGCGGGGGTGAAGCCGATGTCTTTGAGGGGTATCGCGGCCTGGACGATGTAGTCGCGGCCGGGGGTGGCCTTCACCTCGATCTTGGCGTTGTCGAGGGTCTTGACGCATTGCATCTCGTAGCCGTCGCGGATGACGCCGGAGTAGAATTTGCGGGGGCGTTTCTCGTCGGACACGGGTTTGAACAGCACGGCGGCGGGGGTGCCTTTGAGGTTGCCGATGGAGATGCGGAGGTCGCCGAGGACGGGGGCGGTGCGCTTCCTGTCCGCGCTGGCGTCGGTGCCGAGCTGGAAGTCGACGGTGTCGCCGCGGGAGTACATCTCGGCGGCCTCGGAGGCGCCGTTGGTGGCCCAGGGGGTGGCGTCGGTGACTTTCCAGCCGAGGTAGAGCATGGCGTCGTCGTAGCCGATGGCGAACTCGACCCTGTCGGTGGGCTTCTTCTCGAATTTCATGAGCTCGCGCACGTTGAAGTCGCGGCGGATGTCGCCGGTGAAGTTGGTGACGGAGTGTTTCTTGGCGGTGGCGAGGCGCGCGCCGACGCCGGCCTGCGCGAGCTTGTCGCGGATCTCCATCACGCGGGGGAGGTCTTGGGCGGTGAGGGTGAGGGTGCCGCCTTGGAGCGCCCTCACGGTGTCGAGGCCGGTGACGCGGTGGTTGACGTAGGCGGTCTTGCCGGCCTGGAGGTAGAGGTGGCCGTCGTCGGCGATCGTGACGGAGCCGCCGAAGTCCTCCGCGCCCATGCCGGGGGGGATGTTGTCGGTGACGGCGCCGGGGACGGCGGCCTCGGGGAAACTAATCTTGGCGGCGTCGGACTCGAAAAGCTGGGTGAGGTAGAAGCCGCCCTCGGTGAGGATGTGCCACATCCCCTTGTCGGTGGCGATGACGAAGAAGTTGCCGATGGGCGCGGGGAGTTTGCCGACGCCGACGATGTCGTAGGCGGCGTTGATCATGCCGGGCTGGGCGGGGGGGGCGTTGTGGCCGCCGTGCACGCCGACGTAGTTGTTGGGGTACGTCCATTTCAGTTTGCCGCTGGCGATGTCGTAGCAGGGGAAGTCGCTGTGGTTGACGCCGTAGTGGCCGTTGTAGAGGACGAGCGAGCCGTCGGCCGACCCGATGCCCCGTTGCGCCCCCATGCCGCCGCGCCGCTCGATGTCCTCGGGCGCGGGCAGGCGGGTGGCCTTGGTGAGGTCGTAGCGCGGTGCGCCGCATTTCGTCCAGCCCGTGGGCGCGATGCGGTAGAGGCCGCCGTAGAACGTGAGGCCGGGGGTCATGGGCATATACCAGCCCGACACCCACCCGCCGAGTTCCACCATTTGCTCCGTGACCTCGCCGGGCTGCTCGATGCCGTCGCCGTTGGCGTCGCTCCAGATGCGGATGCCGCTGATTTTCCCGTTGGGATGGCCGTTGCCCCCGATCTTGTCCGCGAGCGCGTCGAGGCGCGCGCGGAGGCGGTAGTCGCCGGGGGCGAGGCGCTCGTAGATGTACACGGGCTGGTAGCCGTGGTAGTCGCCGCTGACCGCGACGTAGAGGCGGCCGTTGTCGCCGCGGGAGAAGCGGCAGGTGCCGCATTCGCCGCGGTGGAACACGCCGACGCATACGGCGCGACCCGTCGCCTTGTCGAGCTTCCATTCGCAGCCGCTGCCGGCCATGACGAGCGGGTCGGCGGGCGAGATCGCGCCGCCGGGCGCGCCGTAGTGCGTGGGGCCGAAGAACTCGCGGATGAACTTGCCCGTCGCGGCGTCCCAGCACGAGAAGCGCTTGGGGTGGTCGTCCTGCTCGGCGACCCAGAGCGTGCCGTGCTTGTCGAGGCGCACGGCCGCGATGAACCGCATCCCGTCTTTCTTCCATGGCCCGAACAGCGGGCGGCCGCCCTTCTTGCCGATGGCGCGTTTGGCCTTGCCGTCCTTGTTGAACACCTTGACCTGATTGTCGGGGTCGCGCACGCCGACATAGAAGTTGCCTTCCGCGTCCACGGTGAGGCACGTCGCGTTGATGATCCCCTCGATGCGCACGGCGGTCGTGCCGTCGGGCTTGACCTCGAGGACGCTCGCCTTGAACTCTTGGAACGTCGTCACGCCCTTCTTCGTCTCGAGGCGCATCTCGTCGTTCGCGAGCGCGTACAGCGTGCCGTCCGGCGCGACGGTCAGGTTGATGATGTCGCGCACGGGAATGCTCTTGGCCTGCTTGCCGGTCTTTGCGCTGAGCACGCGCACGGTGTTGCTCTGCGCGAGGTAGAGGTTGCCGTCGTAGGCGTCCAGCCCGACAAGCCCCTTGCCGACCGCCACCGTCGCGAGGCTCGAGCCCTCGAAGTTGATGTAGTCGCTCTTCGCCGTCGAGATGCGGTAGATGACCCCGTCGTCCTGCCAGTCATAGACGTAGGCCATGCCGTTGTCGAGCGCGACGTGGGCCGCCCCGCCGAAGCCGCCGCGCTTGTGGCGCCACTTCACGTTACCCTCGAAGTCCGCGCACACGAGCGCCTTGCCCGCCTCCGAACAGTTCCAGCCCAAGTACATGCTCTCCCCGTCCGTCGCGAGTGCGCTGGGGTTGCCCATGTCGCCGCCCCAGTTGCCGCCCGGCGAGTCGTAGGGTGTCCTGCCCGCGTTGTCCGCCCACCCCACGAGGCGCAGGCCGATGCCCGTGTGGAAGATGGCCTCCCATGTGTACGCCCCCTCCGGCACGGGTTCGCCCGGCTTCAGGTGGCTCATGTTCGTCAGCCCGTCCCACGGCACGGTGTGCTTGCCCTTCGCATAGAACTCGCCGTTGACCAGCTGCCGCACGACGTACCCCTCCGCGTCCCTGATGTTCAGCGAGACATACCCGTCCTCTGGTGCCTCAAACGTGATGTCGGTGAAACCCTCGCGCGCACCTTTCGCATCGAGCAGCCCCGTCCAGTCGATCACCGGCGCACCGCCCTCCATCGACACCTTGAACTCGCGGTTGTCCGCCAAGCGCAGCGGCTGCGGCTCCACGCCCCCCTTGTCCGCGAGCGTCGCGAACCCCCAGACCCCGCGCGCGTGGAACGTGAACACGCGATCCACCGTCACCCCCGGCCGGAAGATGTCCTTCAGCGAGATGCGGTAGCCCGCCGCCGTGTTGAAATTCGGCTCCACCGAGAAGAGTATCTTCATCCCCGCCTGCGCCGCCAGCCCGCCCTCGCGCAGGACTTTCCACGGCAGCGCGATCTCCTGCACATAGCCCTTGCCGTCCGCGTCCACGGTGAACGCCTGTTTCGCGCCCTTGGCCTTCGCGTCCTTCAGGGCTTCCCCGTTCTTGTTCGGGAAGTCGATGTCGATGACGTCCTTGCCGTCGCGGTCGCGCCACGCCGTGACCCAGCAGACCGGGGCCTCCTGCCGCTCGGGGTCCGCGACGATGCGCATCTGGAGCGCGTCGCCGCCCCAGCCGGGATCCCCCGCGACCGTCCCCGGGTTGCTCAGCGGCGTCTCATCCTTGAACCGCGCCAGCACATACAGGTTATCCTTGTCCCACATCGCGTGTATCCACACGGCGATCTTGTCGCGCTGCGTCTCCACGTCGCCGCAGACGAACACCCCCCCGCTCAAATCCCAGCCCTCGGCCGTGCCGTCGATTTTCAGCCCCCCCGGCGCCGGAAGCACGCGTATGTTCAGGTTCTCCGTCTCCGTCGCCCAAAGCCCCCCCGCAAGGCACACCCCCGCGATAAAACGCATCATAACGCTCTTCATAATCGATACTCCTTAATGAATACCGGCAAGTATATCAATACAACGCGCCGACAATCAAGGAGTAAGTGGCGGAGGAGGAAGGAAGCGAGTAAGGCCCCCGCCCACAGTCAGGAATACGGTAACGGGAAAAACAGCGGAAAGTGTTGTTTTCTGTTGGCGATGTGCGTCGGGCCGGGGCGATGCCGGACTTCCCGCACCCTTTCCGAGGGGGCATTTAATATTTGGGATTTCCGCCTCAAAACGGTGTTGACAACACACTCAGAAAAGCGCATACTTTCATCATGCTTTAAATTCGCATTTCGAGAAAGGGTGTAAGTATGAACATGAAGTGTATGGTGGTGTGCGGTGTGTTGGCGTGTGCGTTGCTTGCGGATGCGCAGGTCTTGACGTGGGACGGGGCGGGCGGCGCGAAGTGGGATGCGTCGTCGGTGAATTGGCTGGATGAGAGCAGCCAGCCGTCGGCGTGGGTGCCGGGGGCGGTGGCGAAGTTCGACGGCGGCGGAGGGTTCGTGGAGGTGGCCGCGGATGTGTCGGCGGGCGGCATCACGTTCGCGTCGGGCGGCTACACGCTGGCGGGGTATGGGCGCATCCGGCTGGAGGGCGATCTCTTCGTCGCGGGGGGCGCGACGAACAGCGTGGGCGCGGAAATTTTCTCGGCAAGCGGCATCGCGAAAACGGGCCTGGGCGCGGTGGCGCTGGGGCAGTGCGTGGGCAAGGTGACGGTGAGCGCGGGCGACTTGCTGGCGATGGCGTCGCAGTTCGCGGACGCGCAGGTGGCGGTGTCGGCGGGGGCGCGGATCGTGACGGCGGGCGCGCCGCGCGCGGGGAACCTCGTGCTGGACGGCGGCTTCGAGATGTTCGGCCTTGATGACGGCACGTTCCGTTATGCCGACAATGCGGCGGGGCTGAATTTGGGCGCGTGGGTCACCGCGATGCCGGATCTGGTGGCGGGGCAGAACGTCGCCACGAAGGCGGCGCTGAACTCGCCCGGGACCGCGACGGAGGGGGTCCATGCGCTGGCCCTGCAGTATAACGGCGTGGTGGCGCAGACGGTGGCGGTGGCGCAGGGGGGATGGCATCAGATCGCGTTCGATCATTTCCTGCGCAGGGGTTACGCGGAGACGCTTGTTTTTGTGACGCTGGATGATGCGCCGGTGGCGTTGCTGCTCAACGACGCGGTGGAGTCGAACGCGTGCCGCTTCGTGAGCGTGCCGTTCTGGCTGGCGCCGGGGGCGCACACGCTGGGGCTCGCGGGGGAGGGGTTCTGGGGCGACCGCATGTCGATAATTGACGACGTGGTGCTGGCGCCCGCGTTCGCGTCGGCGGCGGCGTGCCTGTCGCTGGGCGGTGATTCGGAGGTGGCGCTCGCGGCGGGCGCGGCGGCGGTGCTGGGGCATAGCGGCACGCTGGGCGTCGCGAGACTGGATGTCAATGGCGGCGCGTCGGTCACGGGCGCGGGCGCATGGGCGGAGACGGTGACGGGGCTGTGGTTCGAGTACGCGAACAGCGCGTGGGCACCGCCGCTGGCGATGGGCGAGGACGCGCTCCTGCGTTTCCGCGAGGACGCTTCGGAGGAGGTCGAGGGCGTGGCGCGGCGCGTGTGGGTGTCGGGCGCGCCGGGGGGCGTGGCGCTCACGGGCGAGGGCCTGACGCTGATGAACACGGCGGCGGCGGGGTCGGTGCATTGCACGGTCAGCGATTTGAGCGCGGTGACGGTGGGGGCGCCGATGACGCTGAGCATGCCGACCCTATTCGACATTTTCGGCTCGCTGACGTTTGCGGATAACGTCTCGTCGAATATGCCGTTCTTCAAGCGCGGCTTCGGGGAGATGACCCTCACGCAGCCGATCATGCAGCAGGTGGGGCGCTTCACCGTGCTGGAGGGGCGCGTGAGCCTCAACCACATCAACGCGCAGGCCGGCACCTCTACGCCGACGGACCGTTTCTTCGGCGGCTACATCTGGGCGCAGTCCCAGCCGGGGCGCGTGGCGGAGGTGCGCCTGACGCAACCGGACGTGACGCACGCGCTGGGCGTGGTGTTCGCCGGTTCGGGCCGGGCCGTGGTCACGACCGCGCTCGGCGGCAGGACGGTCAGCATCGGCCACCCGCGCTCGCTGATGCCCACGCCCGCGGAGTTCCTCGTGCCGGGCGGCGACACGCTGAGCATCCGCCAGTTGCTCTACCCTTACAGTTTCGGGCGGGACAGGTCGGGCGGCCTGCTCAAATCGGGCCCCGGCGTGCTGGAGATCCGCGAGGGCGGTTACGACACGGGGAACAGCCGCGCGCACACCGGCCGCGTCATCCTGCGCAACGGGACGCTGCGCGTGCTGGCGGACGATGTCGGCAACCTGAACGGCGGCACGCTGGCGTACAACGGCATGGCGCCGAGCGGGCGCGGCGGCTCGCTGGGCCTGACCCCGTTCTCCACGGCGATGTGGATCGGCGACGACGAGACCCAGCCGCTGGACGACCTGACCTTCACCGCCGCCGGCAACAAGCGCTACATCGGCCGCGACATCGAGGTGTTCGACGTCGGCAACGACGTGCGCTTCGAGGTGGAGAACAGCACGGACACGCTGTTCGACGGGACGCTCACCCTGCATCGCGGCGTGACGTTCGCGGGGGCCAACGACGCGCACCTGCGCCTGAACCGCGTCACGGGCGCGGGATCGGCGGTCGCGCTCGCGCTCGAGGGCTTCTCGCACGTCACCGTCTCCGACACGCTGGACGGCGGCATCGACCTGGACATCGGCGGCAGGACGCTGGTCATCGGCCCGGAGCAAGTGGCCGTCGCGGCCCTCGGCGCGTTCGCGGCGAACGGCGCGACGCTGGACATCAATCTCGCGGGCGGGACGTGCAGCCGCATCGAGGCGGGCGACGCCACGCTCGGCGCGGTCGCGTTCAACCTGTACTATCTAGGCTCGAAGGTGCCGTTCGCCGAGCCCGGCGTCTATACGCTGGTGACCTGCTCCGGCACGTTGACGGTGAACATCAACGCCCTGTCCGTGGCGAACGAGATGCCGGGATTCGCGTATGCGTTCAGCGCGGCGGGCGGCGCGCTCACCCTCACGATACAGAGCGACACCCCGGCCACCTTCACGGCATGGGCGCACGCCGAGGGCGGCCCGTGGGACACGGGCGCGAACTGGAACCCCGCGACCGCGCCGGACGACGCGGCGCTGTCCGTGCTGATGGGCGGGGCCATCACCAATGCTGCGGAGGTCGTGCTCAACGCGCCCTACACCGTCGGCTCGCTGATGTTCAACAACCCGCTGCTGGGCTACACGCTGGACGGCGACGCGCTCACGCTCGGGCGGATCGACGTGCTGACCGGCCCGCACACCATCAAGAACGCGCTGGTCAATTCCGGCCCGCTGGCCGTCGCGGTGGCGGGCGGCAAGTTGACGCTCGGCGGCTCGGCGACGGTGCTGCCGCAGGTGCTGCTGGAGCAGGGCACGCTGACCGTCGGCGGCGCGGACGTCACGCTCGCCGCCAGCATCGAGGGCGCGGCCGGCACGGCGCTCGCGTTCGAGGACGGCGCGAAAGCGACCGTGAGCCTGCCCGCGGGCGGGACGTTCAGCGGCGCACTCAAAGGCCCGGCGGGCGCGGCGCTCGTCAAGGACGGCCCCGGCCTCTGGACGCTGGACGGTTACGACTCGCTCTATTTCGGCGCGTTCAGCCAGGCCCTCGGCAACACAAGGCTGGAGGGCGTGTCGCTGTTCGGGCCGGTCACGACTGAGGCCGGCACGGCGCTCACCGTCGCGCCCGCCGCCACGGACGGCCTGATGGGCTACTACTACCACATCGGCGACCGGACCACCCTCAATTCATACTCCAACGCGTTCCTCTCGGTCGCGACGCTGGAGGCGGTCATCGCCACGCGCACGCCCGACCTGATCTCCCCGAGCGGGCTGGACGGCGAGAACTTCGACTACCCCATCGCGGAGAACCTGACCCTGAGGTTACCCTACCCGTTCGGCACCGACGGCGTCTCGCCCGGCCCGTGCCAGTACGACTTCATCGCGGTCTGGCGCGGCAGCATCACGCTCCCCGAATCGGGCCGCTACAGTTTCACGCTGCAAGCGGACGACTTCCCCCTCGTGGTGATCGACGGCAACGTCCTCTTCTCCAACAACCGCTGTGAGAACGCCACCACCACCTACGCCAGCGCCGTCGAACTCGGGGCCGGCCGCCACGACATCTTCATCGGGCTGGGGCAGGGCGGCGGCGTTGCGGGCATCCGCCTCCTCGTGCATTGCCCGTCGGACGAGATCGGCCAGGCGCACATCCCCATCCCGAACAGTTGGCTCTCACCTGTGTCCGCGCTCGGCTCCATCAACGGCGCGGGCGCCGTGGCCGTGCAGGCCAACGCCAGCGCGATTGTCGGCGCGAAGGGCGCCAGCGTCGTGAACGGGACGCTGACCACGGGCGCGGGCAGCCTCCTCACGAAGGCGGGCGGCGACCTGCTCGACCTCCCCAACGGCGCGGCGAACCAGATCGCGGGCGCAATGACCGTCCTCGGCGGCAAGGTCACCCTCACCGCGCAGGGCCAGTTGGCCGCGGCCAGCCGCGTGGTCGTGGGCAGCGGCGCCACCCTCGCCGTGCAGGCCCCGCAGGCCATCAGCGGCCTCGAAGGCCGCGGGAACGCCTCGCTCGGCGGCGCAGACGAGGTGTGCGTGGATATGTTCGCGTTCACCGACGAGAGCGACAGCGGCATCTCGGACCAGAAGACCTACACCCACGCCGTGAGCATGCCCACGAGCGAGGCGGGCGTGACCGTCAACGGCGTACCCTTCACCACCGGCGACGCGGGCTGGGTGCGGGGGCCGAACTTCCCCACCTCCACGGCAGGGCCCAACGGCGGCAACACATCCATGGAGCAACTGCTCAACCGCCTCTACTACAACCAGACAGACTACACCTTCACCCTCACGGGCCTGCAGCCCTTCACGGCGCACGAGTTCCGCATCTACAACCGCGCCTACACCCTCAACGACATGCGCATGGCCACCTACACGTTCAGCGTCAACGAGGCCGTGCTCGGCTCGGTCTCCTACAACGAGGACAGCATCGTGCGCAGCATCGTGCGCTGCCGCTACATCACCGACGCGGCCGGGACGCTCACCGTGCGCGTGCAGTCCTTCAGCACGGCGACCGCCCACCTCTACGCATTCTCGAACGAGGTCATCGGCCGCAACATCCAGGCCCCCGGCGAGGTGACGCTCACGCTGTCGCCCCCGGCGGGCGCTGAACTCTCCACCGCCGCCCCATTCTTCGGCAGTGGCACGGTCGTGAAGGACGGCGCCGGCCTCCAGCGCTTCGGCGGCGCGAACACCGCGCACGGCGGCCTGACCGTGCTGGACGGCGAGGCCGTGCTGAGCGCGGGCGCGTCCGTCGCCAGCGGCCTGTCCATCGCGCCGGGCGCGGGCGTCACCGTGCCGAACGGCCATGTCGCGCTCGGCGGCCTGAGCGGCGGCGGCGGCACGTTCGACCTGCCGAGCGACACCATCGTCCGCGCGCAGGGCATCTACATCCATTACTTCACGAACGACGTGCAGACCCAAATCTCGCCCGCCAAAACCTACACCCACGCGCTGGACTTCGGCAACAGGGATGGTCTGCCGGCCGATGTCCCCGGCGCGGAGGTGAACGGCGTGACCTTCCTGAAGGCCAGAAACAGCGGCTCATCCAGCGGCTATGGCTGGAGCGGCATCGGCAGGCAATTCAATCACGTCGGGAACACCGCGCACGGGAACGTGATCGCGGACGACCAGGCGGTGTACCAGTTGCTGAGGGACATGGTGTGGGAGAACGTGGCGGGCGACGTCGGCACCCTCACGGGCCTGACCCCCGGCAAAACATACGAGGTGCGCTTCTACAATCGCTGGTGGGGGGTCGGCGGCAACCGCTCGCAGACCGTCCACTTTGTCACCGACGCTACGGAGAACACCGTCTCCTTCAACGTGGACGGCTTGTACCCGCACTTCCTCGCCTATCGCTACACCGCGCCCGCCTCCGGCACGCTGAACATCATCTTCTACCCGGAAGTTTCCGGCAGCACCTGGCACATCTACGCGCTCACCAACGAGGAGGTCGATGAGCACACCGAGCCGTTGCCCGCCGAGACCGCCACCGTACCCCAGTGGGAGTACCCCGAGGAGACGCTCTACCAGCGCTTCTTCACGTGCGACGCGGACACCCAGATATCCACCCTGAAACGCTACACGCACAAACTCGACTTCGGGGTCCGGGGCGGAACCACGCAAGGGAAACCCGGCGCGACTGTCAACGGCGTGACCTTCGTCAAGGGCGGGCCCTACGGCACGACCTTCACCGAAGGCCGCCTCTACGGCTGGCGCGGCTTCGGGGGGGGCAACGGCAACCACGGCGGCGGGAATGCAGGCTACAGCGGGATTGCGCAATCGCAAGGCCTCTACGCCCTCCTCACGGACATGACGCACAATACGCAGAACGCCACCGCCTACCTCACCGGACTGACCCCCGGCAAACAGTACGAGGTGCGCATCTACAACCGCACATGGGATATGGGTAACGTCCGCACGCAGACCGCCACCTTCACCGCCGGGCCCGGGACATCTGAAACCATCACCTTCGACTTGGACCGTCTGGCGGCGCACTTCCTCGCCTACCGCTACACCGCGCCCGCCGACGGCCGCCTGACCATCCAGTACACCTCCGCCACCGTCGCCACGTGGCACATCTACGCGCTCACCAACGAGGAGGTCTATGACCCCGCCAAGGACATCGTCATCATCGACGTGGCGAACCGCACCGACACCTTCGGCGGCGACGTGACCGGCGGCCAGCGCTGGGAGAAGCGCGGCAACGGCACCCTCCTGCTCACCGGCAACAGCACCGCCACCGGCCCGCTCACCGTGCGCGGCGGCGCCCTCGGCGTGGACCTCAACGGCATCGCCACCCTCGGCCCCGTCCTCGTGCAGGACGCCCTGCTCTTCGGCCACGGCACCTTCGGCGGCGACGTGTTCATCGCCTCCAACGCATGGCTGCACGCCGGGACGCCCGCCGCGTGCGGGCTGCTCACCGTCGGCGGCCGCCTGACCCTCGAGGACGATGCGCGGCTCGACTGGCGCTACGGCGCAAAGCCCGCCGCCGACACCTTCGCCGTCGGCGCCCTGACCCTGCCCGCTGAAGGGACGTTCCACACCGCCCCCCTCGCCCCCGGCGCGACCCCGCCCGCCAAGCACGTCGTCTTCGACTCCGCCACCCCCATCAACGGCCCCGCCGACCTCTCCGGCTGGGACATCACCGACATCAAAGGCGCGAAACTCGAATACAACACCGCCCGCACCCAAATCCTCTTCCGCAGTTCACGCGGGACGATCATCATGCTGCGGTGACGGCTGGGCAGCAGGCCGACGGGGTGGTTCCAGATGGGTGGTTCCCGTGGGCGAGGCGTTCTCGCGTGACACCATCAGGTTAAACCACAATAAAACCCACTGCATTTAAAAAGTGCGGGGCGAGCGTTTTTTGCTTTTCAGTTCGCGGGAATGTAGTACACTACTCCCGTGTAACTTGGCAAAGATTGAACTGAAGTGAGGTGAGCGATGAAATCGATTCCGTTTGTGAATGTGTGCGTTGGGTTGGCGGTGCTGGCGTGTGGCGGGAGGACGGCTGTTGCGGCGGATGTGTTCTGGTGCGGCGCGGAGGGGCCGGACTGGCACGCCGCGGCCAACTGGGAGGACGGCGCCGTGCCGGGGGTGTCGGATGTGGCGGTCTTCGATCCGGGGCAGTGCGCGATCGGCTGCTGGGCGTTTAACGTGAGCAACCGCGTGGAGGTGGCGGGGCTGAGGTTCGCGGGGCTGCCGCGCGCGGTGCTGGGCAGGGGCGTGGGGGACGGCGCGTTGGCGATCGGCGCGGGTGGCGTCGTCGTCGCGGACGGGATGGTCACGCTGGAGATGCCGCTGGAGCTGGGCGCGTCGCAGGCGTGGACGGTGGCGGAGGGCGCGGAACTTTTGGCGACGGGGGCGATGTCGCTGTACGGCGAGCCGGTGCTGACGAAGGACGGCGGGGGGCGCGTGTGGCTGACGGGGCCGGGGGCGCTCGCGGGGCGTTTCCGCGTCGCGGCCGGGACGCTGAAAACGTCGCGGGACGCGGAGGCGCCGGTGACGGAGGGGCTGGCGGTGTGGCTGGACGCGGCGGCGACGGATACGGTGGTCACGAACGGCGCGGGGGAGATGACGGCGTGGCTGAGCCGCGTGGGCGGGTCGGCGATGGCGGCGGTGCCGGGCGGCGGGCCGCGGTGGGTGGCGGACGCGCTGGCGGGGCGGCCGGCGGCGCGGTTCAGCAACGCCTCCAATCAGGGGATGGTGATGGAGGCGGGGTACGCGAACACCACGAATTGCGCGACGGCGTTCATCGTGGTCCAGCGCCGCCCGGAGCAGAAGGACAACGCGGGCCTGCTGTCAATCTACAGGGGCGGGGAGCAGGATTACGACCAGTACCACGCGGGGGTCTTTTTCCACCTTCCGGGCGCGGCCCCGCACCGCTCGGTGAAGGGGTACAGGAAGAGCGAGGACGGGGGGCACGCGTATTTCCCGTTCGAGACGCCGGTCTGCTTCATGTCGCGGTATGACGGCGTGTCGCACGTCATCGCGCAGGACAACCCGTTTCAGCGCGGGACGACTGGCACGCACACGAACATGTTCCTCCCGTTCGATGCCGACCGCGTGGTGCTGGCGAACCGCGCGGCGCCGGCCAACGGCTTCAACTACCCGTTCAACGGCGACATCTCGGAGGTGCTGCTGTACAACCGCGTGCTGACCGAGGCGGAGGAGCGCCACGTGTTCGCGTACCTCAACGGGAAGTGGGGCGTGGCGCCGTCGCTGGAGGCGACGCTGAAGAAGGCGGCGGCGCATTTCGACGCGTCGCAGCCGGAGACGGTCGCGACGAACACGCTGGGCGAGGTGCTGGCGTGGACGAACCTCGTCTCGCTGGAGAACAGTGAACTGGTGCCGGTGACGGAGGGGCAGAACCCGCTGTATGTGGAGGGGACCATTCCGGCGGTGCGGTTCGACAAGAACCTGACGAACGCGCTGCACATGCGGCCGAACTGGGGCTACCTGAACGGCTCGCGGACGGCGACGCTGTTCGCCGTGGTGACGCCGCGCGGGGAGCAGATCTCGTATGCGGGGGTCGCCTCCATCGGGCGGCTGGCGGGGGGCACTTCGGATCACGGGACGGCGGGGTGCGCGGCCTTCCTGCGGCTCGATAACCAGAATAACGAGATCTGGATGGGCGAGCAGGGCGGGCGGAGCCTGGGCGGCGCGCATGTGCCGCCAGGGCGGGTGTCGGTCGTGATGTCCAGTTTCGACAATGGGATGCACGCGGTGTGCGTCAACGGTGCGCTCGGGAGGGCGCCGAGCATGAAGGACGTGACGTTCGAGGCGAATTACCTGCGGCTGGGCAACCGCATTGCGGGCAACGCGGGCGACGGCGTCTTCACGTTCAACGGCGATGTCCACGAGGTGCTGGTTTTCAACTGCCCGCTGTCGGAGGGCGAGATCGCGGAGATCACGGCGCTCCTGAATGAGAAGTGGCGCGGGCTGGACGAGATTGAGGATCTGCTCGCGGATGCGGAGGTGCGTTTCGATGCGTCGGACGAGGGGTCGGTGACGACGAACGCGCTGGGGGTCGTGACGGCGCTGCGCAACCTGAACGCGGATTCCGTCGCGGAGATTCCCGCGTTCGGCGCGTGCGACGGGCCGCTGTATGTGGACGACGCGATGAACGGGCTGCCCGTGCTGAGGTTCAGGGGCGCGCTGAGCAACGCGCTGCTGATGACCTCCGGCTACGCGAACACGAATGCGGCCCTGACGGCGTTTGCGGTCGTGCGCTGCACCGAGAACAGCAGCACGGACGCGGGCCTGCTGACGATCGTGCGGCACGATATGCTGGACTATCGCTACGCGAACAGCGCGGTGGTCATGTTCAACCGCACGGGCAGGTACGACGGCTGGGCGGGGTACCGCGACAACGAGGAGCGGGCGAAAATCAACGACGTGCCGTTCGGCGCCCCGTTCCTGCTCATGTCGCGCTTCGACGGCATGAAACACACGCTCATGCTGAACAACGGCCACAGCGCGAGCGTGGCGATGGTCGGGCGCTTCGACGCGGACCGCCTCCTGCTGGGCGCGCGGCAACTTTACGGCCCGGACGACGTTGTGGAGTTCCGCTCTTTCCTGTCCTGCGATCTGGCCGAGATGCTGGTGTACAACCGCGTCGTCACGCCGACGGAGGCCGACGCCATCCATGCGTACCTGCGCGAGAAGTGGTACCCCGAGATGCTCCCGGACGCGCTGCCGGAATTGCTGGACACCGCGCTCGTGTGGCTCGACGCTTCCGACGCGGCCACCGTGACGGCCGCGCCTGACGGCCGCGTGACCGCATGGGCCAACCGCAACGACGGCGCCGCCGTGTTCGTCCCGCCGCCGGGATGTGGCGGCCCCGCCCTCGTCACCGACAACATGAACGGCCGCCCGGTGCTGCGCTTCGACAAAGACCTCGCGCCGCAACAGATGCTGTGGTGCGACTCGGGGTATGCGCTCACCACGACCGCCGTCACCGCCGTCGTCCTGATGCGGCCGCGCGAGGACCTGCTCAACAACGGGCGCCTCATGGCCACATGGCGCGACACCGGCCCCGACTTCAACTCCCTCGACGGCGCGACGCTCCTCTACTACACCGCCGGAAACGGGGGGCGCTGGCAGACCCACCACATGAACCAATCGAAATCATACTGCACAAACGTGCTCCCCGAAACCCCCACCTGCCTCATCTCGCGCTTCGACGGCTACAACCACCGCATCATCAAGGACGGCACGGAACTGTGCTCCGTCGAGACGGCCGTGAGCGCGTTCAACGCGAACCGCCTCGCCATCGGCGGCCGCCGCTCCGCACAACAGAACGAGAACGAGTGGTACAACGGCGACGTGGCCGAGGTGCTGGTCTTCGACTACGCGCTCACGCCCGGCCAGTACCAGACCCTGATGAAATACCTGACGCAAAAATGGCTCGCGCCGACGCCGCCCGAGCCATGGGATGCCGGGAAGGACATCGAGGTCTGCGCGGACGCGCTGCTCGACACGCGCGGCGCGGCGGCCCTCGCCCTCTCCGGCGGCGACGCGCTGTACGGCGCCGGAACAATCCTCGGCGACGTGACCGTGGGCGACGGCGGCCGACTGTCCGCCACCGGCCCGCAGCTGACCATTGACGGCGACTTGGCGATGCAGGGCGGCGCGCGTCTGGCGGTCGATTACAGCGGCGGTCTGCGCCCGCTGGTCTTCGCCTCCGGGGAACTGACACTGGCGGATCTGAACGTCCTCGCCAGCGCGATGGAGCAGGTCGCCGGCGCCTCGACGCTCACCCTCCTGCAAGGCGGCACCGGCTGGAGCGACGGCGACGGCAACGCCCCCGACCCCGCTGGCTGGACGCTCACCGGCGGCATCAACGGCGCCACCTTCCGCCTCGACCCCGCCGCCTACCGCGTCAACCTCAAACTCTCACGCGGCACGATCCTGATGCTGAAATAGTTTTACGGGAAACAACTGTCCTGATAATGGAGGGCGAGCGTCCCCGCGAGCCGCCACGCGATTCAAATTACGATAGTGACGTTACTCAACATTAGTACACAAGGGGCGAAGCCCCGCAAGCAGTAGCGTAGGGCAGAGCCCTAGCCCTGTAGAGTCAGAATGCGTGGCCTGCTTCCGTGCTGACCGTCCGCCCGAGCGCGGTGAGGCGTTCGCAGGTGCGGCGGAAGCTGGCGTCACCGCCCTCGTCCACGCTGGGCTTGCCGGGGTAGAGCTGGTAGAGGCGGCGGTATTTCGCGGGCGTGATGTTCGGCATGAAGATGTTTGCGCCGCACTGCATCACGCGGTCGCGGCCGTCGGGGTCGAGCGCGTCGAACGCGGTGGTCGAAGGGATATGCGCGTGCGGGTTCAGGATGCGGAGCAGGGCCATGGCCGCGTAATAGACGCTGCGGTGCTCGAGCGTGGGCTTGCCCGCCAGCGGCGTGCCGGGGTGTGCGAGGAACGGACCGCAGCCGATCATCTGGAGGTTCAGTTGTGTCGTGAACGCGATGTCGCGCGCGATCTGCTCCAATGGCGCATCGGGCAGTCCGATCATAAAGCCGCTCCCGACCTGATACCCCAGTTCGCGTAAGTCTTGGAGACAGGCGATGCGCTCCGCAAATGCGCAGTCAGGATGGATGGCGTTAAACAGCGTTTCGGAGGAGGTCTCGAAACGCAGGAGGTAGCGGTCGCACCCGGCCGCTTTCAGTTCCGCAAGCTCCCCGCGTGTCCGCACGCCGACGGACAACGTGACCGCAAGCCCCGTCTCGTTTTTGATACGGCAGATGATTGCGCTCAGCACAGGCGCGGTGAAGAAGGGGTCTTCGCCCGACTGCAACACGACCGTGCCGCACCCGAGGCGTTTGGCGGTGAGTGCGGTCTCGAGAATTTCGTCCGCGCTCATGCGGTAGCGCGTGATGGCGCTGTTGCTGCAGCGGATGCCGCAATAGAGGCAGTCGTTACGGCAATGGTTGGAGAACTCGATGATGCCGCGAATGTGCACCGTGTCCCCGAAGACGCGCGCGCGGATCTGGTCCGCCTCCGCGCACAACGCGCCGAACGCGGCGGGGTCGGTGGCGGCCTGCGAGAGAACCTCCGTTAACGCGCATGGGGTTAGCTTGGCGGGGTCGATGGGGTCTGTGGAGTGGTTTAGCATCATGGTTGGTTTTGGGTTGGTTTGGTTGGTTTGGTCGGTTTGGTTTTTCGACTGATGGCGACTGATACCGACTGACTTCGACTTAAGTCGAACATTCGATTTCAATCGACATCAGTCGGCATCAATCGACATCAGTCGAAAAAACGATCCCTCCATCAATCAATCCCCTTTGTCCCTTTGCAGTCCGGGTAGCCTGTGCACCCCCAGAACAGGCCTTTTGCGGATTTGCGTTTCTTCATGGGTTTTCCGCAGGAGGGGCAGGCGGGGGCGTCTTCTTGGCTTGCCCTTGCTTCGACACGGATTGCTGTCAGCTTTTCACGGAAGCCGCCTTCTTCTTTGAAACGTCTGCCCTGCGCTTCCAGTTGATGGCTCAGCATGTTCAATGTCCGCGCGCTCAAGATCAGCAGGGTGTTAGCAACCGTCGTGGCATCTTCCGCGTTGAGCCATTGGGCAAACCTGCGCTTCTGCTCGAGGATGTGTGAGCAAGCGTCATGCACGATGTCCGGACCATAAGCTGGCGCATCTAAGCGGAGTGCAAAAATGGTCTGCGCCTCGCCCGAGTCTTTGCGCCACGGGACATGGCCATGACGCATCAGCCAGTTCAAGAAGTCGCCGTGAAGTTCCGTCAGGCTCGCGCGCGCCACGTCTGTGAGTTTCATTTCGGTTTCCTTGGATGTCGCGCCACGGGCAGAGCCCTCTGCGATATTTGCGCATCCTGAGCGCGCCGCCTGGGTCATCTGGTCAGACAGGCGACCGCAAGGGTCATTCGTGCGGTTCAGGAAACGGAGGCAGAAGTCCTGCGTCGCCAGATAGACGACATTCGCCAGCACCCACGAATCCAGCCGGAAGTGCCCGACGGTTCCGCCAAACATACTCATGGTCTTGTTCCTTTCTTTTTCGTTTTGGGTTGGGGTTGATTGTTTTTTTCGATTGAAATCGACTGATGGCGACGGATGTCGATTGAAATCGAATACTCGGCTTAAGCCGAAGTCAGTCGCCATCAGTCGATTTCAGTCGAAAAAAACAATCCCCAGCGTCTCCGCCGTCCCATCCGCCAAACCCCGGCAGCCGCTGCTCAACATCCTGCACGGGGCGGAAGGTGCGGCGGTGTTCGGGGCAGGGGCCGTGCTTGTGGAGGGCGGCGATATGCTCGCTCACGCCGTAGCCTTTGTTCGCGTCGAAGCCGTAGTGCGGGTATTGCGCGTGGAGGCCGCGCATGAGGCGGTCGCGGGAGACTTTGGCGATGACGCTGGCGGCGGCGATGAGGAAACTCTTGGAGTCGCCGCGCACAATCGGCGTGGAGGGACAAGGCAGGCCCTTCACGGCAAGGCCGTCAACCAGCGCATGGTCGGCCTTCACCGGCAACGCCGCGATCGCGCGGCGCATGGCGGTGTGGGTGGCGACGAGGATGTTGAGGCGGTCGATCTCCTGCGCGGTGGCGGCGCCGACGCCCCATGCCACGCCGTCGGCCTGCGTCAGTTGCGCGAAGAACTGCTCGCGCTGGGCGGGCGTGAGTTGCTTGGAGTCCGTGAGCCCCGCGAGCGGGCCGGCGTACAATTCTTCGGCCCGTTCGGGGGGCATGGAGACCGCGCCCGCGACAACGGGACCTGCGAGGCAACCACGCCCAGCTTCGTCCACCCCGGCGAGGATGATGGCGGGCGACGATGCCCAGAGTCTTCGTTCGTAGCTCAGCATGAGAGAATGATTGATTTTAGATTTGAGAATGAAAATTCACCCTGTTAATCCTGTCGGAAATAAATGCCCGTTTTAATTGAACCGTTGGGTAGAAGGCAGACCTTGCCTCTATTCTGCCAGCGCGCTCAGCATCAGGCTCGCCCACGTCATCACCTGCGTGAACTGGTCGAGGCCGAAGGACTCGTTGGGGCAGTGTATCTTGTCCTCCTCGCGGCCGAAGCCCACCAGCAGGGGCGCGGCGCCGGAGATGTGGCGGAGGGTCGCGATGACGGGGATGGAGGCCCCCTCCCAGCGGAACACCGCGCCGCGCCCGTCCATCTGCCCCAGCACGTCCGCCGCCAAGCGGAACACGGGCGAGGCCAGCGGCAGGCGGAACCCCGGCGCACCACGGCAGGCATCCGAAAGCGTCAGCCTCATGCCCCGCGGGCAACGCGCCTCCAAGTGCTTCTTCACCGCCGCGAACGTCTCGGACGGCACTTGGCGCGGCACCAGCCTCATGCTCAGTTTCGCCACCGCCGCCGCAGGGATGACGGTCTTCGACCCCGGCCCGCCGTAACCCGAGTGGATGCCGTTGATTTCAATCGTCGGCTGGAAACTGCCGCGCGTCACCGCGTCCTCGCCCTGCGCCCCTCCGGCGGGCGGGCAACCCACCTCCGCGCGGTACTGCTCTTCCGAGGACGCCGATGCCGACGCACGTTCATGCTCCTCTGCCGTCGGCGGCTCCACGAGGTCGGCGAATCCCTTCACCGCGATGCTCCCGTCCGCGTTGTGCAGCGAGGCCAGCAGCCGCGCCATGCCCTGCGCCGGGTTCGGCGCGACGCCCCCGTGCACGCCCGAATGCAGGTCGTGCGACGGCCCCTCCAGCGTCACCGTGAAATGCTGCACGCCCCGGAGCCCGGCCACGATGGCCGGCCGCCCGTCGGGACCGCACGACGTGTCACATGCCATCAGCACATCCGCCTGGAGGCGCGGCGCCAGCGCATGGGCCAGTGCCGACAACACCTCGCTCCCGCTCTCCTCCTGGCCTTCGACGACAACCTTCAGCGTCGGCAGCGGCTCGCCCGCCTCGACCATCGCGCGCACCCCCATGAGGAAGCCCATCATCTGCCCCTTGTTGTCCTGCGCCCCCCGCGCATACACGCGGCCATCCGCGAGCGTCGGCTCGAACGGCGGCGTCTGCCACTCCGTCAGGGGGTCTTCGGGCTGCACGTCATAATGGCCATAGAACAGCACCGTCATTCCCGTGCGCTCCCCCTGCCGCTCCGCGAACACCACCGGCACGGGCAGCCCAGCCCCCTCCGCCGTCATGATCTCCACCTCGAACCCCAGCGGGCGCAGGAAGTGTTTCAGCCCCGCCGCCGCGCGCGCGCAATCGCCCAGCCGCCTCGGGTCCGCCCCCATCGTCGGCAGTTTCAGGAGCGTGAACCATTCCTCCAGCACCGCATCCCTGTTGGCATCAAAATACGCCCTCGCAAATGTACCATCCATAAAACAACCCTTTCTTGCATTCAGTATTGGAGTAACCGGTCACTCCTTCTCCTTCAACTTTTTTAGCCGCTCCGTTGCCGTCTTGCGGACAACATCGCTTCTGTCTTGCGCCGCAATCTGCGCAAGCAGCGCGAGGTCATCTATATTCTCCAGTGCCGCCCCGCGCACGTATTGGTCATCCCTTGTGTTCCTCACGATTCCCGCAAGGACCGCCTGATCCGTGATCTTGGACACGGCCTCGCGGCGACCGATCATTGCCCTCGCCTCATCCTTCGCAATTTCCGCAAGGAGTGTCTGGTTGGTAAGCTCCCGCACGGCCGTGGAAGCCAACCTCGGTTCTTTGTCATTTTTTGCAAGTTCCGCGAGAAGCGCCTGATCCGTGAGTTTGCGTATTGCCATTAGGCGCACATGAATATCATACGCGTCACGTTGCGCGATTTCCGCAAGGACCGCCTGATCCGTAATCTTGCCCATGACGATGTTGCACACACTCGGCTCCTTTTCACCCTTCACGACTTCCGCAAGGGCCGCCTGATCGGTGAGTTTCGTGATTATCATACCGCGCACCTGCCCGTCCTTTTCATCTTTCGCGATTCCCGCAAGGACGGCCTGATCCGTGATTTTACTTATTGCCGTGCCGCGCACCTGCTTGTTCGTTTGCTTCTTCATGACTTCCGCAAGGGCGGCTTGATCCGTGAGTTTCCGCACGGCAATGTGACGCACCAGATCGTCCTTGTCACTTTTCGCGATACGCGCGAGGGCGGTCTGATTGTTGAGCCTGCTTGTCGCCTCCGCGCGCGCGTCTCGGTCTGTGCTTTCCTTCGCGGTTTTCAAAAGTTGTTCTTGGTCGGCGGCTTTTTCAGGGGCCGCGGGAGCAACACCCGCGCCCTCCTCCTCGGTTTGCACAGGAAGTGCGACACCCTTCTTCAATTGCTCCAGCCGTGACGCCGCCCGTAGGCGCATTTCTCTGCTTTTGTCATCCTTGGCTAATTGCGCGAGAAGAGCCTGATCTTCTAATCTCACGACAGCCTCCCAACGTATCGACCATTCTTTTTCTTTTGTCATGATTTCCGCAAGGGCGGCTTGGTCGGTGAGTTTCCGCACGGCCGCCGAGCGTACCTGCGAGTCCTTGTCTGTCTTTGCAATCTCGGCAAGAAGCACTTGGTCTTTCAACAGTTTCACAGCCTCCCGGCGAACACTTGAATGTTCGTCGTTTTTCGCAATCCGCGCAAGGAGAGCCTGATCCGTGAGCCTTGCCGTAGCCTCCCAGCGCATCCAAGGGTTCTTGTCCTCCGTTGCCATCTGCGTGAGGAACGCTTGGTCATCGAGTTTGGATGCCGCCTCTATGCGCACAAACACGTCCCGGTCAGTCATGAAGATCTCTTCAAGAACCGCCCGGCTATCCAGTCTTGCCACAACCGCCCGGCGCACATCCCTATCTTCCTTCGTATCCTTGGCGATCTGCGCGAGAAACGCCTGATCCGTGATTCGAGGCAAAACCTCTAGGCGTACATCATTGTTTTTCCCGTCCCTCGCGATTTCCAGAAGAAGCGCCTCGTCCGTGATTTTGGATAACGCCTCAAAAGCAACGGGCAGACTCGAATCGCTCTTCGCAATCTGCACAAGGAGCGCGGTGTCTTTGAGCCTGCGCACCGCCGACTGGCGCACGTTTGAATCCCCGTGCCGCTTCGCGATGTCCGCGAGAATCGCCTGGTCTTTAATCTGAAAGACCGCATGCACACGCGTCTCACTGACGTCACGCGCGGGTGTCTCCGCGACCTCTATGTTCCACACGATGTCCGCAAGGAGTGCTTGGTCTTTGATTTGGCTTACCGCAAATTGGCGCACTAAATAATCCTTGTCCGTTTTCGCGATTTGCGCAAGGCGTTTTTCATCCCTGATTGTGTGCAACTCCTCGAAACGCGCCTCCCAGCCCTCGTCATGCGTCGGGTACGGGTGGCTCCTCGCCATGCACTCGGAAGCCCCTGCCAGCAGAGCGAAGAGCAGCAGCAGATGTGTGAAGCGTCTCACGGCACCTCCCTTGCCCCGCTACTTTTTCGCGGGCGGCTGGCTGCACAACTGGACGAAGGCTTCGGTGATGCGGATGATCTGCTCGCGTGTGAGGGTCAGGAAGCGGTGCGGGCCGTTCGCGTCGGGCGTGAACGCGGTGACGCCCTCATCCGTGACCGTCACGCGGTGCGGCTCGGACACGCCGAAGTAGTTGCGGTCGGGGAACACCGCGTACAGCACGCTCGTCAAGTCCCATGTCGGGCGGTCGTGCGGCGGCGGCGAGTAGCGGATGTAACCCTCCTTCACGATGTGGTGCGGGACATAGTCGTAGTCGCGCAGGATGCTCTCCGAGGGGTAGCCCATCGCCTGCCCGATCTCGTAGCCGCTGAACACGATCGGCACGGGGCATTTCTCCACGAGTTTCTTGGCGGAGGGGATGTCCTCCACCACGTTGTACTCGCGGTGCGGCTTCTCGTCGCCCGAGACCTTCTTGAAGTACCCCGCCATCACGGACAGCATACGGACCTTCGCCTTGACTAGGTCAACGCCCTCCTGCGTGTCGAGTAGCCGTGCGAGGTTGGTGGAGAACCCGACCTGCACGATGACCACCGAGCCGTCGGGCGACTCCGCCAGCACCTGACGCAGGACGCTCACCGCGTCCGGCACGTCCTCGCCACTCTTGACCGTGTGCGGGTAGCGCGGCTTGCCGTCGTCCATCTCCCGCACCAGCCCGAGGTACTTCCCCTCGTCCTTGGTCACGCCGTTACGCACCGCGCCCAGCGGGACGCGCTTGCCGTAGAACGTGTTCGCCGCGTCGCAGAACGGGATGGAGAGCGGGTTGTCCTTCGTGGACGTCACCGCGATCAGGCGGCAATGCCCGCGCGCCTCCAGTGTGTGAATCAGCGCAAGCGCCATGAGGTCGTCGATGTCGTTGCCCATGTCCGTGTCGAAGATAATCAGCGGCGCGTCAGCGGCGACGGCACACAGGACGGAACACACAACAGCACACGTAATCAGTAACTTTTTCATTTCTCGTTTTCTCCTTTACACACGTTATCACGACTTCGACGCGACGAGGCAAGCAAGCCCCGCGACGAACAGCACGAACATCGCCGCGAGCAGCCTGTTGACCGCCGACGGCGCACCCTTGAACTCCTTCCAGATGAACACGCCCCAGACTGCGCTGACCAGCGTCGCGCCCTGCCCCAGCGCGTATGACAACGCCGCCCCTGCCGCGCTCGCCGCAATCAGGCTGAACGCCATCCCGATGTTCCAGATCGTCCCCCCGAGGATGCCGACCGCGTGCAACCGCGCACTCCCCTTGGTAACGTAATTCGACAACGGCACCGGCTCGCCGCGCACAGGCTTGAGCGAGACGATCGTGTTCCACAAAAAGTTGGAGATGAACAGCCCCGCCGCGAACACCACAAGTGCCGTGTAAGGCGTCATCTTCCCCGCTTCGGGTACGGCGAAGTTCTCCACCATCCCTTTGGTCACGAGACCGAAAAACCCGCCGCCCATCAGCACGCCCGCGATGACCGAAATCACGATGCCCAGCGCAGAACCGCCGCCCTTGCCCGCGCCGCCCTTCGCCGCGACGAACTTCTTGAAGGCGACCGCGTTCATCACAATCGCGCACACGATGAGCGCAACGCCCGCGTACAGCAATGTGCTATTGCCCACCTCGCCGGGACGGAACATCGCCGTCTGCAACGTGCCAAGCACCAGCGCAAGCCCGACCCCCACGGGGAACGCCACCGCCAGCCCCGCGATGTCAATCGCGATCACCAGCAGGATGTTCGCGAGGTTGAACAGCACCCCGCCCAAGAACGCCAGCCCCAACGCCTTGCCCCCCGCCTGCGCGATGTCCGCGAGGAACCCGCGCCCGCCCTCGCCGAAACTGCCGAGCGTGAACGCAATCACCAGCGAACTCAGCAAGATGCCCAGCCCGTAATCCCAGTAGAACAACTGATACTTCCACCTGTCGCCGGAAACCAGCTTCTGCGTGTTCCCCCACGACCCCCAGCACATCATCGTCACCACGCAGAACGCCACCGCCAACGCATAATTCTCAACAATGAACATACGACCTCCTTTTAGTGTGAGAGATATGTTATACGGATTAGCCCGGCGTGTACAGGTTTTTCTGCGCCTTTGTCCCCTTCCGAATGCGGGCAGGAATGCCCGCACCACCTTTACTCCAGCCGGATATGCTCGATCTCGATCTTCACGCCCGCCGTGGAGACGGGGTCGAGGCGCAGCTCGATGATACGGCCTTGCCAGCCGGTCGCGCCCTTCAGGGGGAAAACGTATTCGACGAAATCCGCGGACGGGCGCACGGGCAGGCGGATGGAATGCTCTTCGGAAAACTGCGGCACCTGCTCGGTTTTCCAGAATATCTGGATCATGTCGTCCGCCGTGACGCTCGTTTTCATCCGCACGATCATTCGCTCGAAGCGGGAGGCGCGGGCGTAGTCCTGCCGGACGCCGAGCGCGGGGTCGAAGGTCGTCGATTCAAAGGTCAGGCACTGGCCGACGTTCCTGAAATCCTTGACGTGCATCATGGCCCGCCAGTCCTGCGAGGGGCTGAACTCGCGCTTCCAGTTGTCGTAGTCGCTCCCCCGGAACGTCCACGAGGTGCGGTTCTCGAACATCGTCTTGGGGAGGCTGTAGGGGCCCATGCCGATGTCCTCGGGGAGGAGGTCGTCATGCGCCTCGGGGGCGTCGGAGAACACGCGCCGCACGGCGTCGAGGTAGCCGAACCCGTGCTCGCGGTAGGGCGCGATGTAATGCCCCTCGCTCCATTCGTTCCAGTTGTCGAGGATGAGCATCTTGCTGCCGAGCTCGTCCTTCGGGATGTTCGCCTCGATGAAATCCTTGCCGCGCCGCAGCAGCGTCTCCCAGTCCGCGGGCGGCAGTTTCCAGATGCTGCCCTCGTCCTTCCAGCCGCTCCACGCCTGCGAGAGCGTCACGATCTGCGGGAGGATGTCGCGCTTGTCCTGCATGGCCTTGATCTGCGCCATCTGGTTCTCGATGACGGCGGGCGGCGGCGGGCTGTGGTGGACGAACCAGCAGTAGGCGAACGTGTAGTCCAGCCCCATGGCCTTGTAGCGGCGCAGGTGGTTCGCGTCCGAGCCGCGGTACTCGCCCAAGAGGTACAGCCCGTCGAACCCGGCGGCCTTGGCCATCTCGCGCATCAGGTCGAACGCGGCCTTGGCCTTGTCGTCGCCGCCGAGGTCCCGCGCCACGTCATGCGGCTGATAGACGAAGAGCAGCGGCTTGTTGTCGACCTTCATGTAATTCTCGCGCTTGAAGAACTTCTCGATCCAGTACGGCATCAGGTTCTCCTGCAAGTCCTTCATGTCGGCGATGCCCGCGATGCCCCGCCGCTGGTTCTCCCACATGATGGTGAACTTCATCTGCTTGTCGAAGCGCGACTTGAACAGCGCGTCGTCGAAGATGCTCTGCTCGAACATCGTCGTCACCGGCCCGCCCTGACTGGTGCGGTACCAGCAGTAGATGAAAAACGAGACGCCATGCTCGACCGCCCACTTCGTCTCCCAGTCCGCGAGCTCGGGGTTGTCCTGCGAATAGATGCCCAGCGCGGGCGTGCGCTCCTGATGCTTCTTCACCACCTGATTCCAGAGCTCGGCGCGGTCGGTCTCCCAGAGCGGGCAATTGTGCGCGCCGACCAGCAGGCTCGTCTTGACGGGCTTCGGCGCGGGGATGTAATCCAGTTTCTCGATCGTGCGCGGCGGCAGCACGGCCTGCGAGATGACCACCTTCTGCACCACCTCCCCGCCTGCGACGAGCTCCAGCGTGAACGCGACCTGCCCCGGCTCGCGGCAGACCACCTGCCACGACTCCTCCGCGCTGTCTTTCGCGAGCGACCGCTTGTTGTCCGAGACGACGCAATGCTCCGGCGCCGTCAGGCGGCACTCGAAATCACCCGGTGCCTCGATGTCGATGACCGCCGCGAGCCTGAACGGACGTTCCGCGCGGATGACCGGGCAATCGCTCTGGAAACTGTTCTCGCGGATACTGACGCCCGCCGCCGCAAACACGGCCATCCCCGCGCCCAGCAGCGCGCACACACACACAACCAACTGCCTCATAACCCTCCCCTCTTCTTCGTTTGACAAGAAAATATATTTATACCAAAAAACATACGCCCTGTCAACACGGTCTCCGTTCTTCACCCGTGGTGCAAATTGCAATATTAAATGAACCACCCCGTGAAGGGCGTAGGGGGGGAAGACGAGAGGACGGCGGGGCGGCACTCCAACCCTTGCCTGAAGGCAAGCCCAATGGGGATGTTGCGTGGCGCGGGTGTTCCTGCCCGCCGCCGTCACGCCGCCGTCACGGGCGGGAATGCCTGTGCCATCTTTTGCTGTTTTAAGAAAAACTGGGGGAGCCGAAAAAAACGCTTGTGGGGTGCGGTCGGGTTTGATATTTTAGAAGCGGAATGAAACAAGTAATTGGTACGACTTGTAGTAGAAAAGCGTGGGCGCATGAATGCGTGTTCGGCTTGGACGGGGAGGAGCCTTATCCAAGGGTTTCGGTCTCCACTGGTTTGTTTTATCCGCAGTGTTCCTGTCCGTATCGGGTTAATTTTCAAGGCAACGCGTCCGCCGACCTGGAGGGGTTTGTCGCCGCGTTGTCGGGCGGGGGGGGGCTGCCGTGGCAAAACCCGGACGCCGCCGCCGCCGCCATTGCTGACCCTTCCGTGCGGCTGGTCAGCGAGGAGTGGCTCGCTTATCTGCGCGGCGACTTTGAACGGGTGAAGCGGAGTTTCCGCGCCATTGAGGGCGGGGGCGCGCGGCTTTACGCCTGTTCCCATGCTGCGCTGGCGGCGGTCAGCACGGGGGATTGGCCGCTGCTGCGGGAGATCGAGGGCTATTGCAAAAAGCAGATGGTCCAGGGCGCGGGCGCGTTGGCGGGCGTTGTCGCGGAATGGGCGCTGACTATCGTTTACACCGGGGCGCACATTCCCTCCATGATCCCGGGATGGGTGAAGAGCGGGGATTTTGGCTTCCTCCCCCCCGCATTGAGGTGGGAGGTTTTTTACCGGTATGCCAAGTGGCTGCAACACGAGAAAAAGTATGAGGCCGCCCTTGCCGCGGCGCGGGCGGGTCTGGTGTTTTACGAGCGAAACCATGGCGTCACATGTGCGGGCACGTATCTGCGGGTCAGCGCCGCCATGGCCTGCGTGCAACTGGGGCGTCTGGCAAAGGCGCGCGAGTATCTCGCGGATGTGATGGCCGATTGTATGCCCCTGGGGTTCATCACCCCCTTTGCCGAGAACAGCCCGCACTTGGGCGGTCTGGTGGAGCAGCTTGCCGAGCAGCAGTATCCGGGCGTTCATAGCGCGATCGCGCGGCAGACCCGGCTGTCCATTCCGAACTGGATGGATTTCCACAACCGCTACTCCAAGAAACACCTCACGCCGCTCCTCACCCCGCGGGAGTACCAGATCGCGAAGGCGGTGCTGTCGGGCGCCTCGCGCAAGGAGATCGCGGAGCGGTTCCACCTGTCGCAGGGCACGGTCAAGAACGAGATGAGCAGGATTTACCAGACGTTGTTCATCTCCGGCAAAAACAGGAACGCGCAGTTGGCGAGGCACATCTTGTAGTGGAGGGCGTTTTGAGGCACAGGATTAATTTAACAGGATTGGCTTTTTACCACAATGGACACGATGGTTTTCACATGATAGGCACAAGAATCGTGTCCATTGCGGTTAGAAGAAAACGGGGGATTTTTTGACAGGGTTGACAGGGTTGGTTTTACACGGCGATGGGCGCAATGGAGGCGCGCGGCGTGTCTTGAAAAAAATGACTTTTTCGAGGTGAAAAGTCACTCAAAAAAAATGCGCTCTCCATCTATAATAAAAGGCGTTTTTATTTTTTGACCGGTAGGGAGCATCAGGAAACACTATGAATGTATTTTCTCGTGGACGGTGGACGTGGGGCGTCGGCGCCCGTTTGATGGGGGCGCTGGCGTGTGTGTGTTTGGGCGCGGTGGCGCTGGCGGCGGCGAAGGCGCCGGAGCGTGAGGAGGTGGCGCAGGCGCTGGAGGGGACGCAGCATAAGCGGCTGGACGCGAAGTCGGCGCTGCGGTTCTTCCAGTTGGTGACGGCGTTCGACGAGGCGACGAACAAGGTCGCGGTCGCGGCGGCGGCGTATGCGGAGGCGGCGGTGAAGGCCCAGTCGCTGGAGGCGGAGCACGCGGAGCGGTTCGGGCTGGACCCGTCGAAGCAATACCTCTATGAGCACGCGAGCGGGAAACTGTTCCGGCTGGAGGTGCAGGACGGCAGGCCGCCGAAGGTGGTGCGCATCGCGGAGCGGCGGATGGAGCCGGAGGAGGGCAAGGCGTACCTCGCGGCGCAGGGCGCGCGGGTGGAGGCGATCGCGGGCCAGCAGGCGGCGACGGAGGTCATCGCGGCGGAGGAGGCCGCGGCGGCGGCGGCGCTGGTGGCGCTGCGCAAGGAGTTCGGCGTGGATGACCATGCGTGGGCGGACCTGTACCTCGTGCCGGGGCGCACGGATGTGATGCTGGTGCAGGGGCGGTACCCGGTGCTGCCGCCGGTGCCGGTGGTGCCGACGAAGGACGGGGAGGTTCCGGCGGGGACGTTCTGGGTGCATGGCGTGAATTTCGCGTTCCCGGAGGGGAGCGGGCGGGTGATGGCGCGGCTGGCGGATGCGGCGGCGCGGCTGGACGCGGCGGCCCCGGCGGAGCTGACGCATGAGTCTGAGGAGTGGGGCAAGGAGCAGGTGGAGGTCGCGGACTTGGCGGCGGTGCTGCGCAAGGGGCGCGTGTCGGTGGGCGAGGGCGCGGTGGCGGTGCGCTCGCAGGTGCGCAACGGGGAGTTCGTCGCGCCGGGGTCGGTGATGCCGGCGGTGTCGAACCTGCTGGAGTCGGTGCGCGCGTCGGGCTTCTACATCGCGGGGCTGAGCCGCCCGATCGAGCCGCCGGTGGACGGCGTGCTGACGGTGCATCTGGACCCGGGCAGGGTAGGGGACGTGACGGTGGCGTTTCAGGGCAAGGACGGCGAGGAGGGCGAGCCGTCGGAGACGGGGCGCTGGTTCTCGGGCGATCAGATCCGGCGCAACTTCGAGCGTTCGGCGCCGGGGCGGCCGTTCAATTACGGTGCGCTCTATGACGCGCTGGCCGGGGTGAACGAGAACCCGGACCTTGCGGTGGACACGGATGTGAAGGTCCGGCAGGAGCAGGGCGAGGACGGCGCGGTGTCGCGCGTGGCGGACCTGAAGTTGGACGTGCGCGAGTCGATGCCGATCCACGGGGCGGTGCAGGTGGGCAACGACGGGAGCAAGCAGTCGGGCAACTGGTGGGCGGGCGCGTCGCTGCGGCACCACAACCTGACGCGGCACGAGGATATCCTTTCGGTGGAGGCGCAGGTGGCGCTGAAAGACGCGTCGATGTGGGCGGTGCAGGGCAGTTACCTCTTGCCGCACAGCCTGTGGCTCGGCGGGACGATCGGGGTCTATGGCGGGTATTCGGAACTGAACATCAATGACTTGGTGCCGGACATCGGCGTGAGCGGGATGGGCAAGTACGTGGGCCTGCGCTTGTCGCAGCGTCTGCTGGAGACGCGGATGCACCGCATTGAGTTGGCGCTCGGGCAGACGTTCCGCTGGACGACGGAGAATCTGGAGTTCGCCGGGTACGCCGTGGACAAGCGCGACGCGATGATCGCGCCGTATTATGTGCAGTTGCTCTGGCAGCAGAAGATGCTGGACGCGCTGGCGGGGCGTACGTTCGCGATGCTGGAGGCGTCGCACAATTTCAAGGGCTGGCTCGGCACGCCGTCGGATCTGGATTCGCTGCGCATCGGGGCGGACGGGGATTATACGGTCGGGCGCGCGCAGGTGGCGCGTCTGCAGGCCCTGAGCAAGGGGTCGGGCGACGGGCTGGATTCGCGCTGGACGCTGTTCGCGCGGGCGACGGGGCAGGCCTCGGATTCGCCGCTGGTGGCGATGGAGCAGTTCGGGCTGGGCGGGATGTCCACGGTGCGCGGTTATGCGGAGCGCGAGTTGCTGGGCGACAGCGCGTTGTTCGCGTCGCTCGAGGTGCGCACGCCGGTGCTGCGCCTGTTTGACGACCTGAAGGACCGCTTGCAGTTCGTGGCGTTCCTCGACTCGGGCTGGGCGGACCTGCGCAACACCCAGCCGGGCGAGGACGGCGACACGTACCTGCTGAGCGCGGGCCTCGGGCTGCGCTACGCGGTGTGGAAGAACGCGATGCTGCGTTTCGACTGGGGCTTCCCGCTCGAGAAGACGTTTGACTCGGACAGCAAGGGGCGCGGGCACCTGAACCTGCAACTTCAATTTTAAGGGACGCGGGGACTATGATGATGGCGATGGGACTACAGGACTACGGGACACCGGGACTACGGGGCGGGGACTGCGGGACGCGGGGACACACGTTCCGTCGTCCCGAAATCGCAGTCCTGTCGTCCAGAGTCCGTCGTCCCCAAAATGAGGAGAACAAAATGAAGGTTTTCAATTTCTTTCGTGGACGGATGTCGCGCGTCATTGCCGCGCTGGCGCTGTGGGGCCTGCTGGCGCCGATGGGCGCGTTCGCGTTGCCGCAGGGCGGCAGCGTCCGCTCGGGCGATGTGTCGTGGGGCAGTTCAGGCGGCACGATGACGGTCAACCAGCAGTCGGCGCGCGCGATCATCAACTGGAACACGTTCAGCATCGGCAGCACGGAGACGGTGCAGTTCAACCAGCCCGACGCGAGCGCGGCCATCCTGAACCGCGTGACGGGGCCGTACTCGAGCGACATTTTCGGCAGCCTGCTGGCGAACGGCAACGTCTATCTCATCAACCCCAACGGCATCCTCTTCGGGGCGGGCGCGCGCATCAACGTGGGCGGGCTCGTGGCCTCGACGTTCGACATCTCGGACGATGACTTCAACCTCGGGAAACTCGACTTCAAGAACACGGGCAATTCCGGCAAGGTGGTGAACCGCGGCAGCATCTCGGCCGCGTCGTTCGCGTACCTGATCGGCGCGGGCGTGGAGAACCACGGCACGATCACAACCCCGGCCGCCGCGCTGGCCGCGGGGCACAGCCGGATCGTGATCGACCGCACGGCCATGGGCGGCGAGATCCGCCTGAGCGTGGACGCGGACATGGCGCCGATCTCCTTCACGACGTTCGACGCGCCGCAGGGCATGGCCAACGTCATCAACACGGGCGTGATTGACGCCTCGGGCGCGACGGGCGGCGACGTGGCCTTGCAGGGCGTGAACGTCGTGCAGTCCGGCACGATCCGCGCAGACGGCATCGAGGGCGACGGCGGGCGCGTGCGCCTCTTCGGCGAACGCCTCGTCACGCTGGGCAGTGACAGCGTGACCACCGCGAACGCGGGGCGCGCGGGCGACGGCGGGCGCATCGAACTCATCTCCAGGGATTTCCTCGGCGTGTACGAGCGCGCCTACATCGCGGCGCGGGGCGGGACCCTGCGCGGCAACGGCGGCTTCGTGGAGACGAGCGGCCACGAGCGTTTCGTCATCGAGGCCGCGCCGGACGTGGGCGCGTACAACGGGCGCGGCGGCGAGTGGCTGATCGACCCGCGCGACATCACGATCGTCGCGGTCGGCGACGAGGGGTGGGTGTGGAACGACAACGATATGTTCGCCCTCTGGGACAACACGAAGATTAAGGTCGCGGACATCCTCTCGGGCTTGGCGAACGGCGACGTGACCATCCACACGGGGACGGACGGAACGGCGGACGGCGACATCCATGTGAACGCGGACATCGGCTATGCCATCCATCCCGGCACCACGCTGACGCTGGACGCGGCGCGGGACGTCAACCTCAACGCCAACGTCACGGCCGGCGCGGACAACACGCTCGGCCTCACCGCCGGGCGCGACGTGAACCAGAACAACGGCAACGTGCAGGTCGGCACGGTGGATTTCGACGTGGCGGGCGATGTCACGATGACAAGGCCGGACAACCGCATCGGGACGCTCACGGGGACGGTCGGTGGCAACCTCGACCTCGCCAACAACCGCACGCTCAACCTCGACGGCCTGCGCGTCGCGGACGGCACGACCACGCTCAACGTCAACGGCGACCTCACGGATGCGGGCGCGAACACGCTTGCGGATCTGACCGTGCGCACGACGGGCGACATCGTCCTCGACGCGGCCAACGACTTGGGCGCGGTCACCGCCAACGCCAACAACGGCAAGGGCAGCATCACGCTCCGCGACGCGGCGGGCGACCTCAACGACGACGGCATCGTCCTGCGCAACATCGACGGCGGCACGCTCACCGTCATCGCGGACGACGGCAGCATCACCCAGCAGGGCGGCACGCGCGTCCAGATTCTGGCGGACGCGGACGCGGGGATTTCGGGCGCGACCGACCTGACCGCGGCCGACCAGATCACTCTCTTTAATAGGAGAAACGATTTCGGCGGGCCCGTGAGCGCACGCGCGGCGGGCATCCAGTTGCGCGACCGCAACAGCATCGTCCTCGACGAGATCGTCGCGGGCGTGGACGGGCTGACGGTGCGCACGGACCGCGGCGCCATCACGCAGATGGACGGTTACCCGGCCATCAGCGTCTTGGGCGAGACGCGCCTCACCGCGCGTAACGGTCGGCGCCCGGCGGACATTCTCCTCGAGAACGGGTTCAACAATTTCGTCGGCGCGGTCCATGCCGACGGCCGCAACATCGCGCTCACGGATGTGGACAGCATCCGCCTCGGGCGCATCGACGCCACGCGCACGCTCACCGTCCATGCGGACGGCGGCGACATCACGCAGACGCCCGACGGCGTGCGGGTGCGGGGCGAGACCACGCTCTTCGCCACGGGCGACATCACGCTCGACAACCCCGTCAACGATTTCATCAACGGCCCCGTCCACGCCAAGGGCATCAACATCGCGCTCACCGACGCCAACGACATCCTGCTCGGGCGCGTCGAGGCCGGCAACGCCGACGTGCGCGGCACGCTCGACGTGATCGCGCTCGACGGCGACATCACGCAGACGGCCGACGGCATCCTCGCGACGGGCGAGGCCACCTTCACCGCCGAGGGCAACGCCATCGCGCTCGGCGAGGCCGCGAACGATTTCCAGGACACCGTGAACGCCTACGCCAACGACGTCACCCTCACCGACGGCGCGGGCGGCATCAGCATCGGCCGCGTCAAGGCGCTGGCCGACCCCGGCGACGAGACGGCCGCGGAGACGGTCGTCATCACCGCGCTCAACGGCGGCATCACGGACGCGCAGCAGGAGACCGTCGGGCATGACGCGGAGGGCTTCGCCACGATGGACGGGCCGCGCATCGTCAACATCATCGCCAACAACCTGCTGCTGCTCGCGGACGGCGACATCGGCGCGGTCGGCACACCGCTGGACATCAACGCCGGGACATTGGCGGCGCGTTCGCTCGGCGGCAGCATCTGGCTGTTCGACTCCGGCGCGCTGACCCTCGGCACGGTCAACGGCATCGCGGGGCTCACGGCGGCGAACCATGCGAAGGTGGAGACCCTCAACGGGCCGCTCACGGTTGACCAGCGCGTTCTGGCGGGTGGCGACGTGTTGCTCGCCGCCAACGGCCCCGGCTCGGACGTGACGCTCAACGCCTTGGCTGCGGCGGTCGGGAACCTCACGGTGCTGGCGGCGCGGGACGTCGCGCAAAATGCGCTTCTGGCGGCACGGCAGACGGTTGACGTCGAGGCCAAGGGCGGGGCCGTCACCATGGGCGGCGGCGCCGCGACGGTCGGCGGCACGGTCGCCTACTACACGGCGGGCGACATGGCCGTGACGCGCATCGCGGGCGGCAACGTCCGCCTCGAGGCGGAAGGCAGCATCACGGACGCGAACCTGAACAACGCGCCGAACATCCTCGCGCAGAACGCCCAACTCGTGGCGGGCGGCTCGGTCGGCGGCGCGGGCGGCACGGAGAGCGACGCCAACCCGCAGGCGCTCAACACCATCGTCGGCACGCTGGCGGTGGACGCGGGCCAGAGCGCTTACATCCGCAACACGGGCAATCTGGAAATCGGCGCGGTCGCGCCCATCAACGTCAACCGCGTCGCGCTGGACAGCACCACCACGCCGCTTGCGGGGGACGCGCTGTCCGGCGCGACCGCCGGGAACAACCTGAAAATCCTCAACACGCGCGGCGCACTCAACGTGACCTCCGGCGTGACCGCGCGGGACGGCGACCTCCTGCTGTGGGCGCAGCGCGGCGCGTTGGACATCGGCGCGGACGTGACGGCGGGGAACCTGCTCACGCTCGCGGGCGAGGGCGTCCGCCTCGGCGCGGGCCTGCTGGCGGGCGGCGACCTGTCCGTGAACGCCGGGGGCGGCAGCCTCACGCTCGGCGCGGGCTATTCGATTGACGCGGGGAGCGCGCGCCTGACGGCCGACGGCGACATCGCGCTCGACCGCATCACCGCGCGTGACGTGGTGAGCGTCGTGGCGGGCGGCGACATCACCGACGCGAACGCGGACGACACCGCGAACATCACGGCGGCGCGCGTGCGCCTGCAGGCGAGCGGCAGCATCGGCTCGGGCGACGGCGAGGAGAGCGACGCGAACCCCACGGCGGTGAACGTTGCGGCGGGCAACCTCGAGGCCATCGCCGAAGGCAACATCTATCTGCAGGCGGAGGGCGGCCTGACCATCGGCGGGGTAGGGGACGTGACCCTCTCCGAGGCGCGGTTTGACAGCGGCGCCACCATGGCCGTGCGCGACACGGACCTGACGGGCGTGACGGCGGTCAACGGCGTGGCGAAGATCAAGGCCGGCGCGTTGACGGTGGACGAGGGCGTCACCGCCGGGACCGACGCGCTGCTGCTCACGACCGAGGGCGACCTCACGCTGAACGCGGCGCTGAACGCGGTCGGCATGGCGTCGCTCTTCGCGGCGGGCAACCTCAACCAGAACGCCGACATCACCGCGGGCGGCGACATCTTCCTCAGCGGCGCGAGCATCCTGACGGCCAGCGGCATCGCGCTCCACGGCGACAACGTGCGCTATGCGTCCACGCTCGACGCGCTCATCGGCAACATCACCGCGAACGGCCTCGTGAACATCGTCGCCGGGCGCGACATCATCGACGCCAACCACGACAACGCGGCGAACATCGTAGCCGACCGCATCCGCCTCGAGGCGGGCGGCTCTGTCGGCAGCGCGGCCGACGCGCTGGACATCGAGGCCAACACCGTCGCCGTGCAGGCTACGGGCGAGGCGTACCTGCGCTCACAAGGCGACATCACCATCGGCCGCATCGAGCAGGTGGAGACCGACTACGCGCGCTTCGACAGCGGCACCACGACCGTGATCGACCCGCCGCTGGCGGGCCTCACGACGGGCGGCAACGCCTCGCTGGTCTCCGTCAACGGCAACATCGGCCAGACGACGGGCGGCGATGTGTTTGTCGGCGGCACGACGCGGCTGGAGGCCCGCAACGGCGACGTCACGCTGGAGAACGCGAACAACGATTTCGTCGGCCAGGTGGACGGCGTGGCGCGGAACATCTACCTGCGCGACCGCAACGACCTCTTCGTCGGGCAACTCGCCGCCAACGGTCACGTCCGCCTCACGGCCGCGGGCAGCATCCTCGCGGCGCAGGGCTACCCCAACGTGATCGCCGGGACCGCGGAGTTTTACTCGGGCCGCGACATCGGCCACCCGCTCTACATCAGCGTGGGCACGATCATCAACGCCATCGCCGGGGGCAACATCTCCCTCACGCAGGTCTCGGGCAACATGAACATCCTCGGCCAGGTCTATGCCGGGGGCAACGTGCGCCTCGACGTGCTGCACGGCGGCATCGTTGACGCCGACGGCGACGGCTACGTGCCGCCGTGGCGCGTCACGCCCGACAACGCCGACATCTATTCCGGCGGCACCATGACGCTGATCGCGGACTTCGTCGGGACGCTGCGCGAGCCGGTGGAGATCATCGCGGGCCGCGGGCTGTGGCTGGGGTCGCACCGCCCGCCCGCGCCGCCAAACGGCGCGTTCCCGTGGGTGGTCGTCAACGGCCGCGTCGGCGGCGGCGCACGCAACATCCACGTCAACCAGAGCGGCGTGCCGGGGCTGGTGATTTACAACGGCCAGCCGATCTGGGGGCCGTGGTGGACGATGCGGCAGTTCCAACTGGCCCAGCGCTCGCTCGCGGACAACGACCAGCCCAACCTGCTGGACAGCGGCATCGTCAAGTTGCCGTGGTTCCTGCACCCCGACATGAGCCTCCTCTCCCCCGCCCCCGTGCGCGACGACCTGCGCGAGGCCGAGGAGAAGGGGATCACGGGGCTGGACGAGGACCTCCCCGAGGACGCGCCGCGCACAAAGGCCCTCGGCCTGCCCGTGACGATGATGGGGGGAGGACGGTAGGGAGAGTGTGGAGAGTGGAGGGTGGAGAGTGGAGTTGCGAAGGGACGATGGGACAAGGGGACGCAAGGACGATGATGATGGCGGATTTGGGGACTACGGACTACAGGACTACAGGACTACGGATTGGGGACGAAGGGACGCAAGGACAGTGATGATGGCGGAGGGACTACAGGACTACGGGACTACGGGACTACGGCTTTCGGGACGTGGGGACGCGGGGACATGGGGACAGCGGCTGCTTAAAAGCCGTTGTCCCGTTGTCCCGTGTCCCGTCGTCCCGAAAGCCGCCGCCGCCGTCCCCTCGTCCCCTCGTCCCCCCACAACTCCACTCTCCACACTCCACTCTCCACACTCCTCTTTCCACACTCCACTCTCCACCCTCCACTCTCAACACTCGCCCCACCGTCCCCTCGTCCCGATACTGCTGGCGGTCGTGTTGGCGACCCACGTCGCCAGCGCGGAGCCAGACTGGTTCTTTGAGACTACGGCGCGGACGTTTGTCACGAACAGCGCGGGGTGGCGGTTTGCGGCGACGGCGAATGCCGGGGCGGGGACGCTCAACGTCGGCGTGTGCAGCCGTGCGCCGGACGTGGCGGGGGTGCTGGATTTCTCGGGCGGGGTCTCGGACGAGGTCAACGGCACGGGCAACACGTTTGACATCGTGGCCATCAACGGCTCGGTGCTGGGCTCGGCCTCTTCGGCGTACATCCCGAAGGCGTCGGGGCTCGTCCTGCCCTCCACGCTCACGAACCTCGCCGCCAACGCCTTCAACGCCTGTACCAACATGACGGGTTCGCTCGTCCTCCCCGACGGCGTGGTCTCCATCGGCAACTACGCCTTCCAGAACTGCCGCTTCACGGGTGCGCTCGTCCTCCCCGACAGCGTGACCTCCATCGGCAACTCCGCCTTCAGCGGCTGCGCCTTCGGTGGCTCGCTCGTCATCCCCGACAGCGTGACCTCCATCGGCAACTACGCCTTCAGCGGCTGCCCCTTCGGCGGCTCGCTCGTCATCGGCGACGGCGTGACCTCCATCGGCTACAGCGCCTTCAATGGCAACACCTTCTCGGGCAGCGTCACCTTCGGGGCGGGCCTCGTGGACTTCGGCAACTATATTTTCTGCAACACCACCTTCGACGTCCGCACGCTCACCTTCCCCGACACCGCCAAGAGCATCGGCAACGCCTTCAACCTTAGCGGCAACGCGAACCTCCACGCCACGTTCGTCAACACCTCCCTCGTCCTCGGCGACGGCGTGACGAACATCGCCGCGTATGCGTTCCACACCACCGGGCTGACGGGGACGCTGACGCTCGGCACCAACCTCCACGCCATCGGCGACTACGCCTTCCGCGACTGCAAGATTACGGGCGGCCTCGCCGTCCCCGACAGCGTGAGGACTGTCGGCTCCTACGCCTTCAGCGGTGGTGGCTACACGGGGACGCTGACGTTCGGCACGAACCTCCTTGCCATCGGCAACAACGCCTTCCAGAACTGCAAGTTCACGGGCGACCTCGTCCTCCCCGACAGCGTGACCTCCATCGGCAACAACGCCTTCGACGGTTGCGCGTTCAACGGGAAACTCCACATCGGCTCCACCGCGACCTGCGCCATCGGCACCTACGCCTTCCAGAACAGCCCCTTCGGCGGCTCGCTTCTCATCGGCGACGGCGTGACCTCCATCGGAACGCGCGCCTTCAACGGCAACACGTTCTCCGGCTCCGTCACCTTCGGGGCAGGCCTCGTGAACTTCAACAACACCATCTTCTGCAACACCGCCTTCGACATCCCCCTGCTCGTCATCCCCGATACCGTCAAGAGCATCGGCGACGCCTTCAGCAGTGGCAGCACCTCGTCCTACCGCGCCACGTTCAACGGCGCCACCCTCTTCCTCGGCGACGGCGTGACCAACGTCGCCGCGAGCGCGTTCCGCTATTGCACCGGGCTCGAGCGCATCTCCTCCCCCTCCACCGACATCGCCATCGGCAACTACGCCTTCCAAGCGACATCGTTGCGGGGAGTCTACTACCGGGGCGGCTACCCCAAGAGCGTCGGGGCGACCCTCTACTACGGTTCCTCCGCCTGCACCTCCTACGTCACCCGCGCCAGCGTCGCCGACTGGGAATGGTTCACGGGGCTCGACATCCTCGGCGGCGCCGCGACATGGCAAGCCAAGCCCATCCGCGTCGCCGACGCCGACGACCTCCCCGGCATCCTCGCCCTCGACCCCATGGGCGGCTACGGCGGCGCCACCACCGCCCGCCTCGGCGGCGACGGGCAACTGCCCCCCGGCCTCGCCGCCCCACGGCGCGACAACATGATCTTTGACGGCTACTGGGATGCGCCGCAAGGTAGCACTATGTACCTCGCGCCCGACATGACGCCGTGCGCCGCGTGGCCCGACCCCAACGGCGGCAAACTCTACGCCCGCTGGACTGACCTCGAAGACGAGGACTTCCAGTCGATATGCATTGAGGCGATCGAGGTCTTGGAGGACGGCGACGTGGCGCTTTTCTGGAACCGCGACCGCGTGAAGTTCACGTACACGAAGGAGCCTTACACGGTCGTCGTTCAGGGCGCGGAGGACCTTGCCGGGTGGAATGTGTTGGAGGAGGGCGGCGACTACACCCTCGACACCGCGCCGAACCCGCGCCGCCTCCACAAGGCGCGGGTCACGCCCCCCGCCGGAGCGACGAGGGGGTTCTTCAAGGCTTGGGCGCAGAGGGATGAATGAGGCATGAGAAGTGTGGAGAGTGGAGTTGCGCAGGGACGAAAGGATGATGACGATGACGATGACGGATTTTGGGATTACGGACTACAGGACACCGGGACTACGGCTTTCGGGGCGTGGGGACGCGGGGACATGGGGACAGCGGCTGCTTAAAAGCCGTTGTCCCGTTGTCCCGCCGTCCCAGCGTCCCAAACCCTGTTAATTTTTAGGAGAAAACGTTATGAAGAAAATGCTGATAATCGTGACGACCGCTCTGCTGTCCTGCGCCGCTTCGGCGCAGACGCGGGTGCAGACCGTGGCGTTGGAGAAGGGGTGGAACGCGGTGTGGCTGGAGGTCCAGCCGGAGTTCGCGTCGCCGGGGGATGTGTTCGGGGACGCGCCCGTGGACATCGTGGCGGGGTATGTGAAGCCGGTGTCGGAGGCGCAGTTCGCGAAGAGCACGGCCGTCAATGTCCAGTCGCTCTCGGGGTGGAACGTGTGGTACGCGCCGCACCGCGCGGACGCGCCGCTCTCGCGCCTGCGGCAGTTGCGCGGGGACATGGGCTACCTCGTCCATGCGCTCGCGCCCGCGACGGTGACGGTGCGCGGCACGGTCAGCGGGGCGGCGTTCTGCTGGACGCCCAACCGCTTCAACCTCGCGGGGTTCACGGTCGCGGCGCAGGGTGCGCCGACGTTCCGGCAGTTCTTCCAGGGCTCCCCGGCGCACAACCACAACAAGGTCTATCGCCTGGCGGAGGGCGTCTGGCGGCAGGTGCTGAACCCTGACGCGGAGGCGATGCGGCCGGGCGAGGCGTTCTGGGTTTTCTGCGCGGGCGGGTCGGACTGGCAGGGACCGCTGGCGGTCGCGGCCAACGCCTCGGCCGGGCTGATGCTGGTGGGCGCGCTGCCGGGCGAGGTCACGTTCAAGAACGCCTCGCCGCACCCGCTGGGCGTCACGCTCGCGCTGGTGACGGAGGACGGCAATGCCGCGCTGCCGCTGGCCGCGGTCATCAAGGCCGTGCTGCCGGACACGGCGGGGGTGACGGATGTGCCGATCGATTTCCCGGACGGCGCGTGGTCGCAGGACTTCCCGGCGCTCGAGGCGGGCGGGGGGCTGAAACTGCCGTTCGCGCTGCGCATCAAGGAGGCCGCGCAGGGCGGTTCGACGGGCCTGCTGAAAGTGACGACGGACCTCGGCACGGAGACGTGGGTGCCGGTGCGGGCGGTGAATTGATGGGTTGATTTTTCGACTGAAGTCGAGTGAAATCGACTGAGGGCGACTGAAATCGGGTTAAGTCGAGCATTTGGAGAGAAATTATGAAAAAGGCATTGGTGATGATGATGGCCGCGGCGACGGGAGCCGCCGCAATGGCGGAGGTGAGCCCTTATGCGGGGCTGTGGGTCGGGAGCGTGGGCCTGACGACGGTGAACGAGGTTTCGATCCCGCTGGACGCGGATAATGTGCCGCGCGCGCCGGACCCGCTGAAGCCGACGGTCACGGGCAGCCGCGCGGACCTGCGCCTCATCATCCATGTGGACGCGGCGGGGCGGGCGAGCCTGCTGAAGGATGTGGCGGTCGTCAACCGCAACCCGTCGGGCGACGCGTCCGCCACCATCGCGGACATCGCGGCGGCGGGGTCGGATGAGTTCGCGCTCTCGCTGGTCACGGACCCCGCGCTGTACGCCGAGTACCCGATGCAGAAGGCCACGCGCATCTCGAGCGTCGCGTTTGACTTCGGCGACGCGCAGGCCACGCTCGTGCTGGACGCGCTGGTGGGCCGGGTCGTCGGCGCGGCGGTGGATGTCGTGAGCGGCAAACCGGCCTCGGCGATTGACACGGCCGCGAAGCGCAACCAGATTATTGAGGACATCGTGGCCGCGGCGCAGGGGATGGCGATGCCGCCGGACAATGTCGCGTCCACGTATCAGGCGTTCCTGGATTCGGTGAAGGATGCGGTCCCGGCGATCGCGTCGTCGCCCTCGCCCTCGGCGGGCGCGGCGGCGCTGTGGATGAACACGGCGAACATCCTGTTCAACGGCTCGTCGTTCGGCGACACCCGTGCGCAGGATCTCGTCCGCGCGGTGCAGGCCGCGGGCATGGCGAACGGCGGGGCGGACGCGTGGAACGCGGCCTCCGGTTTCGCGGACACGTCCGCCACGGTGACGCGCCTGCTCGTGGGCAAGGCGGTGGGCGACGCGCTGGCCGGCGCGGCCCAGCACGCGGCCAACACCCCCGGCGCGACGGCGGGGGGGCTGAAGGGGCTGGACACGTCGGCGGACGCGGTCGCGGCGGCGTTGGCGTCGAAGTGGCACGACAACGACACCCGCGCCACGGGTGCGCTGGACGCGATGTTCGCGGCCATTGCTGCGACGGCCGCGGATGGCCATGCGGCGGGGGATCTGATCGCGCTGGAGATTCAGGAGCAGGCTTACGCCGCCGGGGCGGCGGCGCTGACGGCGGCGTTGGCGCAGTACCCCGCGCCGCGCAACGCGCCGACCGACGGCTACACGGCGTTCGTCACGTCCGCCGACTATGCGGCCGTCCCCGAGAAGGCGGCGCGCGCGGCGGCGGCGGCCGCGCTGACCGAGCGCGTGGAGAACCCGCTGACCTACACGCTGACCCTGCCGTCCGTGGCGAAGGCGGCGGCGATGAACGCGCTCCAGGCCACCTACGCGGCGGCGGCGCGGGCGAAGTTGAACGAACTGCCGCTGGCGGGCGTGTTCGCGCTGGGCGAGGGCGACCCGCGTTTCGCGGTGGACGTGGAGACGGGCGATATGCTGGGCGCGGCGGGCCTGACGGGGCGGCTCCTGCTGCCCGCGAACTTCCCGACGAACCCGTTCCGCCACCGCCGCCACCCGGACCACACGCAGGGGTACGACGTGACGCGGAACATCCGCATCGATTTTGACGCGCCGGAGGAGCCGGGGAAAATCCCGTCGGTCACGCGCGGCGTGAAGCAGGTGAGCGGGCTGTACCGCGAGGAGGTCTTCGGGCTGCACAAGCCGCTCGGGCCGGGGCAGGACGTCGGCCTGCGCACGGAGGGGCGGTTTGAACTGAACCGCATCAGCACGATCAGCACGTTGAACGGGAAGTAGGGGGAGACTTTATGGAAAGCGGGACTACGGGACGACGGACGACGGGACTACGGCTGGGGACGATGGGACGCGAGGACGCGGGGACTGTTTGTCGTCCCGTAGTCCCGGCGTCCTGTGTCCCGAGAAATCGAATTTGGAGGAAAAACATGAGCAAGCGATGGATGATAATGCTGGCGGCGCTGCCGCTGTGTGTGTTGGCGGGTGAGTTGCCGTTCACGGCGGTGCTGAGGCCTTACATGGGCCCGCAGCACAGTTCCTATGTGAACCAGAACATGGTTAATTTCAAAATCATCAACGACTCGCCGGAGACCATCACGGGCATCATCGTGACGCGCAACAACGGCGCCCCCGACAACACGCGGTTCAACTACGTGATCCCGGGGTCGGCGGGCGTGGGCGGCATGATCCTCACGCCGAACGTCGTGGCCAGCAGCGCGGACGCGTCGGGCATCGGCTACATCCGCGAATACTGGCAGTACCCCGCCGGGTTCGTCCTGCCGAGCATGTACCCGGTGATAGAGGCGTCGTATGTGTCGTCGGACTCGGTGACCGGGCGCAGCATCCAGCGCACGGGCAACTTCGGCGACTTCCTGAACGTCGGCGATTATTTCATGGCGCGGATGCACGGGTACCTGACGGTTCCGCAGGCGGGGAAGTACCATTTCCAGATGCGGGTGGACGACTGCGGGTATGTGCTTTACCGCCGCTCCGACGGCTCGGCGGGCTTCCTGTTCAACGAGAGGTGGAATGACAATCAAGGGAAATGGCACACCAGCGACACGACGCTGACGTTCGCGGCGGGCGAGGTGATCTATCTGGATGCGTTCCACCTGGAGGCCGCGGGGAACGACTACCTGAACCTGGAGTGGGCGCGCGAGGAGGTGCTCGTGCCGGAACTGGAGACGGAGTCTGAGCGGCACATTGCCCTTTTGTCGGCTGACTGGCTGTACCATTTTTCCTCTTTTCTGTTGCTTCCCCTTCCCCCGGATTACCAAAACAAGAGTTACGGGCCCGATCTGTCGTTCGGCATCAACACAATCACGTGGAAGGGTAAGACGATGACGGCCAGCAATTTTTACTGGGAGGATTATTTTGATGTCTGTGACTACATCAACCATGCGGTCACCTGGACGTTTCAACCGATCCCCTCGATGGCGTTTTCGACCAAGAGGCCGGTGGCGGGCTCGCCGTGGTTTTGGGACTCGTTCCCGACCTTGAACGACACCACCATCACCGACAACGGCGGGGCGAACAAGAGCATCCGCATCGCGGGGCTCGCGCTCACGTCCGGCAACGAGATGCAATTCGCCGCGTCGCTGGAGGACTGGATATTGGTGAACGCCATACACCCCGAGGGCTACAACTACGCGCCGGAGGTGCTGTGGAACCTGCCCGCCTCGCAGCCGAAGGCAACGATCACGGTGTTCGGCTCGTTCGGCAACTCCAGCACGATCACGCTCGGCGCGACCCCGGACATCGCGCCAGACAGGGACTACACCTTCAAGTCTGATGCGCGGCCGCTGAAACTGAAGGTGCGGAGCATCGGCGAGGACGGCAACCCCAACAAGCGCGCGGCGCGTTTCCGCGTGACCATCACGGACCCGACCAGCGACGAGGCCCCGCTGGTGCGGGACAACATCGACCTTGCCAACGAGGAGGACCTGGTGGCGTCGTTCGAGTTCAACGAACTCCGCGCCGGGATGCAGGTGCTGTTCGAGGCGGTGGAGGAGAGTTATTTCGACAAGAGCATGGGTTTCCTCTTCCACACGTTCAACCAGGTCACGGAGGCGAGCAAGATCGCCGAGGCGGTGGAGCGGTACGTCGCCTCGGGCCTGAGCGTGAACGACACGGCGCAGACGGGCGACCCGACGCAGTATTCCTTCGAGATACGCGGCGACACGCGGATCGACTTCCGCACGCGCCACGAGTACGCGCTGGACGTGTCGAGCGACTTCACGAAGACGGAGGGCAAACTGCTGAACGTCGCGGGCAAGCCGTGGACGGGCCCGCTGACCTCCGCCGCGTCCGGTGCGCCGGACCCCGCCGCCGGGGTCGGCAACGAGCGCGTCCGCCACTGGATCGAGGAGGGCACGCAGGTCACGGCGCAGATTGACGCGGAGGTTCAGGACATCGCGCTCAGCGCGCAGTTGCTGAACGTGCGCTACGTCCCGTATGAGTACCACGCCAAGGGCGCGGCGCGGGGCGACGTGCCGTTCGTGCTGGACGAGGTCTCCGTCAACGCGCTGCCGCCCCCGGACCTGCTGGGCCTGCGCCACCAGATCAATTTCAAGATGACGAGCCCGGGCAGCATCGACTACCTCTGGAAGATCCAGTTTGGCGCCTACGCGCAGAGCCCGGAGGGCAACCTGCGCAAGGTCCAGCGCTACAACAGCGACGGCGCGGTGTGGGAGGAGGTCCCGCCCCTCGGCGCGGTCTATTGGTTCGACCAGGGCGACGGCGTGCGCGTCCTGACCGCCGCGAACAAGGACTCCGTGGACTCCAAGGCGCTCACGGGCTGGGTGCTGGGCGACGGCTACTACTTCGCGTCCGAGTGCAACATCAACACGGACACGGGCGAGCCGGTGGGCATGGCCATCACGCTCGACGTGAACAACAACCCCGTGGCGCAGTGGGTCACCGAGACGATCGGCGGGAAGGCCTATCGCGGGCTGGAGATCGCCAACCTGCTGCGCCCGGCCGCGGTGACGTGGAGTTACGGCCGGCAGGTCTTCTACGACCCGATGCTGACGCTGGGCGAGTATATGCTGCAAGGGCGCTCCGACCCCATCGAGAAGAAGTACCCGGCCGTGGCGGCGCGGCTCTTCGACCCGCCCACGAGCGTGGACCCGCCGGACGCGGCGATCTGGGACCCGAACGCCAAGGTGCTCTTCCCCATCAAGCCCGGCCTCATGAAGGCCATCTACACGGGCGACACGCCGGACAGCGGCTTCGAGGTGCACGTCACCGCGAAGTGGCCCGCCAAGCCGCACTACGCGCACGTCGCGGACACGCCGCCCGTGCAGTTGTCGCCCGACCCGAACGGCAGTTTCCTCTTCGTGGAGAAGTCGTATGAGGAGGACGGCGTGCAGGTCGTCATCCAGAACAACAGCGAGTTCACGGCCGCTGGCACCGGGTGGTCGCTCCTGCGCTTCAAGGAGATCAAGCGCGTGGGCCGCTCCGACCCGAAGGAATACATCACGCTGCGCACGGTGCGGACGCAGCCCCTCCAGTCGGTGCTTTCCGCCGAGGGCGAGGCGGTCATCGGCCGCGCCGTCCGCGACCCGCTCGACCTCGCGGGCTTCGGCACGGGCTATCTCTTCTATCAGGAGGGCGTGCGCTACAACGCCTCGATCTACGACAGCGAGAAACTCGCCGCCCTGCGCAGCACCGACGTCTATGACATGGCGAAACTGAAGGCGCTCTACCCCGAGCGCGTCATCCTCGACCGCTCCCGCCTGCCCGGCCCGATCATCCCGGTCAACGAGTACCCTGCGGCGGTGGACGACATTCTCCGCATCGCCGTCGTGTGGTACGACGACCCCGTGCGCACGGACGGCCTGCTGTGGCCCTACGCGGCGCGGCGCTACCGCCTGCGCTGGCCGGTCTCCCCGGCGGAGGGCCTCGGGCGCATCGTCATCGCGAGCGAGTGGGGCAGCGAGAGCCTCGGCGCGGACGCCTTCGACCAGGTCATCGCGTTTGCCGACGGCGCCATCCCCGAGGAGCGCACCTTCAACCCGACGCGCTTTGCGGAGTTGAAGGTCTATTCGCAGGGCAACCCCGCGCTCGCGGGCTACAACCCCAACGAGGAGCACGCGCTCATCGCGCCGTCGCTGCGCTATGCGGCGGTGTCGCCGCGGCCGAACGCGGTGTATGCGCTGCGCGCGGGCGACCTCAACAATTACGGCGGCGTCGCGACGTCCAAGCCGTTCGTGCTGGCGCAGTTCTTCGACAACGTGCTGGGCGAGTACGCCATGCGCGTCTTCTCCATCGTGAAGGAGGACCCGAACCTGCCGGGTCATTCGTTCGCCGAGCCGTCCATGCTGGTCGTCAACTCCGGCACGGGCATGAGCCCCGCGACGCCGACGCAGTTGATCGCGCAGCCGCACAAGACCATGGAGGCGGGCGAGCCGGTGATCCCGTTCTACCCGATCGGCGTGGTGGAGGGCGCGGTGCCGTGCCCCGAGTCCACGGGCGAGAACCTGCGCGGCCAGACCACGTTCTGGAAGGATCACAAATACACGCGCTGGTCCGTCTCCGGCGGGCCGGAGGCGTGGTTCGCGGTCAAGGGCTTCTACCCGCTCCAGCCCGACTTCTGGTGGCCCGAGGGCCTGACGGGCGCGACGCTGCTGGACGGCAAGGTCGTGCCGCCGCAGATCAGCGCGAGCGTGGCGTTCCTGCCGCCGAACCTCAACACCGACAAGATCGTGCCCACGCGCATCCTGTACAAGTCCGACTGGCCGCGCATCGCGCCGATCCTGAAGGCGGGCGAGACGCTGACCTTCTCCGGCGGCGAGTTCCGCGCCGACCACCCCACGCAGGTCGTGCCGACCAAGGACGGCGGCGGCGTGGAGACCATCCAGACGCCGGGGCTTCCCGCCGCCGCGGCCTTCGCGGTGGGCGAGGTCATCTTCGACGCGCTCAACCCGAAGAACGAGGAGGCGAAGTTGCAGACCGACTGGACGGTGCGCATGGCGCAGGTCATGGAGACCCGCCGCGTGCGCCTCTCCGCGCAGGCCTACCCCGCCATCCTCCAGCCCGCGAACGGCAAGGTGCGCCTGTATCAGGGCAAGTACATCTTCAAGGACCTGCCCGCGTCGTTGCAGAAGCGCCTGCGCTACGACCCCATCGCGCAGGAACTCGAGATGCGCGGTGTGCTAAACGACAAGACGATTGACGACGCGACGCTCACCGCCTCGCCCGCGGCCGTCTATACGCTGGAGCCGAACATCATCACCGAGGGCGACGCGGCGGAACTCTACGCGCTCGCCGATGATGAGGCGTGGCACACGGCGGTGGACACCCTCCGCAGCCTCACGCTCAACCCCAACGGCCTGACCAACGCGCTCTACACCGGCAACCAGTACGTCGTGGGCCTCCAGCCCAAGGTGTCGCGTGACGAGTACGGCATCGCGCAGACGAAGATGGTCGGCGGCTTCCTCGAATACGTGACCGACCCGGCGGTCGCCGAGAACGCGCGCGCCTTCGGCGTGGGCCTCGCGGTGATCCCCAATGGGAAGTTCCTCGACCCCGACTCCGACTATCCCGACGTGAGTTGGGTCACGGTCGCGGAGAACAACGACCCCTCCATGGGCGGCTCGCCCGTCGCGCTGCACGTCATCAAGGTGGATCGCCGCGAGCGTTACCGCGGGGCCATCAAGGTCGTGCTGTCCGACAACGTGTTCGACGAGAACGTCGTGCTGCGCCACACGGGCGACTTCGGCGCGAACGGCGACGACCTCGTGTATGAGTGGTGGTACCGCCCGGACGACGGCGCGCTCAACGTGCTGCCGCCGTATGTGCGCGACCCCGCCTCCGCCGGCGACTGGAAACTCTTCCCCGACCTCTCGGGCAAGGGTGGCCTCGGCCTCAACGAGATCCTCTTGAAGGGCGACCCCAACGCGCCGGAGACCCTGCTGGCGGATTCGTGGTGGTTCGTGCGCTACCGCCACAAGAACGACCTGGTGAGCGGCGCGGACTGGAACGTCAAGCAGCCCGACAACTCGCCGAAGGTCAATTACGAGTGGGCCGGCGCGGGCAACAGCGACCCGTTCCACGATTACAACCTCGACGGCTACCCCGACTACAAGGCGCAACTCTCCATGGGCTGGATCAAGCGCGTGCTAGACGCGGTGAACCCCTACGAGGCGCGTATCCGCGACTTCACGGGCGACGCGCCCGCGACGGGCTCCTCCATGCTCCAGCAACTGGGGCCGCGCTACGAGGGCGCCGTCGCGCTCAACCCGGACAAGAACGTGATCGAGAACGTCGGCCTGATCGAACTCTACCAGACCGTCCTCAACCGCGCCTCCGACCTGAGCATCAACCTCTCCACGCCCGTCTCCACCCCGGCCATCGCCAACGCGCTGCAACTCGCCTCCACGCGCCTGTCCGACTTCTACATGCTGCTCGGCAACGAGGCCTACGTGGACGCGAACGACCCGACCATCGGCTTCGGCAGTTCCTCCGTCGAGTACGGGGCCTTCGCGCCCGTGGTCCACGCCTTCCAGAATCAGGCCTCCAGCCTGCTGGAGGAGGAACTCATGCTCCTGCGCGGCCAGGACGACAACATGGCGCGCCCCGTCTATAACCGCCTCTTCTGGAACTTCACCAAGGGCGAGGGCGAGGCCGCCTACGCGATGAACTACAACATCAGCGACATCAATGGCGACGGCTTCATTGACGAGTACGACGCGATGATCCTCTACCCGCAGGGCCACGGCGACGCGTGGGGCCACTACCTCACCGCGCTCACCCAGCAGTACAGCCTCCTGCGCCACCCGTACTTCAACTGGGTCTCGCGCTCGGAGTTCTACAACCTCATGAACGTGGTGATGAAGGTGGACTTCCTCGACGAGCGCAAGTTCGCGCAGATCGCCGCGCAGAAGGCCAAGGCCGGCGCGGAGATCGTCGCCAACACCTACCGCGACCATTACACCGAGGACGAGACCGCGCAGTGGCAGGGCTACACCGACGTGAACCCCGACCGCGCGTGGGGCGTGCAGGACTGGGCGCGCCGCGCCGGGCAGGGCGCGTACTTCGACTGGGTCGCCGCCAACGCGCTGCTCCCCGCCAAGCACCCGAACGAGACGCTTGAGGGCATCCAGAAGGTGGACCGTCAGGAGAATGCGGACATCCGCCTCGTCGCCGCCAACCTCAACCTTGTGCAGTCCACGCTCGACGACGCGGACCGCGGCTTCAACCCGCTGGGCATCTCCGCGCAGGCCGTGCCGTTCGACATCAACCCGCAGGCATGGGATGACGGCGTTAGCGGCGGCACGCACTTCGAGCAGATTTATGAACGCGCCGTGGCCGCGCTCGTCAACGCGCAGGCCGCGTGGGACTACGCCAACGCCGCGCAGAACCGCCTCCGCGCCGTCGCCAACACCGAGGCGGAGTTCCGCAACAGCGTCGCCCAGCAGGATATCGCCTACCGCAACCAGTTGATCGAGATTTTCGGGCGGCCCTACCCCGGCACCGTCGGCTCGGGCAAGTTCTACCCCGACGGCTACATCGGCCCCGACCTCATGTACCACCGCTACGTCGCGGCCAACAGCATGGAGGGGAGTTTCCCGCAGCCGCTCTCCTCCGCGTTTGAGTTCAAGGATAAAGTCCTCTCCGGCGGCGACATCTACAAGGCGATGCAGGAGTGCAACCTGATCAAGGCGAACGGCACGGTCTATAAACTCCACCTCGACCGCTACATCGATCAGGTCTCCGCGACCTTCGCCGGGCTCGGCAACGACGGCGCCGCCTCCAACGGGACCGCGCGCGCCGAGGACAGTTACAGCCTCGCCAGCCTGGACTTCAACTTCAACAACAACCCGCTCGCGGGCTTCGGCGACTACGCGCTGCCCGTCATGGCCTGCACCTACTCGGCGGTCGCGCCCGCGTCGTGGGGCGAGCGCCCCGCGATCGGCGAGGTGCAGCAGATCATCGCCGAGATGCTTCAGCAGCAACTCGACGTTGCCGATGCCGTCTCCTCCTATCAGGGCATGGTCACCGACGCCGTGCGCGCGCTCAACCTCCTCGAACTCCAGCGCGAGATTGACGACCGCATCGCCAAGCGCAAGCAGGACCTCTTCATCTCCAAGTCCGTCATCAACACCATTCTGCAGGGCATCAAACTTGCCTTGGAGATCAAAGATGAAGCGGAGGACACGGTGATGAATGTCGCCGATTCCGTCTCCGAGTGCATCCCCAAGAACCTGCCCACCGGCGGCGTGGCCGTCTCCCCCGGCGACGCGGCCGCCCCCGCGCGCGGCACCATCAAGAGCGTGGCCACCATCACGAAGGGGGGCCTTGGCGCGGTCGGGATCGCCGCCAAACTCGTCGGGTTCGCCAACGAGACCCTTTGGGAAATCACGGAGGGCTCCGTGAATCTCGTCAACGACGACGACGCGCGCCTCAAGAGTTACATCGAGGCCCTCGCCGCGATCGACGGCATCCTCGGCAAGGAGGCCGACCTGCGCCTGGCCATGTTCGCCAAGGCCGAGCGCATGCGCTCCATCGGCGACAAGTACCGCTCGACCGTCTCCAAGGGCTCGCTCATCATTGACGAGCGCGAGGCCTTCAACCGCCGCACCGCCGCCATGACCCAGATGAACCGCTATCAGGACATGACCTTCCGCGTCCAGCGCAACCACGCCCTCCAGAACTACCACCGCCTGCTCGACATCGCCGCGCGCTACGCCTACCTCGCCGCCAAGGCCTACGACTACGAGACCAACCTCGCCGCCGACGACCCCGGCTCGCCCTCCGCGCTCTTCGAGCAGATCGTCAAGGCCCGCTCCCTCGGCCACCTCGCCGACGGCGTGCCGCAGACGGGCTCGGGCCTCGCCGACGCGCTCGCGCAGTTGTCGGCCAACTACGGCGTGCTCAAGCACCGCCTCGGCCTCACCAACCCGCAGGTCGAGACCGGCAAACTCTCGCTCCGCACCGAGCACTTCCGCATCTTCCCCGACGGCTACGACGACCCCGAGACCGCCGTCGCGGCAGACTGGAGGGGCGCGAACAACGCCTACGACAACTGGAACCAGGCGTTGCAGAAGGCCCGCGTCAAGGACCTCTGGAGCGTGCCGGAGTACCGCTACCTCGCGCGGCCCTTCAACAACAGCAGCGAGGCCGAGCCCGGCATCGTCCTGCGCTTCTCCACGCAGGTCAAGAGCGGCAACAACGTCTTCGGCAACCCCCTCGCGGGCGGCGACCACGCCTACGACCCGTCCGTCTATGCCACGCGCATCCGCTCGGTCGGCGTGTGGTTCTCGGGCTACCTCGCGGAGGACGTGCTGAGCGACCTCTCCGCCACGCCGCGCGTCTATCTGATCCCCACCGGCGCGGACATCATGAGCATCCCCAACGCGGCCTCGCCCGACCAGACCCGCGTGTGGAACGTGCTAGACCAGGTGATCCCCCTGCCGGTGCCGGGCATCGGGTCGAAGTTGCCGCTCGCCAACTTCGTGCCGCTGCTCGACGCGCTCGACGGCCGCATCGGCCAGCAGCGCCGCTTCTCCAGTTTCCGCGCCTACCACGACTCCGGCACCGAGGCCGTGGACATCGGCGAGTTGGTGCGCGACTCGCGCCTCGTCGGCCGCTCCGTCTGGAACACCGGCTGGGTGCTCATCATCCCCGGCCGCGCCCTCAACGCCGACCCCGACGAAGGCCTCGACCGCTTCATCGAGAACGTCAGCGACATTAAACTGGTGTTTGAAACTTACGGGTTCAGCGGCAACTAGCATGAAGATGACGGGACGACAGGACGAAGGGGCGATGTCCCCTCAGCCGCTGAAAAAGAATCTCAAAGGAAAAGGAGTAATCAAACCATGAAAAACCTGCTCACAACGGCGGCGCTTGTTGCCGCATTCACGCTCTCGTCCGCGAGCCTTCACGCCGCGGGCATCGCCGAGCCGGCCACGACCTTCTACGGCAAGGTGCTTGGCACTGCCGACCTCCAGCCGTTCCTCATCACCGAGGGGCGGCTGGCGTGGACGATCCGCCGCGCGGACGGTTCGGACGTGACGCTCCACGCGAAACTCTTCGCGTGGAACAAGGGCACGTTCTCTTACCGCCTCGACGTGCCGCATTCCGCGCTCTCGCTCGGCCTCGCGCCGGATGGCGGGGATGTGCCGCTCGCGCTCTATGAGCAGACGCACCGCCACCTCGCCGTCTTGCTCGACGGCGAGCCGGTCACGCTCCTGGGCCCTGCGGGGGAGGCCTTCACGTCCGCGCAGATCCTGCGCTCCTCGACCTACCGCCTCGATCTGGGCGTCAACCGCCACGCGCTCGACACGAGCGGCGACGGCATCCCGGACTGGTGGTGCGACCTGTACGGTCTCGACAAGCAGGTCAACAACGCCAGCAGCGTCCTCACGCCCGGCGGCCTGACGGTCGCGCAGTGTTACGCGCTGGGGCTTGACCCCAACGCCGACCACACGATCCCCGCGCTGCTGACCGAGGAGACGATCGTCTATGCGCACGGCAGCACCGCGCTGATTCTGGAGGTGTTCGACCTCGACACCGCGCCGTCCAACCTCGTGTACACGGCCGCGGCGCTGCCGTTCGGGACGCTCGCGCTCCTCGGCGCGGATGGCACGCTCGGGGCGCTCGAACCCGGCGCGACGTTCACGCAGGAGGATGTGCTGGCCGCCCGCCTGATCTACCAGCACGCCGCCGAGGCCAGCGATCCGGGGCTGTTCGCGTTCACGCTTTCCGACGGTGCGCACGAGCCTATCGAGGGCGCGGTCCGCCTCCTGCTCTACGAGCCGGCCATCAACGAGGTCTCGCCGCGCAGCGACCTCTACCAACTGGCCAGCGCGGGCTTCGTCGTCGGCGAGGGCGCGGCCATCGACGCTTCGGGCGCGGCCGTCTCCTACGCGCTTGCGGGCAACACGCTCACGGGCGGCGCGGCGGACGATGTGCTGACCGACACCCCGGCGGACGGCGGCGATTTCGTGTGGGCGGGCGGCGCGGGCGCGGACCGTTTCATCATCACGGACTTCACGGCGCACACCGTCACCATCACCGATTTCTCCGTGGCCGAGGGCGACATCCTTGACATCACGGCGTTTGCCCCGGCCTCCGGCACGCTCGCCGACAACGTGACGCTCAACGGCAGCACGCTGACGTTCGGCGCGGGGCTGGTTGTCACGCTGGAAGGCCTCGCGGGCGAGGACCTCTACACGCTCGTCTCGTGCGGCGCGGTCCTGACGGGGCTGCCGCTGCCGCCGCGCGTGTCGGTCGTCGCGACGACGCCCACCGCGTCGCGCAACGGGCCGGTCCCGGGCGTGTTCACGCTGTACCGCGAGGGCGATGCGGCGCAGGCGGTCACGGTCAACATCAGCGTCAGCGGCTCCGCGCAGAACGGCGTGGATTACGAGGCCATCCCGGCCAGCGCCGTGGTGGTTCCGGCGGGCGCGTCGTCAATCGAGATTGCCGTCACGCCCTACACGACGGGCGCGAGCAGCGCGGTCGTGGCGGCGTTGCAGGTGCTGGCGGGGAACGGCTACACCCTCGGCGCGGCGCAGGCCGCGAACGTCACGATCGAGCCGCGCAAGACGGAGGTCGGCGTGGAGGTGATCGTATCGAACGTCGCCTCGCTCGGCGACGGCGAGTCCGCCTACGTCCTGCTCTGGCGCGACACCGAAGGGGCGTCGCTCGTCGTCGAGAATCAGATCGGCGGCGACGCCACGCGCGGCACGGACTACCAGACCTACAACTTCGACACGGGGCTTGCCGTGAACCCCGCGCTCGCCATCTTCGGCGCGAATGAGACGGAGAAACTTTACGAGGTCAGCGTGCTGCCCACCGCGAATTTCGCCAACGGCTCCAAGCGCCTCACGCTCGCGCCGGCCGTCACCACGCGCTACGCGATCGCGCCCGCGAAGGCCTCTGCGGAGGTCACGCTCATCGACCGCTGGGAGACCTACGAGAACTGGCTGGCGCAGGGCGGAGTGATGATGGGCTTCGCGCCGATGCCGGACTCTGGCATGCTCTTCAAGCGTTACGCCTACGGCTCGGACCCGCAGGGCAGCGACGCGTCGGGCTTCCCGCGCCCCTTCATGCTCGCGGACGGGATGACCGTGCGCGTGCGGCAGCCCGTCGGGCGCTTGGGCGTGTCGTACAGCCTGAGCGGCTTCACCGATCTTGGCGACCCGGCCGGCTCGGCGGTCGGCTTCACGGAAGTGACCGCGCCGAAAGGCCAGCCCGGCGGCCCGGACTGGAGGTATTACCGGCTGAACAGCAACGGAGAGCGCGGGTTTATCCGCGTGGAGGTGCAGTGATGGCGGGGGGCCAGCGGCTGGGGACTACGGGACGCCGGGACTACGGGACTACGGCTTTGGGCTGGTCGTCCCCTTGTCCCCTCGTCCTCCTGTCCCTCGCGCTGAGCCTCCTCATCTGCGGCTGCCGCGAGGAGACCTCCTCTTCCGCCCCGTCCTCTCCGGTGCTGGTCACGGTCAACGGGCGGGCGATCACCCAGTCTGATTTCGATTCCGAGGCGGAGCGCCGCCCGAACCTCTCGGCGGAGGCGGTCTTGTCGAACCTCGTCGAGCGTCAGGTGATGCTGATCCGCGCTGAGGCGTCGGGGGTCGCGGACAGGCCTGCGTTCAAGCGCGACATGGAGAACAAACTCATCTCCGAATGGCTTGCCACGGCGCGGGACGGCGACGCGGCGGCCGACATCACGGAGGATGAACTCAAGGCCGCCTACGAGGCGCGGCAGGGGCAGATGTTCACGCGCCCGCCGCTCACGCGCTACGCCATCCTCTACCGCAAGGGGCGCGACATAGAGGAGTTGAAGGGTGCGCTGGCGGAGGCGGTCGCGCGCTTCCGGGCGGACCGCGACGCGGCCACCAACAACGGCCGCCTCCAGGGCTTCGGCAAGATCGCCGCCGACCATTCGGAGGACACCGTCAGCCGCTACAAGGGCGGCGATATCGGTTGGGTAGGGGATGACACCGCCTCGCGCGTCCCGGCCGAGGTCCTTGCCGCAGGGAAGGCGCTGGAGGTCGGCGCGGCGGCGGGGCCCGTCGTGGCGGACGGCGGCGTGTACGTCATCATGAAGACCGACGAGCGCGCGGTCACGCAGATTGATTTCAAGGAGGCCGCGCCCGCGCTGCGGCGGCGGCTGATCGCGGAAAAGAAAGCCGAGGCGGATGCCCGCTTCAGGGCGGGGCTGATGGAGGGGGTGGCGGTGGTCCGCAAGGCCAGCCCGGCCGCCCCCGGCAAGCCGCCCGACCGTAACCCCTCTGAGGACGCGCCCCCGGCGTTCCCGTTGTCAACCAAGTGAGTCTGTCATGTCAAGAGTAAGGAGTCTGAACCGTATGAAACGCACGATTATCAAAGCCTTGTTCGCCCTGTGCCTCGCCGGAGCCGCGCACGCGCAGGTCGCCTTCACGCCCAACCCTGTGACGGTGTACACCGGCGCCTCGACGAACATCGCGTACACGATCACCGCAGGGTTCGTGGTGCTGGAGCACCTCTCCGCGCCGACCGGGGCGTTCACCGTGACGGGGATGGCGGCAACCACCCCCGGCACCTACTCGGGCAGCGTGACGGCGGGCAGCGCCCTCGGCGCGGCCACGTACCGCGCCGTCTGCAGCAACCTCACCACGAGCGCCATCAGCACGAACACCCTGAACATCACCGTCCGCGAGCGGCCGGTCGTCACGGGGCTTGCGCTGGCCACGGTGCACGACAACCACCTGCACTCCGCGCCGGGCGCGGTCCAGACGAGCGTGCTGACCGGGACGCTGAACGCGAACGCCACGTCGTTCACGGCGGTCTCGGCGAACACCACGCTGTTCACGGTCACGCCCGGCCCCGTGGCCACCTTGGGCGCTCTCACGGTCACGCCCGTGGCGAACGCGAACGGCACGGCGGACCTGACGGTCTATGGGCGCGACACCGCGGCGGGCGGGCTGGGCGGCGTCAGCACGAACACCATCGCCGTCACCGTGCGCCCGGCGCTGACGGTCACCGCGCCCACGCCGAACCCGCTGACGTTTGACGAGGACACCTCGGGCCAGGTCACGTTCCGCGTGAACACCTGCTACCCGTTCGCGGCGGACAACGTCTCCTACTTCATGACCGAGCCGTATATGCCCCAGTACCCGATCATCGCGTCGAACGTGACCACGATGGCGGTGTCCGGCGGCTTCACGAACATGACCACCACGTTCTACCCCATGCCGGACGCTTACGGCGTGGTGACCGCGCGGCTGGAGGTCGCCGTCGGCGCGCTCCCCTACGCCTACACCTACAGCACGAACATCGTCATCAACGTCACGCCCGTGCCGGACCCGCCGCGCTTCGTGGGCATCCCGGACGAGGTCATCATCGCCAACACCGACCCGTGGACGAACGCCTTCACGGGGGTGACCATCACCGACCCTGACGACTTCCCGCCGCCCCCGCCGAACACGCGCTACAAGGAGTTGCTGGACGTGACGGTCTCGAACGCCACGCTGGGGGTCGTGTTCGACTCGAGCGGCGGCTTCGTCGAGACGTCGGAGATTGATGCCCCGACGCGGACGAACACGCTGGTGCAGTCCACGTGGCTGCAAGGGCTCGACCTGAAGGCGCGGAGCGACCTGCTGGGTGTCATCGGCATGACCAACACCTACGAGGTGATCTTCACCGCGCTGGGCGCGGACGGCCTTTCCTGCACCACGACCATGCCCGTGCGGATCTGGTTCAAGAACACGCCGCCCGTCTTCGTCGTCAACCTGAAGGAGCCGGGCCTGACGGTGACGGAGGGGTACCCCATCAAGCCGTTCACGCTGACCAGTCTGGAGGACCCCGACATCGGCCAGACGCACACGCTCACCGCGCGCCTCGCGGATGAATCGCTCCAGTACGGGAACCTCAACGGCACGCTCAACCCCGTCACCGTCGGCGTCAACGGCAACCTCAGCACGCTCAACACCGCGCTCATCAACCTGGAGTTCAACGCGCACGACGGCGTGATGACCAACGACACGGAGACCGTCTATGTCATCTTCGAGATGTACGACGGCTTCGACACCACGGTCAACACCAACACCATCACGCTCGTCCAGCAGCGGCGCCCGCCCGTCATCAACCTCGGCGGCATGACCGGCCCGTTCCCCATCACCACCGACACGTCCGTCGGCACGCGCCTCTTCCCGCAGATCACCGTCACCGACCCCGACGAGGGCGGCAACCAGTTCGTCCGCGCCCAGATCGCGATGACCCCGGCGTACCTGACGCTGGAAGGGCTGTCCGGGATCACGACGCTCCAGCACCCCGCCGACCTCACCACCCTGCTGCGGGGCGTGACCTTCCTGCCGGACCTCTCCTCGCCGCTCGCCAGCGTGCCAATCGGCTCCACCGTCACCGCCACCATCACCATCACCGCCACCGACAAGAAGGGCCTCGACAGCGAGCCGCGCATCGTCACCGTCAGCATCGAACGCCTCAACGCCGCGCCCATCATCTCCGTCCCGGCGGACCAGCCCGTGCTCTTCGCGCCCGGCAGCGTCATCTACCCCTTCGCGGACATCGACCTGTGGAACGACGACCCGGACCCGGTCAAGTTCACCTTCGTCATGGACAACCCGGAGAAGGGCGCGTTCAGCAACGCCGTGGGCCTCACCCAGTCGGGCAACGGCTTCACCATCACCGACTCCGTGCCCAACATCCTCGCGGCCGTCACCAACGTGGCCTTCATCCTCAACGCGGGTCACGAGTTCCCGCCCGACGACCCCGGCGGCACCACCTTCACGCTCTCCGCGCAGGACGCCTACCTCGCCAGCACCAGCGCCAACCTGACCATCCTCGTGCAGGACCCGCCGCGCAACTGGCTCGTCACCAAACTGCTCGACGACGGCACGCCCGGCACCTTCTCCCACGCGCTCGCGCGCTTCGGCAACAACGACGTCATCACCTTCGCCCTCCCCGAGGAGGACTACCCCGCCACGGTGCGCCTCACCAACGCCCCCGAGGTCACCGCCGACAAGGCCCTCACCATCAAGGGCCCCGGCGCCGACCTGCTGACCCTCTCGGGCGACATCAACGGCAACGGCCTGCCCGACCGCCGCCTCATGACCGTCGCCGCGCCCGTCACCCTCGAGGGCCTCACCCTCGCGGACTGCACGGGCGACTTCGGCGGCGCCGTCTCCGTCATCGAGAAAGGCCACCTCATCCTGCGCCAGGTCACCATCCGCGACTGCGTGGCGACCGACGCCGGTGGCGCGGTGGACGTTGACCACGGCTGCCTCACCGTGGACGGCGCGCTCTTCCTGCGCAACAGCACGACGACCGACGCCCCCTACGGCGGCGGCGCGCTCTCGCTCTACACCGACACGCTCATCACCATCCGCAACGCCGTCTTCGCCGAGAACCGCCAGCGCTTCGTCGGCTACGCGGGCGGCGGCGCGATCTACGCCGAGTTCCCCAGCGACAGCCCATGGTTCCTCGACATCGACGTCACCCACTGCACCTTCATCGACAACGAGGACGACACCTTCTCCGTGGACCTGCAAGGCACCTCCATCCTCGCCAACGGCGCGTGCGCCTTCTACCTCGAGAACAACATCTTCGCCGACGACCCCCTCACGCGCTCGCTCAACACCGCCGCCGCCGCAGAGATCTGGTCCTTCGGCGGCAACATCTGCGACGACAACTCCTCCGTCTTCCTCAACCAGGGCGGCGGCGCACCGCAGAAAATCCTCCTCAACCACAGCACCGACGTGCTGCAATTCGCCACCCTCTTCGACGACGCCTTCGCGCCCCTGAACCTCGGCGCGTACCTCGCCCACGCCACCGTCCCGACCGACCTCGCCGGCCGCATCCGCAACCCCCTGCGCACCCTCCCCGGCGCGCTCGACCCCGCCGCCGCGCCCTTCCCCGCCATCACGGAAATCCAACTCTCCGGCTACGACAGCACCTACTTCCCCCTCGCGCGTGACCGCTTCATCGAGGTGTACGCCCCCCGCGACAGCAAGGGCGTGCTGGACCTCACCGGCATGACGCTCGTCGTCAACGGCGTCCCCGTCCACACCTTCGGCGAAGGCGTCATCGCCAACCCCGCCTCCTCCACCCTCTTCAACGCCGGGGACGACGCGGCCACCGTGCCGCTCTCCTACATCTTCACCGCCGGGCGCGGCGTGCTGATCGCCTTCCCCGCAGACCCCAGCGGCGTCGCCGAGTTCCAGTCGCCCATGGACGCGGCCAACCCCACGCCCGTCGTCAGCGGCTCCATCGTGAGCAACGCGACCGACTTCGCCGCCCTGCTCTCCATCGGGACGGGCCGCGGCTGGGTCGCCATCTACTCGCCCGACAGCGACATCCCCATCGTCCGCCACACCTTCCTCACCGAGTACAACGACCCCGATTCGCCCACCGGCACCGACCCGCTCAACACGGGCATCCAGTCCATCGCCACCATCCCCTTCGCCCGCGGCTTCGCGTTCATCCCCCACCTCTGGGAAAGCCCGCTCGAGGAGTCCCCCGGCGCGGACAACCCCGCCGGAACCCCCTTCGGCGGCGACCACCCGCCGCCGCTGGCGCGTGACGACCTCGCCATGGCCACCGAGGACGACGCCGTGCTGATCGACGTGCTGGCCAACGACCTCGACTACGTCGGCGACCCGCTCTCCATCGTGGCCTTCGACGCCGCCTCCGACCTCGGCGCGGCCGTCACGTTCGACGCCGCCACCGGGGCCCTCCGCTACGACCCCGTCCACTGCGCCGCGCTTCAGGCGCAGCCCGCCGGCCGCGAACTCATCGACACCTTCGACTACACGATCTGGGCCGGCCGCATCCTCCCGTTCGGCGCGGGCGGGAGCGTCGCCGTGGACGCGCTCGCTACCGACACCGTGACCATCACGCTGGACGCCCCACACGGGCTTGAGGCGGACGCCCCCGTGTGGTTTGTCTCGGAGGCCGCGGCCTACACCAACCGGCTGGTGCTGAGCGCCGTCCCCGACGCCGCGTCGTTCCAAATCACCTTCGCCGCGCCGGCCGAGGCCAGCGCGTTCGCGGACTTCCTCAACAACGAGGGGCTGGCGGACTTCGCGGTCTATACCCGCCACCCCGCCTTCACCGCCACCGCCACCGTGACCGTGCGCTTCGAGGGCCTTAACGACAACCCCGTCGGCACGGACGACCTGCTCATCGCGTCGCTGACCGAGCGCGAGGCCGTGCGCCTCCTCGCCCAGCCGAACCTCTCCGCCAGCGCGGTCTTCAACGAATACCCCGAGACGCCCGTCTCCGGCGTGGGCCTGCTCGCGAACGACACGGACGTGGACGAGGGCGACACCCCCGACACCTTCCGCATCACGGGCATCCTCTCCGACGCGGACGTGCATACGAACACCGCGTTCGCGGCCTCGCCGGACGGCACGGCCACGCGCGTCACCTCGCCCGCGCACGGCCTCGCCAACGGCGCGACCGTCACGATCGTCGGCGTGGAGAACCCCGCCCGCGTCAACGGCGCGCGCGCCGTCACCGTCATCGACGCGGACACCTTCGACCTCCCCGTCGCGCCGGGCGAGTTCATCTTCACCCGCGCCTGCTGGGTGCCGACCACCACCGCGACGGCCGCCACCACGCCGCTGGGCGCGGAGGTCGCGCTCGTCACCCGCGCCAACCCCCTCGAGGACAACATCATCTACAACGCCGACGCCTCCGCGCAACTGCGCAAGTTGGCGCAGGGCGAGAGCGTCGAGGACGGCTTCTGGTACATCCTCGTGGACCGCCTCAACGCGCCCGGCATCGCCTACGTCTCCCTCACCGTCAACGGCGTGAACGACGACCCCGTCGTGCGCGACGAGCCGCCCGGCCTCGATGACATCATCGACTTCTTCGGCGACGACGACCTGCTCAACCTCTTCACCAACCGCATCAGCGTGCTGACCGTCCTCGTGCCGCCCATGTCCGGCAGCGACGGCCGCGCCGACCTCATCCTCGCCGACAACGGCGCCGCGCCGCAGACCGCCCAAGACCTGCTGCTGCTGCCCGACTTCTTCTCGACCGACGCGCAGACCCCGCTGGTGATTGACAGCGCCGAGGTGCTTGCCCGCGCCACCGACGTGGACACCAACGACGTCCTCTTCGTCCACAGCGTCGAAGCCGCCTCCATGCTCGGCGCCGCCGTCGCCGCGGGCCCCGGGTTCCCGGGCCTCGTGAGTTTCACCTACAACCCGCAGGGCTCCGCCGCCCTCCGCGCCCTCGGCATCGGCGAGACCGCCTTCGACGTGCTGACCGTCAACGTCTCCGACGGCATCGCCATCATCCCGATGCGCGTCGTCGTCCTCGTGCGCGGCGTGAACGACGCGCCCTGGGCGAACCCCGTGTACGTCTATAACCCCGGCGCGCGCACCGTCGTCGGCTTCACCCCGAACGTGGGCGACCACGACGTGAACGACACCCTCACGCTCGTCACCCCCGCCACCACCAACGTCACCGTGCCGAACCCCACCGCGCCGACCAACGAGATCCCCTACACGGTCACCGACCACTCGCTCTTCCTCGCGATGGACGACACCTTCCGCGTGCCGATGAACGCCCCCGTGACCACGCTCGACGTGCTGGCCAACGACGTCAACTTCCACGACACGGGCATCACGCTCACCTCCGTCACACCGTCCCTGCGCGGCGGCACGGTCTCCGTCAACATCGGCGGCACCGCGCTGCTCTACACCCCGCCCGCGGACTTCGCCGGGACGGACATCTTCACCTACGCCGTGACCAACGCGCTCGGCATCGCCCGCCGCGCCAACGTCCGCGTCCACGTGATCCTCAACGACTACAACGGCCCGCTCCACGCCTGTGACGACGAGTACGCCGTCGCGCGCGGCATGGGGCTCGACATGCCCGTGACCGTCAACGACGTCCTGCTCCCCGCCTCGCCCGCCGGTCTCACCGTTGACCCGGACTTCCACGCCGACTGGCCCGCCGGCCTCACCCTCAACGGCAACGTCTTCCACTACGCCTCGGCCGCGGGCGACCCCGACGTCGTCACCTTCACCTACCGCGTCCTCGGCGGCGGCGGCAGCGTCTCCGACGCCAACGTCCGCATCAAGATCATCGACCGCGTGATCGGCATCCAGCCCGACTGGTTCACCGCCGCCCCCGGCGCGGCCCCCGTCTCCCTCGACGTGCTGGCCAACGACGTCATGCACGGCGACTCCAACGACGGCATGATCGTCACCGGCGTTGACGCCACGGGCGCCTTCGGCACCGTCGCCATCGCCCCCGACGGCCGCAGCGTCACCTACGCCGCGCCCGCGGGCTTCATCGGCGTGGACATCTTCCGCTACACCGCCGTGGACCGCTACGGCGCACAGGGCGCCACCAACGTCTATGTCACCGTCGGCGTGCCGATCGCCACGCCCGACAACGTCACCGTCGCCATCAACACCAACGTGCTGATCGACGTGCTGGCCAACGACACCGTGCGCCCCTACGCGCCGCCCACCTCGCTCACGCTCACCGACGTCTTCCTCCGCGCGGGCGAGACCGCCAACGGCACCGCCACCCTCGAGGCCAACGCCGTGCGCTTCGCGTCCGGCCCCGACATCAACGCCACCGCCATCTGGCTCTACACCTACACCGTGCCGAACACCGACACCGTCGTCACCGGCGAGGTCACCATCGTCACCTCCAGCCCCGGCGCCCTCTACGCCAACGCCGACAACTTCACCGTCCGCCAGAACGCCGCCGACGTCGTGCTAGACGTGCTCGCCAACGACGCCTCCTACCGCGCCGTCCAGTACCCGCTCACGATCCAGAACGTGCAGGCCGTCTCCGTGCGCAACGGAACCCTCACCACCGACGGCGAGACCGTCACCTACACCCCCGCCCCCGGCTTCGAGGGCGAGGACACCTTCAGTTACATCGCCTCCGACGGCACCGGCACCGCGCAGGGCTTCGTCACCGTCCATGTCGTCCCCGGCGACCTCATCGCCAACGACGACGCCTTCATCATCGGCTTCGACTGGGACGGCACCGTCGGCGCCGCCAAGGCCTACACCCTCCCCGTCCTGCGCAACGACGCCGTCTTCCCCGGCGCGCCCGTGGACATCAGCGTCACCCCCAACTTCGGCATCGGCGCCGACGCCCCGCAGTTCAACAGCACCCTCGAGGTCTCCCCCGACGGCAAGGCCGTCGTCATCCGACCCGGCGACTCCCCCGCCATGCACGGCGGCGAATACCTCGAGACCTTCACCTACGAGGTCGAGGACATCTACGGCCGCAAGCAGTCCGCCCGCGTCGCCGTCACCGTCCGCCAGCGCTCCGGCGAGATCGAGATGGAGATCCAGGACGACGCCTTCAACGTCGAGCGCAACTCCGTCAACAACGTCCTGCCCGTCACCGCCAACGACCTCGTCGAGCCCAAGACCCCGCTCCCCGTCACCGGCATCCACGTTTCCGCGACCATCCAGTACGGCGAGATCAGCGTCGCCGGCCTCAACCTCATCTACACCCCGCCCCCCGGCTTCGTCGGCGTGGACACCGCCACCTACACCATCGACGACGGCCTCGGCGGCAGCGGCACCGCCACCGTGACCATCTTCGTCGGCGCCCTGCCCGCCGCCCCCGACGCCTTCAACGTCCTGCGCGGCAGCACCAACACCCTCGACGTCCTCTCCAACGACGCCATCACCGCCGCCTACCTCGCCTCCTACCACACCGCCCTCACCAGCGTGCAAGGCGCGACCCACGGCGGCGACATCTCCATCAGCGGCACCGCCATCCGCTACGTCCCCGACCCCGCCTACGGCGGCGGCTACCCCTACACCGAGACCTTCACCTACACGCTGGAAGACGACACCGGCCGCCTCACCGAAGGCACCGTCACCGTCGCCGTCCACGACTGGGACGCCGCCCACGCCACCAGCGTCATCTACGTCATCAACGACAACGGCGCCGAGCCCAGCACCGCGCGCGACGCATGGAACCGCCGCTACTTCGGCGACGGCTACGTCACCGACCCCAACGCCTTCGGCAGCGCCGACCCCGATGGCGACGGCCTGAACAACGACGCCGAATACGTCTTCGGCGGCGACCCCACGGTGTACGATCCCACCGTCGGCCGCATCACCATCACGATGCGCCCCGACGGCACCGCCGACCTCACCTACACCCGCCGCGACAACGACCCCACGCTCGTATTCACGCTCCACGCCTGCGACGACCTCATCATCGGCGACTGGCAGCCCGTCACCGACGACACCCTCACCTTCGTCGCCCACACCGACACCGAACTCACCATCGCCACCCACAACGTCCCCGTCCCCGCCGCCCCCAAGCAGCGCTTCTTCAAAATCATCGTGACGTTCTAAAAGGCCGTAGTCCCCCAATCCATGGAGGGCGAGCGTCCCCGCGAGCCGCCCGTCCCTCCGTCCATTTTTACATCGTTTTTGTTCTTGCATAGCTCCTGCAGAGCGTGCTATTATAATTTCATCATGTGAGGGAGGATTATGTCATGAAGCGTAGATCGTTTCTGAAGAAGGCGGCGGCGGGAATCGCGTTGCCGTGGCTGGTGCCGGGTTCGGCGCTGGGTTTGGACGGGGAGGTTGCGCCGAGCAACCGTCTGGTGGGCATCGCGATCGGCACGGGCGGGCGCGGCGGCGGCGACTTGCAGTGGCTGCTCGGCGAGAAGGATGTGCAGTTCGTCGGCGTGTGCGACGTGCAGCGCGGCAACCGCGAGCGCGCCAAGAAGATGGTGGACGAGAAGAACGGCAACACGGACTGCGCGGCCTTCCGCGATTTCCGCGAGCTGCTCGCGAAGCACGGCAAGGCCGACTTCGCGCTCATCGCCACGGGCGACCGCTGGCACACGCCCATGTCGGTGCACTGCATGAGGGCGGGCATGGACGTGTATTGCGAGAAGCCCGGAACCCTCACCATCGCCGAGGGGCAGCTGCTGGTCAAGGTGGAGAAGGAGAAGAAGCGCATCTTCCAGACCGGCGCCCAGCGCGTGAGCGAGACCCCGTTCAGGTTCATGAAGGACGTGGTGATCAAGGAGGGGCGCCTGGGCAAGATACACACCGCGTGGTCGCACCTGGGCTATATGTCGGAGCACCCGCGCGTCAACGCCGTGCGCCCCGAGGAGCCGCTGCCGGACAAGGAGGACCTGGACTGGGACCTGTGGATCGGCCCCGCGCCCATGCGCCCCTACAACAGGGAGTTCGTCAGGGCGTGGCCCGTGCCGGGCTGGTACACGCAGCTTGACTTCGCGGCCAGCATCGCGCAGTGGGGGTCGCACACCATCCTTCAGGCGCAGCACGACATGGGGCTGGCGGACACCTCGCCCGTCGAGTACGAGCTGCCCAAGGACATCCAGCGCGAGGGCTTCATCGTCCGCTTCGCCAACGGCCTGAAACTCATCGCGATCGAGGACGGCACCGCGGTCCGCTTCGCGGGCGGCGGCCGGAGCGCCGAGGGCCTGAAGGACATCTGGAAGGGCTCCTGCGGCGTGAAGTATGACGGCGACAACGGCTGGATCGCCTGCGCGGACGGCTATGGGCGCCCGGAGGCGTCGTCGCCCGAGATCATGCAGGGCTTCGACGACTTCGCCAAGGAGGTCAAGGCGCTGCGCCAGCAGGGACTCACGCCGAGCAACCATCTGCGCGAGTTCCTCGACTGCATGAAGACGCGCAAGGCGCCGCGCACGCCCGCCACCACCGCGCACCGCTCCATGACGACCAACCTCATCATGGACATCTGCCTCGACCTCAAGAAGAGCCTGAAATGGGACCCCGTCAAGGAGGTCTTCATCAACGACGACGAGGCCAACAAGCTCCGCGCCCGCAAGATGCGCGAGCCGTTCGCGGTCGCGTAATGTTACACAGAGAGACACAATTATTTTCGCGCAGAGACGCGAAGACGCAGAGATTTTCGGGGTCTTCTTGAAAAACCCTGCGGCTCTGCGCCTTTGCGCGAGAATAAAAACGGTATGATTTTTAACCACGATAGGTTTATTTTCGCGCAGAGACGCAAAGGCGCAGAGGTTTTATATGATTCCCTTTCAAAAAAACTCTGCGGCTCTGCGGCTCTGCGCGAGATAACGAAAAACGGATGTATGCAAAGAAAGGAAAGACGATGAAACAGTGCTTAATCGCTATCGCCGCGCTGGGCGCGGCCGTGTATGCGGCGGCGGAGCCGCGCGCGCTCTTTAACGGGAAGGATTTGGAGGGCTGGGACAGCGCGCCCGGCTGGTGGTGGGTCGAGGACGGCGCGCTCACGTCGGAGAGCACGGCGGAGAAGCCCTGCAAGGCCTGCAACTACCTCATCTGGAAAGGCGGCCAGCCCAAGGACTTCGAGCTGACCGCCGACTTCAAGCTGAGCAAGGAGGGCAACTCCGGTCTCCAGATCCGCTCCGAGCCGCGCCCCAACTGGGACACCTACGGGTTTCAGGCGGACATGACGGGCGACGGCGGCCTCGTGGGGTTCGTCTATCACCACAAGCACGGGCTCATCGCCGGGCGCGGCGAGGACGTCACGCTCGACGCGGAGGGCAAGCGCGTCGTCACGAAACTGGGCGACCCCGCCGAGTTACTGAAAGCGTACAAGATTGAGGACTGGAACCACTACCGCGTCGTCTGCCGCGGCCCCGTGATCGAGACGTATGTGAACGGCGTGAAGATGTGCCGCTTCACGGGCGGCAAGGACGACGCCAAGGGCGGCCTGATCGGCCTGCAGATGCACCCCGGC